>Ga0180432_10000803_pt1 | contig 50834 bp, 45 predicted proteins | sample SS_ome_10_FD_132414 | JGI IMG/M metagenome (GOLD analysis project Ga0180432, IMG submission 132414) | Hypersaline lake sediment archaeal communities from the Salton Sea, California, USA - SS_1_MS_2 metaG | ecosystem: Environmental > Aquatic > Non-marine Saline and Alkaline > Hypersaline >...
CCTCAGAGGCCACTCATCCTCCCCCAGCAGCTCGCCATCTCTCATATGCGCCAGAATCACATCATCATTCCTAGCCACAAAGGTGCTGTTCAAGCTCGCGGAGTAATCATCCGAAGCGACAACCTTGACCCCATGATTCTCAGAAGCAAGATCATCATCAAAGAGATAATGACCCTCAGGATCAACCTTACCATCAACCAAACTCAACACCACCCAGAGTGGAAGCCCCGAGTATTCATGGGTCTCACCGCGCCTGGTGATGTTCAGTGAGGTCCTGTGGTCCTCACACTCAGCCGCGGAGATGAATGAGCTCCGGTTCAGGACGAAGTCCGTCTTCCCCGAGAGTTCGATGCTCCACTCCACGACCGGCTCCTTGACAACCAGTCGCTTGACCTCCTTTATCCAGTAGTGGCCATCTGTTATCTCGCCTCCGTCCCCGATGTAAACGAGACGCAATGGGCTTCCGCTGAAATCGCTGCTCCCATCAAGCTCGTATACCAGGGCTCCCACGACGCCGCCGACGGTGATCTGGTTCCCGTCGTTGTCGTACACAGGTATCTCGCCCTGCACTTCCTCTTGAGAAAGGATCATCCTGTACTCATCAGAGGCAACCACATCAACGCTGTACTCCGAGGGCAGGGATATCGCCTCCTGCAGCACGGATAGAAGGGGGGCGCCGACTACCTCGAAGGGACCTCGTATCGCCCCTGTGGTTTTTAAGAACCCGGCTGAACCGGTCACGGGCTCGAGCTCCATTATGTCGGAGAGGTACATCTCCTCCGTCGTATCCCCAACTACCTCCAGGACCCAGAGCGGATAGACCTTCATGCTATCGATTCCCTGCGTCACAGATTCACCGCTGACAAGGGCTGGCGAGGAGAGGGGCTGCCCACCGGCCAGATCGACGAGAATGACAGGATCGCCGGACGAGAGATCTCGGCTATCCACGCTCATCTCCCCAGTCCCCGAGAACTTGGCCTCGTATCCCGATGAGGCCCACGTGGTGTTGAATGAATCATCGCCTCTGTAAGGTTGCCCGTCTACCAGCCCCAGTATGAACTCGATCGGAAGTCCACTCCACACATTTCCGGACCCATCAGTGACGTTCTCGCGGTTGCCTTGCGCAAGGGTTCCGAATTCCGTCCTCGTCAGATTCAACGTTCGCTTCCCCTCCAGGCTCACGGTCCATTCCTCCTCTGAAGGCCTCTGGTTGATCACCTCCAGCTTCCAGGTATCCCTCACCAAACGGGATCCGGCAGAAGGGTTGAGGAAGTAGCCCTGGCCAGAGGCCGAGGTGTACCGGGCGTCCATATTGCTGAATTCCCCGTCATCTGGCAGGAAAACCGTCCTGGGACCGTCCTCCCAATCCGGGATCTCCTCTCCGGCGCAGGAGAACGCCAGAATCAGGTCCCCCTGTAGCTCCTCCCAATCGCCTTCAGGGTAGATATTGTAGTAGCTGTAATCGTGATAGTAGCCATCAGGGCTGGTCACCCTTAGCACATCACCTGGTCCCATTCCCCCTACGCGTTCCATCAGATCGGCGACCATGACCCCCTCGAATTGGCGGGACTCACCCCAGTTACCGAGGCGGTTCTGGAAGCTCACCTCCCCGGTGATCGATTCCATACCCTTGAGCTCGTCGTACTCGAGCACGACTTCCGACCCGTCGGCTCCCAGTATAGTCACGTTTGCATAGGTAGCGTTCTCCGTGGCGGGGGAGGAGAAGTACATCCATGACAGTCCCACGGCGATGATTACCACCGATGCCATTATGAGCAGTATCTGATACTTCCGGTTACCATTTTCTACCTCGGCCATGTTAGCACCCGATATGCGCAGCCATGCATATCGACCTATAACTCTTTCCATACGGTGTCGTCAAATGGGCGAGGCGGGAACGCCCCCTCTCCACGGATATCTCCGATCCGTTATGCGATTCACAACCCTCCCCCGGACCGGCGCAAAAATCCTTAATATATCGATGCAGATCTTCTCTTTCGAGGGAGCACTTCAAGACACTAGAGATATCCGATAAGCCGGTGAGAAGATGAAACACCCCCTAGTAGGAATAGGCGCGGCCGGAATAGTCTCGACCGTGGCCTTCACGCTCTTCATATTGCCCGAGTCGCCGAACTTCGAGATGAACGATGTACTGGACACCACCGTTCTCCTCGGATTAGCCTTCGCAGCCGTATTGGCCGTGGGGCTCACCAAGATGGCCAATAATCTGAGAAGAAGAGACAACCGAACCCCGTCTCCCACCAACTGGTCGACGAAGTGTCCTGAGTGCGGCCGGCATATTGCCAGAAGGACGACTTTCTGCCCCAGCTGCGGAGCCGATCTCAGATACCACGATGACCTGACCAGAACGGTCTCGGTCACAGAATCCTCTGCAGAGGAAGATCGGTTCTCTTAGCGGGTTCGAAATCGGATCTCAGGTCGAGGCTCTTTTTCGGGCAATCAAGCCTCTTCAGCAGGGACACCAAGATCCTGTGCGCATCCTCCGCCTCCTCCTCCCGCTCCCGGATTAGGTTGCGTCCCTCCGCCGGGTCCTCCTTCACATCGTAGTACTCGCTAGGCCACTCATCGCCTCCGTAGACGTACAGATAGTCCTTTGTCCTCAGGCTCGTAGGCGGCCTCACCGAATCATCCTGGCAGTACGTGTAGCTGGACAGCGCCCAGGACCTGTCATCCGATACCTCGCGATCCGGGGGCGAAAGCAGGGGCCTTCCCTGAACCTTTTCAGGAACCTCGATTCCGCAGATACCTAGGACGGTTGGCATGATGTCAGGTGGCTGACAGAAGATATCGGAGGTCCGGGCAGCGACACCGGGGACCTTGACGAGAAGAGGCACGTGGGATATGGTATCGTACAGCGGCCATCTCCTGACTATGCGTCCCTCCCTATCGAGCTGCACCTTGCCTATCAATCCATGCTCCCCGTGATAGAAACCGTGATCGCTGGTCAGGATCACGCACGTCTCACCATCAAGCCCCGATTGCCGGAGCGTCTCCAGGAGATGACCGACCCAGCGGTCCACAAGGCTCACCTCCCCGGCATACATACATCTCATGTGATCGATCTCCGCCTGCGATGCGTATCCCGCTGGCTCGTAGGCGGGCTCGAAAAGCTCGTCCCCGGAATAACCCGGGTCGTACCGATCGATGTAGAACCTCGGCGGGTTCCAGGGCTCGTGGGGATCGAAGGTATCAACGCACAGGAAGAACGGATCCTCCTCGCCGTGCCTGCTCTCCAGCCAGCGCGACGCGGCCCTCATGGTCTGGGCCACGAATCTGTCCTCCTCTCCACTCCAACTGGACTCGACCTTGAGGATCCTGCTCAGCCTCTCCATTGGCACCCTCAGCTTCCTCGGGTCGGCCGGCAGGTCGGGTTCCCCCCCACCGGTGACCACTCCTGCTCCCGCCTGCCCCTCTATCAGGTGGAAGTGATCGAAACCCCTGCGGCAAGCGCCGTTTGAGGGCGTGTCGGTGATCATCGCGGTCCGGAAACCCGCCTCGGACATTATCTCGGCAAGAACCGGGTGATCCGGATCCCATTCCTCCCGCCAGCTCGTGTACAGGAAGGTGAACCTACCCGAGTGAAGATCCCTTCTCATCGGGCCGGTCGGAAAGCTCGCCGAGTAGCAGCGGCGGAACGAGACGGACCGTCGGGACAGCACGTCGATATGAGGAGTCCTGACCCAGTCGCTTCCATAGCACCCTAGGTAGTCCGCCCTGAGGCTATCCGATATGACCAGCAAAATATTCATGCAATTCCTCTCCCGGTGTGGTAAGACGATTCACCGATCACCCCAACTTCTACATCTCATCTAGGGCACGGAGGCGGGAACGTATCTTCGCGACGTGGTCCTTCCTCGCGTCCTCCCTCATCGGGGTCGACCTCACGGCATAGAGCTTGTCCATGAACTGTCTTCTGGAGTGCATCTTCAGAAAGGTCCTCAGATCCATCTCATTCGGGATCTCCTTCTTGCAGGTGGGGCACGATTCCCTTCCCCTTATCAGTGTTCCGCAGAAGGGACAGAACCCGATTCTCTTCACCCTCACCTTCTCCATCTCCAGATCGTTCTCGATCACGATCTCGCTCCCGCCCAGGGATCTCACGATCAGCTCCAGCAGGAACAGGGTCTCGTTATGAAGATATCTCATGTAGTACGTGAACACCTCGTCCTGAAGCGGCCTCTCGCTGGCCATCAACCCCCGCATCTCATCGCGCTTGAGTCTCTCCGGAACCATCGTCAGATCAGTGACCAGGTGAAGCGAACCGGCATCGACGGTATATCTCGAGGCAATGTAGGATAGGTAATAGTAGCAGATGATCTCCCTGTTGACCTTGATCTTCATCACATCTATCAGAACCCGATGGAAACGCTTGAGCTCGAGGATCAGGTTCTCCCTCACGTCGCCCGCGTTCGTGCCTTCGTAGCTGATACTGGCCCTGATCTCCCTTGGAATCAGCTCGCCCTTGGCCTTCTTTCGCTCAGCTTCCTCCTGATCCTCCCTGGTCTGTACCCTGTCCAGAGAAGGGACGATCTTTCCCATCGAGTTTGCCTGACACTCGTAGCACTTGCCCCCGAATCCGTGCATCCCACAGTAGTACCTGCCGCACTCGCATCTCTTCAGGTCGTATGTTCCGCCGCACTTGTAGCACTTCTTCCCTCGGCCGAAAAGCCTCAAAACGGCACCGCCTATACTTGGTCATCCTAGGATAAGAAAGCATCGAAAAGTTAGAACTTATCTGTGCCGGGAATGTCCTTCTTATATCGTGCGAGGGACGCCGATGATATCTCTTGATGTTCAGACCTTCGAGTTCCGGGAACACCTAGTGAAAATGGCACGCGTCTTCAGCCGTGCCGAGTTTGAGTCCCTGCTGGATACCATAGACCTCTCCCCTCCCTTCATCATCAAGCCCAACTGGATCAACCAGGAGTATGCACACCACACCGACCCGGAGGTACTGACCTGGTTGCTGGGATATCTGTCCTCGATCGGCAAGACCGTGGTCACCGAAGCCTACTCCGCGAGGAACAACCCCCCTGGGAGCGCCAAACAGGAACGGGGGATATTGCTGGAACATCTGAGGAGGTCCGACGAGGCGTTCCTGGTAAGCCAGGGTCTCCTTGAAACCTTTCGGGAACTTGGCGTTCAGTATGTCAACGTGGATGAGGAGATGCTAGCCGGGCGGTTCGAAGCGCCGGATTCGATCCGAAGGGCTACCGACTCCCAGTTCGAACCCGTCGCCGATGATAGTCTATACTCTTACGTCCCGACCAAGCTGTACGAGCTTCGCGGCGGCACCTTCGTCAGCTTCGCCAAGTTCAAGTTGACCTTCTCCATGTGCACAAAGAACCTCTTCGGGATGATACCCGAACTCTCCAGACCCGGCGGCAGGGGGTCCTATCACGGTAGAAAGGACCGGGATCTACCTCGGAACATAATCGATATCAACAAGATATACAGGGCATCCTTCAATGTCGTAGGGCTTGTGGAGGGGATCAACAGCCTAACCGGCCGCATCAATCGTGGGTCGTATCACTCCATGTTCGGCTACGACTACGAGGTTGAAGAGAATACCGGGACCGTGTTCTTCGGGACCGATCCACTCTGGCTGGACGCCTTTGTGTGCGCGCTCTCGAGGATGGATCCGAGGGACAACCCCACCTCGGCCATACCCGAGCCCCACCTGTCTCTGGGATACGATGAGCTCTCCGCCTGGCCCGACGAGCTGGTATCTACAGCCAGATCCCTCTCGAGCCCGTTGACCCCGGGTCAGTGAAGGCGGGAGACAATAGGCCCCAATTGAAGGGCTTGTTCAAGCCGGAAGACTCCTGACGGGGACGTGATGGGTGTCTATTCCGAATGCCTCCCCGCTGTAGGAGTATATCAATGCCCCTCTCTGGGCTGCAACCGACTCGGCCCACCGTTTGTAGCTGTCTATGTCCTCGATCGTCTCCGCGTAGACCGTTTCCAGGATGTGGAACTTCGTATCGTAGGCCTCTCCACTTATGTCACAGACCACCATCGGTGCCTGGACCTGTGATCTGTACTCGAACCTAAAGCTCGGCGACTCGTAGTAGAACACCCCCATGGGCAGCCAGGGCGAAAGGGCGGGCTCGGATTCCGGGCCCTGGAATAGGCCCTGATCGAGCTGGTCCGGCGTGTAGTATTTCGCGCTATCCAGGTAGGTGTTGCTGCATGCGTGGTAGACCGATTCCAGCACCGCGTTTGCCACCGACCTGTGGGTCCTGTGCCTGTCCTCCGGATGGGGCAGGAAGATCCACTGGGGCCTTATCTCCCTGATCTTGTTGGCCAGTTTGCCCACGATCGCATCGTCCAGTCCACCGTCGATCTCGAGGCCAAGGCATCTGCATCCATCCCGGTAACAGCCAAGGATCTCCATAGCCCGGTTGAACTCCTCGATCCTCCTCTCGGATGTGCCCTTCACTAGGAGAACGGTAACCTGTGACCCGTGCATTTTCGCATACTTGTATATCAACCCGCCACAGGAAATTGTCTCGTCATCCGCATGGGGAGAGAAAATCAGGATCCTCTCGGGGACCACTATCGGAATCTCCTCAAAATCCCTTCGGAATACCTTCGCCGCGCCCGGGTTATAGTTCACCCTTATCGTCTTGAAGGGTTTGTAGGTCGTCATCTCCGCCCTCCTGTTCATTCTCCACTTCCTCGTGTTTCTTTAAGAGTTTGCCCATCCTCTCGCTGAGCACCAGCCCGTAGACGACGATGCCGATGCCCACGATGAAGAGGGCATACAGAACGACGGTTATCACCGGCTCGTAATCGCCGGCCTTTCCCTTCATGAGAATCGCCATGATGATGCCCAGCAGAAGGAAAAGTCCCACCTCCTCCAGTTCCTCAGGATCCAACCTTCACACCTTCACCGGACAGCCCGGAACATACCAACAGACTACTGTGTTCCCTACCGATATATACTTATGACTTACTACGTCAGGCGACGGCGATGGAGGCTCTACCAGGTATACTACTGGTCGCACTCGCCACATCCCTCGGATGGGGCCTGAGGGGAGAGTGGGGCCATTGGTGGGGAGCTACCGTCCCCGGTGCCTTCTGTGGCATGTCCCTCTGGCTGGCGTTCGGGGCCGGGGAGGGTATGTGGCAGATGATATCCTTCGGGGCCGTGATGGCGGTAAGCCTCTCCCTAGGAGGCACCCTCAGCTACGGGAAGATCGTCGGCTATGTGAAATCTGAGCACGACAGGTCGCCCATGTTCGGCGTCCTGGCCCTCTTCCTGGTCGGCGGGCTCTGGGGATACTTCGGCGGGACCGCCCTCGGATTGCTCGCGACCGGTCACGACTACACGCTGGCAGATATGGCCCTCTGGGCCGTCAGCGCTTCAATCGGGGCCTTCGGTGCCTACAAGATCCTGGTCGTCGGACTCGACCTTCATCTATCCCCTCCCCGCAGCGATGCCTGGGCCGCCGTCCTCGGCGGGGCCTTCGCCACCGCCCTGTTCTTCATCCTTTACGCTCGCGACTGGACCGTCATCCGATTCGCGGTCTTTGGATGGATCGGGTTCGGTGGAGGTTTCTCTCTGGGATCACTGATACACCGGGCCTGTCAAGGCAAGGGATTGAGGGTGGACTCATGGAAGTTCATGGAGCATAGCGTCGGTTTCTGGGGAGGTTTGTCCCTCGCCATCGCCGCCTTCCTCCATGACGGGCTCGACGTAATCCCGATCGACCATGTTCTCCGGCTCACCAGCGCTCTGGTCGTGCTGTGGTTGGTCCCCTACCTGAATATCTCTGACAACTTCCGCTACTGGTACTCGGAGAGGGCCTGGATATCGCGGCACACCTATGCGATCTTCCAGCTCTCTGCCCTTCTTTCGCTCCCGTTGCTCGTCTACCTGATGAATGACCTTATCCCGGCCTCCGCCGATTCCGGCGGCATCGGGATATTCGTCGCACTCCTCGGATTCCTCACCCTGATGGCTATCGCCAAGTTCAGATTCGACCTGAGCCGCGTCAGGTTGCAGGTCGACGCATTGTTCCTCTCTGAAGCCGCCGCCTGCGCCCTGATCCTAGCGCTCTTCCACTAGAGGAATCCGGCAAAGGGTTTTATCGCCCGGGCCCCTTACTATCATGATGCGGACGATCACTTCCCGGGTTCTCACGATCGCCATGGCAGCCCAGTTGCTGTTGACGCCGTCCCTTGGCGCAGGAGACCTCCTCGAGGTCCTGTGCACAGGGAAGGCCTCTGGCATGCCACTCATGGCATCCATACTGAAACGGGAGCCAATGACGGTATCGGTAATCATACCGACGAGGATCGGCAGCAAGAACGTGGATCTGACCCCCTCCAATGTCAAGAGGTACATGAGGCTCTACTTCCCGAGAACCTACCAGGACCTGATTTCGGAGTATGAGTTCATGCTGCTGGAGCAGATAGACAGCACCTACTTCACGCCGGTCCAGTTCGAGTGGATGAGGACCGCGGTGGAGAACGCCGGGATGGGTGGTCTACAGGACCGAAGCGTTATGAGCATGCATCAGGTCTATGCCGATTCCTGGGCCCAGTCGGTACTCTCCGACGCCTACCCCAACGACGCGGATCTCGTGGTTGAGGTCGACTATCACAGGAATGGTCTGCTGGAGATCATCCTGAATGAGAACCCGAACTTGCCCGACGTGGTCAAGGCCTACAGGGACGTTCTGAACCTCGAGGTTGGACAGTGGGGCAGCAATCTCATGATCCCGAAGGGGGGATCGGAGATCTACACATGGTCCAAGACGGGGGAGTTCCCCGAGTTTGCCTACCCCGAACCGGGGCTATTCCCGCACATACTCGGATGGAGGTACGGCGAGGGATACACGTGGTCGGTCCAGGATATCCTGGGCGCCAGCTTCTGGCATCAGGGAAACAATCCCTATGGGACCGACGTCATGATCTCGATGATGATGTACAGCACGAACAGGGAGTTGCCACAGGACGTGGTGCTGGTTCACCGGCTTCGGATCGAGTTCGCGAACTACCTCGAGCTGAAGGGATTCATATTCTCGTTGATGGATTTCGTTGAGAAGTTCGGCGCGAATATAGATCAACTTGACAGGAGCGTCGAAACGCTTGATGAACTTTGGGTAAGATCCAGGGATCTATACCTGGAACAGGAGTATCAGGATTCCTGGGATGGAATGCAGCAGGCCATAGCCGAGATCATCGCCCTGAGACAACAGGCCCTCGAACTGAAGGACTCCGCCCTCTTCTGGATATACGTCATAGAATGGCTCTCGATATCCGGGACCTTCCTCCTCTCGGGTTTTGCACTCTGGACTCTGATGGTCCGGAGGAGGCTGTACAGAGAGGTGGACCGCACCAGGATGGTGGCCCGGTAGTCGAACTGTGATCTTGGAGCCGCCCATCTCGAAAGAGACGTGTACTCGATGGTCTGCGGAGAGAAGAGAACGGAGAACGGAGAACGGAGAACGGGTAAGAGTTAATAACGTCTCACGAGAGATTTATTCAAGCCGTAGCTTGTATAGGTGATCTATATGGCAGACAAGATCATAGGAACAGAGCGCCTCAAGAGAGGTTTTGCGAAGATGCAGAAGGGCGGCGTCATAATGGACGTCGTCAACGCGGATCAGGCGAAGATAGCGGAGGACGCAGGCGCGGTGGCGGTGATGGCACTTCATGCGGTGCCAGCCGACATTCGGGCTCACGGCGGGGTCGCCAGGATGGCCGACCCTGAGAAGATTCAGGAGATCATGGATACCGTTTCGATTCCCGTTATGGCCAAGGTCCGAATAGGGCACTTCGCCGAGGCCAGGGTTATCGAGGCCCTGGGCGTCGACATGATCGACGAAAGCGAGGTACTGACGCCGGCCGATACGGCCAACCACATCGACAAGACCAAGTTCGATATACCGTTCGTGTGTGGGGCCAGGGACCTCGGTGAAGCTTTGAGGAGAATCGACGAGGGCGCCGCAATGATACGCACCAAGGGGGAGGCGGGGACCGGCAACGTGGTCGAGGCCGTCAAGCACATGAGAACGGTGAATCGCCAGATCGCCGAGCTGAGGGGATTGGCACAGATCTGCGACGACATCGAACTGGTGGCCAAGGCCCGCGAGTACGGCGCTACCCTCGATCTGGTGAAGGAGGTTGCCAAGCTTGGAAGGCTTCCCGTCGTCAACTTCGCCGCGGGGGGCATCGCGACGCCGGCGGATGCGGCGCTGTGCATGCACCTCGGGGTGGACGGGGTATTCGTGGGAAGCGGGATCTTCAAGTCCGGAACCCCCGAGAAGATGGCGAAGGCCATCGTCGATGCTACACACAACTACGCGGATGCTGAGATAGTCCTGAAATCCTCGAGGTCCCTCGGAGAGCCGATGAAGGGACTGGAGATCTCCCAGATACCCGAAGGTCAGAAGCTCCAGGAGAGGGGCGTCTAGTAACAGGAAAGCCAGCATCCTGTGAGGGGCGGTCTCAATGGGCACTCCAGATGTAGTAGTGCTTGGCTTCCAGGGGAATGTCTCGGAGCATGTCGAGGCCATAGGGGCTGCCCTTGATCGCCTATCGATTCGAGCACGGGTCGCTCAGGCGACAGACCCGATCTCGATACGCAACGCACGAGCCCTGGCCATTCCGGGAGGGGAAAGCACGACCATATCCAAGCTGGTGGCATCGAACGGGCTCAAGGATGAGATACTCGGGCTCGCCAGATCCGGGAGACCGATACTAGGCACGTGTGCAGGACTGATACTGCTCTCGAGAGTGGTGAATGGGAGAGATGTATCCGGAGACCCGGGCTATCCCGCGATCATGGACCTGTCCGTGAGGAGGAACGCCTTTGGAAGGCAGCGTGAGAGTTTCGAGACCGAAATCGAGCTTGATCTTCCGACCGGAACCGTCAAGGAAACCGGGATATTCATACGCGCCCCGATGATCGAGGAGACGTACAACGGCTGCCGACCTGTATCTCGCGTCGACGGGACCATAGTTGCGGCGATGCAGGGAAATGTTATTGGAACCTGCTTTCATCCCGAATTGTCCGCGCATTCCAGGATCTACGATCATCTCCTCCTCAATTCGGGATTAGGGGCTGGAAAGTCTGTCTGACACAAATTATGAGGGGCTGAGATGCGTTGCCTGCGGCTCTCATTTTTCCCCGGGATCGAGCGGCTTGGCCTGCCCGGAATGCGGAGAAGGGCATCTGGAAGCGGTATACTCCATGCGGGGATTGACCCCGAAGCACTTCGAAGATGGTGCCGGGGTCTGGAAATACAGTGCCCTCTTGCCGACAGTCAAACCCAGGGTTACCCTGAACGAGGGCGGAACTCCCCTCTTTCGCTGCAGCCGGGTACTCGAAGGAAGCCAGGTCATGGTCAAGGATGAATCCAGGAATCCGACCTCCTCGTTTGCGGACCGCGGCAGTACGGTCGCGGTGAGCATCGCGCTGGAACTGGGCGCCGAGAGGATTGCCTGCGCAAGCGATGGAGATACAGGGGCCTCGGTCGCCGCATATGCCTCAAAGGCCGACCTCGATTGTGTGGTGTTCGCCCCCTCGTCGGCAGAGACCGGGAAGTTGCTGCAGACCCTGGTCTACGGGGCAAAGCTGGTTCGAACCCCGGGAACCTTCAGGAACTCGTTGGCAAGGTGCAGCACGGCCTGCGGATCGGGATGTCACAATTTAACCATCGAGACCAACCCATTCGCAATTGAAGGCGAGAAGACAACGGCCATAGAGGTGGTGGATCAACTGGGATGGAACCCCCCCGATTTCGTCGTGGTCCCCGTCGGAACGGGAACCAACCTCTACGCCATTTGGAAGGGATACAGGGAACTGGTGGAATCCGGGCTGATATCGCACTGTCCCAGAATGGTGGCGGTGCAGGCAGAGGCCTGTTCGCCTATCTACGAAGCGTATACAACGGGCGAGGAAATCGTGGATGTGATCGGCGGGGAGTCTATAGCCTCCAGCATAGCGATAGGTGACCCGGTGAACGGGGCCCTGGCCGTCCAAGCCCTCAGGCAATCGAATGGGATAGCCTATGCCGTTCCCGACGAGGAGATGGTCGATGCCGTCAACATGCTCGGAAGAAGGGAGGGGATCTTCGCCGAACCCTCTTCGGCGGCAACGATATCCGCCGCACGGAGGCTCAAGGAGGAGGGCGAGGCCGATAATTCGGACGTCATCGTCTGTATCGTCACCGGCAGCGGGCTGAAGGTCCCAGACAGCATAGCCAAGACGCTCAAACCACGTCTCTCGGCCGCATGGCAGCTCGTGAGCATGGAACAGAAGGCGCTCGGAGCGCTGGGCCGGGCCAAGATCGAGATGCTCGAGATACTGGGAAAATCCCCGAACTACGGGTACGGTATATGGCGTGAAATGCAGCAGAGCTACGACGACAGGATGAGCCTGCAGGCCGTCTACCAACATCTAGACGAGCTTCAGAATATGGGGCTAACTGACTCGGCCCCTAGCCAGCGAAGCCAGGATCGTCGTAGGAAGTATTTCAAGCTAACAAGGAGGGGCGAGGAGATACTGGAATCCATTGCCGGGATCAGGGATAGCCTCCTGCCCGTCGTGGATGCGGATTCGGGGAGTACCTGATGTGAGGTCCGCGAAAGGTCCGGCACCCCCGGCCGGGATCTCTCCCTCGAAGCTGAAAATCGCCGGTTCCAAGAAGCCTTCCTGGTTATAATAGGGCACCTGAGTACACCAACATCTCTTTCCTAGTTTCTCGATCCTCCATTTGGGGATTAGAAGGTGGAAATCTTTTTATGCCCTACCACGAGTATCTGTGACACCGGTGATAAGGCATGGCAAAACTTCCGCTGGCACCAGTAGAAAGGATTATCAAACAGAACGCGAACGCAGAGCGAGTTAGCGCTTCGGCTTCCAAGGCATTGGCCGAGGTCCTCGAGGAGTATGGAACCGAGATAGCGTCGAAGGCCGTTGAACTTGCTAGACATGCTGGCAGGAAGACCGTGAAGGCCGAAGATATCAAGCTGGCAGCCCGATAGAAACCGATCGCTGGGTGATCCCGCCCATGCCAGCCGGGAGAGGGCGGGAATCTGGCGATCCCCGGAACGATCATCGACGTTAGATATGGGCTTCCACCCGCTTTTTTCGAGATCTTTATTAGTTCTGTGGTGGATGTCTACCCGGTGAGTTCTTGGTTTCCAGATCTCTATCGCCGATTTTCATCATCCTGCTGCTACTGAGCGCTGCAACCGTTGCGGCCCAGGAGAAACCGAGGAGGATCAAGGTTATCGGGACCGGCAAGGCGGAGAGCACTCCCATTCTGGCCACCTGGTTCAACACCGAGCCCTCGACCGACCCCATAATCGTAGCCACCAGGGTCTGGGGCGATATCACCCCCCAGGACATAAAGAGGTTCATGAGGATATACTTTCCGCGAAACTACGAACAGCTCCTCGAGTACGAGTTCTACTTCATGGCCCAGGTGGATATGAGCTTCTTCACCCCCCAGCAGGAGAAATGGATCTTTGATGCCCTCAGCAATTACGAGAAAGGCGGGGTCAACACCCGGAGCATAATGAGCACTCATGATTGGCTATTCCTGCCCTGGCGGGACAGCCCGATCTCCGACGCATTCCCGAACGACGTGGAGGCCATTGCCGCGGCCTCGGAACATCAGGGGGAGCCAGGAGAACTTGTGATAAAAAACGATGCCGACCTTCCGAATATCATGAAACCGTTCAAGGAACCTATTGAGGGCGTTTTCGGTCAGTACTCCGGACTGGACACCTGGCCAAAGCCGGGATCGGTTATCCTCTCCTACACGCGTAACAACCGGAACGAGGGGCACCCGGTCCCGGGGCAGATAGCCCACGTCTTCTACTGGAAGTGGGAGAAATCGATAACCTTCACCTTCCAGGATATGGTCTACAACACCTTCTGGAGCCCGAGGGAGGCGAGTACGTCCAATCCTTATGCCCTGGACATAATCGCGAATATCATATGGTTCAGCACCGGTCGGGAGCTTCCCGAGGACCCGCTGAAGGTCCATGACTTCAGGAGAAACCTCTACACCTTCAACATCCAGAAGAGCCTCCTGATCAGCCTCCTCGATTTCGCGGAGAGTTTCGGGGCGAATCCGGACTCGGAGTACGAGAAACTGGGCGAGATAGAGGATATCGTCTCCGATGCCTCGGACGATTATCTGGACAGGGACTTCGATTCGGCCTACGAAACCGTGAAAGTAGCCCTCGAGAGGATGAGGGACCTTGAAGAGGAGGCCTCCGAGCTCAAGAACCGAGCTCTCTTCTGGGTCTACCTTGTCGAGTGGTCGGTCACGACCGGCGTATTCCTCGTGGCGGGCTTCGTGCTCTGGACCCTTATGGTGAAGAGAGCTCTGTACAGGGAAGTCGGGCAGACCAGGACCTTCTAGGTCCGCTCTAGAGAAGCGCGATTAACACAAGCACTACAAGGACCAGGCCGAAGATTATCAGAATGAATATGAATCTCAGATTGTAGTAGAATAGCCTCTTCTCGACCTTCTTTCGCTTCTCCAATTTGAGAGAAGTGGCTATGTGATCCCTAATTAACATTATCATAGGCGATCTGACCGTCCGGGTTCGATTGGGTGGCCTTCGCACCGCTTATCAACGATTATCTTACGATCATCATTTATTTCTTGAGAGACAAATTGCCGAAGCATACCGAGCGATGATATCTTGCGCCGGGAACCTGAAGGGCAAGACAACCTGGACTTCATCACGATCCTAGTGAAGGAGGGCACCACCGATATCCTGGAAGAGGCCAGGGACGGCTTCAAGAGCGGGAAGGATGTTATCCGTCGGCTTGGTCTGGGACAGAAAGTCTACTACGCCCGCCTAGGGGAGCTTCGCCGCATCGGTCTCGTGAGGAGGGACGGTTTGGGGGTCTACAACCTGACCGATAGGGGACTGCTGGCACTCGATCTGAAGGAGCGACTGGGCCGTGCCCTTTCTCAGGGAATGACCTCCCTACCTGTCGAATCGAGGGTTCTCAACGAATATGCCGAGATGGTCGCGACCCTCTGTGAACGGATAGAATCCGCGAAGAAGAGGGTCAAACTTGCGACAAGGTATGTCGATACAGCCGTCGCCAAGGCGACATTCGACGCCATGGACAGAAACGTCTCCGTTCAGGTAATCTACAAGCAGGGAAAGACTCACCTAGGAGAGATGGCACTGGAACTTCTGGGCATGGTTAGGAACGGTATCGATGCCCATGTGCGAGAGCTCTGGGGGAACACAAGGGTCTCCGACATACCCTTCTCTTTCACGGTCGTAGATGGGCACTGGTCGGGAATCGAGCTTGTGACGAACGATCAAACCTTCGTAGCTGCGCTGGAATTCGAAGGATGGGAGACGGCCAGGGTTCTTTCTCTACTATTCCGACATTATTACAGGATAGGAACGGTTTTTCCAAGGTTTTGGTAGGCTTCACACCGTTGTGTTTTTTTCCGAATACGATATGGGTTACTCGAGAAATATTTATTAACAAAATCCGAAAAAATATTTCGCATCAATTCTCCGGGAAATCGGTCAGTAGCATAGGGGTCGGGAAATGTCGATCAAGAAGAATGAGTTGAAGGTACTCAGGGCACTCTGCAAGGACGCCCGGAGAACTCTTGAGGATATAGGTAATGAAACTGGCCTGACGGGCCCCGGCGTCGGCAAGATCATCGATCGTCTGGAGAAGAACGACGTCATCACCGGCTACATCGCCGTACCGGCCCTGGAGAAGGTCGGATTCAATATCGTCCACCTGCTTCTATTCCGGATGGATCATTCCAAGGGCAAGGCGAAGGACCTGCAGAAGTATCTGAGAAGCACCAATAGGATAGTCTTTGCCACAACCGTGGAGGGGTCCGGCTTCACCCACCTGATGGTTTCGGCTCACGCCGACTTCGCTCAATTGGAGAAGTTCCTGACGGATTTCAGGTCGAGATGGGATGAAGCTATATCCGAGGATACCTCGGTGTTGCTCTCTCCCCGGAGCACGATCAAGGATCTCAGCTTCGAGGTCTTCTAGTATCAGGCCAGACCGGCTTCCCTGAGCCTCTCGAGGAGGCCGTCCACGACTCCCCTGGCCTCCTCAGCGTCCCTCAAACCGGCTACAACGAGTTTTCCTGTCCCGAAGACAAGCACCGAGACCGTGGACTCGTACGGCTTGTAGACCAGGCCCGGGAACTGCTCCGGCTCGTACTCCACATTCTCTATGTTCAGGGCGATCTCATCGAGGTTCATGACAAGGCCCAGGTCAACGGTCGCAACGACGTTGGTCACCGTGATCTTCGGGTCCTTCTTTATGTCTATATTCAGGTCACGTAGCTGCCCCACCAGCTTCGCAACGCCCTCCTCTATCTTGCTGATATGATCGGCTCCGGTACAGTTCATCTTCCCGTTCCTGAAGACCAGAAAGGAGATCTTGGGTTCCTTGAACTTCACTATGAGCGCCGGGAAACGATCGGGATCATACTCGCTATGCGGCAGTTCGAAAGCCAGCCGCTCCAGATCGAGTTCCGTCTTAAGATCTACGAAGGCTACGATATTTTGGACTTCGATTCTCGGCCTCTCCAATCCCACATCTCCTTTTAAGTGATGTCTTATTTAAGAAGGTTCCACATATAACTATATTTGTCAGAGGTCGGCCGTGATACTCATGGCATACGACGAGGAGATCCCAAGACGGAAAAAGGACCCTCTAAAGGGTTTCAGAGACCCTAGAACGGAAAGAGAGGAGAGCTACAAGCGGAAATTGAGGATCGAAGAGGACAACAGGCGCCGCAGATGGATGGATCGAAGGGGAAAGGAGGACGAATAGTCGCCCCTTCCATCTGGTCCCCGCCGGACCCTCAGCTCCGACTAGACGCAGCCCTCGCCAGAACCCATACCCCGATAACTATCAGCACTATGGCCAGCCAGTTATAGTCAAGATCCCACATCCTCGTCAGGCCGATTATCAGCAAGATGGCCCCCGATACCAGGCTGAACGATCCGATTCCAAGCTTGAGCGCAGCTCTGGCGACGTTTAGCAGGACGAGAATGGCTCCAGTCAGCAAAGCTGCCCAGGTCCAGAAATCCAGCGAGTATACATCACCCAGAAGAATGAGCAGCCCCAGCCCGATTATGAAAGAACCAAGGGCGAACTTGCCCAAGGCCTCGCCCTTTCTCCAGTTTGCCGGCATGCTGAAGCCTAGCGGCGAACCAACATTTAATCCTTTGGGCCCTCGCCGCGAGCGGCCAGTTCCACGTAGAACGACCTCGCCTCCCTGTAGATGCCCTCAACCTCTTTTCTCTGGCTCTGGGATCTGTACCTGCCTTTGTGACCTTTGGACTGCTCCAGCAGCTCCGCGCACCACTCGGAGTAGAACAGTGCGTCCACCCTGGAAGGGGTGATCGGATCGCCAACCTCGACGAAGACAGGGTTGGAGTGCGCGAACCTCACCTGATTGCCGGACTCAAATGCCCGTGCGGCAAACCAGCAGCTCTCATCAGCAGGCTCCCTCAGAACGGCATCAACCTCCAGAAGCCCGTCGCCATCTACTCTGTCGACTACCATCCCGTTTCTGACTAACTCCAGCCGGTCTATTCCCGTGGACGAGAGTACCTTGATCGGGAATTCTACCTCGGCGGCCCCCGATAGTGAGATCGTCATCGGGCCGCTCAAACCCTCCGGTTCATATATGAGGATGGGGCCGTTGGTCGCGAATGCCCGCCCCTCCTTCATACCCTCGAACCATCCCCGGTAGTCAAATCCACCCGGACCGAGGTTGACGTAGAGCCTGTTCTGGCCTATCGGACTCCTCATCACCCCCGAGGCTGAACCCGCAGCCAGCGGGATCTTGAGGCCGAGGTTCAGGTAACGATAGTAGAGATCGAGGACGTAGTGGACGAATCCCATCTCCCCGGGATACTCCTTGGTATCCCTCCCTCTTCCCCACGCCTCGTTGGCCATGATCTCCTTCCTCTGGAGATGGTTGTTAACAACGCCCATGGTATCGACGAGGCCGAGTGCCACATTGACCGGGGCCTCCCACCAGAATGGCTTCTCCTGCTCTATCATCGCCCCCTGCCTCCGCCACGATTTGAGTAGCATTGCCTGACTCGGATACCACCTATCGGTATCGGTTACGACAGGGACGGGAAGGTTCAGGGCCATAACCGCTCCCCCGCCCCTCTCATCCTCCTGAGTCATCGTACTGTAGGCACGGCTCCCTTCCCGGAAGATACGTCCGCGTATCTCCCCCGCATCTATCTGCCATTCCTGATTCCAGTAGCTTATGATCGGAGCAACGTTCAGATCGTCCGCATCCATCAGGTGCACGATCTCCTCCGGATTGCGGTGTACATGGGTGTCACCCGAGAACCATCCCAGACCAGCCATATCTATCCACCGATCGAGGTGATAGACCTTCCTGATTTCCGAACCCGGGGGAACCTCGAAACGGTCCGATACACTGACGTACTCCTTTCCCTTCTCGACGATCAGAACCGTCTCCCCGGCCGGCAGGTCGATCGAGAATGACCCCCGGGCGGTGAAGTGAGAATACTTCTCATACGGTATCGTCCCCTCCGGGTATCTCTTCGCCCCCTCGGCATCCGTCAGCTCCACCCTGGCGGCGGTCGGGTTCCCGTTCTCCTCCAGCTCGACAAATAGGGTTCCGTGGGCCAATAGATCCCCCTCTCAACCGATCAGTCAGCCAGGGGTATGTTGATGAAGATAAGCACGAACAGGTCATCGCTGTTGTTCCTCGAGGAATGGCTGGTCCCTTTGGGAACGAAGATCACGTCTCCCTCCTTCACGTCGAACCACTCATCGTCGAGCATGAACTGGCCGGTACCCTGATATACAAAGAAGACCTGCTCATTATCCTCGTGTGAGTGGGGCTCATGGAAGCCTCCTGGCCTGTAGTTCTGGACCAACACCGTCAGCCTCTCTGAGCCGGCTATTGCGCCCTGATCGGAGGTTGTTATGAGATCCTGGCCGTCGAGCAGGGTGGCTATGGGCTTGGGGTCTCCCGGTTTCGGCTTCTTCCAGATCTTCTTCTCTACCTCGGAAATCTTCTTCGCGTATTTCAACCGGAACTCACCTGGCAGGAAACCGTTCAGTTTTGACTCCCTCATTAATCTCCCTTGGATTTCTGCGGAATCGCCCTCCTCCTTAAACCATTAATAAGCATCTCACCAGTCCCAGAGACGATCAAATGCCTCGACTCTCGGTCGGCTTCATCGGAGCCGGAGGAATAGCGCGGTCTCACACAAAGGCCCTGAAGACGCTCGGCAACACGGACTTCGTCGCCTTCTGCGACATCGTGAAGGAGAGGGCACTCTCTTACTGCCAGGAGTACGGCGGAAATGCCTATACCGATTTCCGTAAGATGATCAATGAGGAGGAGATGGACGCGGTGTACATATGCCTACCGCCATTCGCCCACTCGAATGAGGTCAACATAGCTGCCGAGAATGGCATTCACGTGTTCATCCAGAAGCCGATAGCGCTGAATATGGACCTCGCCGAGGAGATGGTCTCAGCCGTCGATAGGGCGGGAGTCAAGAGCCAGGTCGGATATCAACTCAGGTTCGGCACCGGTATTCAGAGGGCCCGAGAACTTCTCCAAAGTGCAGATCTTGGCCCGGTGACCCTCTGTCTGGGGAGATACCTATGCAATTTCCTGGGCGGTTCATGGTGGAGACAGCTCTCCAAGAGCGGGGGCCAGATAGTCGAACAGTCCACACATGTCGTCGACCTGCTGCGCTATCTCTGCGGCGATATAGAGAAGGTCTACTCGGAGATGGACACCCTCTACTGGGACGAGGTGGAGGATATGGAGATCGAGGATGTCAGCTCCACGACGATGAAATTCGAATCGGGCGCGATAGGGTCCATGGTCGCAACCACCGGCGGTTATCCGGGCAGATGGATCGCGGACCTCAAGATCTTCACCAAGAAGGCGGTCTTCGACCTCCCGGACCCTCACACACTGATCCTGACCGGGAACGAGGAGAAAGAGAAGCGGTTCGGGCACACCACAGACCTCAGCCTCGCGGAGGCCTCGCACTTCACTCAGGCGATCCTCGAGGATACCGATACCTGCACACCGATCTCTGACGGGGCCAAGACCCTTGAGGCAACCCTCTCCATAAGGCGAAGCGGCGAGGAGGGTAGACCCGTAACCCTCGGATAGATTCGGCACCCGCCGTAGTCCGGAACTCTCCCGAGACTACATGCCCTCGTACTTGCCTCGTCTGAAGAGCCGCTTGATCCTATCTCCCAACGAGTTTCTCTCACGTAGCACGTGCCAGTAGTACAGGTCGGGATAGGGCAAGCCGTGTCTCTTTGGCTTCTCGCCGGTCTCGACCCTCTCCTGCAGCTTCTGGCGAATCACTATGTACAGGACTATGATGACGCCAAGAACGGCCAGCAGCTCGCCAACCGCGATGAGGAATGCTCCGTACCCGACCCAGAACTGCATAACAAACCTACCCCTTTATAATCTTAAAACTCTTTTTGGAGTCCGGAGCCTCCGAGTTCGAGTTTCAATACCCGGATCCGACTCGAGCACCGATCTGACTCGGCAAACACATCGGGAGAACGGAGCTCGAATCTGTAAGATTTTTATATAAGCCGTAAGTAATAGCGGCGCAAATTACCTATGAGGTGATTCAAAATGGCAGCTCAACTAGGCGGAACACCTGTCCTGATTCTAAAGGAAGGTGCAGAGAGAACAAGAGGAAGGGACGCTCAGAGAAATAACATCATGGCGGCCAAGATCATCGCGCAGTCGGTGAGGACAACCCTCGGTCCCCGGGGAATGGACAAGATGCTTGTCGACACCCTGGGCGACGTGGTCATAACCAACGACGGCGCCACGATACTTGACGAGATGGATGTGGAGCACCCTTCGGCGAAGATGCTGGTGGAAGTCGCGAAGACCCAGGACGAGGAGGTCGGTGACGGGACGACCTCTGCCGTGGTCCTAGCAGGGGAGCTGCTATCCCAAGCGGAGGAGCTCCTCGACCAGGACGTGCACGCCACCGTTATCATCAAGGGATACCGAATGGCCCAGCAGAAAGCCCTCGAGATTCTCGACAGCATAGCGGAGACGGTTGACCCGGAGAAGGGCCAGGTATTGAAACAGATAGCAATCACCGCCATGACCGGCAAGGGTGCGGAGGCAGCAAGGGAGGAACTCGCAGACCTCGCCGTGAAGGCCGTGCAACTGGTAGCCGAGAAGGAGGACGAGGGATACATCATAGACACCGACCACATCAAGCTCGAGAAGAAGGAGGGTGGCTCCGTCGGCGACTCGGAACTCATAAACGGCATTCTGATAGACAAGGAGGTAGTCCACGCCAGCATGCCTACCCGTATCGAGAACGCCAAGATCGCCCTTGTCAACCAGGCCCTGGAGATAGAGAAGACCGAGACCGACGCCAAGATCAACATCAGCTCCCCCGAACAGTTGAGGACCTTCCTCGACGAGGAGGAAGCGATGCTCAAGAAGATGGTGAACAAGATAAAGGATGTCGGCGCCACCGTTCTCCTCTGTCAGAAGGGGATAGACGACATGGCCCAGCACTACCTGGCCAAGGCCGGCATCATGGCGGCCCGTCGGGTCAAGGAATCGGATATGGAGAAGCTCAGCCGCGCCACCGGAGGCAGCGTTGTTACCAGCGTGAAGGAGTTATCCGCCGAGGACCTGGGTGAAGCCGGGACAGTCGAGGAACGCAAGATAGCCGGCGACGAGATGATCTTCGTTGAGGACTGCAAGAACCCCAAGGCAGTGACGATACTGGTCAGGGGCGGAACCGAACATGTCGTCGACGAGATAGAGCGCGCCCTGAACGACGCGATCAGCGTGGTTGCGGAGGTCCTCGAGGACCCCAGGGTACTCGCGGGCGGGGGCGCCAGCGAGGTCTCGGTATCAAGACAGCTAGACGAGTTCGCAAAGACGGTGGGCGGTCGAGAGGGCCTAGCCGTGGAAGCCTTCAGCGAGGCAGTGAGCGCGATCCCGAGAAGCCTGGGAGAGAACGCGGGTCTAGACCCCATCGATATAATGCAGGACCTGGTAGCCGCAAGCGCGGAGAAGGGATCCAAGATGGGTATCGACGTCCTGACAGGCAAGATCAAGGATATGTACAAGGAGAACGTGATCGAGCCCCTCTCGGTAAAGTCACAGGCTATCAAGTCCGCCTGCGATGCGACCATGATGGTCCTGAGGATCGACGACGTGATCGCCTCCAAGGAGCTGGATAAGGGCGAGGCACCCGGTCCTGAGGGAATGGGTCCAGGGTACTGAGATCCTGGGCCTTCGTTCTCATTTTTTAGCTTTTTTCCGATCTTCCCTTTTTTTTCAGTCCCAGTATTGCCTCGTCGCCTCATAGCTGGCGCTGGCCCTCACAAGATCGGCAACGAAGTCCTCTTCATCCTCGTACATCCGGCTCAGTATCCTCGAGGCCGACTGAGGCCCGATCCCCCGCACCGCGAGCGCCACCATCGCCTTTCTACCGTAGATAGATACCAGGTCGGCCTTCTGTTTGAGTCTCGCCAGGACCTCGCGGTTCTCGAGCTTGGTACCGTCCATCTTGATCCTCAAAATGAGCCTCTCCTCGGGGTTAGCGGGCATCGTCAGGAACCTGGACCCACAGGACTCGCACTCCGGTTGATCCGGTAGGTCTCCTATCCGCTTCCATCCTCCGTGACCGCACACGAAGCACCTCACCTCCCGCCTCTTACGCAGCAACCGCTCCTCTATCTTCTTCGTTGCCTCCCTCGAGGTGCCAACCCCGAGCTCCGGCAGAGCCGTGTACCTCTCCAGAATCTTCCTCGCCCTGGAGGATGGCCCCTCCTCGGTCCTGTCGATGACCCTGATACTGATACCGCCGCTCTCGAGCTCTCCGAGCAGCTCTTCGGTTCCCGCCAGATCCAGTTTCTCCAGCTTTCCCTCCCTGGAACCCTCCTCGTATATCGGGGTACCGGCGTACCTCAATTCGAGGTTCTTCGCGACGGGGTCGAAGAGGTTTACCCCCCTGGGAATGGCCCCGAACCTGGTTGCGATATGCTTAAGGATGAAGGGAAAGCCCCGCTCGATCTTCGAGTCTACCAGCTCCTCCACCATCCCCCTAGAGGAACGAAGCGAGTCGATCATTCCCGCAGCCCACTCCTCATCCAAGGGCCTACCGAACTCGAACATCACCCGATAAGCGTCGCTGTGGGCCATAGAACCCGCTCCCTCGGTACTTGAGGCCCGCTTGCATGTCAGCTCATCGAGAATGAAAAGAAGCGTCCTGTTGATCCTGCTGCCGAACGGGGAGTGCAGAACCAGAAAGCGCCCCGATATCTCGAACGCCAGCTCATTTGGGTCGGGAAGAACCCCCTCCGCCCTCTCGAGATCCATCTCCTCCTCCACCAGGACCATCGCGGCATCGTCCGCCTCAATACCGGTTTCCAGAAGGTCCATCTCCCTGGAGAGAAGGGCTGATCGATATGCCACCTCCCGGGGGACGGGGGGCAGCTCGCCGTCCCAGCCCGGGATGGCCCCGAGCCTGTAGCTGCTCGGCTTCACCCTCACTATACCGTCCCTTCCCACCTCCGTAATCCGCCAGACCTTGCCCCTGCAGATGAAGTCCAGGCCGACCGTGCAGTGCAGGGCCACGAACTCCTCCCCCAGGTTCCCCACAACGCGGCCCGATCCTTCGTCCAGTATCGGATATCTCCGCTCGTCCGGGATCATCGAGAGGTTCTGGTAGTAGTACTTCCAGGTATCTCCCGTCTTACTGAGCTTGGTCCCCGACTGTGAGATCGTTCCCAGGCTCTGCATGAAATGGATCACTTCCCTGACGGTCTCGATATCCAGATCCCGGTAGGGATACGCACACCTGATGATCTCCCAGGATCGTCGGAGATCGACCTCAAGCCCGTCCATCACCAGACCTGCCAGCTGGTGCGAGAGCACGTCCAGCGCCCCGTCCTGGACATTCACCGATTCCAGCTCGCCCTCGAGGAACAGCCTGGCCACGGCGATCGACTGCCGGACCTGCTCCGATGAGGTGCATATGATGGATCCCTGGGACAACCTTCCCATTCGGTGGCCCGACCTCCCGAATCTCTGGACGAAGGAGGATACATCCAGGGGCGCGAGATACTGAATCACGTAGTCAACGAAACCGATGTCTATTCCCAGTTCGAGCGTCGAGGTGCACACCATGGCCGGGAGACCGCCCTCCTTGAAGGAGTCCTCCATAGCCGCCCTCTCCTCCTTCGAGACAGACCCGTGGTGAACGCCAACCGACATCATGGAGGACAATCGATGCCCCAGCAACTCGGTCAGCGTTCTGGCGTTTGCGAATATGAGTACCGATCGATGCGACTCTGCAATATCCCTCATCCTGCGGATCCTGGCCGCCGCCTCCGGCGAGGAGAAGAGGTCCTGGGCCAAGTCGAGGTCGCTGGGCTTCGGTTCGGGGTACTCTATTGAAACCCTGTACGGTTTGGTTTCATCCCAGGATTTGATCTCGAACGGGCGCGGTCCACACAGGAACTTCCCGGCCAGTTCGGGGTCCGCCAGGGTTGCGGAGAGGCCAACCCTCTGGAAGTCCCCGGCCGCGAGGGCGAGACGCTCGAGCCCCACCGCGAGCTGAGCGCCCCTTTTGCTATCCAAAATCGAGTGTATCTCGTCGACTATGACCCACCTCACCTTCGAGACGTGACGTCTCATTCGCTTCCCGACCAGGAGGGCTTGGAGGGTCTCAGGCGTGGTTATCAGGAGTTCCGGGGGACTTTCGGCCTGCCTTCGACGCTGCACCCTGGAGGTGTCCCCGTGCCTCACCTCGGCCTTGATCTCGAGCATCTCGGCCCACTTCTCCAGCCGCTTCAGTATGTCCCGGTTCAGCGCCCTAAGCGGCGTGATGTAGAGAATGGCCACCCCGTCTGACCTATGGGACAGATATCGACTCAGAATAGGCAGTACAGCGGCCTCGGTCTTCCCTGATCCAGTCGGGGAAACCAGGACCACCTTCCTGCCCTCGAGGATATCCGGTATGGAATCCCTCTGTATCTGGTTTAGCTCGCTTATCCCGGCCGAATCCATCAGGGGGCTGATTCGGGGATCCAGGGGACTTATTTCATCAGCCACGGTTCACTCCTTCCCTGGATCTCCGGCGGGATGAATTCCCTCAGCCTCCTGAGTGCCTTCATCTTCTCCCCCCTCCCGATTCTCGCATCGGCCACGGCGTTCTTCAGCGTGTCTATGGTCTCGTCGTACGCGTCCCTGTCTACCGGGTACGGTACGCCATCCTTCCCGCCGAGGGTATAGGAGTACTTCACCGGGTCCTTCCAACTCGGGGCGTCGCCGTAGATCAGGTCGGATACCAGGGCCAGTGCCCTGACGGTCGAGGGCCCCACCCCCCTCACCAGCAACAGCTCCTCGTAGTTCCTGGGTTCGAAGTCGTATATGCTGTCCATCGCGGCCCAGTTGATCCTGGGCGGGAGGGCAACTGTAGCCGGAATATCTCCGGGCGACCACTGAAGCAGGGACCTCTGCGGGCCGCCTCTTATCCTCGCCATGCAGTCCATTACCTCCTCCTTTCCACCGGTCGCTACACCGAGGCTCGTCTCTCGGCAATCCCTGCTCTCCATGGAGGTGAGATTCAGGGCCCTCTCCCTACGCTGATCGCACGCTATGCCGGAATGCGGCTCCTCCACATAGTCCCGGATCCTCGATGATTGCCAGTGATACCTGCGGGCCATCCTGGATTCGACGTTCATTCCCTGCTGGACGACCGCCCACTGTCCGGACTCCGCGATGAGCATCGAATGGTGATAGATATCGAAATCGTCCTGTACCAGCGCGGAATCGACCTTCGCGGCAAGCCTGCTGGAGCGCCGGAGCCTCTCGATCTCCACTTCCGAAAGGGAAAGCGGATCACTCAGCGAACCGATCTCCTCAAGTGAACGCCGAGACCTCGATCCCTTGCCACCGACCGCCGCCATGCCATGCTCGTCGGGATCAAGCACGGACTTGAGGACCCCGCACAGGACCGTGGTCGTGCCCGAGCTGTGCCAGTCGAAGGCCAGAACGCAGCTCAGGGCCTGAAACCAATCCGGGTTTGAAAGCCTCGCCAGATACTCGTCGGGACCATACTCATCGATGACCACGTCCGATATACCCCTGGCCAGGCCCTTCATCCTGCCCACTAGCCATCTCGGGGCTGATCCCCAGTGTAGGGGAAGATCCATCGATCCCGTCTTCGACAAGGCAGACCGGCTGTTCCTTCGGCGCCCGCATAAAAGAATTGTTTCCTCCCCGTAGCTGTTCCTTGTCCCGCCGACCTGAGAAGAAATAATAGACCTGCACATATAGTTGGGATATGCAGGAAGACATCAGCAAGATCCCCGACTCCTTCGTGAAGTCACGGATAATGAGGTACCCGTCCCCCCTCATCTTCAGCTTCGTCGAATCCAGGGGTATCCCCCACCCGGAGGATATCGAGAAGGAGGAACTCGTCGATATACTGCTCGAGGAACATCGGGATGTGGCGTACGACCTCTACAATGCAGCCGAGATAAAGAAGTATCTCTCGGAGGATCTCCTTCTCGAACGTGTCGCGGATCTCCCCGACATCTCGGGAGGGGACGCCACCCGTGAGGAACTCGTCCTCTCCCTGATAAAGAACGAGGAGACCGACGTCCTTCACGATGTCGAGCTTCTGATGTCCCAGGAGAGGGCGAAGACCTACAGGAGGTACATCCTTACAGGTTCCGAGCTTCAGTTTGATCCCTCGGCCCTATTGGACCGTGAATCCTCGGCCTTCGAGGACCTGAGGAACTCGATAGAGATGAGGCTCACCCTGCCCGGGAAGATGGCGACCCTGGAGAGGGTTCTGCAGAGGGAGGAGTCGTTCCTCTTCTTCATAAAGTATGTCGACAAGATCAAGTACGCCGAGGAGATGGAGGGGAGGCACTGGGACACGCTCGTGAGAAGGGTCATCGCCGTTCTTCACCCCCCCTCTGACTCCCTCGAGATAGGGACCCCCGATCCGAATCGGGAGAGAAGGGCGCTCTACACCCTCTCCTCCTTCCTGACCGGCAGGGACGACTCCTTCGCGCCATGGGATATCTCCACATCCGCCATAGTTCGAAGCATAACCGATCCCGACTGGGAATCGAACGCCGGCGCCTCCGGGACGGTTGGGATATCTTATGCCGACTTCGTCAACCTCGACCTCCAGGGACGGCCCCAGAAGATGTCACTGCTCGGGGACGATGTTATACTCACGATCAGGGCCCTGACCCAGGAGGGGCTGGACCTCTCCCGAATCGGGACACTTCACAAGATCCGGTTCGTGTTCAAGAACCGGAAGATAGACCTATTCCCGGAGGACGGCAAGTTCATCTTCCTGGCCTACATGGACGAGAGGCAGAGAAGGGAGTTCTACGAGTGGATATCGGCTATGGATTGGGCCTAGCTCCGTTCTCCTCCTCGCCGAGCCTGACCCCCGAGGCCACGAAGAGGCTCTTGAGCCGCTCCTGGTCGATCTCGGCGAGCGCCCTCCAGGAGAGCGAGAGCACCCCGTCATCTCTCGAGAGGTACCCGGCCTCCAGCATGGTCTCGATCTTCTTGGACGAGATGCCCTTGGTCTTGAGGATGTCGACCACCTCCGCCTCGCGCGCTCTTCCTCCCCGGCTGGTCAGAAAGCAGGTCGTCGCCGCGAGGGCTGCCAGAAACCTCCTGTCCCATCCGCAGAGCTTGACATCCTTCTTCCGCAGGCTCGATCTCGCTCGGACGAAGACCCTCTTCTTTCCCTCCTTCACCATATCCCCGCGATCATCGATTGTCACCATCTCGAGTCCCAGATCGTCAAGCCGCCGCCTCAGGCCGTCGAGTATCTCCTCCAGATCATCGCCACAGATATCCTCCAGCTCCGACATATAGGCCCCCGGTCGCCTCCCCCGCCTGAATAACATCAGGGCCAGGACCGAGGACTCCCTTCCGGAAGGCAACTAGTTATCACCTCTGGTCTTTCTGAATATCACGGGCAGGCTCTGGATCTCGCCGTTCCCCTGACCGGATCTGGGCCTGATCCTCACTCCCTCCTCGTCCTCTATCCACTCCAGTTTGCCCTGGGATATGAGAAAGCTCACGATGTATCCCCTCGTTACCGCTTCCTCGAAACCCGATGAGCCCTGGCGGGTTATGAACTCCCCGTAGCCCATCCCCTCCTCCCCGGATGCCTGTGACAACTCGCTATTAACGGAGTCAAGAAGCTCTCCGAATTGCGGCTGGTTCAGCACCGACCTGCCGGCGTCCGAGTCGAGTGTGTATCTCAGGAACTCCCCAGGAAGCTCCTCATCCTCCGAGTGTTCCCCGCCGAGACGCCTCCAGTGCTCGCGGCCCATGGTGAGCGCCTTGTTGTTGATCTGCTCGATCTCCATCAGCGGGTGATAGCTCCTCAGGAACATCGATACCAGATCTGACAGTGGCAGGGACGCGATCTTGCCTCTGGCCGCATCCGAATCCACATACAGTTCGTCAGCCTCATAACGAAGCCACTCACACTGGAGCCTAATGGTGGCCACCAGATGTCTCATCAGCGACGCGTAGAGCAGATGGTCCCCGGTATCGGTGATTCTCTCCGACAGTCCCGAGAGCAACTCCCAGAGTGCCCAGGTGTCAACCTCGTGGGGAAGAACCTCTCCCCTGAGCGCCTGTTTGCAAGCGTCTATCCCTTCCCTCAGTTGATCCCCGAGCTCCGCCAGAATCAAGCCTCCATGACCAAGCTGCCCACCTGGCTCTTTCCGTGTATGCTCTGAACGACTATCACGTTGCCGGCCTCCTCGAGGTCGGCCTCCGAGAGATGTGACGGCGTGATCGCTATGTACTGCTTTGAATCTCCCTCAACTGCGGATCGAAGGAGATGGGTCACCTGGTCCCTGTTCACGGGATCGAGATGTACATCGTACTCGTCCACCGCTCTGAAGGGGGATTTCACCTGACGCTGTAGCGCGAGCAGGAACGCCATCGTCGAGAGGCTCTTCTCCCCCCCGCTCTGACCCAGGGTGCTTATCGAGATCTCCTCCTTACCCTCAAATCCGACCGTTATATCGAGGCCGACTTTCCTTACATCGTTGTTCACTATCTTGACGTGTCCCCTGGCCCCGATCTCCTTCAGTATCTCGTTGAAATCGCGATTGATCTCCTCCAGGTAACCCTCTATGATCTCCCTCCACTTCCTCAAACCCCGGCGCAGTTCCGCCTGCATCTCCTCCCGCTTCTCGATGACGTTTTGAAGTGTCTCCTTTAGTTCCTGGAAATCCTTGAGGTACATCTTGTATACCCCTTCGATCTCATCCGGAACGTCCGATAGCTCTCCCAGCGAGCCGCGAATCCCGCTTATCTCCTTCTCGAGTTCAAGCAGGTCCCTCGGGTTAGGTATCTTGGGCGAGAGCTCCTTCGCCTCCTCCGTCAGCCTGTGGATCTCCCCCTGCTGCCTCGATACTCGGTATTCCATATCCTTTATCGCAGATTTCGTTGAGTTGATCTCGTCCGCCATGAGCATCCTCTTGCTCTTCAGCTCGTAGTATACCTGGAGCTGTTTCTCCAGATCGGATCTCTCCTTCAGGAACCTCTCCTGCTCCAGGGAGCACTTCCGCTCCATCTTCGCGATCGAGTTCCGGATAGGTTCGAGTTCCTCCTCCAGCCTATCGACCAGCCTCTTCCCCTCGCCAAGGAGCCTCTCCTTGAAATCGATCAGCGCCTCGGAAGATATCCGTATCCTCTCAGCCTCCCTCCGGAGTAGAGCTTCGTTATCCATGCGCTCCGCCCGCAGCAGTTCGAGCTTTGAACCCGTCAGGGTCGCTTCCCTCAACATCCCGGTGAAGCTCTCCGCCTTCTCTGCCTTCGCGGACTCAAGTTCACGCGATAGCCGGGCAATTTCCCTCTCGACCTCTGAGCTCTCCTCGTTGATAGCATCCAGCTCCGCTCGCAGTTCCCCCTCAGCGTCGGCCGATTTGCCGCTTCTTCCCGAGATGAGCCCGGTCATCAAACCTGCCCGTTCGCCTTCGGCACTCACAACCGGCATCCCGAGGGTCCTTGAAACCCGTTGAACGTCCGTATCCTCGTCCACCAGTACCACATCGCCAACAACTCGGTGCAGGAGAGCCTCTACGTGGCCCGGAGCCTCGATCCTGCTGGCAACCCAATCGATGACTCCCTCCTCCTGGGGCAGATACCGTTCCTCGAGAAGGACCAGCGCTGAATTCGAGACGAGGTAGACGTGGGAATCGATTCCCCTCTCCTTCAGGACCTGGAGAACCCTCTCCTTGTCCCGCTCGGTCGTGGTCACGAAGGACGTCAGTATCCGATCGCCGTAGAGGGCACGTATGACGTGGGGGGGAAGCCCATCGCTTCGAATCACTTGATACAGCGGGCCGAATACCGGGCCGTCGGTGTCGATCGAATCGATATCTTGGGCCACGGCCCCGAGCTCCCTGCCAAAGGGATACTCAAGTCTCTCCTCTATCGTCTCCCTTCTTCTCTTCAGCTCGTCAATCCTCATCTTCTTCGACGCGATACTCCGCTCCAGTTCCCTGAGCCTCTCATCCTCGACCAGCTGGGAGATCCTGTCCTCGATCCGGGACAGGTTTGAGGCGAGCTCCTCCTCCGTTTCTCCACCCTCTGACTGCTCACGCAGCCCATCGATCCTCCGAACTGCCTTCTCCATCTCCAGTTCGTCCCTCTCTATAGACCGCCTGAGCCTCTCAAGTTCCGATTTCTCCTCGCCAAGCCTAGACTTGATCGACTCCATACGGGAGATCGCACTGGAGTGGCTGCTGAAGACCTCGATCAGGGAATCCTTGCTCTCTCCCAGGATTCTCCACTGATCGTCGACCTGGGACGAGCGCTCCTCGATCCGGCGTTCGAGATTACTCATCTGGCTCTGAAGGTGAACGAGCTCCTGGCTCCGTTCCCCCTTGCGGGACTCAAGCTGTTGTAGCTCCCTCTCCGCCTCGGACACCTTCGCCCAGAGGGCTTCGGCGGTGAGGTCCTCCAGATTGTCCTCGAGCTTCCGTTTTCGCTGATATCGCTCGTAGAGCCTCTCCCACTCGGTCACCCTCCGGCTTGAACCATCCAGAATCCGTCTCGTCTGCTTCTCCTCATCGAGAAGGGCATCAAGCTCCTCGCTGGCTTTGAGGAGGTCCTGGCGATATGATTGGAACTCTATGACCTCCTCCAGCATCGCGAGTTTGTCCGGCGGGGAAAGCAGGCTGAACTCTTCGACCATATCCTGCTGCATGATGATCAGCATGTTGTCGGGGTTGATGCCTTGTGACGAGATCAGCTCGGTCAGCTCCTCCTTGGTACAGGGTATACCGTCTATCTTGATCGGGTAGGAGCCTGACCTGTTCAGCATCCTCTCGATCACGATCTCGTCCTTGTCGAATTCTGGGAAGGAACGCGACCCGTTGGTCGGCCGGTTATCTAGGGTCAGCCTTATACTGGCTCTGTCACATCCCCACCGGATCAAGTCCGAGAGCCTGTTCCCCCTCTCAGTCCTAGACAATCCCAGAGCCAGCGCGACTGCAACCAGTATGCTGGACTTACCAGCACCGTTAGGTCCGCATATGAAGTTCACGCCGGAGGAGAAAGGGATATCGGTATTTGCATAGGACATGAAGTTCTTCAGACTTAGGTTCTTGATCATGCTCGCTATCCCATCAAATCACCGAACCCATCTGCACTTAGAAATATTCTCTAAAGAAGCAACACGGGACAAACCCGCGTCCCGATCGGTCTCCTCCGCCCTTCGGCTGCCCGCTTCTTCGCCTTAATAGGTACTTCCACCCCCCTTTCTGTCAGTTAGGATATCGCCCCGGAACGGGGGTTTGATAAACCACATTTATTATCCCTGATTCCACTCTAGCTAGGATGCCGATTGCCGGAAAGCCGGAAGCAGTCGTCAACAAGTTTGCCAGGGGATACCGGGCGGGCAGGTACGCGGAGATCTATGACCTCTATTCTGAAAAGAGTGAGATACGCAGCAAGTACAGCAGGACAGCGTATAGCTCGAGGATGAGGATAACCGCCAAACGTACGAAGATGGAGATACAGGAGGCGCACGTCGCCGGCTCCGAGGTTCAAGATGACAGGGCACGTGTCACCCTCATAAGCACGACGCAAAGCATAGTTGGTGAGTGGCACGTGGAGGAGCAAGTCACGCTCATACGGGAAGACGGTGACTGGAAGATCCTGGACGTCAAGAAGGTCAGGCAGTGGCCCAGTAAAGAGGGAGGAACCAGTACCAGAGGAAGGTTGTGATGATATGGCTGAGGTGTATCTCGTCGCTGGACTTTCGGGAGTTGGAAAGTCATCGGTAGTCAACTACGCACTGGAAAGGATAGAAGGGATCAAGAGGGTCAACTTCGGCGACGCCATTATGAAGGAGGCATTGGACCGGGGATTGGTCGAGAATCGAGATGAGTTGAGGCTGCTGGATACTAGCGTTCAGAAGCAGCTCCAATCCAGTGCGGCCAAGAAGATAGGGGAGATGGAGGGAAGGGTGATCCTCGACACCCACCTCACCATACCGACCCCCGATGGCTACGTGCCGGGCATACCCATCGACGTGCTGACCGAGCTCAACCCCAGGAAGATAGTGATCCTGGAGGCTGATCCCGGCGACATCCTGAAGAGACGAATACTGGACAAGGGAAGGGCCAGGGTGGATGAGAGCCTTGAGGAGATCGAGGAGCACTTCGACTTCGACCGTGCGGCGGCCATATCGATGGCGATACAGGTAGGATCACCGGTTAAGATCATCACCAACGATGTCATCGGTGAGGCCGGAGAGGAGTTTCTGGCTCTACTTCGGTAGGGTCCGGCAAAGATACGGTTTCAAAACCTTCTGTAAATCTTTATAAGCCATCCAGCCTTTGGCATGCCATTCGGGGCCTAACACAGGGGCGTTGGGTTACATATGGCCATAGAGTATTCGTCTGTAAAGGAGGAGACGGTAGCGGAGGCCGTGGAGAACCTACGGCTATCTCGAGACGGCGTCTATTACATCGATATAGATTCCCTTCTGAAGGGGAACCCTGTCGTGTTCAGGATAATGGATGGCGCGTATTTGATTGGTTCCTTTACCGGTGCCGATCGTTGGGACGGGACATAGACCCGGGTCCATCCGATAACCTTTTTCAACCTGCCAGACCCAATAACAGTGGGGAAGACCTGACATGAGGGAGGATGATCTTCGCAGAATCCTGGAAGTCAAAGATCGCATAGAGAGGGCAATAGAACTCCTGGCCGAGCAGGATCTGCCAGGAAGTGCCCTGCAGCTTCAGAAGGCCAGGACGACCCTAGATTCCCTTTCTGAGGCTTCAAGGAGTAGCGAGATGGTCCAGAAACACGATTGGAGAGTTGTCGACCCTTACACCGCCCAGTGCCGCATATGCGGCGTCAATAGGCCTCTCGGGGTCGAGGAGAGGGTGGTCTCACATCTTCAGTCCTCCCCAATATGAGCTCCTCTACCTGGGATAGTCCCTGTAGCGGCCCGCCCTCTCGTATACGAATCTCGCCCTCTCCGCGGAGATAGCCGGATGTATCGAGTGGTCGGACGCGAACACGTATCCACCACCGGGTGCACCATCGGAGAAACAGTCCCGGATTCCCGCGTCTATCTCCCCCCAAGATCCGAAGGGTATCAACCGTGATGCCTCCAGGTTTCCGATCAGGGTTATCCGTTCGCCGTATCTTCTCTTCATTCCCGCCAGACTCATCCCGGCCTTTCTCTCCACTGGGTGGAAGGCATCTATTTCCGTCCTCACGATATCGTCCATCAGAGAATTGACGTTTCCATCACAGTGCAGGAGAACCCACGCACCCCTCTTCTTGAATTCGCGCACCATCCTCTCCAGGCAGGGCAGTATGAGCTCCCCGAAATGCTTCGGGGATATCATCGGTCCGTTGGATCCGCCGTAGTCGTCTGCGATCCAGATGAATTCGGCGCCGGTATCTATACATGCATGGCCCGCCTCGATGAGGTATCGATTCACCAGCTCTAGAAGATCCTCGATCAGAGCTCTATCCGCGAAGAGAGCCCTCACGAAATCGGCGAAGCCCATCATGCTCCAGACCTGGGTGAAAACCCCCGAAACCGAGACAGAGCAAGCGACATCATCCTTGTACCTCGCCAGTGCCCATCGGAGGGTTTTCGTGCTTGACTCGGGGTCCAGGGCTGGTACCTCCAGCGAGTCGAGATCCTCCCTCGACTTCACCGACCCGTCGAGGTACCAAGACATGCCCTCTCCCACCTTTCTCTTTATCCCCCACTCATCGGTGTAAACGTCGGAGGACAGCCACTTCACCCGACTGCTTTCGTCGCTGTCTAGACCGAGGCAAACAAGATCGAACCCCAAGCTACGCCATATCTTCATCTTCACCTCCGGGGTCAGCCTTCTTCCCGCTGCGAACCTCTCCAAGGAGGTGGCATTGTAGAGGAAATCGAAGAACGGCACCTTGTCTGGTTCTCCCCCCTCCAAGACCCTCAGAATTCTCTCCGGCGATCTCAAATCGATGCCACCCCGGCCCTAGCTCTTACCACCCAGGATCCCGACTCGATAACCTCGCCTTTCATCTCAAAATCGGAATCATGGGCGAATTTCACCACGAGGATGCAGGTATCGCAATCGATTTCTGGTGTGATATGCTCCAGTTTTATCGGTCATCCAGATATACCTTGCGCAAGAACTCGGAAAATCGTCTCTGTGATCGGGTTTTCCTTTGGAACAGATGACGGGGAATGTTATCTTGATGGTCAGCATGGAATTGGACCCGTTTGGCGTCTTCCTGATCATAGCGGGCGCACTCTGCTCCATCGGTATACTGCTATCAATCAGGCTCTTCGGCGTCACGGACCAGGGCAATCCCTGGAGATTGATAGCTGCTGGAATCTCTGCCCTGTTGATCACCTGCATAGCCCACCTGACCCTGTTGGCCACGGAATCCGTGCGTAGCTGGAATATCTCATTCATCCTCTTTGGAACATGCGTTACCCTGATCCTCTTCTACAGAGGAGTCCAGAGCCTCGAAAGGCTCGGGGTGGGATGAGGAGGAAGGACATGGAGCTCTACGTCCCCGTGACCATAGCCGGATTTCTGATTGCAGGATCCTTCTCGATTCTGATAGTAAAGAAGGCAGAGACCCTGATCCACGAGAGAACGACGATAAAGGCTTGGCGGATCAAGGCCTTCGCCGTATCCCAGTGCATACTGATCATCACCCTATTGATGATCCTGCTGCATCCGACACCGGGAATGGGGTTATACGCAGTGGACCTGTTGCTGATCATACTGGTCGCATCGCTGGCGATACTCGCACTTCAGTCCTTTCTGTACATGTTCTCCGTGGAGGAGAGGGATGTCGGGGAGATAAGTTGGTCGCTGGTCGGGAAGAAGACCGGACTGTGCAAGTTCTACTGCATCATGACCCGAAAACTGGTCTCTCTCACTGCCCCAGTTATCGGGCTTGAGATGATAAGGTCCCTCCACTCCGAGGTGGCCTCCTCCTATCCGGTCTTGAAGACGCTTTCCATAGACGAGAACGGGAAAGTCTACTGGAGGTTCGACAACAGAAGGGCTGGGGTGAGTGAGATAGTCGGCTCATTCTCGATCTTCCTGAACTCCATCTACAGGGCTTACAGGAGCGTACTGGCGAGGGATGCGGATCAGAAGCTGAAGAGGGCACTCCAGCCCGTGATCGGCCCCGGCCATCTGGTCCTCGATGCGAAACCCCGGGTTATCTCCTCCCTCTTCGGGGGTCTGCTATGCGACAAATCCTCAACCGGAACAGCCGTGGATGACATCGTGGAAGGGGGCCTTGAGCATGGAAGCTCGACACTGCTGATCGCTCCCCCCGATACCGAGAGGGAGACCTTCGAGAGGAGCTTCTTGCTCCAAGGGCTGATATCCGGGGAGAGATGCATCTACGTGAGCTCACTCAAATCCCCTGACTCCATCGAGGAGATATACAGGGAGCTGGCTGGAAAGGCCTCGGAGCAACTCCGTATCGTCGATTGTCACAGCTCTCTGATGGGGGAGAAGGAGGAATACGCGGTGGTGCCTGATGGAAACAGGATCCACTGTCCCAACTTCGTGCTGCTCGACTACGCGATAGCCAGGGCGATGAGTGACTCTCCCTTTCCTCTTGGCAGGGCGGTGATAGACGTGCTCCCATCGTGGGCGAACACAGCCAAGCACGACAACATGGCCCCGATAGTCAAGAGCGTCGCATCAATGATCGAGGGGTTCAGGGACAAGGGATACTCCTGTGTATTCGTCGTCGACCCAGAGTGTCTTGACCAGCGGAAACAGTCCCTGCTTTCCGAGTTGGTCGACAACAAGATCCAGCTCACCAAGAAGATGTCCCAGTTGGAGATCCTTATGCCCAAGGGCGCCCCGAGAGAACGGCGAAGATCCGTGATACCTGCCGAAGACTGGAATCGGGGCTCTATAGGCAACCTCGCCTCTTCAAGCGATTTCCTCTCCACAATCTCCGTGCTGCAGAGCCGGATCCCGTCGGGGACCGGCGAGGCAGGGAGAACCTATTCCTGCGTGGCCTGATATGCGGCTATCTCTGCTCAACCGCGATGGCCCTGGTCCAGGATGAGTCTATCCCATCGATATACACCGGAAGGCCCACATACAGGACCCTTTCCCGTTTCAGCTCGCCCAGATTGCACAGGCCCTCGACTATGGGAATGTCATTCAGGAGCAGCTCCTCGTGGCTCTTCATGGAATCCGGGGCCTCGAGCTGTATGCCCTCGATCCCTAGCATCTTGATTCCGGTCTCCCTGAGATACGAGGCCGCCTGTGGCGAGATGAAGGGGCATTGCTCACCTTCAAAAGGGCTCCACATCAGGACTATGTCCCCCTTCCGCACGTCCGAAAGGTGCTTGGGCAGTATCGGGCGACCGAACCCATTCTCCGGTTCCATTTCGTCGAACTTCAGCACAGCGGCCTCGCCCAGAAATGTCTCAATCGGCAGATCCGCCAGGCACCTCTCCGCTTGGGGATGGTGACTGGGGCCCTCAACATGGGTGCCTATGTGGCTCTCGGTATCCACCCAGTTCATGAGCATCTTGTCAGGTTCGAAGATGAACTCCCTGAGCTCCAACCTCCTGGCTTCTTTCCCGTGCACGTATTCGCCGTTCACCTTCAAAATTCCCGGCTGCATCTTCTGGGACAGATCCACTATCCTGTATCCGCTGAGGTCGATCATTTCGATCTGAACGCAACAGGGCCGATAGGTAGTAATAACTCTGTCTCAGGCCCGAGGCCTGACCCTGATCGCTCTATGGAAAGCATTTTTCAGAATACTGGGGCATGCATCAGAAGTCCCGCGGTAGCTCAACTTGGCAGAGCGGACGGCTGTAGACCCTAGTCCGTGATAGCCACCGTCTGGTGCGACCACGAGTCAGCACCCGGGAAAGGTTGTGAGTTCAAATCTCACCCGCGGGACCACTTCTCCGAATACTGGACCTCTCATAGGTCAAGCCCTATACAAAAGCTTTTGAAGAACGGGCGATTCCTATTTTGGGGTGAATCGTATGTCCAAAACCGTAATGCTAGGGCTTGGTATTGGAACCGGGGCCATTCTGCTGGTATTTGCTGTCCTCCTGGTGGGGCTGCTGGTCCTGAAGCTACTTTGGGCTTGGATCGTGCCGGACCTCTTTCCGGGCGCCGTGGAACAAGGGCTCATTGCCGGGGAGATCTCATGGTGGATGAGCTTCAAGATGGCAATAGTCCTCGCGGTCCTTTCGATTTTCTGGGGACGCAGCTCCAGTTAGGTAGACCGAGGGGTCATAGATGAAGGTGGAGATAGCCACCACGACACTGGAGCTCTTGAAAGGAGATATAACCGAGGTGGATACGGAAGCGATCGTCAACGCCGCGAACTCGCATCTCAGGATGGGGGGAGGCGTAGCCGGCGCCATTCGCAGGAAGGGCGGGCCAAAGATCCAGGAGGAGTGCGACCGGATCGGGCCCATCAAGGTCGGTGGTGCAACCCTCACGACCGGCGGTCGTCTGAGGTCGAGCCACGTTATCCATGCGGTCGGGCCCAGAATGGGCGATGGGGACGAGGAACGGAAGCTCAGAGATGCCACCTTGAACGCCCTCAAATTGGCCGAGGAACATGGATTGAAGAGCATCGCCTTTCCCGCCATATCGACGGGCATATTCGGGTACCCGATGGAGACCTGTGCCAAGGTGATGCTATCGGCGGTTCTCGGCGTCCTTGAATCCCCTACCTGTCTCCAGAGGATAGTGTTCTGCCTCTATGATCAAGCCGCCTACGCTACTTTCGAGGATGAACTCGAGAGACAACTGCAAAGGCCGGGATAGACCGGCCTGCACTACTGATGGGCCTCTTCCAGTTCCCTGATCCTCTTCATGTAGTAGCGGAAGTTGCTGAACGGAATATCCGGTGGCGCGGCATGGTCGAGTGCCGGCACGAAGCCTCCACTCTCCAGCACGAAGGGGACCTTCTCCTCCAGCTCGGCGTCGATCTCCCTCTTGCCCTTTGCCAGAGCCAGCTTGTCCAGACCGCCGAAGATCACGAGATCCGGATACCGCTCCCTGATTTCCGCTATGTCGTTTCCAGCCTGCACCTCGAATGGGATCATGCCCTTAACCCCGCCTCTGACGAACAGCGGCAGCAGGTCGGAGACATTGCCGTCACTGTCGACGATAACGTTCTCCACACCTATGGACCTCGCATAAGCGGTCAGTTCGGCGTAACAGGGCAGGAGGAACTCCTCAAACAGGGCCGGGCTTATCAGCGGGCCGGTCCGGTAGCACATGTCCTCCCACACCATTATGTAATCCAGATCCAGCTTCTCCTGAACATTGCCGAGGACGGTCTTGTTGAAGTCGGTCCAGTAAGCCAAGATGCGACGGACCAAGGGGGCCTCCCGGTACATGAAGTGCGGGACCTTCGAGGGGCCAACAAGATTCCTCAGGTGCCCGAAGAAACCGCACAGGGGCATGGCGATGGGGAACTCCCTGCCCCTGAACTGATCCTCGACATTGTCCCACCCGTCGCCGTACCTCCTCGGATCATTTGGGTCCAGTCTCTCCACGAGTTCGTCGTAGTCAGATTCGCTCTTCACCGGGAATTCCAGCCACTGAGGAATCGACTGGCCCTTGCCGGACTTGAACTCCCTCTTCAGGACCCGGTTCCCGTCCCTGACGATCCGCGAGTTCTCGTCCTCACGCAGGACCTCCCTCTCGAATGCTGGGACGAAGGGCGTCCCGGTGAAACCTGAGAGCACAGGTATCCTGCCCCGGAAATCCAAGGGGGATATCTGCTCGTCCATCCTGAAGACCTCATCGGGATGCCCACGCAGACCCTCTGACCTCCACCTCTCGATCGTCTCCCCCCAGTAGGCGATGCACTCCCAGCGAAATACTCTGTCAGGAGAACCGAAATCAAAGGTCTCGAGAAGTCGCTCTCTGGAGTTCAACTCCAGAAACGACCATAGTCAGCTCTATAAAACTTTCTCCCGGGGTCATCCCGGGCTACCCGGATCGAATCCAATCATTTCCGTCTGAAGCTACGGCGCGTCCGGCCTTTTTAAGTCGAGTCGCCGAACTCACAACAGGGCTTCTTTCCTTGATGGGTTTCAGGGACGATACGAGTTACAGCGGTGATTCCCGGGGCACGGCCTCCAGCGTGACCCTTACCCAGGGGTGGTTAGAGGAGCCGGGAGACGACACACTCCCAGGGGATCTCGCCGGTCCGCGGCCCAAATCCGAGACGGCCGGATTCATCTCGAGGATAGACAGGGAGTATCTTGAGACCTTGGTCATGATAGGCTGCGGAGAAGAGGCCTCCGAACTGGTAAGACGCGCCTACGATGCCCGTCGACCTGAGATAGAGAACCGGCGCTGGTTCACACCGAGTACCCAGCCCCTGACCGACCTGGACATAGACTACCTGGAGGCGCTCATCATCGTCGGTGATCGTAGACGAGCCATCTCCGCGCTTCACCAGATCATCGAGCAGTATGAATTAAAGGTCCGCGGTGAACTCATCAGGGCGGAGGAGGCACCCTCCGCGATCGATCGTGAATATATCCGGGTGATGGATTCGATAGAGAACCGGGATCGGAAGAACGACAGTCCGCAGGGGAGGCCGGGCTTCCTCTCTTCGCTGGCGGATATTCTCAAGAGCATCGGTCCCACGTAGAACGGCGAGTTATCCGGTCATTTTCCGCTCTTCTTCTTTGCCTTCTTCTTGCCGCCCTTGCGCGATTCCAGTTCGGAAGAGAGCTCTATATCCTGAAACGGGAGTGCAGCCTCCTGTCTCATGATCTGGATGAGCCGGTCGTTTCCCTTCACGCGTTTAGCATAGGATAGCCGGCGGAGTGTCTTTGGCTTCGTCAGCTTTCCGGTCTCCAGCAGGCCATCGCCCGTCATCGAATCGACGAAATCCTTTCCCCTCTTCGTCCTCGTCAGTACCGCGCACCACCCGTTCGGAGCCCCCACGGAGCCTACAGAGATATCAGCCAGCTCAGCGGTGAAATCCCTGCAGGCCAGGCAACCGGGATTGACGATCTCCTCCATATCACGCAGGGGGATCTCGATCCTTTCCTCCCCCATCGTGACCCTGAAACTACCCTTGATATCTAGCTTTGTGATCCTATCCGGCGCGACCCCCCTACTCCTCAGGAAATCCATCAGAAGACCGCTGCAGAAGTTCTCGCTACAGAAAATCCCGACGGTCAGTACCACTCGGCTGGTCAAACTCTTGGGGCCGGTTCTTTCAAGCTTTCTGAAGGCCGCTATTTGGCATGGGAGCCCGACCAGTGCCACCCGCTCCAGTTTCTCCTTTCTCGCCCACCGGAGAGCTACAAGGCTGGGGGAGAGGTTGTACTTCGATCCAGCGGCCTCCCTAGCCTCTTCCCAGCTCCTGGCCAGAAACGGGGCCCCGATGAAATCATCATCTGCCCTGGAGAGAACAGCCCCGTCTATCCTGCCCGACTCGAAGCCGTGCTTCAGCATGGCCGAGACCACACCACCGTCCTGCGCTATCTCCAGTATCGAGGGATCCTTCGATCGGGCTGCGAACTGGCCGAGTTTGAAGCCGAGTTCGTCCCTTCTGCCGCCACTGAAGAGCTCCCGCTCTATCTCGTTTACACCAGAGAAGCTTCTCGGGCAGTGAACCGCACACAGGCCGCACGAGATGCAGTCCTTCTCCTGGTCGAGGACCGGACACCCGTCCGGCGTATACGTTATCGCGTCCTTAGGGCAGACGGCCGCGCACATCCCGCATCCCGAACACAGGCCCCGATCCAAGACCTCTTTCTTAAGCGTCTCGTAGCCGTCCTCTCTACCCCGTTCCCTCAAGGATTTGATAGCAGGTTCCAATCTAACTCCCATCCGTGCCCGTGACCTGGACCTATGCGCTGGAGGAGCTCACAATAAATGTATCCGCAATCGTCCCTACGGTGACAAACTGCCAAGTCACAGGCGGGGGGCTAAAATCACCGTTTTTAACCCGATTCCGTTGTGCTGACCGATGACAAAATCCGAAGGCTCGCGGCATGGCTCGAGACGCCATCGCGATGAAACCGGCCCAAATGGGCTAGTCAGGAGATTGGTAGGCTATCTCGAAAGGCGGAAGTTGCCCTGCGTTCTGGAGAAGGAGGATGGGGCGATAGTCCTACAGTTCATGGACTGTCACCAGTCTTCTCTGAACTGAATCGATCAAATTTTTCAGTATTTCGGGTAAACTAACCGCCTGCCGGGGTAGCCAAGCCTGGAAAGGCGGCAGACTCGAGAGATTTATCCGCAAGATCTGTTGCTCATTTGAGTTCGTGGGTTCAAATCCTGCCCCCGGCGCTTTCATCACAGGTTGCCCGAGTAAGACCGCGCTACCCGTCCCTTACGAAGCTATCAGGGCATTTGACATCATCATCAATGTGCCGAACGTTATCCTTGATTCCTCCTCAAACGCAGTGCGATCCCTTTGTCGCATCTGTTGATAGTCGAATCGGCCTAGAATAGGTTTGCGGGTGGGGACAGATTTAAGCGCCGCAGATTCGCCCAAGGTCATATAGGCCGAGTGGATGTCCGATCTAAATATCGTGAGAGTGCTCCTACATTGATGATTGACAATCCAAGATTCCCGAATGTGGTCAACGCCGCCCGGATCTGCATAGTCCTGGGATCCGACTGCACCGTCCCGGAGTCCAAGGCGGCACAGATCCTCGAGGCGAGAATACTGAAGCGAAGCCGGATCGAAACGAGGTCCGTCTCCGAGAATGAGGCGTACGGGGGAATGAACTGGTCCGATGTCACCTTCGTGCTGGGATCGCCCTGCACAAATGAGCTTACCAAGGATATGATGGAGGAACTGGAGGCGGAATTGCCGACCCTCCCCGATACGGACAAACAGCATCCCGAAGGTTTCGTCGTCAAATCGGGAATCTTCGAGGAGAACAACGTGGTGCTCATCACAGGCGTTGACGACAGGGGAACCATCTACGGTGTAGGCTGGGTCCTCAGGGCGATCACATTTCGGTCCGACCACATAGAGGTGCCGGACATCGATATTCAGCAAGAACCCGCATTCCCGATACGGGGAGCATACATCAGGGGCGCGGGAGCCTATACCAAGAAGTTCGGGGATGTCCGTCCTCAGACGGAAGGGGAGCTGAGGGAGATGATGGAGGACCATCTCCTCATCGGGGTGAATACACTCCAGGATGACCCGGAGGTGGCGCGACCCTACGGGATGATGACAGCAACCACTGGTAGTCGACGAACCGCCAACGACATACCGAGGCTACCCGATGGGGAACGGCTGGTACGTGAGGAATGGGCCGCGGATGGGGGGGTGAACAGGAGGCTGATCTGTCCCTCGGTACCTGAGGCCAGGCAGGCCGCTCTCGATACCATCGATGAGATATTCAGGGAGGAGCCCGACCACGACTTCTTCTTCCTCAAGTCGGGCGACCCGGGCGGATGTCACTGCCCAGAGTGCAGACCTTGGGGGAGGACCTGTGCCGAACTGGCGCGGGACATCGCGGGTATAGTGCACAGGCACCATCCCGACTGCAAGGTGATACTGACCAACCAGGACATGACCGACGAGGACAATCGTGCGTTCTATGATTACCTGAACGAACACGATACGGACTGGCTATACGCGGTATCCTACGGACCGGGGTCCGACGAGATGCAGACGTATTACAGGGGGCCCGTGAATCCCAGGTGGTTCGAGTACGAGGGCTTCGGCCCCATGGGCAACTATCTGAAGCATATACACCACGTTCTCCCGCGGGATGTATGTATAGTGCTATTCACGGATCTCACCCACTGGATTCAGGCCCAGGTCGGGGTGGAGAACCCGGATCCGGCTCTCACGACCGTTTTCGCGAGACGGACCTGGAATATGCGTCCGAGAGCCTTCCATGAGACAGGCCGGGAGATCCTTCACTACGCGATAGGGGACCTCCCCTACAACGAGGGTATGCACGGCGACTTCAACAAATGGCTCTGGTACAGGATGCTCTGGGATCCCAACCGGTCTGCGGAGGAGATCACGAAGGAGTACTGCCGCTACTGGTTCGGACCAGATGCGGTGGAGGAGATGGCGGAGGCCATATTCCTCATGGAGAAGACCCTGGAGAAACCGCTCCTCGGGAACGAGGGCGTGAGCAGAGCCGTTGAACTGGTAAGGTCGGCGGGTGATAGGATTCCCGAGAACCTGATGGATCACGATTACCGCTACCGGATAATCGCCCAGAAGGCCCTGATGGACCGATACGCACAGCTCAAGCTCGAGCGGGGGCAGGAGCTGAAGGATCTGGCTCGCCCGTTGCTGGAGGCCGCATGCGGCTCGGAAGACCCGGGAACGGAGATCAAACGGGCCATCGATATACTCGAACGTCCGAAGAGGACCTCGACAATGATGGAGATCAAGGAGGAGGCCCTGAGCCTTGGCGAGGAGTCCAACCGGATCATTGGCTACAGGGTGCCGGCCTGCCTGACGGTCGACAACTGGGATCTCACTGAGATCGGCTGGTGGGTGAAGATATTGAAGGAAGGGCTCTCCAGCGGTGAGCGCGAGGAGATGTTGGAGTCGGTGAACATGGTCCTCGATTACGAGGATCCCGGAGAGGGTGGATTCTACGAGAAGCTGGGGGTTTTCGATCGGCCTGATAGCCTGGTTGACTCCGGCCTGCGGGTGATGTTTTATGCCTTCCAGGGGCCCGCAAGACTATCCCACTACGGACTCATCTATCCGGACCCGCTGGAAGGGACCAGGATCACCCTGGCCTATGATGACCTGAAGAGTGATGCGCAATATACGGTTCGCGCCTTGGTAAGGGGCCACACGCTGGGCCACAGACCAGACGAGGAGACCGGGCATGTGGAGGCTTCCGTTGAGGTCAACGCGAGAACGATCATAGACGGGATCAAAGTCACGGGGGAGCTGGCTTTCGTGGAGGTGGATGTCCCACGGGACCTCACCAAGGAAGGAGAGCTCAGATTCTCCTTGGTAAGCCACCCGGATGAATCCGTCACTGGTAAGGAAAGGATGATGGCCGGATTATGTGACTTCTGGCTGATGGAGAGGGACAAGATGCCCTGGAATGCCCCCGCATCCTCCAGGTTAGACCCTAAGGCCTTCTAATGAAGCCATCCAAAGAGGTCCTCCTGAGAGAGCGAGAAGATGTCCGCCGTCGCCATCTATCCTCCCAGATGATCTTTGGATTGGACCACGCCAGCGAAGGTCCATCACTCGAAGCCGCATATCATTGAAACCTCGAGGCCCATGGGGATTCTGAAGCCACCGCTCCCGGTACGATGAGAGAACATTATACTGGCCAGGATATGGCCCACCCCCATGGAATACAGAAGACTCGGCCGCACCGGCCTTGAGGTTTCCGTTATCGGGTTTGGGGGAATTAAGCTACACAAAATCAGACAGGACATGGCCACAAGGGTGATCAACCGGGAGCTGGATCTTGGGGTGAACTTCATCGACACCGCAAGGGACTACGGGGACAGCGAGAGAAAGATCGGAATCGCCACCAGAGGCAGAAGGGAGGACTTCTACCTGGCTACCAAGACCACCGGGAGGACCTTTGAGGCGGCCAAGGAGGACCTGAAAACCAGCCTTTCCGAGCTGGGGATGGAGAATATCGATCTCTGGCAGCTCCACGGCATAATCGACCGGGATATGTGGGACGAGATAATGGGTCCCGGGGGCGCACTTGAGGCGGCAAAGTGGGCAAGGGACAGGGGTTATGTGGACCACATCGGGATCAGCGTGCACCGTGAAAGGGGGGTCATGAGGGAGGCGATCGAGTGCGGGGAATTCGAGACAATAATGCTGGCATACTCACTGATCGACCAGGAGAACGTGGAGGACGAGATTCTGCCCCTGGCAAAGGAAAATGACCTCGGGGTCATAATCATGAAGGCACTGTCAGGGGGAGCCATGGCCACGCCAACGGCGGAGGGCGAGCCGAAGCCGGAGTATGACCCCATCGTCAGGGGAAATCTGAGGTACGTCCTGTCAAATCCAGCGGTGACCATCGCCATACCCGGGATCGAGAGGCTGTCAGAGGTCGAGGAGGACTGCGCCGTGGGGGAGAACGTCGAGCCCCTGACCGAGGAAGAACGCAGGGATCTGCTCAAAGAAATCGGCAAGCTGGGCCTCATGCTGAAGTACGATCAGACCTGTCTTGGTTGCGGCTACTGTATGCCCTGCCCAAACGGTATCAATATCCCGGAGGTATTCAGGGCTCTTCGGGAGTATCGGGGCTATCCGGATAACCTCAGGTACATCGGTATGGAGACCTACGAGTCCCTGGAAGTCACCCCGGATGCCTGTACGGAATGCAGGCAGTGTATGGAGAAATGCCCAACAGGCATGGATATCCCGGCACGTCTGAAGAAGGCCAGAAGGCTTCTCGAGGGAGCAATATCCAGGGCGAGGGGATGAAGGGAGAGGATCTTCCTGGCGCTTTGGGCAACGGAAATTTGGTGCCTCCATGAACTGCGCCATATTCTTCCGGCTAGAGTCTCAAGCCCCCGGGAGCCACCGGGCGCAGACCCGAGTGAACGAAATCCGTAAACTATCGTGGCTGAAGAGCCGGGAGACACGTGGATTCAAGCCCTGTCGAATCTGGTGCCCTCTACCTCCCGGTAGAGCTTCCTCCTCACCATCAGTGTCCACAGGACAAATCCGGATATGAATAGCGCCGAGGAGGTCACCAGCCACTCGATCACGTACACCCAGAGCAGAGCCCTGTCCTTGACCTCCCTGGCAAGTTCCTCCAGATAGGCGAACTCGTCGAGGGCCAAGCTCATGGTGTCTTCGGCTTTCTGGAATTCCTGATCCCTGTAGTGCTCGACACCTTCGTCGTATATGCCCTCAAGTCTCCTCGCCTCCAGCTCTATCTCATCGGTATTGGCACCGAAGCTATCCACGAAATCCTTCAGCGAGATCAACAACGCCATCTTGTTCCTAAAGTCGAGGAACTTCGATCTCAGGTTTCTGTAGAGGGCGACGTCCTCTATCAGATCCCGCTGCGCCGTGTAGAGGATCATGTTCATCAAGATCACCCCCCCAACCGGTCGCGGATTTACACTGAATATATCATTGTAACTGACGAAATCCCCGCTGGTTATCGTTCTCCCCTTCTCATAATCCCAGGCGCATAGATACTTGACCCTCGGGCCAGGCGTTCCTCCCACCTGCCAGGCCATCACTTCGGCACCCTGTTTCTCCTCCACGAACCGACCGGCATTGAATACGATGTCCTCCAAACCGTATGGGATGAAAGGGGTCAGGACCGGATCGGGGAAGTCGCGATTCACCTCGACCCTTGCAGCCCCGGTTCGCCTCCCCCCGTCAAGTTTTTCTGCCACCAGATCGGCATCATTCGGAAAGGCATCTGACAACTTGGAGTATGCCCATGCAAGCGAGATCACGTGGTCACAGCTCAGGACGCTCGGCCCGTTGATGCCTCCCGTGCCCTCCATTACCGCGTCGTACATCATCTTGTCCTGCTCGGGGGTGAACAGCTGGTACTCCGCTCCGTTGAGTATGATGAGCTCGAACTCCTTCATCTCCTGGTATCTCCGCGGGAAGTAGATGCGGATGAACCTCATCATCTCGGTGGGGTCCGCCCCCTTGGCCACAAGTCCCTCCGCCCGGCAGGGAACGCCGACATAGTCGATCAGTGGATCTGCCTTGAACATCAAACCAAGGGAAGTGACGCTCTCCAGGCTCGTTAGAAGCAGTATGTCGATCTCCTGTGCCTGGCAGATGGGCAGAGAGAGGATGAAAAGGATCAAAAGTACACGTCGGATCATTACACCCCTTCTCGGGGCATGGCACTTGAAAATGTCTCGCCGTTATCCCGAAAGTCTCGGTAATCGCCAAGAAATACAGCTTCTGCCCGCTAGGGGTGCCCCTTCCATGGTCCCCACAGATCCCCCTTCGGCTTGCCTTGCAGGTGAGTCTCGCAAAGTAAAGACAACCCTACCTGAGGTTTCCTTTCGGCTCCGATCCCCTATCATCATCCTACGATTCGGATTCTACTCGAGCCAGCCAGTCCTCAACAAGGGCATCGAAGAGTCCCTGTTGCTCGATCTGAAGGTCGTGCCCGGCGCGGTCAAGAACCGCCATAGTCCCCCGGGGATAGTTACCAGCCATCTCCAGGGCATCCATGTACCCCACCACAGAGTCCTGTCGGCCCAGCAGCAGCAGCGTCGGCTTGGAGAAACGAGTGGAGTTTACATTGAAGGAGAACGGGTAACCATCCGCCTGAAGGGCCTCGAGAAAGCCACTATCCGCCGCTTCCATGCCAGGGACTACCTCCTCCTGGAACCTTTGCCAGTGCACCTTGTCCTGGACAACGGCGATTGACTCGAACATCTCCCCGTTCCCAGATGAATCGAGGGACAGCTCGGGGTCCCGGTAGATCGTGGCCGGAGAGGGCAGGCTTCGCCCGGATGGGTCAGCGATAACGACCGGACAGATCAGCAATAGTCCCTTGACCACCTCCGGTTTCCGATGCACTGCTCCTAGGGCCAGGTAACCTCCATAGGACTCGCCAACCAAGGCGCAACCCTCTTCCCCGACTACCTCATCTATGAATTGTAGGACGAGGTCCAACATCCCATCTGAATTGGATATCCAGTCGGCACCTCTCGTCTTTCCCATGCCTGGAAGGTCTGGGTATATTCGACGCCACCAACCCCTTTTGCTAAAGACCGGCTCCATGCACCCTACCATCACCCGGTGGTCGAGTGAGAAACCGTGCAGCATGACAATAGGCTTCCCCCGGCCGACCTCTTCGTAGTGAATCTCGATACCTTTGATCTCACATCTCATCCTTCCACCCCACTGCCCAACGCCGAAGAATCCTCTGCTCGGGCATCAGGTACAGGACCTCAAGAACTGATCCTGTGAGACGCATCGCCTATCCATAAGTCTTGTGCCTGCTACCGTCGCTTCATGAGTTCCCTCTGCGGGCGGCTTCATCTTACCTACGCACGAGCCTAGTCTGCTCAACCCCTCTGTAGAGGCGCCTGCGGACCATCAGGTTCCAGAGCACCGAAACCGAGAGCAACATCACGCCGGTTACGCTGAACCACTCGGTCACATAGACCCACAGCAAGGCCTCGTCCTTCACCTCTATTGCTAGCTCCTCGATCTCTACCTTCCTCTCGACGGCATCTCTCATCGATTCCAACGCCGCCGTGTTATCCTGATCTAGGTAGAATTCCTCAGCCTCCCGCACAATCCGGTCTAGCTCGTCGATCTCCCTGTAGATCTCCTCCGAATTTCCGCCGAAGCTCTCTACGAAATCCACCAGGGAAAACAGCATGCTTCTCCCAAGAAAGAGAGTGCGCACGAGCTCCCTGTATTGATGAAGCACCAGGTGGTCCGGGGACAGGTCCCTCTTCGCCAGGTAGAGCACCAGATTGATGGCGTAATCGGGCATATACTCCCATTGAGCGAAATAACGTCCGCCACCCTGACTCCCAGAATGAGCCCACTCGTGCATCATGGCGTATGTTCTTCCCTCCCCGATATCCCAGGTCACGTAGAGGGGCGGATTGCCGAGCTCTGGGTACTGCCACCGGGCCAGGACCTGGCCACCGGCTTTCAACTCCACCAGCTGGCCGTTCACGGGCGTCCTCATGTATCTTGGCTTCGGTTCATAGGGTAGGCTGGCTATGAAGTCGTTCTCCCAGGACTCTACCTCCATGGTCCTCCATCTGATCCAGTTGTGCTCGATCACCTGGGGCCCGGTCGGGATCGTAACGGGCAAGGCATCCTCCGTCGGGGAACCTGCCCAGCTTGCACCGGGCCGGCTGCTGGACGCGGCGAAGCTATCCTGCCCCGCGACCATCACCAGGCCCATTCCGTCCTCAAGAACCCCATCCCTAAACCATATCTGCCGGGAGTTGTGGATTGACTGCCTGTATGCGTTTGAGAGTATCATCACGTCGTACCTGTCAACATAGTCCCCGTAGCTACGCGGCATGTAGATGCGGATGTATCGGGCGATATCGGTGAGCGAAACGGCGTAACCACCGTGATGGTAGGCCGCTATCGGATCGACCTCGACGATAGCATCCTGGTTCATGGGGACGAAGGGGGTGTAGCCGTGAAAGGGGTCCCCGAGGTAGAGAACGGAAACCTTCCGGGGATCGAGTCCCTTGGCGGCGAGGGACCCCGGAATCGCGACCAAGGCGAGAAGAACCAGAACGGCGATATATCTCAAGTAATCTGTCAGCGACTGAATTTGCCTCTTAACTCTTTCATGCTCCAGATACTCCAGCGGGAAAGCCACCGAAAATACCTTGCCGGAGCCCATCCCCTTAGGCGTCGCGAAACGGCCAGCAGATCCCGGGAATGTGGCTATCCTGACGGCCCTCGTGAGACGAACGCGAGCAACAAAGGATTAAAGAGTTCATCAGCCGGCAGGTATCAAACCTGTCTTCATGTGATCACGTGAAGTGGAAGCTTCTCTTTGCATCGATCATACTCACGCTCGCCATCCAGAATGCTCTTTCCGCTCAACCAAAGGTGGATCCGCAGACCGGCATGATCCGCCTTCTCTTCATGGGTGACGCCCTGATGGAGGCCGGGTTCGTCACGCCCATAATAGCACAGGACCCTATGATCAAGCTCAGCCCCGTCCCCGTGGAATTCGTCACCGGTGAGTACGACTCGATCACCCAGGCGGCGCGCACACTTAGGGTGTACTTCCCCAGGGTTGAGAGCCAGGTCACCGAGGGCTACGACGTGGTCATCATCGCGGACGCCCGGGAGCCCTTCTTCCCCCACAAGCTCCAGAACTGGGTGAAGAAGGGCGTGCTGGAGTACGGGCTCGGGTTCCTGATGTCCGGAGGTCCGCAGACCTTCGGAGGATCGCTCAGCAATCCGAGCTGGGAGGGGTCGGTTGTGAGCGATGTCTTACCGGTCCACTGCCACAGGGATTTCTGGGACCTCAGCAAGAAGTACCACCTTGTGGTTCCCGAGGAGCACGAGGATCACCCGCTGGTGAGGAACATACCCTGGAATACCATACCACTGTTCTGTAGAAACCGGGTCACAACGAAACCCGGTGCGGTCGTCGTCGGAAAGACGGATAGATACCCGCCCAACAGCCCGATCCTGGTCTACAGCGAGATGGGCGAGGGGATGAGCGAGGCATTCGTCTTCGACTGGGGAGGAAACGGCCCGAAGGAGTTCCACCGATCGGAGTACGCCCCCATAATA
>Ga0180432_10000804_pt1 | contig 50805 bp, 42 predicted proteins | sample SS_ome_10_FD_132414 | JGI IMG/M metagenome (GOLD analysis project Ga0180432, IMG submission 132414) | Hypersaline lake sediment archaeal communities from the Salton Sea, California, USA - SS_1_MS_2 metaG | ecosystem: Environmental > Aquatic > Non-marine Saline and Alkaline > Hypersaline >...
ACACCATCGATCTTGACTTCGCATGGCTTAAGCTCGCTGGGTACTCCAGGCGCACAGCCACACAGCAAAGCTAAACTGAGTATGATTGATAGGGCTACGCTGACGACTCGGATCTTCCACTTCATTTTAACCTCCTTTAGTTAACCCAAGTTAAAGCTTGTATATTAAAACATCTGCCATTTAACTTGTCAACCTTTTTACGCAACGCTGGACAATTAATTTTTGTGGGATTTTAACGTTAGTCTTCATTTCCATCCCTTTTTTGTAGGGCATCGACATCGCTTTATAACTTGCTAAAGAGATTAGAGGTAACATATAATCCTGATTTGCGAACGATTTTTGGGAAGGACATAAATTAACCCGGTAATCCTCCCAAAATAATTTACAAAATCATCAGCCAGGAGGTAGAAATGCTAGCATTAGAAGGCATCAAGATTCTGGATATGTCAGGGTTAGCGCCAGGTGCTCTTTGTACTATGCTCTTGGGAGACTTGGGGGCTGAGGTGGTAAAGGTCGAGTCCACCATACCCAGTCCATTAGCCGGGGGAGGTCCTTCACCTAAGGGTGAAGAGAGGAGAGAGGAAGCCGCTTATTTCGCCCTGAACCGCAATAAGAAAAGTATAGCGCTTAATCTCAAATCAGAAGTGGGGCAGCAGATATTTTATCGCCTTGCTCAGCATGCGGATGTTGTTGTTGAAGGTTACAGGCCAGGTGTGGTCAAAAACCTCGGGGTGGACTACGATACCATAAGCAAGCTAAATCCCGGGATTGTCTACTGCTCCCTGAGCGGTTATGGCCAAGACGGGCCATATCGCAGTTTTCCCGGCCACGACATTAATTACATATCTTTTGGAGGAGCTCTGGGCTTAATTGGTCCTCGTGAAGGTTCCCCGGTCGTTCCTCTAAATTTGGTGGGAGACTTTGCTGGTGCCTCCTTATATGGAGTTATAGGTATTCTGGCGGCTTTGATGGCCAGAAACAAAATGGGCAAGGGGCAATATGTCGATATTGCGTTCATGGATGGCGTTGTATCGCTTATGGGTTTCTTTGCTGTGGATTACTTTCGCAGTGGCATTACGCCCAAGAGGGGCGAGACGGTAATTAATGGCGCTTATCCCTTTTATGGAGTATATGAAACTAAGGATGGTGGGTATATTAGCATCGGCTGTATTGAACCGCATTTCTGGGAGAATCTATGCCGACTTTTGGGTAAGGAAGATTACATTCCTTACAACGTTGGTCATGCCATGTTTGAACCGAAGGATAAAAAGTGGGAGGAAATTTCCTCTCACCTGAAACAAGTTTTTCTGACCAAGACGAGAGACGAGTGGTTTGACTTGATGATTCAAAAAGATATTCCGGTGGGCAAGGTTTATAGTCTGGATGAGGTTTTTACCGACCCCCAGGTGCTTCATCGCCAGATGTTGATAGAAGTAGAGCATCCTACTTTGGGTAAATTCAAGCAGGCTGGCATTGCCCCCAAACTGTCACAAACTCCGGGCAAGGTGAGAACTTTGTCTCCCTTGCTTGGAGAGCACAGCCAGGAAATTTTGCGAGAATTGGGCTATAGCCAGGAAGAGATCGAGAATTGGCGTCAGGAGGGCGTTATAGGCTAAAGGGTGGACAGGAAAACCCTGCTCGATGCCAAGGAAGTACCTTGATGAGGTATAACCGAATTCAGGTGGTGTGGGTTAGTGGCTACAGTGCTTATTTCTTGGGTTCAAGCGAGAAGTTGCAGGTCTTCATCGTAACCGGAATGGAGTAAGCAATGTAAGCTCTGTCTCAGCGGGGAGAGTTAACGGGCTCTTGACTTTCCCGTGTCGCTCTATATTCCACGTACTTGTCGCGCATATACGGCCACTGCTGCACTGTATATATGAAATATCTGGCCAAGTCTCTATCCTTGCGCGGGTATATTGTGAAAGGGAAAATCTGGTTGGGATTTTTGTTATTGACGGTGTAGACCCCTATACGATGAGCAGCCAGAAGTTCCCCATGGCTACTAAGCCAATGCTCTTGCTGAAGCAAAGAAATGCCTAGGGACTCCTGGAAAGCAGGGCCGACCACTCCATAGTTATTTTCGCTGCCGTACTTCATCCTCAATTCTATCAGTTCTTTTGCCCTGTTCAAACCTGCCTCATCAAAGCGAGGTGTTAGATTGAGGAAGAAGCCCGCAGATAACTTTTCAAAGTACAAATCGCTCTCTCTTTGCTCACCCTCGCGGTAATCTTTATCTCTAAGCAGGTGACTTATCGCCTCCCTGATATATGCTATAGCTTCGTTTTCGGACTCAAATTCAAAGCTCGAGCGCATCGGAAGCGGCTTCGACTTCAAGGGTTTCGGGGCTTCAGTGGGTGGAGTAGGAACTCTTTTCCTTCTTTTTATCCTGCCTTCACAGAGAAACAGGTCGGAGACCTCTCCCTCTTCACTAACATACCTTATGTTCAAAACTACCTTAGAATTACCTTGAGGAGTAACATATCTTTCCACCACATCCATGCCTGTCACAAGGAAACTCTCGGGCGGTAAATGCTCAAAGTGCAAGCCTTTTTTGGCAAATATTTCCTTTACATCCCCTATAGTTGTCATCCTTCCATTAGCCCTTCCATTCGGCGCCTCCGGTCATCGCGTTTGCCCCCGCGATATGGCATATTGGCAAGCATGCCCATAAGGTCACCACCAAATCTGACTTTGTAATACTCGGAAAAACGCTTATCCTTGAGTGTACCTTGAGGGCACCATACACTCTTTTCCTGCGGGTTACAAATCCAGACGGCGAAACCGTTCTCCCGTAAATCCTTATAGAGCTTGTAGTCATCCGCCGTCATATAATCGATTAGGTGGCGCTCTTGCACAGGAGGGAGTGCAATAACATACTCTAGCTTTTCTCCCAACTCCCCCTTCATTTTCACAAGCTGGGCAACACCATCAGCTACCTCCTTCATACTGTGCCTCACCAGTCCCATAATTTCGTAAGTTACTTCCCCTTCGCTCCTCTTGCCGTAAAAAACTGGTTCATTCTTCCGCCGCCCTTTTTCATCCAAAGTGTAGCCAACATAGCGGAGGAAGAACTTGGCAGCTTCTAATACTTCCTCATTGTTAAATTCATATGCCAGGTCAGGGGTTGGATGAAGCTGACGTAATAAATCCCTAGAAGTGAACTTCTTTTCGGTCATCTCGAAAAAATCGCAGCAGGCTAGCTACCCCTCGTCTTTGCCACGATATCCCCTCTGTCCTCAATTCGCTCTCGCACCAGTTCATCCTTAGGAGAATTGAAATATGATAGGGCTGTTTGCTTCTCGGGATCCCACATCCAGATGAGAAACCCATCCTTCGTTAGCCTCTTATATTCCTTGTCTTCATTGGCACAGACAGCATCCACCAATTTGCTCTCATCCTGCAACGGAAGCAGTAACACATAATCCACACCTTTTCCCATTTGGAAGCTTACCGTCTTCACCCTGGAAAGCTCGACGCCCAGAATGGCTACATCTAGCACAGGATATAAAGCAATCGTATAGTCCTCACGCTTGCCATAGAAACCGGGTTTGGCCATGAATTCCTTGGTAATGGGTGCTGACCTCGATTTGTAGCCTATTGATTTAAGGAATTCCTCTACTGGCGCCGTTATATTTTTCTTTGCTTCTATCTCCTGTAATCTCCTCTGACTCATTAGCCCTCCAATGATGTTACAAGTTCCTTCAAATTCTGCTCCCATTGCTTGAATGAAGAGGAATCTGGAAAGGAATAGCTGGCACCTTCTACATATTTGCTTCCCAATGCTACAGTGGCACAATCATCCTTCTTCACTGTGGAGGCCAGGCTCTGAGCAATCGGTGCACTATAGCCAATGAACAAAAGGACTTCAGGCTTCTCATCCATAATCTTGGGGTGCTCATTCTCCTTGTCCCATGGCCAGCGCACAAAGTTGGTCAGCTCTATAGCCCACATTTTCGTTACCGACTTCGCGCCTTTTTCTCTTAAGGGAATCGCAGTATTCCCGGCGGCGGCGATAGGAGCACCAAGCTTGTTGCTTATTTCCGCGGTGTAATCCAGGAGTCCCTTCCCATCGAACTCTATTTCATTGCACAATTCTCCCGCCACAATGACAACCCTCTTGCCTTTAAGGTATTCAGTTAATTCTTTACCCTTTCTGATCATATCTTATACCCCTCTTCGCGTAGTTTCTGCTTCTGCTCTTGGCTTAACGTTTCCTTGCCTCGCTTGCTCAAAAGCTCCGGTGTGTAAGTATAGTAACGAGACTCTGCGACTCCGTATTCGCGATTAAAATCGTGTGCATCCATCAAGCGGCCATCTCTATGCCTGGCTTTGAATACCCTGGCATAATCTGTTTCCCATCCGAATTCGTCCCTGAGTATCTGTAGTAGTTTCGCCCTTGTTTTTAAAGGTAGGTCTGCGTTCGTATGGACATACCACTGCCAGTTGTCAGGTAACTCACCAAAGTATTGCATATGCTGCTCCAAATAGGGTGTGAACCTCATAATCTGGTACATAGATATGCCTCCCGGACGGAAGTTCAAATTCCAGAGCATGACCATAGCCTCTTCCTTTGTTTCCACCGGAATAATAAGATGTTCTTGGGCAGGCTCTATTTCTACCTCTCTGCCATCCGAGGTATCCCAGACCCACCACTTGCTTCGGTCGTACTGGTTGCCCAAGAGGGAGCGTTTCCATTGGAATCCGCTAACAGGCCCGACAATGACCCTTTCACCGAAGCGAGCATAAGCCGAGGCTATGGAATACATTCTCTCCGGAGATTCCCCCCACAGAATTGCTGGCGTACCGAATAGGCGAATGGTGACATCAGCTACCTCAATAAGATTGGCATAGTGGGAGATATGAACCCCTGTGCGTGCCCAATGGGCACTTGCCTCCTGCAAATGGCAGTAAGAAGAGCAAGAGCCGGTGAACACTATATTCCGGGGTACGTATTCACCAGGGTACTTTTCATAGAGAAATTTCTGCTCCTCCTCATCAAAGTATCTTGCCACTTCTGCCGCTCCACAGCCCGCCACAGTGATGACACAGGCACGACGAGCTAACTCGCGGGCAAGCCAGGCCACGTCTTCCGTTATCTGTTTGCTACCTCCACAGCTGAGAATCCGAACAAAACCGGGAGAATTCGACAGCGTGAAAGCGGCACGGGCTGTCTCATCCTCTGGTATACTCCCCCTTCCGGAACGCATCTTGAAATTCTCTTCATAGGCCCATTTACTTGCTACACTTACCATGATGTCTGTTATCCGGATATTTTCAGGGCAGACATCCTCACACCTCCGGCAGAGAACGCATCTTTTCTCCACCTCTTCCATCGCCTTCAATCCTTCCTGCTTTACGTTCCTTAGAGCTTTTCCTATAACTAAGCCATAGGGGCAGGCGTTAAAACAGAGGTCACAATCCTCTCTGCATCTCTTGGCCTCCGCCGTGGCCTCCTCTTCTCCTATCAGGTAATCTGCCCATGGCTTTCTCTTTTTCTTCACCTCCCTGGCTACCCTTACTGCTATCTCCCCCACCTTGTCCATGTCCCGACACCATATGGCGTCAACTTCATTGCTCAGGTCATTAGTCAAATCATCAATAGGGTCATCCGTTCGATCCTCTGTCCACCCTATTCCGATAGGTTGCGTGCTCACCCAGATCAGTCTACTGCCACCTTTCTTTGCTAATTCAAGATAGTCAAGGTTCATACATCCTGTGCTGGCGACAATAACATCGGCGAAGGCGAGCCTGATTGCCCTCGCTGCACTTCCCATAGAGGCTATAACCCGTACCCTGTCATAGTAGCGGGTCAAATCCAGTCCCACCGACCCTAAGCCGCAGATTTCCAGTTCTTCGGTCAAGTTGTTCTCTTTCAGATAATCCACGGTAGTCCGTGCCGGAAGGAAATTGTCCCCGACAAATGCGATCACCGGCTTATTTCTATCTACATTCTTTAGGCCCCCCAATATGTTTACCGGTGGCCAGGCTCTCATCTCCAGCTTGTCGTGCTGGGCTGCGCTCTGCAGGCCGAAGCAAGAGACTTTCAACAGCTCGGACGTCTCCTGCGCGGCAAACAAGACTGTACCTAAATGGAAAGCCATCGCCTCAAAATCGAGAGGCTCTCCCACTCCTGAATAGCCTGCCAGCGTCAACTTGTTCAGCTGTGAATCCACATATCCCATGACCCTTTCCAGGTCTCCTACCGTGGTGGCATATTTCCCAGTTAACTGACCAATACATAATGCATGGTCGCCTATATCGTGGCGTTCTCCGTAAGAGACTTCCTGTTCCCTACCGAATTCCTTTATAGCCTGCTCCAGGAGCTCTCTGGCTTCCTGCACCTGCGCCCTGGCACCTTTGCAGGCTAGCCTCAAGCTAAGCCTGCCCTGATAAGCCTCAAGCCCCAGGCCGCACTTGCCTTTTCCCTGTTGCAAATCGCAGGGGCCCGAGGAACAATCACGGCAAACATACTCTGAGTTTGCATAGAGTGGGGGATAAACATCCAAGGAGAACCTGTCCAACGTCGCCAGTTCTGAAGCTTCAGCAAAAGGATGGAGCCTCGTATCCCACTCCGTATAGCGTACGGTGGACCAATCTTCCTGTATCGCCTCCGTTAGATCGTCTATCACATCTCCGGGGTCTCTGCAGAGTATCCCAAGGTCTATAGTCTTATCACCCAGTTTAATAAACCTTTTCTCATCTGGAATTCTTTTCTTAATTAGCTTCTCGTCTTTTGGCTTCTGCTCCATTTTTCACCTTTCCTCTACATGTCGATATCCAGGTCTCTAAAACACTTGGGACAGAGGTACTTTGTCACTTCCCCGGCGCGCAGGGTGGAAAGGGTTATGCCAGAAGTTATCCCATAGCCTGCTACCTGCTCGGAGAGGTCTCCTGTTTTCAGCCTCACCTTTTTTGTGCACTCCTCACACAGGGGAATGTCACACTGGCTGCAATGTCTGGTCGCCGGGTTTTTACCACAGACCCCACAAATCTCTTCATCTGCCATAATTCACCTCCTTCTATGAAGCATTATGCTGCGTGAACTGCAAGAGTTTCCTGAAGAATTGCGGAAGGCAAATCCTCCGCTCCTACAAGGTACATCCTGCCCTTTCCTATCCTCGCTATTTTGTGCATCAAGTCTAGGTTGGAAGACTGCTGCGCTATGCAGACTGCAGAAATGGTAATTGAACGGCGAGATGCTACCGCCGCCTGGCTTAAAGCATACTTTCCCGGTGATGGCTGAGGAACATTGGCGTCGCCATCGGAGACAACAATAATGTGTTGTTTTGCTTTCCCTCTAGGATAGTGTGCCAGGAGTGAGCAGGCTTTAGCAATGGCGAAGCCAATATTGGTAAAGGCATTCTCGTGCAACTCGAGATCAAGAGTTCTCCTGGTTATTTCGTAAATGTTGCTGCTCAGAGCAATTACGACTTCAGCTAGGTTAGAAAAAGAAATCACGCCAACATTGTCCCGGTAATAGGAGGCAGCTAAGGTCAAAGCGATAGCACTCTGCTTAGCATACCACAATTTCTGTAGCTGGCGCATAGTGCCAGAGAGATCTACTAATAGGACAATGTTCATCTTCGTGTGTATGTCTTTGGTTATTACCTTTATGTCTTCCCTGGTCAGTTCTTCACGCCTGTTTCTGATTGCCTCCCTTATCGTTTCCCTCAAGGATATATCCCTATATCTGTCTCCAAAGTGAAAATGTCTTGTCCCTATGATCTTCCCCTCGCCGATATTTGACTTCTTACCCGTGCTATGTTTACCGTAGCCATAGGAGTATTTATCCATAAACAACCTTGGTGCCAATCCCTCTAGTAGAAAGGTAATGCCCCGTCGGCTCAGGCCCCAGCCCGCCTCGCCGTATTCCAAAATGCCTTTCTCTTCCAGGGTTCTTATCGTCTCTTCCAGTGCATCTGTCGCAAGCTTCCCTATTAACCTCTTCTGCTCTTCATCCTGTTTTCTTGTCTCCTCTATCTCCCTCAGCAATTCTGGGGTAAGGCTGCCATACCGCTCTGGGTAGAGCTCTATCAGCTTTTGTAACACCTGGTCATAAACCTGAGCAAACTTAGACTCCGAGAGCTTTCTTGTCCTTCTCAAGAGGATATCGAATGCTCCATACTTCAAAGGTACCCTTAAAGAGTCTTCACTTACCAGCTCTTCCACCAAGCCCTCTATGACTTCTTTTGAAAGGCTAACAATCTCCTCCTTCTTCACCTCACCCAATACTTCGCCAAGAATTTCATCTACTATTCCCTCTCTCTTACCAGGCCTGTCGGCTTCCCAAGGTATTTTTATGCGATGAGGTAGGGAGACTAAAGCAGCACTTTTCAACATTTTCCCGTGTTCATTAAACCCTGGGGAAGGCAGCATGGACGCGTAGCTTATCATTCCGCGAGTGCTTACTCCCCGCTCTACATCTTCATGTGTCCTTGTCTGGTTTACGATATCAATGACTTTATCTAACGCAGCTTGTTCTCTTTGTGCGTCTGCAAGATTATCCAATATTATTTCGCGTTGATGAACGGGGTTACTTACGTAATCAAGCCTTAGAATGTCAAAACAGTCTGCCAAATCTAGCGAGAACTCTGTCAACATCTCTTCTTGCCCAGTGCCGATCACCAATATGTCAAGGGAAAAAGCCTGCTCGAAAGGGCCGATGGTCATCGGATCCCCTTGTAGGGAATATAGAATTCCGTTCAAGACCCTTTCAGGAACCTTATCGATGAAGTCGATTATTAGGACGCCGTGGTTAGCTCGTAGCAGCTTGCCGGGCATGAAGGCTTTAGGGGAACTTAAACCCTCAGCCAGAGCGGCTTCAACATCTATATCTCCGATCAAATCCTCACTGACTAGTCCCCCGCTTCCCTGTACCCTCTTCACCCTTTCAGCTCCTTTGAGTAGGGAAGAAGATAGAGAGATACCCTGGTTCTTTTTATCCAGGCACCAGGGGCATGAAGCATCTTGAGGAGGGCAATTTAGTGGACAGCCCTCGACCACCTCTATGTCATCCAGTACGCCGGCTATTTTGTTGGCTAGGGTGGTTTTGCCACAGCCTGGGGGGCCGAGGATCAGGATATGATGACCACAAACAAGGCTTGTTATCAATGCATCCTTTTCGGCCTCTCCCAGTTTGAAGCCATCAAAGAGATGGGACTTAAACTCGTCTACGCCTTTTTTCTCGATGCTCTCTTGTATTTCGTCCCTGAGCACTTGCTTACTTCATTCTCCTCGCGTCTCTCACCCTTTGCAAAGCCTTCTGAAACTCGTCTTCAGGCCACGGGTTACTGGGCTGTGGAATCATTAGGGGCTCGGGTTCCCCCCCTGTTTGTGACCAGTATTTATGCACAATGGGATGCTCCTTTTCGCGTAGCCACTCCTTCAATTCCTCAGGGTCTACAGCGTCTTCTTCGGTGGCGATTTTGTCGAATAGCTCCTCGGGTATGGCGTCGGCAACCTCTTCCTTCACCGTTTTTGGCATCCACACTATCCTGTCCCAACCACCATCGTCAGCCAGGAAATGCTTCATCATCATATTCCGCAAGCTTATACCTTTGAATCCGTGGTTCTGTTCTCCCCCACTCATGAAACCGGCTAATGTGGAGAAGGGCACGCCCAGCGGGGTGTCCCCTGCATACCTGCGATGAACAACGCCGATTCCATCCACTTCCGGTATATAAAATGCCCCAGCCTCAAAGCAACCACAGTTAGTAGCAGGATAGACGATGCAGGAATTCATGAAAAAGTGCTTATATGCAAAGTTGGATCTCTTGTACATCTCCCTGTCCACTCCCTCATACCAGAAGAAATCAGGGTCAATCCGCTCTCCTCTGTTGATAGCAAAGGTAAACCCTCCCGCTTCGATTTCGTAAGTGACTTTCAGTCCCGCCCAAGTTGCAAATCCGCAGAAGGGGATATTAGACGGGCTGACTACACAGGCATGGTTCGGCGCAATCATCTTGCACAACGTGCACCCGTAGAAAATATCCACATCCTCATCCTCCAGCATCATTGCATAGGCATCATAGAACTCCTGTTTCTTGTGAAGGCGTTCTAACAGCTCCTTCATTACGCTGTCAGATACTGGCTTGGGAGTCCCCTCTACCACTCCTCCTTCCACAAGTTCACCCACCATTATTATTACCTCCATTTTCTCCACTAAAGGTACGGTGGTAATCACATAAGCTCTGTAAAGCTGTCCGAATTTGCCAAAGGTATAGTCATGCTCCTTGACCACCCTCTTTGATACCCGCATCCAGGGCTCAAACGTAGCACCCAGGAAGGTCCAGCCTTCGGCGCTCATCATGGCGCTGGCCAGTATCCTTCCCATATATTCCATATGATCGAAGCTCATATCCTTGCCCCATACTTTAATATGCATGGCAATTGGCAGCGTGCTTTCCGGAAGTATCTCAGTAAGCTCAGGACCATATACTTTTACTACCGCGTCTTCCACCTCATCGGCTTCGTCGCAGACATCCATTGCGATACAACCGGTGTAGTCAGTTTTTGGTCCGCCGAACTCCGCATGGTATTCGCCTTTTCGAATGTGCGAGAAGTACTCTGGCCCTACTCCCAGATCTTCTATCCCCCTAAATGGGTCCTCCTTGGGTGGTAACTTATAGACTCTGGGTTTCCCCAGCTTTCCCTCTTTCTCTAATTCCTCCTCTACATGGGCCGTGTTTGGTGCTTTCATTTTGCCCTTCTCGAGTTTTACCTTCTCCATATTGATACCTCCTGTCTTCCTTCTATCTCTTGTCCCAAAAACCTACTGCGGATTTGAGCCAGAATGCAACTTTAGCTTATCAAATTTTCTGCAGGTATGGAAGTTTTTAAATTTAGCATAGTTATTGTTTTGCGTCAAAAATCGCCAGGCCAACATTCTGCGCCGTGCTCTACCTCCAGGAGGATACAGATGCCGTCCGAAAAGCCGACACAACTCAGCTCTAAGATGGTTTACTCGACAAAAATCCTCGCCTCCTATCATCCCAGCCTCGGAGAGTGCATCCTGAGAAATTTTTCAGTTACCTATGATTTAGTCTGAGCAAACAGGTCTAAGCTCTGGAGGACTTTTGCGTGGATCTCATCCATTGCCAAAGAAAAGGGACAGTCTGGAGGAAGTTCCGTGATTGGCTTCCCTAAGATGTCAGACTCGGCTACCGCTGGATCATAGGGGATATAAGCGATTACATCAATGCCATTTTCCTGTGCCGCCTTTTCCAAGAGAGGCCTGCCCTCCGGGGTTATTTTGTTTACCACAACCAGAATTGCCCCTATTCTGATAAGGAGCTTTCCCGAAAGTTCCTGCACCCTTTTGACAGTTGTCAGGCCTTTTATTGTCGGGTCGCTGACCACGAGCATCAGGTCGATATCTCTCGTAGTCCTTCGGTTCAAATGCTCTAGACCTGCATGACAATCAATCACCGTGAAGTTGTAGCTGTTTGCCCTGGAATCCAGCACTCTGCGGATGATATTATTCTGCGGGCAGTAACAACCCTGACCTTCGGAATAACCCATGGACAACAAATCAAATTTTGGGAACTCTTCAATAGCTTCATTCAAAGCCCGCTCGAAATAATGCGGTTTGGCTTTGGCCACTTCGCTACGGGCAGCTACATTTGAGATGTCGTCACGTATCTTGCTTATAGTCGCACCACTGGCTACGCCTAGTGCTTCGGGGAGGTTAGAATCAGGGTCGGCATCTATCGCCAGAACACTGCCTTGTTGCGAAAAGCGTTTGATTAAGTGTGCTGCTATGATTGTCTTTCCTACCCCTCCTTTTCCAGAAACAGTGATGGTAAATCCCTTGCTCATTGCCTTCACCTATCCCCTTAGAACGCCATCCACGATTTCGCTGATCAACGCAAAAGGCTCTTCGTAGAACCTAGATTCAGGCGATGGCTTGATTCGAGCGCCCATGGCAGAAACCGCCACCTGCTTCACATCTTCTATGGTTGCCGAACTATGTTTCCTCAACAACGCCATAGCCTGCGCCTTCTCATAGAGGGAGAGGCTGGCTCTCACGCTAGCAGGTTGTTCCAACTCCTTTAGCCAGGGTTCCTCTCTCGTAGCCCTTACAACGGAGACTATGGAATCCAGGACTTCCTCTGGAACTCCGACGCCCTCAATCTTTGCCCCGTAGAGTTTTATTATCTCCGTTTCTCTCTCAGGCGATTCTGGGTAACCCATCTTAATCACGTCAAATCTGTCCATCAACACATCAGAAAGCTCCTCCACCCCTGCATGCTCCCGGGGATTCATGGTAGCAATCATCAGGAAATTTGCCGGATAATCCACCTCATAGGGCCCGATGGTCGCGGCCCCTTCTTCAAGCACCTGTAACAGAGCATTTTGCAGTTTCTCAGGAACTCGGTTTAGCTCATCAAAAAAGACTATTCCCCTATTGGCTTTGAGTAACTTGCCCGGAGTGAAGGCGCGGTAATCCTGAGGACCGTATTTGAAAGCTTGTGTAGGGTCAATATCCCCCAGAAGGTCTTCCGTAGTCAGGTCAGGTGACCCCTGCAGGCGAACAAATCTCTGTCTCCCCGGAGTAAGTTCCGTCTCTATATCCTCACCCGCAGTGACCTTTCTCTTACAGGCCGGACAAACGGGAGCTTCAGGGCTACAGTGATAGGGACAACCTTGCACTGTCGTCAGAACCGGTAAAGACGAGGCGATGTGCCGGGCTAGGGTTGTCTTTCCTACTCCAGGGGGACCTTCTATTAGAACATGGTGGCTGGCCAGGAGGGAAGCTAGAATCCTCTCCTTGGCTTCTTCCTGACCGATAATAACATCGAGAAAGTCCTTTCCCTCCTCTACAGCACGGAGAATTGTCTCTCTTAATCCTTCAACACGCTCAAGTTTGGTCGCCATATAACCTCTTTTCTTTGGGCTTACACTTCCCGGCATTTCTCCGCCAAACCTCGCCCTAGGTCTTGGTTAAACCATTTTGTCACGGGAATTTTCTAAGTCCGACTATCGTGATAAGGCCTTCGTCTTAGGATACCACAAACGCATATGATTTAACTTCAGAACAATTATAGTGTGCCAGCTAGTAAACGTCAACAATGGGTTCCGCCAAGCAATTTGTGCTTTCCTGAGAAGACGCAATCTGCTAAGTCAAAGTCAGGGCTTGAAAAGGACATTTCTCTTCGCATAGGGTACATAAAGTCTCTCCTGAGACACGCCTGCAACTGGACCAGTTTATCACTGCAACAGTACCATCAACCATCTTAAATACCGGAGGCACTGGTTGCCGTTTAAAGGCTTTGCCTGTGGAAGGTACAACAATAGTCGTAACAGCTCTATTGCAGACTTCCTCACAGATGCCACACCCGTGGCATTTTTCCCTGTTTAATATGATGTCGGTCCCTTCAATTCTCTCCCCACCCAAAGCGTCTTGTAAAAACTCAAGCGTGGGATGGTACTCTTCCTCCAGAAGGCTGGGGCAATCGGTCGGCTTCTTTTCTCGCCTTAACAGCGAGAAGGCAAAAGCATAACAGGTCATGCAGCCGCAGAGCTTACAATTGGTCCGGGGCAGCATTCGCTGAATCTGAAGTGGACTGAGACGCTCCTTCTTAGGCAATCCGCCCCCTTTGAATCTCTGAAATCGGAGTAATGCTCTGCTCTGTGGGAAGGACTTTTACCTCTATTCGTTTGAAGTCAGGAAAGCTCGCCTTCGCTGGGTCATAGCTGGTCAAGCTAAGAGAGTATAAGCTAAACGGCATATAGCCCATACCTGATTCATTATTAGAGTCTGACTTCGCCTGCACTACTACAGAGCCGGCGGCGTTCCTCAGTTCCACAGGTTTGCCTATATTGACTCCCAAGGATTTAAGGTCATCTGGTGAAAGCCAAACCACAGCCGCAAGCTGTTGATAAAGGCTGCCTGTTCCCTCCTTTGTCTCAGCTATTTTCAAAAGACCATCATGATAGGTCACGAGGACCAGCTCTAAGGGTGTGCTCATTTCACGTCCTCAAAAAATCGCTCAAGGACTTCTTCCTCAGAGGGATAAGTGCTCTTCTTAACATCAAACAGGTTGACTTCTTCCCCGTCCATTCTTACTACCTTGCCGTTGCTTTCCAGTCCGGGAGCTGCTGTGGCTATAACCACTTCGGCGGCATTTGTTGTTGAGGTAATAATACTACCAAGGCAAATAACCTTCGCGCTCGCCAGCTTTCTACTAAGGGACTGAGGTAGAGTTGAGAAGGGGTCCGAACCTGCAATCAGGACGCAGTCTGGAAGCTCCTTGTGTACTTGTTCCAAGAATGAGAACTCAGTGCCATGCTTAATGTCGCCGTCAAAGCTTACTTGATTGACATAGCCAGCTTCTTCACGCAGGGATTTGTTAAAACCAAGCATATTGATTTCATCTATCATCGGAATCACGCTGACCTTAGTCCATTGACCAAGCCCCTCCACCATTTCGTTGAACAAGCCAAAATGACCATTAAGAGAGTAGAGCAGGCCTTTCCCGCAAAATATTGCGCAAACTTGAGATTCCTTGATTAATTCCAGGAAGGCCTTTGCTTCATCCGTCCCCTCCCCACCTTTTATTATAGACAAAATCTCTCGGATGAATTCCCTGTCTCCTCCCGGTGCTAGCCTAAAAGCGGGCCTACAAATAGAGCTGAGTTCGGTCTCCCTTACGTCAACGCAAGCCAGCTTTACCTTGGGTATCCAACCTGCTTCATCATAATCGGTATATGAGTAATAGGAGAATTCAGATAGGTGCCTGGGGTGGGAGTGTAGAGGATTGGAGCCCCAATACATAAGCAAATCAGCCTTGTCTTTGATTTGCGACAGGGAGCAACTCCGTGGAGAACCATCCAGCAGGCCCCGGATTAGCTCGCCATAAGAGAAAGATGAAGCATCATCAATGACCGCACCTAGCTTACGAGCCAGGCGAATTGCCTTTGCTTGTGCCTCCAGCGTGGAATTGTCTAAGCCAAATATAAGAAGCCTCCGTGCCTCCGACAGAAGGTGTTTCGCCTCTTCAATCGCTCGCTCTAGAGGGACTTCTTTATGGCGCACCAAGCAGGTGGTTCTTCGATCCGGATTATCCAGGGCATAAAGAAGGGCAGAGCCTTTTGCACAGGCATTCTCAATTCTAGTAATACGGTCTTCTGCGATTTCAACCTGAATATCGTCACACAAGCTTCCACAGCCTGTGCAAACTAAATTCGCCATTTCATTCATCAAGCTATAAATTATAAGCTAAATCTTGCAGGAACTCCAATCCTGCATCTCTTCCTCTTGCTTGTGTTGGGGATGAGGTGCTCACCGCTGCCATCTTGGAGCGGTTGCTTCACCGTAGTGTAGTGGTCAATATCCGTGGGCGCTCTTTATGGGCTCCGTGACGAGCTCAGGGGAGGAATAAGCAATGTTTCTATCCAGACTGCGCCCGCTATACCAGTGGAAAGAAAGCAATGAACAGCTTGTAAAACCCTAACCGTGAAAGGATGGGGGTATTTAAGTTGCCCTTGACATGCAAACTAGCTTTGGCACTTTGTGGTAGAATGGAGAGCATTTTCAAAACACTACAGTATGGGGTATACCTGTGAGAGGATGAGAGAGGACATAATGGTAAGGTTTCGCTATTTCAGTGAGGGAATCTGTATTCAAAAGAGGCTTCATGCTGAATGGCGAATAACAAGGGAGTAGTAATATGCTAGGCGGCTACATGGGTAAATTGCTCTTTGTGGACTTGACCTCGGGATTTATCAGAGAGTATAGCCCTGAAGAACAAATATACCGCGACTTCATTGGGGGACTCGGGCTGGGGGTTCGAATCCTCTACGAACATATGAAGGTTAACGCAGACCCTCTGAGCTCCGATAATTGGCTTGGTTTTGTCACCGGTCCATTGACAGGGACCGCAGCTCCGGGGACTGGGAGGTTTATGGTAGTAACAAAGTCCCCCCTGACTGAAACGTGGTGCGACTCGAACGCTGGCGGACGATTTGGGCCGAAACTGAAGGCAGCCGGCTATGATGGCATCTTTGTGACTGGCTGTGCCCCAAAAGCCGTCTACCTATTGGTAGATAATGGCAAGGCTGAACTCAGAGACGCCGGGCACATATGGGGCAAAGATACGGTTGAAACGGAGGAAATTCTCCGACAAGAGTCAAATTCTCCGAGAGCTGAAGTCGCCTGCATCGGTTCGGCAGGAGAATTGCTCTCGTTGATAGCAGCGGTAATTCACGATGGAGGAAGAGCAGCGGCTAGAGGTGGGGTGGGAGCGGTTATGGGGTCAAAGCGGCTCAAGGCGATTGTAGTAACAGGTGAGGCAAAAGTGCCAGTGGCGGATCCAAAGCGCCTTGTTGCAATGCGGCGGGATGTCATTCGAGCTTCTTCAGAAAGCGCAGTGCATAAAATCTTTGGCACAGAAGGTACTTGTGCTCAGACTAGCCCATCTGTTAAGCAAGGATGGCCCGGCGTCAAAAACTGGACTTTGGTTGGTGAAGAGGGGATGCCCAATCATGCCAAGATAAACGGTCCCGAAATAAACAAATATAGAATCAAGAGATACACTTGCTATGGCTGTCCAATAGGTTGTGGCGGCAAGGTTCAAATAAAGTCCGGCCCATACGCCGTGGGTGAGTCTCATAGGCCTGAGTATGAATCAATTGCTGCTTTAGGCACGATGTGCCTGAATGAAAACCCAGAGTCAATAATAAAAAGCAACGATGTCTGCAACCGCCATGGATTAGATACGATATCTGCGGGTTCAGTTATCGCCTTCGCTATGGAGTGTTATGAGCATGGCATTATTGGGAAGACCGAGACGGAAGGTGTGGAACTTACCTGGGGCAATAGTCCAGCGATAGTAAAGATGTTGGAGAAAATAGCTCGGAGGGAGGGGTTTGGGGCAGTCCTTGCCGATGGAGTGAAAAAAGCGGCAGAACGAATCGGCAAGGGCACTCAGGAATACGCAGTACACGTTCATGGTGCGGAATTACCAATGCATGACCCTCGGGCTTTCCCTGGCCGAGGTATACTTTACATGGATGCTAACCCCGGTCGCCACACTATTGGCAGTTTGCCAGCGGCACAAGACCGCGGCACTGTAATAGGACCGTACTCAGTGTTGGAGACCCCGAAGCTGGAAGTGTATGGTGACTACCTAGCTAGAGGGCCTATGTATACCCTGGGTGCGGAGTACTTCCTTTTCTACAGTTCCGCTGGGCTATGCACTTATGCGGCTATACTTGATACTAAATATCCTTTGGTTGAGTTCGTGTGTGCAGTGACAGGATGGGACTTCACTGCATCCGAAGTGCTTACTGCGGGACAAAGGGTTGCCACTCTTCGGCAGTGCTTCAATGTCCGTGAAGGTCTAAAGCCCCAGGATTTGCAATTGCCCGACCGGGTGAAACAGCCGGCAACCATGGGGCCGTTCGCGGACGTCACCGTTGACTTTGATGCAGCGTTGGCAACCTATTATGCCGCCATGGGCTGGAATCTGAAGACGGGGAAGCCTTACCGGAGGACATTGGCAGATTTGGGATTGGATGAGCTTACCAAGGACCTGGAGGCTGCAGGTGAACAGCCATCTTCTGGCACTTAGCAGTCTTGGAGAAGGATGAGCAAGGATATTCAATATGCGAGGATGTGATGAGCAGAACCGAGTCTTCCGCCATGCCATATGCCGGCTCTCACCCCCGATAGTCTCAGGCATGTGGCCACACGTGAAATCACTATTCTCTTGTCAGGGCAGGGCAGTAATGCAAACAATAGGACCCAGGTATCCAATATGTCCAAATTGAGGCATGGCCAGTGCCATTTTGACATTCTTTAATTGGCGCTCAGGCAGTTGTGCCTTCCCCTGGAGCTGTTTGTAGCACTCATAGACCATCCTGACTCCGGTGGCGCCAATGGGATGGCCGAAGGACTTCAGCCCACCATCGGTGTTCACCGGCAACTCCCCAGTCAGTTCAAATGTGCCAGCGTCAATATCATCCTTGGCGTGTCCTATGGGGGAGAACTGGAGTGCCTCATACTCCATCATCTCGGCAATGGTGAAGCAATCATGCTGTTGGGATATGCTGATTTCCTTTCTGGGGTTGGTTATTCCGGCCTGTTCATATGCTAGCTCGCCAGCCCTGGTAGTCTCAGGCATGAAGTCATAGCTGAAATCAATATCCTCCTTGCCCCATCCGGGGCCCATAGCCAGACCAATCCCCTTGATTAGGATATAATCATCCCGGAAATTTTTGGCCATGTCGGCTCGGCAGAGCACGGCGGCCGCCGCCCCATCCGTAACAGCACAGCAGTCAAATAGTCCGAGTGGCCAGGCGATAACAGGGGCACTTAGCGCCTGCTCCAGGGTTACCTTCCTCTGTAAATGAGCTTTGGGACTCATAGAACCATTGTAATGGTTCTTGACTGCGATCTTGGCCAGACAGGTTTTTCCCTCTTCGGGAGTCAGACCATAGCTAGAAAAATACCTGGTTGCAGCCATTGCCCAGCGCCCCGGTGCAGTAGCCCCCTGATTGTAGACGGGGTCGAAGAAGAACTCAGGCAAACCTGAGAACCCCGACTCCTTGAGCTTCTCAATTCCAACGCACAATGCAACGTCATATAACCCACAGGCAATTGCGTGAACTGCTTGCCTGATGGTATCTATCCCGGTGGCACAGCCATTTTCAACTCTGGTAATAGGTATGGGGCCGAGCTTCAACGGCTGGGCCAGTAATAACCCGTTGACGCCTGTTTGTTGAGTTCCAACCCAGGCAGCCTCAATATCCTTCAGTCCTATCCCAGCATCTTCAGTAGCCTCAAAGGTGGCATCGATCATCATATCCTCGGCGCTCCAATCCCAGTTCTCACCGAACTTGGTGCACCCCATTCCAATAATAGCAACTTTATCTCTTATCGCAGCTGGATTTCCCATTCTTTCATCCCTCCTTATCTGATTATCTAATTGGGCTCGGTTTCCAGAAGTAATTAGGAAAGCCTGCCCCCTCGTGGATCTTCCTGAATGTCAGTTCCAGTGGCATACCAACCTCAATCTTATCTGGGTCACGGTCTGTCATCCGGGCGTAAAATCTGACTTTCTTATCATAGTCGGCGCAGCAGGTGATAACAGGTGGGTCAGGGCATAGAGCCAGATTGTCTTTGGAGAAGGTGAATAGTTCCCCCTTCCAGTCAGAAATGTCGACCAGGTCGAAGTCATCCTTCGACTGGCATCCCAGGCAGACCCTCTGTGGCGGGAACTGATGCTTGCCACAGCGGCGACATCTGGAGGCATTGGCACCAAAAATCCATTCTCGACCCCTCCACAATTGGACGGCTGAGCTGACAATCATGGGCCGCCTCTGCATCTCTACCGGCATAAGCTCCCGGAAGCGTATATAGCTTTCATAATTGGGAAGTGGCATCTTTGACTCCAGATGACTCTTAACTCCCCTGTGGTTCCGGCTTTTCTCTATCTCGTCAGTTACCTGGAGGATAAAGGCATCGGCTCCGTTACCATAATTAACAAACAGCATCTTGTCGCCGGATTTGGCCTCCTCCAAGGCAGCCACCAGCATCATCAGGGCAAAGGCACAGCCGGTATTCCCCAGACGGTCAAACATGGGCTCTTGAACCTGACTCTTGTCCAGGCCAAGCGCCGCAGCCATCTCCCTGTGCCTTCTCTCATCCGGGGCGAAATAAACAGCCTTGGCGAAATCCTTCGCTTGGAGTCCATACTTGTTCATAATCCCTGATACAGCTTCTTTGAAGTTGAGCTCATATCCTCTGGTCAAGACAAAGCGGTCTTCCCACATCTTGACCGCATCATCTTTCGTTCTCCGCCAGTTATCGTAGATTTCATCAGAGTGGGAATAAAACCCCTCGATGGAGGCAATAACGTCAGTGTCACCAAGCATAACAGCAGCAGCACCATCACCAAAGAGTCGCTCATAGTCCGACTTGGGCTCCCCCAGGCGGCTATCGGAGGCCACCACCAGGGCTCTTTTGGCTGAGCCCGCCTTCACGGCATCGATCGCAGCCCTGAGGGCGATAGTCCCTGACCTCAGAGAATCGGTGAAGTCTCCGCTGAAGACGTCTCGACGCATATTTGTCGCGGTGGTCAGTATTGTTGAGCACTGGCTTTCTTTAAAAGGCGATGTGGTTGTGGCGAAGTAGAGGCTATCGACGAGCCTGTGGTCGATGCCCCTGAGACAATCCAGGGCTGCAGCTACTCCCATGGTGATGCTGTCTTCATCCCAGTTGGCCACCGATCTCTCGCCACTAGACGGGCCTCCAGCCCAGGCCCGGGCCAGTTCACTACGAGCTAGTCTGTAAATGGGTACGTAAGCGCCGTACGAGGTTATTCCGACCATTTTTACCTCCTTTTAGTTATGAAACTCTAAAGTTGCTCAAAACCGAGCTTTCTAACGGTTTAAATTTCCCTTCTGTCCATTTCCGCAGATAATAGTCTAGTTCATTGAAATAGCCTCTTATAATACCCCAAAAATTTCGTTAACGCAACTTGCCATTCGAATCGTTGGTTTGACAAATCCTAACGATAGTGTTACTCTTCAATGGTTTTGTATTGATAGAGGATATTGGGCACTGCGAACCATAGGTGATTGAGAGTATGGGGAGTAAATTTGAGCAGGGCTCATCTTGACTTCCTATCAGAGAGGCAGTGGGGGCTTGGGCAGGCTGGTTAAGGTAATGCCCTGATCCTAGCTTAAGAGGAGGTATGTTCAGGAGATTCTTAAGACATCTCCGGCAAATTAACAACTCAGGTGACTGAATATCACGAAGGAGAGAAATGGTTGGAATAGTATCGTATGGAGCTCATATCCCGTATTACAGGCTAAGCCGAGACGAAATTGCCAAGGCAATGGGTAGGGCCTCGTTGGGGGGTGAGAGGGCAGTAGCAAGTCATGATGAAGATAGCATAACTATGGCGGTATCTGCTTGCAGAGAATGCATCAAAGGAATGGATAGGGACAAAATAGATGCTGTGTACTTTGCCTCCACCACCGCACCCTATAAAGAGAAGCAATCCGCCAGTGTGGTTGCTATGGCTCTTGACCTGAGAGGAGATGTGTCAGTTGCTGACTTTGCCAATTCGCTGAGGGCGGGAACAACTGCCTTGAGGGCAGCTATTGATGCTGTTAATAGTAAATCAGCGAGATTGGTTTTGGTGACAGCCGCAGATTGTCGATTGGGACCCTCAGGCTCGGAGTTTGAGCAGCTTTTTGGCGATGGAGCTGCTGCTCTACTAGTCGGCGATAAGAATGTGATTGCAGAAATAGAATGTAGCCATACCCATTCTGATGAATTCATGGACCAATGGAGGATGCAGGACGATGATGTTGTCAGGACATGGGAGGCCAGGTTTGTTCGACTGCATGGATATAAGGACACCGTCAAACAAGGAGTCTCCGAATTGCTGGACAAATGCAAGCTGGCGCCCAAGGATTTTGCCAAGCTTGCCCTATATGGGCCAGAACCCAGAAGCCAAAGAGAATTGGCTCAAGCTCTGGGTTTTGACGTCAAGCAGCAGGTGCAGGATCCCCTCTTTGATAAAGTGGGGAATACTGGCGCTGCTTTTGCCCTCATGATACTTGTAGGCGCACTGGAGAGCTCAAAAGCTGGAGATAGAATAATTCTGGCCAACTATGGCGATGGCTGCGATGTTTTCTCCTTGATGGTTACTGAAGCAATAGCAAAACTCAAAGACCGGAGAGCTATAAGGCATTATCTAGAGAGGAAGGCGCTGCTTCCTAGTTACGCCAACTATCAGAAGCTTCGCGCACTGATAACAAGTGAGCAAACTCGTCAGCCTCCAGTCGATATGTTTGTTCCGGTTCTCTGGAGGTCCAGATATGAGATTCTCAGCCTTCATGGCAGTAAATGTCACGCGTGCGGCGAGGTCCAATTCCCCAAGCAGCGAGTTTGTGCCTACTGCGGCGTCAAGGACGAGTTTGAGGAAATTGGATTTTCCGACAAGAATGGCAGCGTTTTCACTTATACGATAGACAACATGGCTCCAACGGTTAACCCGCCGATAGTTCGTTGTGTGGTAGATCTTGATGGGGGTGGAAGGATGGTTTGCATCATGGAAGATTGTGAACCAGACAAGGTGGCTATCGGTATGCCAGTAGAGCCGATATTTAGGAAACTGCTTGATGTTGGGAACGCGGGCTTGCACAGCTATTTTTGGAAAGTCAAGCCTTTGACATAAGGAGGAGGGACCATAATCTCAACATTGGCTGCGAAACATATTGAGTAACAGGACGAGTCGATTTGGATAGAAAACATAGATACGGAGGTACTTAATGGAACCAATCAAAGATAAGGTTGCTATCGTGGGGATGGGCTGCACCTATTTTGGAGATCGCTGGGATAAAGGTGGCGATGATTTGATTATCGAAGCTGCTTATGAAGCTTTTGAGGATGCTGGGATAGAGCCCAAGGATATTCAAGCTGCTTGGGTGGGTACTCTGTTCTCTGGCGGTTCCGGATGCTCTCTGGCACGGCCCTTGAAACTGCCTTATGTCCCCATTACCAGGGTGGAGAATGGATGTGGCACCGGTATGGACGCCTTTAGGAATGCCTGTTTCGGGGTGGCCTCAGGCATGTACGATGTCGTTTTAGCCCTGGGTTTCGAAAAGCTCAAGGATTTTGGCATGAATATCTTGCCTGAATGGTTCTCTGGCGTGAATCCCGTGTTTCGTTTTGGCCATAGCTCGCCGGGCGATTTTGCCTTGACTGCGGTAAGGTATTTTCATGAATACGGAATAGGTCGCGAGACCCTGGCTAAGATAGACGTTAAGAACCATCACAACGGTATGTTATCCCCCAAGGCCCAGCTTCATCGTGAGATAACGATTGATGATGCCCTGAACGCACCTATACTTGCCTGGCCGCTCGGTTTGTACGATTGCTGTCCCCGGACAGATGGAGCGGCTGCTGCCATTATCACTAGAGCTGATATGGCAAAGAGCTTTCGGGATGATTACGTCTTGCTCAAAGGTTTTGGTGTAGCTGCTAACCCGGGCACAAATCGGATAAGGCGGGACTACGATTTTCTGCACTACGATGAAAATGTGAGTGCTGCTAAACAAGTCTACGATCAGGTTGGGATAAAGGATCCCTTCAAAGAGGTAAGCCTAGCTGAGGTCCACGACTGCTTTAGCATCACTGAGCTCATTACCTACGAAGACTTGGGCCTGTGCCCCCGGGGTGGAGCAAAGGAATATATTGACGCTGGTGCTTTCACTCTGGAAGGGGAGACGCCTGTGAATTCTGATGGAGGGCTCAAGTGCTTCGGGCATCCACAGGGCGCCAGCGGGCTGAGGATGATTTATGAGTCGTACTTGCAGCTTCAAGGCAGGGCTGGAAAACGTCAGCTCAAGAATCCTGTGTACGGGCTGTCTCACAACATAGGTGGTTTACCGTGCGAGGGAACCACCGCCACCATCGTCATAGTTGGGCGTTAGTATCCCCTGCTTAAGCTGAGGAGAGATTCCGAAGCAAAGGGAATACCACTTGCCACCGAGCAAGCTCTGCGCCAATCTAGAGCTACTGAAATGGAGCAACGGTGGCTCTACTCAAAAATTGAGCATTGGAACCTACCCCTCATCTCGGCGTGTGTGGTGCTAGTGAAGCCTGCGGTTGGATGTGTCCTGTGCAGAAATGAGAGCGGATGAGAGAACAGCTTGGACAGACTCTTGACAACACCTGCTCCTTGAAGGAGGACGTGGGCTATTAGCCTATTTCCCTGACAGGGAATTCAAGGAAAAAAAGAAGTCATTAAGATTATTAAGGGAAATATGGCTGGAAGCCATGAAAATCTCTCACGCTGCTTAGTCGGAGCCGCCGATACTGGAATAGCTAATGATTATCAGGTTACTGGATCCTAAGGGGGCTTTATCTAGAGAGATGACAGCGGTTTGGGAATATGGTTCAGGGTTTTAGTCTGCTGTGTTTTCGATAACAAAGAGTTGGTGCTTGTAAATTACTCCACGCTGAAGTTTAGCACTGAAATTTTTATGTTGACGAATATTAGTCTCGTAAAAGTGGGAATCCTTCGCTATAATAAAAGCAATTCTTCAGGAAATCAATGCCGACTAAGGTAGATGCAGGGAGCCTGGAATATATTTTCCATCCCAGGTCAGTTGCAATCATCGGGTTTCCGAGCGACCCGGCTAGTCCCACAGTGAGTGGGCTGCTCGATCCCTTACTTGAATTCGAATTCGGTGGGAAGATCTACCCCGTCAATCCGAAGGGGGGAGAGTGGGGGAGTCTGAAGGTATATCCGAGCCTTAGGGAAATCCCGGGGCCGGTTGATTATGCCGTTGTAGCAATTCCAGCTTCTGCTGCCCCTAAGGTAATGGAAGAGTGTGTTGAAAAACGGGTGAAGACTGTCTTTTTCATTACAGCCGGATTCAGTGAGCTTGGAACTGAGGAAGGGAGGAGGTTAGAAAACGAGATTACGGAGATTGCTAGGAGGGGGGGAGTCAGAATACTCGGCCCTAATTGTTTCGGGATATACTGCCCGAAAACCAAGATATCTTCCGGTTTAGGACTTCCTAAGGAATGCGGAAAGGTTGGCTTCATCTCGCAGAGCGGTGGGGGTTACTTCTATTCAATTCGGGAGGCGGCGTCCAAAGGAGTGCGCTTCAGCAAGGCGGTAAGCTACGGAAATGCCTGTGATCTGAATGAGAGCGATTTCTTGGAGTATCTCGCCCAAGACCCTGATACTGAGGTAATAGCAGGCTATATTGAAGGTGTGAAGGATGGACAGAGATTTCTGAAGGCGCTTAAGACAGCTGTAGCGGTAAAGCCTGTGATAATATACAAGGGAGGGTACACTGAAGTTGGAATTAAGACGGCGGCATCTCATACAGGATCCCTGGCTGGAAAGAATGTAATATGGGATGCTATTTTCAAGCAAACCGGGGTAATCAGGGTTTACAGCATGGATGAACTGATTGACGTTATTCTGCTGTTCTTATTCATGTCCCCTCCGAAAGGACGAAATGTGGGTGTTCTCGGGGTTGGTGGTGGGGCAAGTATTCACATTGCTGATGAATGTGAGAAGGCAGGACTGCACATTCCGAGACTTCCAGCGGAGCTGTTAGCTAAGCTGAGGGAGTTTACGCCTGAAGCAGGTAGCATGTTGGGAAACCCTTTAGATTCCCAGTCATCCTTCTGGGATGCCAAAAAGTTTGCTGAAAGCATAAAGGTCCTTGCCAGTTGGGAGGGAGTCGACCTGTTGGTCTTGCATTTGGGGGTGTATACCGGTCCTTCTCCAAAGGTTCATATAGCCTCAATGAAAGCTCGGAGGGAGGCTTATGTTAGTGCTGCCGGGGAATGCGATAGGCCTGTGGCTATGGTGTTACATTCAGTAGTTTCTTCCACTGAAGGTTGTGAGGAGCGTGAAAAATGGCAGCGAAGTTGCAGCGAGGCTAAACTCCCACTTTATCCATCGATTGGCCGGGCAGCCAATGCGATTAACAAGTTCACCAATTACCACGAGGACCACAGGAAAGGGAAGTGGTAACAAGTGGAAAGGGGAGGAGTATACTCTTCAGGCAAATAGGAGTAATGTCCCTCAGCCGCCAGAGTTGAAAAATTGGGGGGGGGGGGGTTGCCAAATTTAGCGGGGAAGGATTAAACTTGCGTAATTATCAGGGATGCTTCTAGAAGTTAGAGATCTGGTTAAGGACTTCGGAGGGCTAAGGGCCGTTAATGGGTTCAGCTTCACCATTGCTGAGCGAGAAATACTGGGTCTCATCGGCCCCAATGGCTCAGGTAAGACAACCTCTATTAACATTATTGCCGGCTACCACAAGCCAACAGGGGGCAAGATAATCTACAATGGGGAAGAGATACAGGGAAAAAAACCCTGGGAGATTGCCCAAAGGGGCGTTGTTCGTACCTATCAGCGCACCAAGCTCTTTCCTTCGCTAACAGCTCTTGAAAATGTGCTTTATGCCTCTCATATGCAAGGGAGAAGCGGCACTATAGATGCCGTATTCCGGCCGCGAAAGACAACAAAGGAGAGACAGTCAATACAGGCTATGGCAATGGAGGCGCTCGAGTTTGTGGGATTGCAGGGGCACTTTCACGAATTTGCGGGAATCATGAGTGCAGGCCACCAGCGGGCTCTATCCGTAGCCATGGCGGTTATCTCAAAGCCTAGATTGCTTTTGTTGGATGAGCCAGCGTCTGGCTTAACTTTGGAAGAGGGACGCAAGTTGATTGCTTTGATGCAGCGGCTTAAAGATAACGGGGCAAGTGTGCTTCTGGTTGACCACGATATGCGAGTTATCATGACTGTCTGTGATCGAATCGTGGTCCTGGACCACGGTAGCAAGATTGCCGAGGGCAGACCGGAGGAGGTGCGGGCCAATGAAGATGTGGTCAGGGCTTATATGGGTGCTGACTGAGCCTGGACGCGGGCATTGCGGACTTAGTAGAGCGATTATCAGGAACGGGGATTAGGAAGATGCTGGAGATCAAAGACCTGTATGTTTACTATGGGCCGATGTGCGCTCTTAGAAGGATTAAGATTTCTGTGGCTGAAGGTGAGGTGGTTGCTGTTATCGGAGCCAATGGAGCTGGCAAGACAACTCTTATGAAGACAATATCAGGGCTGCTCGAACCGGACAGGGGTAGCATAGAGTTCATGGGGCGCGAGATAGGTGGTATGTCAGGACATTCCATAGCTAATTTGGGGATCATACATATACCTGAAGGCAGGGGGGTGTTTCCTGAGATGACTGTCCTTGAGAACCTGGAAATGGGGGCTTATATCTTCAAGGACGAGGCGGTAACCCGCCAGACGATTGAACAAGTATATGAGCTATTTCCTGTTCTGGAGAATCGCAGGCGCCAGAAGGCCGGTACTCTGAGCGGAGGAGAGCAACAGATGCTGGCTATAGGCCGGGGTCTGATGGGCAGACCAAAGCTGCTTCTCCTGGATGAACCATCCCAGGGGTTATCGCCTCTGCTGGTGAAAAATCTCGCTCAAACCATTGAAGTTCTCCACAAGGAACATGGCCTTAACATATTGCTGGTGGAGCAGAATGTGAAGATGGCTCTGGAAATGGCCGACAGGGGCTATGTGCTCCAGAGCGGGGAGGTGATTTTGGAAGACAGTGCTTCTGCCCTGTTGGAAAACGAGGTAGTTAGGGAGGCATACCTGGGAGTTTGATGATATGAGCACAAGCACGCTGGTCCTACAGCAGATTGTCAACGGCGTGAGCCTGGGCAGTGTCTACGTTTTGCTGGCTGTTGGCTTCACCCTGAGCATGGGCGTTCTGAAGTTGCTTAACATTGCCCACGGACACTTCTATATGTTAGGTGCCTACTTGGTATATTCCTTCGCTCATCTCGCCGGACTTGGCTATTGGCCTGCCGTTCTTCTAGCGATACCTTCTACGTTCCTGATCGGTGCCCTAGTCCACCTGGCAGGAATTAAGCCTCTGCATGGCAAGGGCTATTTAGCTCCCGTCCTATCGACGCTGGCCATAGCATTTTTAATGGAGAGTGTTGCCCTTCTAGTCTGGCCTGGGACGGTTCGACTGATTGATACACCCTACAATTACGTCACATATAGTCTGGCGGGAGTAAGCTTCACTGAGCAGAGGTTGTTGACTTTTGTGGCAGCCTTGGCCTTGACGGCCGGTTTGTATTTCTTTTTGCAGAGGACAAAGATTGGCAAGGCATTGCGAGCAACTACCCAGAATGAGGATTCTGCCGAACTGGTAGGTGTAAATACTGGGTCGATGCGTTTGTTTGCGCTGGGCCTCTCTGCGGCACTAGCTGGTGCTGCTGGAGGTCTTATCGGCCCTCTATTCGCGATCTCTCCAGGCATCGGCTTAACCGCTCTTTTTAAGGCTCTGGTAGTAGTTCTGCTGGGTGGTCTGGGGAGTATCGCGGGTGCAGTTCTCGGGGGGTTTCTCCTGGGGTTGTTTGAAGCATTCTTTGGAGGCTTTGTAAATGCTGCGTGGACGCCGGTAGCTACGTTTGTATTGATTATAATTATCCTGGTAGTGAGGCCTCGAGGTCTGTTCGGGCGCGAGGAACTGGAATAGATGGACATTGAGCTAAATTTAAGGACATATTCTCTGATAGGAATGGGGGTTTTGCTTGGTCTGGCCATAGGGCTGCCTTTCCTATTGAATGAATATTGGCTTTATTTATCTGTGGTTATCATCATATACATAATATTAGCCATGTCCCTAAATCTCTGTCTGGGGTATTTGGGCTTGCTGAACCTGGGCTACACGGCTATGTTCGGTGTGGCAGGCTATATCACGGCCTTGCTTACTATTAGGGCAGGCCTTTCGGAATGGATTGGTCTTATCGCCGCCCTCGGGGCGATAGTGTTGATTAGCTTAGCAATTGGCTCTATTGCCCTCAGGCTCAAGGGGGTCTATTTCATCCTGGTGATGGTGGCTTTCCTGGGAATTTGTGGAGGCACGGCCGTGAGTGCGTCTGGCATTACCGGGGGTTCAAGCGGACTCGGAAGGCTCCCCATCCCCAGCATCATGGGACTGGAGTTTTCCACCACCTTCAAGTATTACTACCTGGCGCTGGTCATTCTGCTGATTTGCCTTTATGTTGTCTACCGTCTGGTTAATTCTCGCGTTGGCCGAGCCATGATTGCTGTTCGGGACAACGAGGACCTGGCTAATTCACAGGGTATCAACCCCCTTAGGTATAAGATGATTGGGTTTGTAACCACGGGGCTTCTTGCCGCTACTGCGGGATGGCTATATGCTCACTTCGTGAGGTTCATAGACCCGAGCGTGCTCGGCTTTTCAATGCTCTTTGATACTGCATTTGCGGTGCTGGTTGGTGGTGCGGGCACGCTGGGAGGGCCAATAGTGGGAAGCCTTTTTGTAGTCATCGTACCGCAGTTGCTGGGCAAGATACCAGTGGAGAACATTGAGGCCATCCGCTATATAATATTCACTGTGTTGTTGGTGGTGACAATCGTGCGTATGCCCCAGGGGATATGGGGTTGGCTTAAGGCCAGGTATAACTATCGCTACAAGATGGCCAGGTTCATTACTCTGCGTAATCCTTATTGCCTTTTGGAAGAAGATTTATTGCCGTAGGCTTGCCAAATCCCTTATATCACGATGCGAAGTTTCGGGCAATACCACCATAGTCCTTTCAGCAAAAGGTGGTAATTCCGCAGTTGTACCAGGATCAGATGCCGTTTGCCTTTGTGAAAGCATTGTGGGCTAACGGCCTAGGGGTTGATTCTCATTAACCCTCTCGGGGTGGCGAAGGGTTAATCAATCCTTTAGTTATCTCTCTGGGCATGATCTCTATTAGCTCATCAAGGGTCCACATGCCTTCTTTGTCGATGTTCTTGATTTTCTGGGGCTCTGAGAAGAGGGATATAGTGCCGCCATGGGCACTGAATACCTTGCCATTCACATTTGCTGCGCCATCGGTGCACAGGTACAGAACTACGGGAGCCACATATTCCGGCCCGGGCATGCCCATGAATGCTTCGTAGTCTTCATTGGACATAAGCCCGGCATCGTGTTTTTGCTCTATTCCCTGTACCACTTCGGGATTCGCAGTCATCCTCGTCTTGGCTCCGGGGAGGATACAATTGACGGTTATGCCTCGTCTTCCGAGTTCCAGGGCTGCCGTCCGTGTAAGGCTGACAATCCCACCCTTTGCTGCTGAGTAATTAACCTGACCTACATTGCCGAGCCAACCCTGAGATGCAAAAGTTATGATTCTCCCCCACCTCTGCTCTCTCATGTAAGGAGCAGCATGCCGCATGCAGTTGAAAGTTCCCTTGAGGTGGCTGTCCACTACCACATCCCACTCATCCTCAGACATGTTATGTAGCATGCGGTCCCGCAATGCGCCAGCTGGGGTGACCAGGATATCTATCTTGCCAAATTCCTTTACACAGCTATCTATGATATTCTTAGCGCCATTGAAATCGGCAACAGACTCGTAGTTAGCTATTGCCTTGTGACCCTTCTTCCTGATCTCTGCTACCACCTCATCGGCTGCCGGGATATCAGAAGGCGTGCCACCCTTCGCTGCGGTGCGGTTATTGACCACAACGCTAACCCCCTCCTCGGCAAGCGCCTCTGCCATGGCCCTGCCGATTCCCCGGCCGGCTCCTGTAACCACTGCTGCCTTGCCCTTCAATTTCTCGCTCATTCTTACCTCCTTTTTATCAGAATACTATGAACCACTTATTATAGCAGGCCAGCTACGGGTCATCAATCCGCGCGCACAGGCATCTTAACCCTTAGCCTAAAGCCAGTCTCTCTCGTTCGCTTTCCAAGCTGACTTCACACTTCCGGCTAGAACAAAGCAGGCTATTTATCCCCGTTCAGAAGTGCAGTGTCATCCGCATCAGGACGGACATCAACTATTCTGGCACTTGAACTGGAACAATACTGTTGTCTTTGATTTGTACATACAAGCCGGGCAGGTCGCCTGGCTCACCGCAAGTATCATAGCGGCGAAACTCTGTGGGTGACTCAAACTCGAGATTTCCCGAGTGAGCTGCCTCAGCCACCTTTACCCGGTCATCAGTGCCCGCCAGCTCAATAGCGTTTATGGCTGGCCACAGACAGTTGTAGTAGAGCGAAAGGAAGGTAACAGTGGGCGTCGCGCCGTACAGAGCTTTGTAATCCTCCTCAAATTTAACGGTCCCTGAGTATGGGAATCCGGGATACCAGAACACATAAGCGTACCAGCCCTGAGCACCTGGCTCAGACATGGCGCTCTCAGCCGGAGGGTCGCACACCACCGTAATGTCACCCAATCCGCCTAGCCCGACTACCTGTTTGGCCATGGCCACGTAGCCTTCATTGCTTTGTATGAGCATCAGGACATCCGGGTTGAGGTGCTTGATCGAAGTGAGGTATGAGGTGAAATCGGTAGTAGTTGGGGGATTGTATTCCTCATAGACGATTTCTGCGCCGGAGGCTTCGTACCTCCCTATCCAGCCATTCATATAGGCTCGCGCGTCCGCCGTATCATAGGAAAGGCAGGCTACTGTCTCCGGGTGAAATAGCTTAATATAGTCATCGGCAAAAGCTGTTATGCTTTGCAGGGAATGTGAATTCCGCACGCAGAACTTCTTATCACAGAGGTTCTCTGGCAAGCCGCCCCAGAAGAAATATGGCAGCTCGTTCTCTTCACAGAAGTCGATGATGGCAAGAGCGTCGGCTCCCGAGAAGCCTCCCCAGGCTATGGCCGCCACGTTTTCCTCATACAGCATTTGATTGGCACAGGCTATACATCCCGCCGTGGTAGAACGACTGTCACATCCAATGAGGTCGAGCTCTCTTCCGCCCAGGATGCCTCCCTTCAGATCATTCACCTGGTACTCCACCAGATCCATGCACACATCGCCCATCGCGCCTGACATTCCTAACGGGCCACTCCATGCCGTTATACCGGCGATCTTCACAGGCCCGGTAGGTGTAGGCGTAGGAGTGGGAGTGGGAGTTGGTGTGGGCGTGGGCGTGACTTCAGGAGCGCAAGCTATTAAGAGTGATAATACGCATATCAAAGCTAAACCGAATATTATCCAACGTTTTAACATCGCTTCCTTCCTCCTCTGCGAATATTTCCGTTAATAGTCTATCTAAGAATCGTCTCTATCCGTAGGCCAATCACAAGCCCTGGGTTGGCCCCAAGGCCTGTCCCCTAAAGTCCCAAAGCAATCACCCCCTTTCAGCCCTCTTGTTAGCTCTCCAGGCTGGCTCGAGACACTGCCGCGCCAAAATAGGCAAGCTATCTGTGCTGTTCAGAAGCACAGTGTTATCTCACATCAGGCTGAACGTCACTACTCCGGTATTTGAACCGGGACAACTCCTTTGTCTTGAATTCTTACAATAAAGGGGGGCATGGTGCCTGGCTCCCCGCATGTAGTGAAGCGGAGGGTCCCTGCGGGCGCCTCCCACTCGAGGTTTCCAGAGCGAGCTGCCTCAGCAACCTTTACCCGGTCGGTAGTGCCTGCCAGCTCAATGGCATTTATGGCTGACCACGCGCAGTGGTAGTAGAACGAAATCAAGCTAATGTAGACTGGCCCTCCGTACAGAGCGAGGTAGTCCTCCTCGAGCTTCTTGCCTCCGGGCGTGTCGGCCCCGACATACCACAGGCACCAGTAGTACCAGCCCTGAGCTCCCTCCTCACCTTGAGCACTCTCAGCCGGAGGGTCGGCCAGTATCTTGGTGTCGCCCAGTCCACCCAGCCCGACTATCTGTTTGGCTATGGCTATATAGCCTTCATTGGTCGATATGATAGTGAGCAGGTCTGGGTCTAGGCTCTTGATTGTGGTGAGATTAGGGGTGTAATCAGTCGTCTCCGGTGGAACATATTGCTCATAGACGATCTCTATTCCGGCGTCTTCGAACACCTCTATCCAGCCCCCCGTATAGAGGCGGGCGTCCGTGGTATCGGTTGACAGGCAGGCTACTGTCTCGGGGTTGAACAGCTTGATCATATACTCGGCAATCAGGTTCATGTCGGGCATCGCCTGCGTAGTCCGTACGGTGAACTGCCTATCGCATAGGTCCTCAGGTAAGGCACCCCAAAGGAAATATGGCAGTTCGCTCTCTTCACAGAAGTCGGATATGGCATAAGCGTCGGCTGCCGAGAAACCTCCCCAGACTATGGCTGAGGCGTCATCTTCGTAGAGCGCTTGTCTGGCACAAGCTACGCATCCTGCCGTGGTGGAACGACCGTCACATCCGTAGAAATCTAGCTCTCTTCCACCCAGCATGCCTCCCCCAACTTCGTTTACCTGGTATTTCACTAAATCTATGGTGACGTCGCCGATTGCGCCAGACATTCCCATGGGGCCAGTCCATGATGTTATGCCGCAGAGCTTCACGGGCCCGGTGGGTGTGGCTGTTGGTGTGGGCGTAGGCGTAGTTGTGGGAGTTGGTGTACCTTCCTCAACGCAAGCGGGAAGCAGAGATAATGCGAGTATCAGAGCTACACCGATTATTATCCAACGTTTTAACATAGCTTCCTCCTTTCCCTTCGAATACTTTTCATAACACTCTGTCTCATGAACCTATCCTTTGGCCTTCATCTCATAGCCCTTACCTCCTTCAACCTATGTATGGTTCACTCCCTGAATTAATTCTACAACTGGCGTCCTGGTGAGTCAATGGGTGCTGGCTTATTTGATAAAGAAGCTTTGCCTTAAATCACCTCTTCGTCCTTCAACTTGGTGAGTTCTTCCCAGGTGAAGCCTAAGGTATTTTGGAGCACTTCCTCGGTGTGTTCTCCAAACTCCGGCGCTGGCATCCTGACCGATTCCGGGGTCTGGCTGAAATGCATGGGGAAGCCCGTGATGGATGTTCTTCCCAGGGCCGGATGCTCGTAGTCTACGATGTAGTCATTGGCACTCATCTGTGGGTCCTCCGCCACATCGGACATGGTGTGGACTGCCTCAAAGACGAGGTCTCCGCCGTTCCTCAGAATTTCCAGCCATTCCGCCTCGGTCTTGGTAGCAAAAACAGCGTCCATTATGGAGACTAACTCGGCAGCATTCTGTCCTCGATCTTCCATGGTGCTAAACTTGGGGTCTTTCTCCAAATGTTCCAGACCCAATGCCTTGCATACTCCAGGCCAATGCCTGTCAGACTGAGCCATGGCCAGCATTATCCACCTGTCATCCTTACACTTGTAATGGTTCCAGAGGGGGTTGCCTGCTCTGGCTCTGACAAAGGGTGCAAATTCATGCCCCATGGCGAGCCTAAATTCGAGGTTCAGGCTCAGCAGGTGGGTCAAGGAGCCCAGCAGGGACGCCTCTACCTCCTGGCTTATCCCCTGCCGCTCCCGCGCCAGCAAAGCTACCACTATAGCAAAGGCTGTCATTATGCCTCCCATCTGGTCGCCCACACCGCCCCGGAGTGGCATGGGAGGCATTCCGGGCTCGACAGCGACGGTCATTATGCCTGATCTGGCCTGCCCAACTAGGTCATAAGAAGGTGTATAGCTAATAGGGCCTTTGGGGCCCCAGCCTGACCCTGTAGCGTATATCAGGCGAGGGTTATATCGGGAAAGGGTTCCGTAGTCTATCCCTAGCCTCTCAGCAACACCCTTACGCATGTTTTGGATAAAGACATCTGCTTTCTCTACCAACTTATATACGATTTCCTTACCACTCTCCTTTGTCAGGTCTAGGGTTATAGATTTCTTATTACGGTTGTGGTGTTCAAAGACGCAATTACGTCCATGTATACCCGTGGTTGCACCCATGATACGGCCGAGCCCCCGCATCGGATCTCCCCCGACTCTTTCCTCTATTTTGATTACCTCAGCTCCAAGGTCTCCCAAAATCCTTGCAGCTAGCGGGCCCTGATGTCAGTGTCCCCACTCCAGAACCCGTATACCTTCTAGCGCCATGCTCATGATGTCCGCTCCTTTCAGCTACTTTATGTTCGCTTTCTGGGCTGATTTTATTACTTCCGTCCAAAATAAGTCAATGGAGAGGCATGATAGTTTATTAAGGGGGAATGTGGGGGAAGCGCCACACCCGCACAGTACCATTTGTTGCCTGCTTCCTCCTGTTTGCTGATTGACAAAGTCTCCTTAGCGTGTTAGATTAGTCACCTTAAAGCACAAATAAGTTAAATCCAAAGCGACGGCTGTTCGGGAATCTGCTTCGAGTATCAAGCAATTTCCCAGCAAAGGTGGAATTGAGAGGGGCCAGGCAGTCTTGATCAAAATCAGCCAGTCAAAGTGTATTGGTTGTGGTACCTGTGTCATATCTTGTCCCACCTATGCGCTCTCTGTTTTCTGCGACACTTTCCAGTGCCAGGTCGATCGGGACTTATGTAACAATTGCCTAGTGTGCCTCGACTACTGTCCTACAGATGCCATCGAGGAGGCATAGGATGAACAAAAGTAACTGCGATGTGGCAGTGATAGGTTCGGGCATCGGCGGTTTATGTGCTGCTGCCAGGCTGAGCTATGCTGGATACAAAACTGTAGTATTAGAGAAGATGCCCATTTTGGGTGGGCGATATACCTGGGTAGAGTACAAGGGCTATAAAATTAAGCTTGGTGCTCATTATCTTATGTATGGGGAGAAAGACCCACCCCTCGTCACTCTGAAAGATGTCCGGGGCAAGATAGACTTTGAGATGAGAGCAAAACCCCCGCCTAAATGGCGAATTGGCGGGAAGGACTATGAGATGCCGGCTGAAGGGGTGGCTGGGGGGACGTTGGGGCGCTTGGTTTCCCTGACCAGCAGAGATAAGGCAGAGGAAGGAAGGGTGCTCACGGCTCTCAAACGCTGTTTCAACGGGGATGAGCCTTCTGATGACATTACCTTCAGCGAATGGCTACTGGGGGTGACGGACAACAGGACTATTTATAAGATTCTGAACACCCTGTGTGTCCAGCAGCTGGGCCCGAATTTGCATGAGATTGGCGCTGGTGAGATGATCAGACAGTTTTCCAACCTGGCCAGCAAACTCGCGGGCACACAGAAACTCATTCCCGAGAATGGCACCAAGCCCATCGTTGACTCCCTGGCAGAGGTGGTAACTGGTCATGGAGGAGAGATTATGCCTCGGGTAAAGGTCCGAAGGATAATTGTTCGGGATGGAGCAGCTAGGGGGGTTGAGGCTAATGGGCTTGGCGGTGAATTTCAAGTCGAAGCCCGGGCAGTGGTAAGCGATGTTGGGCCTCAGAAGACAGTGAAACTGGCTGGGGAGCAGAATTTCGACCGGGGTTACCTCGAAGAAGTTAAGGAACTGAAGCCGTTAGCGGGGTTTGAGTTTTGGATAACGAGTAACGGGCCGCTATACGACTGGCCAGGAGGGCTTTATACTATTGATACCAGAAGGAGTGGTCTCTGGATAGATACTTCTCTGATTTGGCCTGATTTTGCTCCCAGGGGCAAAAACTTGACGATCTTCTACCTCAAGCCGGAGCAGCCTAGCGACTATGACCCCAGAAAAGAATATGAGGCATTCCTGGCTGATCTACATGAGACCTTCCCCCGCTTTGAAGAGCAAGGTGGTGAAATACTGCTGGCCCGCCACTACCAGTCGGAGTGGCCTTGCCTTCGTGCCTTTCCCAGCGCTGAGCGTCACCAGAAAACGTCGGTGAAAAACCTCTATAATGTTGGGGATGGTGTAAGCCCGCGAGGCTGGTTTGCCGGCGCCGGCGCTGCTGAGAGCGCCAGGATGGTAGCTGAAGACATAAAGAGGGAGATCAAATCCTAGCCATCCACGACGTAAGTTTAAGAATGCAGTTTTGAAATAGTCATAATATTCAAAGAACAAATTAAAGGAGGTAGTAATAATGGGCGCAATGGCAAAGCTTTCGGAGCATCTCAGGGGCAGGATGGTCGATCTGAGGAGAGCAAAGGACGAAGGGAAGAAGATCATCGGCTACACACCTGGAGGCTACTTCCCGGAGGAATTGGCCTTGGCTGCTGGTGCTGTTCCGGTTGGCCTCCTTCGGGGTGGGGAGCATGAGCCGGTACTTATGGCGGGGGCTTATATGACCCGCTGGTTTGATACCTTCGCCCGGGCTCAGATTGGTTACCGTGTACTGAAGGAGGATGCTGCGTATCAGCTCATCGATCTTATTGTTGTGCCGGTAACTAACAACCATATGAGGGCAATAGCAGATGCCTGGGATTTCTATACTGATGTAGATGTCTTCAGGTTCGGTGTCCCTCACCGCAAGAACGACCGTAGTTTTGAGTATTACCTCGGCGGAATAAAGTCGCTGCGACAGAAATTGGAGAGCCTGACTGGAGCTAAGATCGAGGACTCAAAGCTTAAGGAGATGATAGAGCTCTGTAATAGGGAGAGAAGACTTCTCGAGGAGATAAGCGTTATGCGGAAGTCTGACCATCCCCCTATTAGCGGCCGCGACTTTGCTCGTCTGAACCATGCCTCATTCCTTGCCGATAAAAAGGTAATGGTGGAGGCGTTGGAGTCCCTTCGAGACGAACTAAAGGACAAGAAAGGCGAGAAGCCTCGAGCCCGAATCCTCCTCACCGGCTCGACTATGGCATTTGGAGATTACAAGATTTATGACCTTATAGAAGAAACGGGCTCTGATGTGGTGGTGGAGGAATTTGCTGAGGGGATAAGGCATTACTGGTGGAGGGTAGAACCAGACACTGACCTCATGTCTGCTCTCGCTGACCGGTATTTTAGAAAGAGGGTCTGCGCTGGCTGGTTCCGGCCGGGCAGGGAGAGGCTGGATTACAATTGCCAATTGGCAAAAGACTTTAAAGTTGACGGGGTAGTATGGTATCAGTGCATGTATCATGATTGCTATGATATGGAATCCTATTACTTCCCTAATATCCTGAAGGAACAAACGGGGCTTTCCATGTTAAAGATAGCGACAGACTATGATGCTTCCGAGACAGGTCCGTTCCGGACCCGTGTGGAGACCTTCGTCGAGATGTTGAGATAGGTGGATGGAGCGCATATCTAAACGAGTTCTTACAAGGAGGTAGCAAGATGTATACTGAACTTCTTAAATTATGTGGCTTTGAGGACGTTGAGCTGGAGCGGGAAAGGTCCAGGATTGACAAAGCGTTTAAGATATTGGAGATAGATGCAGAGGACTGCAAGCGCGCTGAGGATAGGGTTAAGAAGTATTTTAGCGTTGAGCTTCTTGGCATCAGGAAGGTCCTGGGTATTTGGATGAAGGACCTTATCGACATGGTGCTAGCAAAGGAGGAGGGGAAGAAACTGGTTTACACCGGGGTTCCACCTCCGGGCGGGCTTTGTCTATCCCTTAATCTTGCCGGTGCGTGGTGTGGGGTTCTCGATTATACGCTCGGTCTGACAATGGGGCTGGTCTTTGACAAGCTTGGTCCCATATTGGAGGCGGCTGAGGAGCATGGGGGGCCGCCAGGAGTGGCGATGTGCAGCTTTCATCAGGCTCGGCTGGGAGCGATTGTTAAGGGGATAGCTCCATTACCTGACGCAGCCTTATCTCCCGGGTTCTTCTGCGATCAATCGCCCAAAGTGTGGGATCTAATCCAAGAGGTTTATGGGGTGCCTGTCATGCACGTCGATAACTGTATAGATTCGGGTTGGGATGAGTGGCCTGAGATTCCTGAGCGCCGGGTACGGCTCTACGCTGCCGACATGAGGGAAACCAAGGACGATTTGGAAAGAGTGCTAGGGGTTGAGCTGTCCGAAGATATCCTGATGGCTGGCTGGCGTGCGTTTATGGATCTTCGGCTCAGTGTGCAAAGAATGATAGAACTGGCAAAAGTAGATCCGATACCCATAAGCCAGGTGGATTTGAATCCTTTTTGGCGCCTGGTATCAGTTCCAGGTGGGAGGGCCTTGCGGGAAGGGAAGGAGGCTATTGATATTCTGACGAAGGAGATTGAAAAGAGGGTTGCCGAGGGCAAGGGGGTGATGGAGAAAGGAAGTCTGAGGGTTGGTTGTTATGCTACCCCGGTCAGTGATCCGGCTCTAACGCGTATGCTTGAGGAATGTGGGTTGGCTTTGGTGGGGCCTTTGGCGTATTATCTGCCCCCCCTTCAAAGGATGGAGAGCAAATATACTACTCCCGAGGAACAGACTGTCGAAGGCCTGTTGAGGAGAGGCGTGTTCTATAGTACTTCGGCTTTCATCTCCGACACTAACGAAGGCGTTAAGCTGTTGAAGCCAGATGGCTTCATGTGGTTTTACCAGTACGCCTGCCGCGCCAGTTGTCCCCAAATGCTGATATATAAGAAGGCCACAGAGGATGAAATGGGTATCCCCGTGCTGTCGCTCGAGGCTGACCTCTTTGACACGAGGTCTTATAGCGCGGAGGCACTGAGGACAAGGGTAGAGACTTTTGCTGACCTGCTAAGAGAGCGCAGGGCAGCCAAAAGGGTTTAGAAAGCAGCAACGCAGGATTGATGTGCTAGAGCTGGGACAGGTCCTTTCTGAGCTCGTGTGGAGATCGGGGCCGAGATAATGAAGTGGGGTGGATAGAGTATCCGCCTGAGATGCTTGAAAGGGGGAAGGGATATGTATACTGAACTTTTTAGGTTGTGCGGTTTTACAGATGCTGAGATAGCAAAGGAGCGGCCGAGGATTGACAGGGCATTCAAGAAGCTGGAGATAGGGCCGGAAGATTGCCAGCGTGCTGAGGACAGGCTCAGGAAGTACTTTAGCGTTGAACTTATTGGCGTCAGAAGATGCCTGGGCATCTGGCTGAAGGACCTAATCCACCTGGTACTGAGCGAGGAGGAGGGGAGGAAGGTGGTGTACACCGGGGTTCCACCTCCGGCCGGACTTGCTCTGTCCCTCAATCTTGCTGGTGCATGGTGCGGGGTTCTGGACTACACGCTCGGTTTGACCATGGGACTAATCTTTAACAAGCTTACGCCCCTATTGGAGATTGCTGAGGAGCATGGGACGCCGCCAGAGACAGCATCTTGCAGCTTCCACCAAGCGCGGTTGGGGGCTATTGTCAAGGGAATGGTGCCAGTGCCCGATGCAGTTCTGTCTCCCGGTTTCTTCTGCGATCAATCGGCTAAGGTATGGGAGCTCATTCATGAGCTTTACGGTTCGCCCATCATGTATCTTGATAGTTGTATGGACTCAGCTTGGGATGAGTGGCCTGAGATTCCTCATCGGCGGGTACGGCTCTATGCTGCCGACATGAGGGAAGCCAAGGAAGAATTGGAAAGAGCGCTGGGAATTGAGATAAGCGAAGACATCCTCATGGCTGGCTGGCGTAATTTCATGGAACTTCGGCTCAGTGTGCAAAGGATGATTGAACTTGCGAAACTGGAGCCAAAGCCAATAAGTCAGGTAGATTTAAATCCCTTTTGGCGCCTGGTATCAGTACCAGGCAGAGGGGCTTTGGAGGAAGGGAAGGAGGTGATTGGTATTCTAACGAGCGAAGTTGAAAAAAGAGTTGAAGAACGCAGGGGAGTGATGGAAGAAGGGGTGCCAAGGGTTGGCGTCTATGCTCTCCCAGTTAGTGACCCTGCTTTGACCCGCATGTTTGAGGAGTCCGGCTTGAACCTCGTAGGTCCTTTGGCGTATTATCTGCCTCCCCTCCAGAGGATGGAAAGCAAGTATACCACCCCTGAGGAACAGAGTGTCGAAGGCTCATTAAGAAGAGGCGTGTTCCATAGCACATCGGGTTTTCTCAATGAGACTAACGAAGGCGTTCAAATGCTCGGTCTGGATGGCTTCCTGTGGTTTTACCAGAAAGCCTGCCGCGCTACTACTCCCCAAATGTTAATATACAAGAAAGCAATGGAGGAGGAGTTGGGCATCCCTGTGCTGGCGCTCGAGGCTGATCTCTTTGACACAAGGTCTTATAGCGCAGAGGCATTGAGGACAAGGGTGGAGACTTTTGCTGACCTGCTAAGGGAGCGTAGGGCGGCCAAAGCGGCGCAGTAGGCAATGCTATAAAGATGGCACAGCAGAACCCAAGCTGTATATTTTGTGGACTTTTGTAGGATTTTGGTTGATATGGGGAGTGGCAAGAAGCGCTCTGTGTTGCCTGGAATAAGTTGGACGAAGTATCCAGAAGCTTTTGGGCAAAATTAGGCGGCCTAACCTTTATCAGGAGATGAAGATATGTATACAGAACTCTTTAGGTTATGCGGCTTTGAAGATGCCGAGATAGAGAAGGAGAGGCCGCGGATTGACAAAGCACTCAGGAAGATGGAAATAGATGCAGAAGACTGCAGGAGTGCTGAGGATAGAGTCAGAAAGTATTACAGCGTTGATCTTGTTGGTGTGAGGAGATGCCTGGGCCTGGGTCTGAAGGACATTATCGACCTGGTACTGGCCAAGGAAGAAGGCAAGAAGCTGGTTTATACTTCGGTTCCACCTCCGGCTGGACTTGCTCTATCCCTTAACATGGCCGGGGTATGGTGTCAGGTTCCAGAATCCATAGTTGCCCTGGCGATGGGTCAGATATTTGGCAAGCTCTCACCGATAATGGAGGCTGCTGAGGAGCATGGACTGCCACCAGCAGTAGCGGCTTGTGGCTATCATCAAATTCGGCTGGGAGGGATTGTCAAGGGTATAATTCCATTGCCCGATGCCGTCATATCCTCAGGGTTCTTCTGCGACCAATCACCTAAAGTATATGATCTCATCCGTGAGGTTTACGGGGTGCACATCGTGGAACTGGACAGCTGCGTAGACTCGAACTGGGGTGAATGGCCTGATATCCCTGAAAGTCGGGTACGGCTCTATGCTGATGACGTGGGAGAAGCGGCGAGGGAATTGGAAAGGGTGCTGGATATTGAGCTGACCGACGACATCCTCAACGCTGGCTGGCACAAGTATACGGACATGCGGCTCGGCGCGCAAAGGGTGATCGAACTCTCTAAGGTAGAGCCAATGCCAATAAGCCATGTGGATTTAAATCCCTTTTGGCGCTTGATATCATCCGCGGGAGGGAGAGGCTTAGAGGAAGGGCTGGAAGTGATTGAGCTTTTCACCAAAGACGTTGAAAAAAGGGTTGAGGAGGGCAAGGGGGTGGTGGAAAAAGGGGCACCTTCAGTCGCCTTTCTTGTCAACTCAGTCGTCGACCCGGCTACAGTGCGCATGTTTGAAGAATGTGGCTTGGCTATGAGGGGGCCTCTGGTATATCATATGCCCTCCCTTCAGCGAGCAGAAAGCAAATTCACAAGCTTCGAGGAACGAACTGTTGAGGCGATACTGAGAAGAGGCCTGTATCATAGTACCCCGGGCTGCATCTCTGTGCTGGAGGAATCTATCAAGGCAATGAACCCAGATGCTTTGCTCTGGTATTACCACTTTTCCTGCCGTGCCAGCTGCCCCCAAGCTTTAATAATCAAGAAAAGCATAGAGGCTGACCTTGGGATTCCGGTACTTCTACTCGAGGGCGATGTCTTTGACGCGAGGTCTTATAGTTCTGAAGTATTGAGGACGAAGGTGGAGTCTTTTGCTGACATGTTAAGAGGACGTAAGGCAGCCAGAGGAGTATAGCAGGCAGCACTAAAGGACTAAAAGATGATTGTGATGTCGGGCTGCTACGCTTAGAGCTTATCCGCATCGAGATATCAACCGCTTAGATTGACCGGGCTACCTCATAGCTATCCCAGATTGCGCCCATAATACGCCGTGGTTCCTGACAGTCTCCCAGTGCGTATAGATTCGCTACCTTTCCCACTAATGATTCGTATAGTTGATCATCAGGCTCCAGTCCCACCGCTAGCACTACAGTATCAGCTTGGGTTGTGCTCTGTTCTAGATACTTGTCAATTGCAACGATACCGTCATCGGCTATTTTCTGGACAGTTGTGTTGACTTCTATCTTTATCCCATTTAAAGAGAGCAAATCTAGAAGCATAAGCTTATTTGCGTTAAAGAGCGGAGGAGGAGTAATCAGTGGTTCGGGCAGCATTTCCAGTATCGTTGTTTTCCTTCCCTGCTTCGCCAGCCACAGTGCTGTTTCGCATCCGATCAAACCTGCTCCTACCACGACTATAACCTCCCCCGCCTCCTTTTTGCCGAGAAGCAAGTCTATACATGTGACGACGCTTGGCTTTTCAATACCTGGTATGTCGGGAATGATAGGTTTTGAGCCAGTGGCAACAAGCACTACGTCAGGACTCTCCCTCTGAATAATATCTGTCGTTATCTCTGTCTCGAGCTTAACCTCGACCTCGAGCTTGCTAAGTTGACCTTTATACCATTCGTTCAATCTCCCCAGGTCCTTTTTGAAGTCGGGCACAGAGGCCTCAAGTAAGTGGCCACCCAGAGCTTTTCCCTTCTCATATAAAGCTACTTTGTGCCCTCTGATAGCCGTGACCCTTGCTGCCTCCATACCGGCCACTCCCCCGCCGGCAACCAAAACTGTCCTGGCCTTCTCAGCCGGCTTTAACTCATAAAGCCGCTCTCTACAGCAAGCAGGATTTACGGCGCAGGACAAGGGTTTACCCCGGATCATTCTCTGATCACCGTCGTGGCAACCAATACAGGGGCGAATATCCTCTATTCTTCCTTCCTGCGCCTTGATGGGCCAGTAGGGGTCGGCCAGAAGCCCCCTGCCGATAACAACCATATCTGCTTTCCCTTCTTCGACCACTTTTTCTGCTAACTCTGCTATGTCAAGCCTGCCGACCGCCATAACTGGAATTTTCACAATTTTCTTGACTTTCTCCGCCATATCCACCATGCAGCCATGTTCTTGATAGGTTGGTGGATGGGCCCAATACCAGCTGTCATAGCAACCAGCATCCACATGCAAGGCATCGAAACCCGCCTCTTCTAACAACCTAGCCATTGCAAGCCCTTCTTCTATATCCCGACCTGCTTCGGAATAATGCTCTCCAGGAAGGGCTCCAGCACGGAGCGCCTTTATATAGTGCTTCAGTGCAAATCTATATACTACCGAGAAATCCTTTCCCACCCTTGCTCTAATTTCCTTCAAAATCTCGATGGGGAATGCAAGCCTGCTGTTCAGGTCTCCACCGTATTTATCCGTCCTCTTATTCCATATAGCGGTGGCAAACTGGTCCAGGAGGTAACCTTCATGACCGTGTAATTCTATTCCATCTATCTCGGCAGCTTTCACAATTTCAGCTGCGTCGCCAACCGCTTTTACTATCCTATCAATCTCCTCTGTTGTAAGTTCCCGGCATATGACGTCAGGGTCCCAGTAATTCGGAATGGGAGATGCCGATACTGGTTTACTACGGCCTGTAGGGTCTACGTGACGGGGCATGAGAACGCGGCCGACGCCTGGCGTTAGCTGAATGAATATTTTTGCTCCAAGGGAATGAGCAGCCTCAGACAGTTCACCGTAAGGGCTTCGTATTGCAGGACTGATAATCGGCGCAAACCCAAGCCTTACAACATCTACCTCATTTTCCACTTTGTGCGCGCCGGTTATTATCAGCCCGACCCCGCCTTTTGCCCTCTCAGTGTAGTAGTCTATAGTGCGCTGTGTCGGGCTTCCATCAGGATTTACCATTGGCGGGTTCAGAATTCCCATGGGAGCCATGGCTATTCTGTTCTTGATTTTTACCTTGCCGATTTGGACAGGTTCAAATAGCTTTGAGAAGATTTTGCCTACCATGCTCCTTCCAGTCCCTCCTGTTTGAATTTTGTTAGAATCATCCTTTCAGTGTAAATGCTCTGAACGCCGTCATTATCCCGGTATGGGAACCGTGGTGAGTTTCTTTCCTTGGACTTGCACTACGCGTGGCCTAGGGGTCTCGGGCGGCGATGATAGAGTAACCGGGGAGTTGCTTATCGCCAAAGATGACCATCTTGGCAGTTGTTGCCCCTAAATCATCCCCTGCAAAGATTCGCTTTCCCACTTTCGTCTTTCATTCTTCTAGGACTGCCTCCTCGGAGCAAATCAATTGGAGTATATCCCTGAGCTATGTCTTGTGTCAACGAGGTGTACTCGAGGACTTTGTGGGCCATTTGGGGGTGGAGTATTAACCCATTTAAGCTGCGTCCATTCAACCCGCAGAACTGCACAAATTGACGTTCTGTTCAGTGGCTAGGCTCGCAGAGAAGTGAGGCAAACAGGCTACTCAAATTCGTCTCTTGACATGGCTGTGAATATTGTGGCTAATATACCCATTACCGATGAGCCAAAGATTGCTGCAATAGAACCAGCAAGAGCTAGCCCCCATTTCTTTCTTCGGAGCGCATATATACCACCGATTATGGGTAATATCCCTACAGTCAGAAAATAGATTGCAGCAATCACTAATATAGCCTCGAGATTCCCAGGAATCATCCAGCCTCCAATTTCAGGAACTGGCCCAGGCCCTGTAGAACGCGAAATCGGAATAAAGAACAGAATTCCCAGCAATACGGCAATAGCACCGAGTATGAACAGAGCGCCACCAACTATGTTTAGGATACCAGCGACTGTTGGCTTCCACGTCTTTGATGCGGTTCGCATGCTAGTTTCCATACGCTACTCCTTCTTGAAGCTATTATCTAGTATGCTAGCAGAATAACTAAACTATGTCTAGCAGCTTTGTCCCAGCCGAAGATACTACATAGGTCCAAGCACTTATAGACCGCACAGCGACCTTGTTGCCCCATTTGGCATTCTTTCTAAGAAGGTCCCGTTAGTCCATGATGTCATAATCACTCAAAACGTGTACCACGATTGAAAAGCATTCGGTTCTGAGTTAAGATTTGTGTGCCCATTACCTATACGAAGGATACGTCAAAATGAGTGACTATGAGTACAAGCAAATAGATTTTGAACACCCATCCTTCCTATTTCTCTTAGAGGATAAACTTAAGGGCCTCCTTGGAGGCCCTTTACTATACAATTCATATTTCAAGAGTTTTCAACTGAATGGGAATGAGAAAATACTTGACTTCGGATGCGGAGGAGGAACTGGTTCATGCTGCTTAGCCAAGCTGCTCGACGACTCCGGCCATCTAACTTGTGTTGATGTATCAAATTACTGGATCGACAAAGCTAAACGCAGATTGAGGAGATACGGCAACGTAAAATGCCTGGCTGGAGATATCAGGAAACTTGATATACCTGAACACTCCTTTGATGTCATATCTATATTCCATGTTATACATGATATTGCCCCTCAAGAAAGGCAAGGTATAACAGCTAGCTTAGCCGAATTGCTCAACAAGAGTGGCAAGCTCTTCATTAGAGAGCCGATTAAAAAATCGCATGGCATGCCCGTAGAAGAAATTCTATTGCTGCTTACAAGTAGTGGCTTAGAGGAAATTCAATCTGACATAGGTAAATCAGAATATAAGGGCGTTTTCAAACATGAAGCTTAGTGAGGTTAGAATTATCATACCCGTTTTCATGAGAGAGCTTGGATTGTCATTGTTGCCACACCTTATTAAGTGCCAGGTTGAAAAGAAGAAAATATTTGGACAAACACATTGGGCGAAGGTTACTAGTGTCGAATCTACGTTCGCTAAACGTCTTTCCTTGAGTACTGCGGTATACCGAGACCTATTAAAAAGCTTCGACAGCACCAAGGCCCTTGAGCTAATGAGAGAAATACTTGTACCAATTGGGACCGAAGAGCAACTACATAACCTTGATAGATGGGGCGTTTCGCAGAAGAGCGGTATGGATAAGCTGCTGGCCTTCTATGACGCTATGGGTAAGGATGTAATTGGCCAATTTGTGCAGAGGACTTTCACGGAAAAAAATGACAATGTCTTACGCTTCGAAGTAAGGAACTGTTTTTCTAACCGATTCTATGAGGAAACCGGCACACCAGAATTAACGCAACTATTCTGCGAAGTAGACATAGAGTTCTTTTCCCAGGCCTTTCCCGAATTTAAGTTTCATAGAGGCGATTCACTGGAGAACACCGTGGCATATGGTAAAGACCACTGCGATTTCATTTTCGAGAGGAAACCATAGCTTGGCTATAGAGATCTCATGCCTTTCATTTGGATTAGCATGTGTCCCAAAGTCTCAACTATACGTTATTGAGGCCAGCTTAACTTGAGTAGAAGTATCTCTATTACCATTTTGCTTGTCTTAGTAATAACTAACGCCGTATATGTTACCATTACAGATTATTCCGGACCTATTATCGCTTTGGTGCTTTATGGGTTAGTCGTCTTTGTTTTTTGGCGTTTGAAGCACTTCCAGGCAGGTATTATCGCAGGTATCCTTGGCTTCGGTTTCCATCTCTATGAACTGATTGCCTTTGAATTAGCTGATATGAGACCACTTAACCTATCTCTCCTTTTAACAAACCTGCTTCTACCAATACCGCTTGTATATTTCAGCTATAAGGCTTATCGCCAGGATTAAACACGAAGCTATTTCTACTCGAACATATTATTGATTAGCATAGGTCCGATGTCTGTTCAATGGTAACAAAATAGTATGTTGTTAAGCCGACCCTCGTTGAACTTTTTAGCGTTTTGGGACTTCTTGCTTTGACTTGATAGCTGTATTCACAAAGCGGCAAAAGGTGTTAGCGGCATAGTCAGACACGTACCCTGAACGGTAAAAGTTCTATGTCATTGTGTCCCCACAATCCCACACAAGGTATTGACAAAAAGGGTAACCAAAGGGTTTCCTTCCACGGGGCCACTACGCCTTGCGTAGCAGAGCGGTTTGCGAGTGGTGCATTATGCTAAAGTTCGGCAGAGTAATCTGGTTATGTCCAGCGTTGGTTGGTGGTATAATCGAAATAGAAAGTGAGCGGATTGTCGCTGGATAGACTTGCAAGGGTTGTGTAGTATGGTTGAGCGAATTCGGTGGGTGACGGGTCAGAAGGTTAGGGTTGTGGATAGAAGCTCCCCACACGTCGGAAAGGTAGGTATTTTGAGAACACTCAAACAATTCCCTATCGTTGGGAATATGCCTTATCGTTATTGGTTTGTTGAGATTGATGGTGTTTCCGTGTTGTTGACTGAAGGCCAATTAGCGAGGGTGGAATAGAAACAGCACGAGAGCGCAGTATGTAATGGATAGAAAAGCGTTGAGCTCGATTCACTGGCTCTCCTGGAGCTAGACCAAGAATAATGCCGGTATCCTTGCTGAGCAATGGGGCTGTATTTCCCGCGCATGTGGTGGTGAACCGACGTAACCCAAAGGAAGAAAGAGCGCACGCGATAAAAGTCACCCTCTATGCGACGGCGTGGAGTGAATTAAACGTTTTGACGTTTTGGGACTTAGTGCTCTGACTTGATACCTCCAACCACAAACCAGCAATAAGTATTAGCGGCGCAGTCAGACACGCACCCTGAACATTAGAAACTCCTCTCCAGAACTTCTACAAAACTACTCCAATTTGTAGCCGTTTCAGGAGCTTCGGCGAAAGGCGAGCGATTTGGCTGGTGAGCAAGGATCTTGTCATAATTTCAAAGCACTGGCATTGGTATATATTTACAGCTTGGGCCGTTTTGCTACTAGCAGATTGGATTCCATAGTTAGCACAACTTCGCCCTGCTGATTGAGCAATCTAGTAGAAATTTTTGCGATGCCGGAATTGGGGTCAGACTTGGGCTCCCGTTTCGCAGTCGTTTCTATTTCCATTATCAGGTTATCTCCTGGTCGGGCAGGAGCAAGAAACTGGACTTTTTCTCACCCATCAGCTTTCCACAAATTGCTATAAGGTGAATGCCGGAGGCACAAATGCCGCCCAACTTTGTCTTTTTGGCAACTTCCGGGTCTAAATGAAACGGCTGCGGGTCCCACTGGCTGGCAAATTCGATAATGTCTTTCTCGATGAGAGGATACTTTCTTGACTGGTATATTTGATGTAGCTGTAAATCCTCGAAGTATTCTGTGGACATGCGTTTATCATACAGATTGGGACTGCAGGCTTCAAGTAATTAGGGATAACCCGTCACGCAGATTAACCTCACCGTTATTCCAAGTTTCGTCGCTCAGCAATATGGTGTGATACAAGGATAGTCAGACACACACCCTGAATGGCAAAAGTTCTATGTCATTGTGTCCCCACAATCCCTGTTCTGGGAAGCCCAACAAGTTGGGCATAATCTTTCGGTGAGCACGCTATCTGATTGGCGTCAGCCTGGGCGCCATTATTTCGATATTGGGAGCGCAGTGAAAGGCGCATATTCACAATCAGGGTATGTTGGGCAGTGCTCGCGGCTTTCCATCCGTGTGATCTTCCACACGCCGTCTTGCTTCCTAAACTCCCAGAGATGCCGGCCTCTCGTAAGTGTGGGTTCCTCGTCTACTTTACCCGTCTCCCAATTAACACGATAGCTGTAATGATGATAGTAATCCCGACCTGTTGCAGTATCCCCCTTGATTTCTACCAGTAGGTTCGATAGGGTACTGAAGGCCGCCTTCTCGGAAGCAAATATGAAATCAGTGGCTGCCCTCAACTCCTCAATACCGGTGATGATGTAGCTGATTCCTTTCGTTCGCCCGATCAACCTTGCGTCGTCGCTGAAAACGCTCCAGTAGAGTTCACGGTCATTAGCATCTAGTGCCCAGGCATAGGTCTTTGTTAGCTGTTCGAGCTCAATCATTTCAGCAATCCTCCACCATGCAGGGAAATAGCTTCATCAACGCAAGCTGGAAAGAAGACAAGGCAACCATTATCCAAAATTTTAGCATTAGCACCTCCTTATTTTCGTATTAGTAACGGGACAAGTTTAGTTTAACAGATTTGTACCTGCCCGCAGGATAGAACTAATTCCTCATCTGAGGTGACGTAACAATGCCCTGCGTGCACTTGAACTCTTCGGAACGGGATACCTAATGACTATTCAGCACTCAGGGATGAAAAAGCGACATCCTCCGGAAGACCGAGCGAACTATACCGACTAAAGCCCCAGTTCGCAAGCCACCTTTTCCCTCCAGAACTCGGCATCGCCGAAAAGGCAAGCTGCCTGTCTAGCGCGCCGATAGTAGAGTCCCATATCGTGGTCTCTGGTGGTCCCAATGCCGCCGTGAACCCGAACTCCAAAATGAGTGCTCCGTAAATAGACCTCACTCATCAGGGCTTTGGCCATAGCTACCTCTTTGGTACAGGCAAGCCCCTCATCTATAAGGGACACAGCATAGTAGACCAGCCTCTTAGCATGACTAATTTCGGTCCACATCTCGGCAAGATAATGCTGGATGGCTTGAAAGCTACCAATTGGCCTTCCGTATTGCACCCTTTCCTTGGCATATGTAACGGTATTCTCGATAGTCCAATCCGCACCACCAATCATCTCAGCGCATTTGGCTATAGCAGCTCGCTCCAGGAGTCTGCTTATTGCTGGCCAACCTTCGTTCAGTTTACCGAGCATATTCTCTGCCGGCACCTTGACGTTTTTAAAGGTAAGCTCGTTTTGCTTATCGTCGGCAATAGTGGGTAGAGCAGTGACTGTTATGCCCGGGCTCTTGGCATCTACTATGAAGATAGTGATACCTTTCTCTGGAGACGACGCAGGGTCCGTCCTGGTTACGCAGAGCAAATAGTCTGCTACGTGTGCGTCATGAACGAATAGCTTGGTGCCATCAATAACGTAGCCATCCTTATCGGGCGAAGCCTTTGTAGTTATCCCACTGGCGTCGTAGCTGGCGCTGGGCTCGGTCAAGGCTAAGGCAAAGATTGCCTCTCCATTGGCTATCTTGGGCAGGAATGTCTTCTTCTGCTCGTCGCTGCCTATATCCATAAGGAGAAAGGTGCATATGGTAGTGGAAAAGAAGGGAGCGACCAGGCAAGCGCGCCCCATCTCTTCAAGCAAGACAAACAAGTCCATGAAGTTGCTACCACTGCCGCCATACTCTTCAGGGATTATCAGGCCCAGCCACCCCAGATCCGCCAGTTTCTTCCACATATCTGGTTGCAAGCCGATTGGGTCCTCCTCCATTTTCCTGACTAACGTCTTGGGAAATTCTTCCGCTAAGAAGTCACGAGCTGCTTTCCTCAGCATTTCTTGTTCTTCGGTAAAACTAAGGTCCATACTTTGTTTCCTCCTCTTAAGATAACTACTGGCTTAACCTCTAGGCAGCCCCAGTTCCTGCCGGGCGATTACATTCTTGCGTACCTCTGTGGTGCCTCCGGCAAGGCAGAGGCCGCAACCCCATTGACAAAGGTCTTGAAATCTCCCAAAAAGGGGAGCCCATTTTGTCCCACCCTTTACTGTTCCGTAAAGGCCCATAATCTCCACGCCGAAGTTGGCAACACGATGATTTAGCTCGTTAGCGAACCACCCGCAGGCAGCGGCCTCACCGGCGACCTCCTCCCCTTGGCTTTGAAGCCAGCCCACATGGTAGGCTAATTTCAAACATGCTTCATACTCTGTGGTAAATTCCGCCAGCCTCTGGCGAATCACTGGTTTCTTGGCGAGAATTTCACCATCTTCCTCTGTCTGTCTGCAATATTCAATCAGCTGGTC
>Ga0180432_10000806_pt1 | contig 50742 bp, 37 predicted proteins | sample SS_ome_10_FD_132414 | JGI IMG/M metagenome (GOLD analysis project Ga0180432, IMG submission 132414) | Hypersaline lake sediment archaeal communities from the Salton Sea, California, USA - SS_1_MS_2 metaG | ecosystem: Environmental > Aquatic > Non-marine Saline and Alkaline > Hypersaline >...
ATCGCATGCAGGCTGTCCATGGGGGCGCCGGCTTACGTGTCCATGCTCGTGAAAAAGGCAGGGGAAATGACCGGGAGGAGGCTTGTGAGGATGAGGAAGAAACTGGAAAAACTCACCTCGTAGCCCAAACAAGGGCTCACCAGGAGGTTCGCCCTCCAAGTTTTCATGGTTTCCGGCTGCGCGGGTCCCGTCACGCGGCGGCTTTACTCGCGACAAGACGCCCAAAACGCCTCGAAACGCCCCTCCCGGATCGCGCCCCGGATCCCCGCCATCAGGTCCTGGTAGAACCAGACGTTGTGGAGGGAGACCAGGATGAGGGCCAGGCTCTCCCCCGCCAGGAAAAGGTGGCGGAGATAGCCCCGCGAGAAGCCTCCCGCGCAGACCGGGCACGAGCAGCCGGGATCGATCGGCGTGGGATCGGAGGCATGCACGGCGTTCTTGAGACGAAGCGTACCCCCCCGGACGAAGGCGGTCCCGTTGCGTCCGTTGCGCGTGGGGAGCGTGCAGTCGAACATGTCGACGCCGGCGGAGACCGCGGACAGGATGTCCCGGGCGTACCCCACGCCCATCAGGTACCGGGGCCGGTCCGCCGGAAGAAGCCGGACCGTGTGCCGCAGGATCGCGTCCATCCTCTCCGGCCCCTCCCCCACGCTCAGGCCTCCCACCGCATATCCCGCGAAGTCGAGATCCGTGATCTCCGACACGCTCTTCTCCCGGAGATCCGCATGGACGCCCCCCTGCACGATCCCGAAAACCCCTTCGAGACCCTCCCGCCGCACCGCCTCCCGCGTCCGGCGCGCCCACGACGTCGTCCGGTCCGTCGCCTCCGCCGTCTCCGTCCTCGAGGCGGGGTAGGGAACCGGCTGGTCCAGCGGCATCCGCACGTCCGCCCCGAGCCGCACCTGGTTCGCAAGCGCCGTTTCCGGGCTCAAGTCGATCGTCGCCCCGTCCAGGGGGCTCTTGAACCGCACGCCTTCGTCCGTGACCTTGCGGTGCCGGGCCAGGGAGAAGATCTGGAACCCGCCCGAATCGGTGACGATCGCGCCCGGCCAACGCATGAAGTCGTGGAGCCCGCCCAGCGCCTCCACGACCTCCACTCCCGGCCTGAGCGCCAGGTGGTAGGCGTTGCAGAGGATCGCGCGGGCGCCCGTCGTTTCGAGGAGGTCCGGCATCAGTCCCTTCACCGTCCCCTGCGTGCCCACGGGCATGAAGACGGGGGTCTCCACCGCCCCGTGCGCCGTCTCGAGCCGGCCGAGCCGCGGGCCCGACCCCGAGCCTTTCAGCAGCGTGAAACGCAAGAAGGCTTCTCCTCCATTCTCATTCCCCTACCCCCCACCGCAGACCGCAGCCGCCTGCAGGATCACGGCGCCCGGATAGTAGTGCTCCAGGATCTCGAGATGGCCCTTTCCCCGCTTCGCCAGGCCCCGCGCCCCCCACTGGCACAGCCCCACCCCGTGCCCGAAACCGCGCCCGCGGAAACGGACCGTCTCCTCCAGGATCTCCGCCTCGAACGCCGTCGATTTCAGCACCGTGGTCCCCACCTTCCGCCGGAAGTCCCCGGCCGGAAACACCCGCTCGCCCCCGGCGGCCCGTACGGCGACCCGGCGGCACCGCCCGGAAGGGCCCGGCTCGACGGCGCGGATCTCCTTCACGCCGGCGAGGCCCAGCGACCTCGCAAGCGTCTTTTTCGGCATCTCGGCCTCCCAGCGAAACGCCGGCGATGCGTCGCAGGCCCCGCAGGGGACGCCGCGAAGGGGGGGGATCCCCGCCGTGCCGAAGACGCGGGATGCGCTCTCGGTATGGCCCCCGCAGGTGCTGTGGAAGAAGGCGTGAACGGGGCGCCCGCGATGGACGAGGATCTCGCCTCGGGTGTCCCGGACGGCTTCCCGGATCCGGCCGGCATGCGGGCCGCCGGGCAGGCCGATGTAGACCTGGGACCGCGTGTCGTCGAAGAGGTCGAAGGCGGGCCTCCTCCCTCGGGACGTCTCGAAGACGGCGTAGGTGCGTGCGGCGACCGCCTGGGCCTTGAGGGCTTCGAGGGGCCAGGAGGCGGGCATCTCCCCGCCGAGCACGCCCAGAAGGTACGTCTCGAGGTCCACGCGGTTCACGATCTGAATGCCCTCGCCGGGCTTCCACGAGAACGACAGGTCGCCTTCGTACCGCCGTCCGTCCAGGAGGAAGACGGTATCATCTCCGCCCGCGACCAGGAGGCGCTCGTCCGCGCCCCCGCTTCCCGTGTCCAGTCCGGCGGGGGTGGACACGACGGTCAGCGTTCCGCCGGCGGGAAGGGCGCGGCGCTCCCCGCGATCCGCCCGGGCGAGGATGGCCGGTCCCTGCCAGCCGAGTTCGGCGCGCTTGCGGCCGGTGGCGAGAAGGACGCGGAGATCCGGCGAGGGGGGGGAGGGCGTGCCGGGGGGCGCGGGGCGGGGCGGGGAGGGGGAGGCGCAGCTGTGGACCAGGAGGGCGACGAGCGGCACGAGGAGAGCGGCCGAGAGGGCCGCCGCGAGCAGGGGGCGGAAGCGCAGAAGGCGCCGCGAGGCCTGCATCCATCTCCCGTCTTTCCGTCTCGCCATGTCGGGCCTTCACGCGCCGAAGGGAAGGTTCAGAAGAGCCGTCCCTGCCGGCCGTCGTTTGTTTCCTCCGGCTCTTCCCCGAAAACCCGGGACGCCCGGTCGGTGGCCACCCGTCCCTGGGGGGTCTTGACCATGAAACCCATCCTCACGAGATAGGGCTCGTAGACGGATTCGATGGTCCCTTCCTCCTCGTCCACGGCCACGGCGATGGTCTTGAGCCCCACGGGTCGCCCGCCGTGGCGCAAGATCACGCGCAGGATCCGCCGGTCCATCTCCTCGAGCCCCCGGTCGTCGACGCCGAGCATGGCCAGGCCTTCGCGCCCGATGTCGAGGTTGATGGCGTCGGCGTTCTTGACCTGGGCGAGGTCGCGCACGCGTCGCAGGAAGCGATTGGCCACGCGGGGGGTTCCGCGGGCGCGTTCCGCGATGAAGGCGGAGGCGTCGGCGTCGATGCGGATGTTCATGATGTTCGAGGTGCGCTCGAGGATGCGGGCGAGTTCCGCGGGGGGATAGGGATCCAGGCGTTCGCGGATCTGGAAGCGTTCCCGGAAGGGGCCCGTGAGGATGCCCTCGCGGGTGGTGGCTCCGACGAGGGGGAAGGGCTTCAGGTTCAGCTTGACGCTTCGGGCCGCGGGCCCCTGGTCGAGGACGATGTCGATGCAGAAGTCCTCCATGGCGGAGTAGATGTACTCCATCACGGCCTTGTTCATCCGGTGGATCTCGTCGATGAAAAGGAAGTCCCCTTCGCCCATCTTGGTGAGGATGCCGGCGAGATCGGTGGGGCGGTCGAGCACGGGTCCGGAGGTGGAGAAGAGGGTGCCGCCCATCTCGCGGGCGATGATCCTGGACAGCGTGGTCTTGCCCATGCCCGGCGGCCCGGAGAAGAGGATGTGGTCCAGGACCTTCTCGCCGCGCATGCGTGCGGCCACGATGTAGGTCTTCAGGTTGTCCAGGATCCTCTCCTGGCCGACGAAATCCCCGAAGCTCTCGGGACGGATGCGCTGCTCGAAACGCGCGTCGTCGTCCGTCCCTTCTCGCTCGAAAATGGGGGAAGATCCGGTCACGGTCGCCTCCAGAGGGATTGCACGGATGGTACTCAAGCGGCGCTTCGGCCGCAAGACGGCAATCCGGCATGCTACGAAAAGGAAGAGAGGGCCAAGACCCTCCTACTGCGCGAAGCGCTCGCCCCGGCGCGGCGCTTGCCGGCGTCCGCCCGCGGGGCTATGATGCACCAACACGCCGGAGCGTTCGCCGGCGCATTCTCGACGCCCGGAAGGAGACGAAGCATGAGACGGAATCTGTCCCCGGTCTGGCTGCTCCTCACCCTGTTCCTCGCGATCCCCTTCGCGCGAGCCGAGGAGGAGGACGAAGCCGCCGCGCGGGAGCGCGGCAAGGCGCTGCTCGCATCGCTGAAGACGTTCGACGAATCCCTGACGGGCACGACCTTCTACGGCATCTACGCGGGGACGAAGAACATCGGCACGATCAAGACGGTGGTCGAGAAGGCCCCGGAAGACACGGCGGGCGTGTACCAGGCCGTGTTCGAGATGAAGATGAAGATCGGGTCCAACGAATTCTCCTCGAACTCGAGGGACATGCTGGACGGCTCGTTCGCCGTTCTCTCCCACGCCTCCCTGGAGGAAGATCCCAACGGACCCGCCACGGAAAAACGGAGCCTGAAGGACGGCCGCTGGACCCTCGAGACCTCGAAAGGGGAGGAGAGCGCCGTGTTCGGCCTGGCGGCCCCCGGTCCGGACCACGGGGAGAAGTCGAGCCACTGGCTGCTGGCGCGCCGGATCCGCACGGACGAGAAGCGACTCTACCTCCTCAAGGGCATCGCGTGGCCGAAAGCGACGGACGCGGATCCGGAGGCGTCCGGCGAAACGGAGCTGGACGCGAGCGTCTACAAGGACATCCGCATCGCGGCGGCTCCTCCCGCGCCCTTCGAGCACCGCGGCGCCTCGGTGACGGCGAGGGTCGTCACGGTGACGGACACGAAGGGCGAGACCACGTCCTACGCGGTGGGGCCCGGCGACAAGGTCCTGGCCTTCTGGCCGGGCGACGCGCCCATCAAGATCATCGCGGGCACCGAGGAGGAAGCGGGAGCGGACCTGGCGGAGGAGGCGATCTCGGACGAAGCCCGGGCGGTGAAGGACGCCGTGCTGGTCTACTTCCGGGTGGCCGCCAAGGCGGTGGACGTCGACGAGATCGACAAGGTCATCGACTGGGCCTCGGTGGGGAAGCAGCTGGCCGAGCTCAACCCCATGTTCAAGGACATGGACGCGGAACAGGTGGCGGGCATCGTGAAGATGCAGCTGGCCAATAGCCCGGCCTCGGTGCCCAAGGACCAGCTGGACATCCTTGAAGCCATGCTGAAAGTGTCCGTGGACGGCGACAAGGCCTCCGTCAAGATCAAGGGGGAAGGCGACAAGCCGTTCCGCCTGGAAAAGCGGGACGGGAAATGGATCATCGTCCAGCTCCCGATCTGACGGGGGGCCGATCGCCCGTCCCTCGCGTACCAGCAGGATGGACGGAGGATGGCGACGACGAACGCGAAGTCAAGGCGCCGTGTCGCCGCGATCGACCGGGCCCTGGCCGCTCTCTACGGGGACCCCCGGCCTCCCCGCCGCGCCGATCCCCTCGAGACGCTGGTGCGGACCGTCCTGTCCCAGAACACCAACGACCGGAACCGGGACCGCGCGATGGAAGGCCTGCGATGCGCCTTCCCCGACTGGGAGGCCGTCGCCGACGCCCCCTTGTCCGCCATCAAGGCCTCGATCCGTCCGGGAGGACTCGCGGCCCGGAAGGCGCGAACCCTCCGGGATCTCCTGCGGTGGGCGCGACGGCGCTTCCCCGGCTTCGATCTGTCCCCGCTCGACGGCAAGACCGACGAGGAGATCCGGCAGATCCTGGCGGACCGAAAAGGGATCGGGCCGAAAACCCTGGCCATCTTCCTTCTGTTCGCGCTGGGACGCGAGGCCTTTCCCGTGGACACCCACTGCCTCCGCGTCCTCACCCGGCTGAACGTCCTGCTTCCGGGCACGACCGCGTCCAGGGCGCACGGGATCATGGATGCGCTGGTCGCGCCGGGACGCGCGATGCCCCTGCATCTCAACCTCATCCGCTTCGGCCGCGAACGCTGCCATGCCCGGAAACCCCGGTGCCGGGGCTGTCCGCTGGTCCGCCGGTGCGTCCATCCGGACAAGGAACACGCCCGGTGAAACCCGACGAAAAAAGGCGGGATGGAGGGCGCACCCCTCATCCCGCCTTGCTCCTTCCCGCCTTGCCAGATGGGAACACCGCCGCCTTCGCTAGGCGTCGACGATGGCCTCTTCCGGGCACACTTCCACGCAGGTGCCGCAGTCGGTGCACTTCTCGGGGTCGATGACGTACTTGTCCTCGCCCTCGGTGATGGCGCCTTCGGGGCACTCCGCCTCGCAGGCTCCGCACGCCAGGCAGTCGTCCGTGATCTTCTTGGGCATCTTTGTCTCCTCCATCACGTCTCCCGTTCGGGAGACAAGAACAACGTCGATCCGTGAATGATAGGCATGCTGGACTTGCCCGCAAGACCTCTGCAAAAATATTTTCCCGTACTCCCCGAGACCCAGGAGGGACGCGCCTGTGGCGCCGGGCCTTTCCGGCTGCTATCCTTGCCATCGCGCGCGATCAGCCCCGGCAACGAGACGCGCGACAGGCTTTTGGAGATACGCCACGATGTTCACACGCGGGATCCAGGCGGCCGCCCTCTGCGCCCTCTTCCTCCCCGCTTCCTGCGGCTCGAGCCCCGAGCCCCGCGAGAGGGAGGGTTCGACGGAAGCCGGGAAGGCCCTCACGGCGGACGAGAGCTGGGCCAGAGCCCAGGAAAAGGAGGCGACGGGCGACGCGTGCCAGTCCTTCGCCCGCCTCCAGTGGTACCAGGAATCCATGCTCGAGTACCAGTGGCTGATCGACCACCATCCCCGCTCCCGGCGCGTCCACGAGGCCCGGCGGAAGATCCAGCTGCTCCGCACCCGGGTGGACCGTCTCAAGGACTGGAAGCGGAAGGTGGAGGACTTCGACACCCAGTCCCGCGTGATGATGCACAAGCCCGCCTACCTAGAAAAGGGCCGGACCGACGCCGGCGCCCTGGCCTCCGCGCCCTTCAAGTTCGTCCGCGACTTCGCCCGGACGCGCGTGGAGGAAATCGAAGCGGCCGCGCGAAAAACCGTCGAGGACGCCCTCGACGCCCTCGAGGCGAAGGTGGACGCCTTCACGCGCGAGCGGGACTGGGTCGCTTCGTGGGAGGTGTTCGGCTCCTTCGACCCGGACTACGTCGAGATCTTCCCGGAGACGGGGAAGGCCGTGAACGCGCTGAAGGAAACCGTCATCCAGAAGGCGGGCCAGGACGCCAAGGCCATCCTCGAGAAGGCGGAGGCGTACGAGAAGGCCGGCGAGTTCTTCCGTGCCGTGCACGTCCTGGCGAACCGCAAGAAGGCCTTCCGGGGCCTCCCCCTGTTCGAGACCCTGGCGGGGCGGGAGAAGGAGATCCGCCGGAAGGCCCGCGAAGGCATCGTCCGTCAACGCACCATCCCTTCCCGCGCCCCGGCCCCGCCTCCCGAGGAGGAAGAGCCCGCGCCCCCGGATCCGGCGCCGGCGCCCGGCTCCCGCGAAGCCGAGGCCGCGAAGGCCATGAAAACGCCGGACGTGAAGGAGAGGGTCCCCTCGCCCGAGGCCCTGTTCGCGGGGGCCGCGGATCCCCTGACCCTCGCCGACCGCTGGTACTACAAGGCCGTGAAGCGGGAGAAGAAGGTCCTGCCCGGCGACCCGGACTACCAGGAAAACCTGACCCGCTCCCTGGAGATGTACGAGAAGGTGAGAGCGCTCTACGTCCACCTCCTCGAGAAGAAGAAGGGCCCGGACGAGGAAATCGACGAGCGCATCCGGAAGGTGCAGCAGGCGATCTTCTGGTGCAAGAAGAACCGGGGGCTGGTGTTCGATTGACCATCCATGCGCGTCTCCGTGGTCATTCCGACGTTCAACGAGGCCGGGAACATCGAGACGCTTCTGCGCCGCCTGTTCCACGCGCTCGAGATGGCCGCGATGCGCGGGGAAGCGATCGTGGTCGACGACCGGTCCCCCGACGGCACGGCCGACGTCGCCGAGGAAACCCTCGGCGGAAGGGGCCGCGTGCTGAGGCGGCAGGGCCCGCGGGGGCTGGCCTTCGCGGTGGAGGACGGTTTCGCCGAGGCCCGGTCGGAGGTGATCTGCGTGATGGACGCCGATCTCAGCCATCCCCCGGAGAGCGTGCCCGCCCTGGTGAAGGCGGTGGAGGACGGCGCGGATCTCGCGGTGGGCTCCCGCTACGTGGCGGGGGGAGGGATCGCCGGCTGGCCGAGGACGCGCCGGCTCCTCTCCCGCGCGGCGTGCCTGATGGCGCGGCCGCTCACGCCCATCCGGGACTCGACCTCGGGATTCTTCTGCCTGCGGCGCCCGGTGATCGAAGGCCTCGATCTGCACACGGGCGGATTCAAGATCGGGCTGGAGCTGTTCGTGCGGGGCAACATCAAGCGGGTGCGGGAGATCCCCTTCACGTTCACGGACCGGCAGGCCGGCCGGAGCAAGCTCGGCCGGTCGGTGATGCTGCAGTACCTGCTCCAGCTCGCTCGTCTTTCGGCCCATCGATTCGGAAGGAGGGGATGACATGAGACAGGGACTTTTCGGCATGGTCATCGCGGCGGCGCTTCTGGCCGTCGCGGCGCCGGCGCGGGGGGAAGGCGCCTCCGTGCTCGGCTGGCTCGACGCCGCCTGCGGCCAGTGGCCGGTGGAAAAGGAGACCGCGACCGGGACGGAAGACGGCGGGCTGGACGGGACGGCCTCGTCCGAGGAGAAGCCGTTCACCCTCGGGGCGGGGTTCCGGATGTGGATCTTCGCCCGGCCCATCAAGACCACCCACGTGAGCGGGCGGCCCCGCACGGAGGCGACGGTCTGGCAGCACAGCCAGGTGGACGACGATTCCAGCTGGTTCGTGGTGCACCGGGTGGGGGCGATCCGGCTCGAGGGATCCTACCGGATGAACGAGTCCATCCGCCTGTCCGGCGCGGTGCTGCTGGGCGCCCAGGCCTCCACGCTGGAATACCGGCTGGGCCCGGGCAACGCGCACCTCGGCGGCGCGACGAACACCGAAGTTTCCCTGACCATCGACAGCAAGGTCGGGTGGTACCCGCTGGACATGTACTTCGGCCTGGAGGTGGAGGGTTCGTACCGCATCCAGGACTTCTCGGCGAAGGTCCGCTGGTCCATGAACGCGGCCTCGGCCTACTTCGAGGAATCCTGGATGCTCTGGGGGAAGGTGGACGGATACATCACCATCTTCACCAACGACTTCGACGTCACGGCGGGCTACAAGACGAAATTCGGGACCCCCTACGCGGGCCTGGGCCTCTCCCTGTACGAGGGCTGGTCGCACCAGGAAGAGGTGGACGATCCCACGCCGGCCGACTACAAGTTCCACTTCCGGGAGACCCAGTGGTTCCAGGTCCTCGCCGGTTACCGCGTGGACCTGGAAAGCGGGCACTTCATGGCCGCGGAGTTCTCGCTGGTGTCCCAGTGGTCGTTCCGACTGGAGATGGGTTACAAGTTCTAGGGACGCCGAACGTCCCCTCGTTATCATCCGGTCCTCAGAGCGCAAAGCCGGGGTGGCTCCTCAGGATGTGCTTGAGCTTCCGGATGGCCTGCTTTTCGATCTGGCGGACCCGCTCCTTGGTCAGCGCGAGCTGCTTCCCGATCTCCTTGAGGGTCATGGGCTCGCCGTTTTCCAGGCCGTAGCGCATCCGCAGGACGTCGGCTTCCCGCTCGCCGATCCCCTCGAGCAGCCGGCGAATGACGTCGGAATCGAGCCGGGCGAAGAACTGCTCCTCAGGGGAGGGGAACCGGTGGTCCTTGATGCCGTCGGCGATGGAGGCGTCCATCCCCGTCATCATGGGCTGGTTGGCCGAGACGGTGGACTGCATGGCGGCCTTCTGGATCTGTTTCAGGCTGTCGGGGGCGACCCCCATCTCCTCGGCGATCTCCTGGACGGTGGGCTTCCGGCCGAGGTCGCTGGCGAGGCGCGTGGCCGTGTTCTTGAGCTTGGCGATCATCTCCATCATGTAGGGAGGGATGCGCACGGCCCGGCCGTGCGTGGCCAGCGACCGCCGGATGGCCTGCTTGATCCAGAAGGTCGCGTAGGTGCTGAAGCGGCACTCCTCCTTCGGATCGAAACGCTTGATGGCCTCCATGAGCCCGAGCGTTCCCTCGTTGATCAGTTCCTCGAAGGGGATCTCGGGATGGGCGTAGATCTTGGCAATGCTGATGACCAGCCTGAGGTTGGCCAGAATCATCTCCTGGCGGGCGTCCTCGTCCCCCTCCTGGACCCGGTAGGACAGCGATTTTTCCTGCTCGGGAGTCAGAAGGGGATGTCGATGGATCGTATTGAAGAGGTGATCGTCCTTGATGGCGCCCACCTTCCCCTCCTCGATGGGACCTTCTCGATTATAGGAGGCGTGCGGGTCCGGTCAAGGGAGGCGGCCGGCGCAGCCGGCGCGCAGAGGCCGGGATCCTCCGCGGTGGAGGGAATCCCGCGAAGAAAATTTTTTCGCTTCCGACAAGAAAACGGGCCGCGCAACGCGCGGCCCGTTCGGAATTCACGACCCCGATGCAGAACATCGAAACCAGTGTGCATCATCAGGGTCAATACATGTCCTCCGGCGGCATGCCGGGCGTCTTCGACTTCTTTTCCGGAATCTTGGCCACCACGGCCTCGGTCGTCAACAAAAGCGTGGAGATGCTCGAGGCGTTCTGCAGCGCCGTGCGGACCACCTTCGTGGGATCGATGATCCCCTTGGCCACGAGGTCGCCATACTCGCCAGCGCCAGCGTCGAACCCGAACCGGAACGCCTCGTTCTCCTGCACCTTCTGGACGGCGATGGCCCCGTTGACCCCGGCGTTCTCCGCGATGTAGTAGAGCGGGAACTGAAGGGCCCTCTTGACGATGTCCACGCCGACCGCCTCGTCGCCCGAGGACTTCAACCCGTCGAGGACCGAGAGGGACTTCAGCAAAGCCACGCCGCCCCCGGGAAGGATGCCTTCCTCGACCGCCGCGCGCGTGGCGTGCAGCGCGTCTTCCACGCGGGCCTTCTTCTCCTTCATCTCCACCTCGGTCGCCGCGCCTACGTTGATCTGGGCCACCCCTCCGGCCAGCTTCGCCAGCCGTTCCTGGAGCTTCTCCCGGTCGTAGTCGGAGGTCGTGTCCTCGATCTCGCGCCGGATCTGCTCGATCCGCGCCTTGATGTCCTTGGCCGTGCCGGCGCCCTCGATGATCGTGGTCGTGTCCTTGTCGATGACCACCTTCTTCGCGCGACCGAGATCCTCCAGCTGCAGACTCTCCAGCTCGATCCCCAGGTCCTCGAAGATCGCCTTGCCCCCGGTCAGCACCGCGATGTCCTGCAGCATCGCCTTGCGGCGGTCGCCGAACCCCGGCGCCTTCACCGCCACGCAGGACAGCGTGCCGCGAAGCTTGTTCACCACCAGCGTCGCCAGAGCCTCGCCCTCCACGTCCTCCGCCACCACCAGAAGGGGCTTCCCGCCCTTGGCGACCTTCTCGAGGACCGGAAGGAGATCCTTGATGTTCGTGATCTTCTTCTCGTGGATCAGGATGAAGGGATCCTCGAGTACCGCCTCCATGTCCTCCGTGGACGTCACGAAATGGGGCGAAAGATAGCCCTTGTCGAACTGCATCCCCTCCACCCACTCCACCTCCGTCTCGATCGACTTCCCCTCCTCCACCGTGATCACGCCGTCCTTGCCGACCCGCTCCATGGCCTCCGCAATCTTCTGCCCGATGTCGGCGTCGTTGTTGGCGGCGATCGAGGCGACCTGCGCGATCTCCGTGTTGCCCTTGACCTGCTCGCTTCGCTTCTGCAACTCGTCCACGATGGCCTTCACCGCCATCTCCACCCCCCGCTTCAACCCCAGCGGGTTCGCCCCCGCCGCCACGTTCTTCAGCCCCTCGTTGAAGAGCGCCTCGGCCAGCACCGTGGCCGTCGTGGTCCCGTCCCCCGCCACGTCGCTCGTCTTGCTCGCCACTTCCTTCACCATCTGGGCGCCCATGTTCTCGTAGGCGTCTTCCAGATCGATCTCCTTGGCCACCGTGACCCCGTCCTTCGTCACCGTCGGAGCGCCGAAACTCTTCTCGATGATGACGTTATGCCCGCGCGGACCCAGCGTCACCCTCACCGTTTTCGCGAGCTTCTTCACTCCTTCCCGGATCTGTTCTCTTGCTTCCTGCTCGAAAGCCAGCTTTTTTGCAGCCATCTCCGATCACTCCTGTCTTCTCTGTGCCGAATGGGGAGGCTTGTCGGGGCAAACGCGGACCCCGCTTCGTCGGCCGGACCCCTCAGCCTTCCAGGACCGCCAGAATCTCCTCCTCGGACATGATCACGTACTCCTCGCCGTCGATCTTCACCTCCGACCCTGCATAGGACGTGAAGAGCACGCGATTCCCTTCCTCCACCTGGAACGGGACACGGTCCCCGTTTTCCAGAAGCCTCCCCTCCCCCACACTGATCACCTCGCCTTCCTTCGGCTTTTCCTTCGCGGAATCGGGAATCACGATCCCGCCCTTCGTCTTCTCCTCCGCTTGCATTCGCTTGACCAGGAGCTTGTCCCCGATGGGTTTGACCGACGGTTTGTTTTTCTTTGCCATATGCTTTCTCCTCCACCTAAGCGTATCGACCCCATTGGCGAAGCAAAACATATGCCGCCTGTTCGCAGGACATGCACCACTTCCGCCTATCTGATGAAAAGACATGGAGTTAGCCAATCCGGCGTACAGAGGACCGAGGGGAGTTCCACGTCGAAAGCTGTCAATTTGACAGCTCGATTGCCGGCTGGTCCGCAAATCTGTCAATGAGGCAGGCTCCGTCACAGATGACACGTTGCTCAAATCCACAATCCCTGAATCCCTCCATTCGTCATTCCATCCTTCCCCGATTCCAACACGCCCTGGACCCGCCTCCCGTTGCGATGGCGCAGAAGGAGTTGCAAGCGCCGGGCGAGAACAGTACACTCCCGCCGTTCCGCGAAGGAGGCCTTCCATGGCGAAATCCGCTTTGATCACGGGCATCACGGGCCAGGACGGCTCGTTTCTGGCCGAGTTCCTGCTCTCCAAGGGGTACCAGGTCCACGGGATGGTCCGCCGGTCCAGCATCGAGAAGGTCGACCGCATCCAGCACATCGCCGACCGGATCGAGCTCCACCAAGCCGATCTCCTCGACCAGCCCTCCATCATCGACCTGATCCAGGAGGTCCGTCCCCAGGAGCTGTACAACCTCGCCGCCCAGTCGTTCGTCCCCACCTCCTGGAGCCAGCCCGTTCTCACGGGGGAAATCACCGCCCTGGGCGTCACGCGGGTGCTCGACTCCATCCGCCTGGTGGACCGCGAGATCCGCTTCTACCAGGCCTCCTCCTCGGAGATGTTCGGGAAGGCGCGGGAAATGCCCCAGTCGGAAAGCACGCCCTTCTATCCCCGTTCCCCCTACGGGGTGGCGAAGGTCTACGGCCACAACCTGACGGTGAACTACCGGGAATCGTACGGCATCTTCGGCTGCTCGGGCATCCTCTTCAATCACGAGTCGGAGCGGCGGGGCAAAGAGTTCGTGACGCGCAAGATCACGCACGCGGTCGCGCGGATCAAGCAGGGTCTGCAAAAGGAGCTCCGATTGGGGAATCTGGAGGCGAGACGGGACTGGGGATTCGCGGGGGACTACGTGGAAGCCATGTGGATGATGCTGCAGCAGGACGAGCCCGACGACTATGTCGTCGCCACGGGGGAAACGCATTCGGTGCAGGACTTCTGCCGGATCGCCTTCGAGGCGGCGGATCTGAACTGGGAGGAGTACGTGGTGCAGGACGCCCGCTTCGTGCGTCCGGCCGAGGTGGACGTCCTGATGGGCGACGCGTCCAAGGCCCGCCGTCTGCTCGGATGGCGGCCCCGGCAGTCCTTCGAGGATCTGGTCCACCGGATGGTCGAGGCGGACATGGAACGCGTGGCAACCCGGCCGGACGCGTAGGGCCTCCATGCTGGAATCCGGAATCCCGCCCGACGCGTTTCACCGTGACCGTCTACTCGTTTGCTGGATGGGGTTTCCGTGGTCAAGAAGCACAGCCAGGGGCTGAACCTTCTTCTGGGTCTGCTCGACGCCGCGGCCACGGGCGGCGCCTGGCTTCTGGCCTTTCTTCTGCGGACGGAGGGCGGGCCGCTTCTCCCCGTCAAGACGGGCGAGCCTTCCTTCCGTCTCTATCTCCAGATCCTTCCGATCGTGGTGGCGGCGGGCGTCGTGTCGTATGCCCTGGCGGGCCTGTACAGCCCGAAACGGCACCGCGGCGCCGGGGCGGACTTCATCGGCGCGCTGAAGGGGACCGCCCTGGCGATGGTTCTTCTCCTGGCCGCGAGCTTCTTCCAGCGGGGCGTCGAGTTCTCCCGGTGGATCGCCGTCTTCTTCGCGGTCGGAAACGTGGCCCTGGTGACGGCGGGCCGGATCCTCTTCTGGCGGACGGCGGGATTCCTCCGCGCCCGGGGCGTGAACGTGAAGCGCGCGCTCATCGTGGGGGGGGGACGGTCGGGCGGGCGGGTTCTGGAATCGATTCGCCGGAACGCCTGGACGGGCATCGAGGCGGCGGGGTTCGTGGAGGTGCGGGACGAACGGAAGGGCCGCGAGATCCAGGGCATCCCCGTGCTGGGAAGCATCGAGGACCTGCCGCATCTCATCCAGGACCGGGGGATCGGGCTCGTGTTCATCGCCCTGGGAAGCGATCAGACGGCGGCGCTGGAGAAGGCGGTGGACGCGCTTTCAGAACAGGTGGTGGACGTGAGGATCGTTCCGGACCTGACGCACTTCTTCTCGCTGAACGCCGAGATCTCCGAGTTCGACGGCCTGCCGGTGATGAGCCTTCGCGAGAGCCCGCTCTACGGCTGGCGGGCCCTGTGCAAGCGTTCGATGGACATCGTCTTTTCCGGCGGTTTCCTGCTGGTCTTCTCGCCCGTGTTCGTCGGGATCGCGCTTCTTGTCAAGCTCACCTCGCGGGGGCCGGTCTTCTACAAGCAGGAGAGGATGGGTCTGGACGGCCGGACCTTCAAGATGCTGAAGTTCCGTTCCATGCGGATCGGCGCCGAGAAGGAGACGGGAGCGGTCTGGGCGGTGGAGAACGATCCCCGTCGCACGAGGTTCGGAACGTTTCTCCGCAAGACGTCCCTGGACGAGATCCCGCAGTTCCTCAACGTGTTCCTGGGACACATGAGCGTGGTGGGGCCCCGCCCGGAACGGCCCGTCTTCATCGAGGAGTTCAAGAAATCGATTCCCCGCTACATGCTCCGCCACAAGATGAAGGCCGGGATCACCGGATGGGCCCAGGTGAACGGCTGGCGGGGCGACACGAGCCTGCGGAAACGGATCCAGTACGACCTCTATTACATCGACCACTGGTCGCTGTGGTTCGACATCCGGATCATGTTCCTCACCGCCTTCCGCGGTCTGGTGGCGCCCAACGCCTATTAGCGGAGAGAGGGGAAAGGGATCGCCGGTCAGGGATTCCAGATTTCCGATCAGAACTGGAAGCCGCGGGTGATCTTCAGCTTCTTGAAGGGCGAATCGTCCTTCTTCCCGGCCGGCACCTTCTGTTTCGGCGGCGGAGCCTCCGGCTTGGGTGTCTCGGGCGGCGGGGCGCCGGTCGAGCTCGGGGCATCCCCCCCGGCCTTGACCTTGGCCGCCTGGATGCCGCGCAAAAGCAGGTTGAGGTCGTCGGGGTTGAAGGAGTTGGCCAGGGCCTCGGCTTTCGTGATCGCGCGCTTGTGGACGAGGTTCGCCAGGGACTGGTTGAACGTCTGCATGCGGTAGAAGGACCCCGACTTGGCGATGGCCTTCTCCAGCTCCAGCGTGTTCCCCTGCTCCAGGATCTGCTGGATGTGCGGGGAATTGATCATGATCTCCATCGCAGCCACCCGCCCCTCCCCCCCGGCGCGCTTGACCAGACGCTGGCTCAGCACCCCGAGAAGGTTCAAGGAGAGCATCTTGCAGATCTGGTCCCGGGCCTCCGGCGGGAAGGAATCCAGCAGCCGGTCCACCGTCTGCTTGGCGTCGTTGGTGTGCAGGGTCGAGAAGACCAGGTGCCCGGTCTCCGCGGCGTGAATCGCCGTCTCCATGGTATCGCGGTCGCGGAGCTCCCCGATGAGGATGACGTCCGGATCCTGGCGCAGGGCCCGTCGGAGCGCCTCGGTGAGCGTCTTCGTGTCCGCGCCCAGCTCCCGCTGGTTGATCGTGGCCAGGTTGTCCTCGTAGACGAATTCCACGGGATCCTCGATGGTGATCACGTGGACGTGCCGCGTGCTGTTGATCAGGTCGATGAGGGCGGAAAGCGTCGTGGACTTCCCCGACCCGGTGGGGCCGGTGACCAGCACGACCCCCTGGTGCTTCTGGGCGATGTCCTTGAGGACGGGGGGCAGGCCCAGATCGTCGAGCGTGGGGATCTTCAGCGGGATGTGGCGGATGACCACGCCGATCTGGCCCCGCTGGAGGAAGACGTTCACGCGGAACCGCGCGCGTTGCGGGATGGAGTAGGAGAAGTCCGCCTCCAGGTTCTCCCGGAACTTGTCCGCCGTCCGCTTGTCCATCAACACGCCCAGGAAGGCGCGCATGGATTCGGGTGTCATGGGCGGGAACTCGGAAGGGATGAGCTCCCCCGCGGTCCGGAACAGGGGCGGCCGGCCCATCTTGAGATGGAGGTCGGAGGCGCGGCGTCTCAGGACTTCCAGCAGCAGCTTGTTCGCATCCATGGGGCCCTCCAGGGGTCGAGCGTTGCAGATGAAACGTCGAAAGTCGAACGTCCAAGCGTGAAGGTCGAAGGTCCCGGGCGCAGGGCGCAAGGATGCACCGGAGCCCGGGTCACGATTCGCCGAGATGCTCTCCGAGAGCGATGAGCGTGGCCAGAAGCCCCGAGGCTTTCTCCACCGCCTCCACCTCCTGGTGCAGGAAATCGTCCCCCTGGCGCTTGTTGATGAGCTCCACCACGCCGATGGACTCCCCGTCCAGCAGGATGGGCACGGCCAGCAGGGAGCGGACCTCGAACCCCAGCTGGTCGGTGATCTCCCGGTAGAACCTCGGATCCCGGTTGACGTCCGAGACGGCGAGGGGGCGCCGGCCCTCGGCGGCGGCGCCGGCGATGCCCCGGTTCGCGGGGAACCGCACCTTCTTGATCTCCTCGGCCACGGGTCCCCGCGTGGAGGCGAAGAAGAACTCGTTCGCCTCGGGGTCGATGAGGAGGATGGATCCGGCCTCCACGTCCATGTCCTGGAGGAGGATGTCCATCACCTTTTCCATGTTCTCGTCCAGCCGCCTGGGCCGGAGGAAGAGCGTGTGGATCTGCTCGTAGATCCGGACCTTCCGCGCCAGAAGCATGTGCGCCTTCTGGAGGTTCTGGTAGTCCCGGGATCGGGCGTCCGCGTTCCCGCCGGCGTCCTCCCCGGCCTGTGTTCCGGCGTTGGCGACCATGTCCGCCTCCTCTCGATGAAGCGCTGGAAAGGTACCACAAGCGAAAGGGGGGCGCAAGCCGGGCCCTTCGCGCTGTCAGCCGGAAACAGATTGCAGATTTCAGTCGGAGGAGCGGGGACGCGTGAAGAGCCGCGGCATGCCTCTCGCAAAGATGCCAAGTACGCCAGGGCCGCAAAGAACCTTCGAGGCGCTGATGGACATCAGAAATGCAGGAACGCAGGAAGATGCGATTTCGGAGGTGCTGCGGACAGGATGTCCGCGATCCGACCTGAAGTGCTGCCGGCTGGAAGCCGGCGGTCCTTGGGAGCCGTCTGCTTCAGGGCTTGCCCCCGGGCTTCCCGGCGTGTAGGATGGCCGGTCCGTAGCCCTTCTGGAAACGACTTGTGAGGAGGAGGACCCCATGACGCAGCTGATCGAGAACGTGAACGCCGAGTTCAAGCGCCTGGTGGAGGCCTACCATACCGCGGACCACCCGAGCGCCTCGTTGCACGAGAACCTGAGCAAGGAGATGACCGAGCGGGGATGCACCTTCGCCAAGGGGCCCATGCCCATCTACATCAAGCCCTACTTCATCGACGCCAGGCAGCGCGACGAGATCATCCGGACCACGGAAGCCACCATCCGGATCATGGACAAGGTGACCCAGATCTACTACGACCAGCCCGAGACGCGCCCCATGTTCTACCTCTCCGACGTGGAGACCGAGCTCTGCGAGATCCCCCACGGCTATCCGGGACGCGTGAAGATCACGCGCAACGACGCCTTCATGACCGACGACCACCTGCTCTACGTGGAATTCAACGCCGACAGCCCGGGCGGCCCCATGTATTCCGACATGCAGGCCGAGATCACCGAGGGCTCCCCGGTCTTCCAGGACCTCGCCTCGACCTTTGACATCACCCGCGACCAGATCATGCCCCAGGTCCTCAAGACGCTCCTCGACTGCTACCGCGACTGGGGCGGCACCAAGAAGAACCCCAACATCGTCATCTCCGCCGGCCGGGGCGGCGGCACCCTCCCCGAGTTCCTGGCCATCGTCGAGTGGTTCAAGAAGAAAGGCATCACCTCCACCTTCTGCGACACCACCGAATGGACCTACGAGAACGGCAAGCTCACCACCCCCGACGGGATCGAGCCCGACATCCTGTGGCGACGCGGATGGATCGGAGACTGGACCCACGTACGCGACAAGATCGATCCCATCCTCGACGCCCTCAAGGACCGGAAAGTCTGCCTCGTCAACCCCCTCAACTCCATCCTCGGCTCCAACAAGTCCCTCCTCGCCGTCCTCCAGCGGCCCGAGGTCCTGAAGATGTTCAACGAGATCGAGCAGGATGTCGTCCGCAACAACATCCCCTGGACCCGCGTCGTCGAGGACGGAAAGACCACCGACTGGAACGACAAGGACGTCGACATGGCCGACCTCCTGCGCACCGGGCGCGAACAGCTCGTCCTCAAACCCATCGACCAGTACGGCGGCAAGGACGTCTTCGTGGGACCCGCCCTCTCCGCATCCGAGTGGGACGGCGCCGTGAACCAGGCCCTCGAAGGGAAGTTCATCGTCCAGCAGTACGTCGACATCCCCGAGGAAGAGCTCCCCGTCGTCGACGAGAAGGGCGAGAAGATCGTCTTCTCGAAAAAGAAGATCAACGTCAACTTCTACGCCTACGGCGGACGCTACACCGGGGGCGTCGTGCGCTCCTCCGACTCCGCCGTCATCAACGTCCACAAGGGCGGCGGCATGACACCCATCATGTACGTCTACGGCAAGAAGTGACAGGCGGAGCAGGGGGGCGATGGGTCACTCGTCATGGGTCTCTGGCCATTGACCCAGGGCCGTTGCGACGGAATTCCATGGCGCGCGCCATACAACGCGATCCGTCGACCAGGCAGAACCGTCTGCCGCGAAGCGGCATCACGCCCATCAGGGGATGGTGGAATCTGCCCGCTGAAATCCGACGGCTGAAATCCGAAATCTGGACTCCCTGCCCGGGCCGTGGGTTCAGCCGGGCGGCTAGGGCAGGTGCGCTCCGATCGTGAACGTGGCCGAGAGGATCGGGTCGGAGACGTCCGCGAACTCCGTCACCACCGGGGCGCCGATGTATCTCAGCCCCACCTCCGCGAACAGGCCCACCGGCACGCCGCCCCCCCCCTTCTTGCCCCCGGCCGAGCGGAAATTGCCCCACTCGAAGCCGAAGGCGACGTGCACGTTGAGCACGCTCTGCGTCGGCCACCAGACCTCCTCGATCGTCTGGGCCAGGGCCCCGTTCACGTAGCGCCGGGACGAGAAGTCCACCCGCGACACCAGCGCGGGACCCGCCCCGATGCGAAGGTAGAGCATGGGGGCCTTCCGGTTGGGGTCGATGACGTGGAGGCCGGGGGGCGCCTTCAGGGGCAGGTACCCCTTGCCGCCGAACTCCACCGGATAGATGTAGAGCGGGCTGAAACGGTACCGGTTCCTGATATCGTCGGTCCCCACCGTCTTGTACCAGTTCTGCTTCCCGCTCGAGGGATGGTGGAGAATGCCCGCGCTGACGTAGGCGTCCGCGATGCTGAGCGCGTGCAGATGCAGCTCCGCGTGGATCGAGAACCCCGAATCCCAGTAGGCCCGGTACTGGGCCAGATGCGGCGAGGTCTCGTCCGCCGCCATCCCGCCGATCAAGGGACAGTAGGAAATCCCCGCCTCCAGGGACAGGATCGTCGGGCCCGGGAACAGGCCCAGCCGGCTCTTCGCGCGCGACCGCGGGATCCTCACGGGGCCCGTCCCCGGATAGCGCTGGGCCGTCGGGCAGAACGTCTCCGTATCGAGGTCCGGCAGGGCGCGGTCGCGCGCGGTCAAAAAATCGATGAGCCCGCCGGCGGGAGCCGCGACGGCGGACGAGGAGAGGGAAACCAGGACCGCGAACACAAGGATCGTGCGTTTCATAAGCGCCTCGACGGTATCGACGGGGGAGATCCCTTGCCGGGCCGGGGCGCCGGCCCGGAGACAAGCGGCTTCCCTATTATAATGCCTGACGACGCAGAAATGTCCAGTTTTGTCGGCCCGCCTCCGTGCGGGCCCGGCCCACGAACAGGCGGTTTTCCACCCATCCACGAAGGGATCCGTGAAGGGCGGAATCTTCTGGCGCCCCGAACGGAATGCGGTTACAACGCGAACGGGCCGGAAACGCGAGCGCACGCATGCGCATGGCCTTCTCGATCCCGATCCGGCCCAGGAGGGAAAGCATGCAGATCCTCGAGGTCCGGACCGAACGCCCGAGCCAGCTGATCGACATCACCCGCGAGATCCAAGAGGTTGCCCGGAAAACAGGCGCGACGTCCGGGGCCGTCACCGTCTTCGTCCCCCACACCACCGCGGCCGTCACCATCAACGAAAACGCCGACCCGGACGTCGTCCGGGACATCCTCATGGAGATCGACAAGATCGTCCCCCTCCAGGACGGCTACCGGCACGGCGAGGGGAATTCGGCGGCCCACATCAAGTCCTCCCTCTTCGGACCCTCCCTGACCGTCATCCTGGAAGACGGACGGCTCCAGCTGGGCACGTGGCAGGGCATCTACTTCTGCGAGTTCGACGGGCCGAGGAAACGCAAGGTCTGGGTGCAGGTGGCCGCCGGCTAGGCTTATCAGGTCTACAAGGCATTCGCGCTATGGCGTTTTCCGTGGGAGGCAAGCGGATCGCGGGCTTCCAGCCCGCAGCACTTCGGCGGGAGGACTTGCACCGCAAAGGACGCAGAGGGTCGAAAGGGGACGATTCCCTCGAATAGCCTCTGCGATCTCCGCGGGCTCTGCGGTTGGCTTTTTCCCCTGTTGACCCTCCTGCCGTCACCCTTCAAGCTGGAACCATGAAACCGAGAATCCTGCTCGTCAATCCCCCCGTGTACGACTTCACCGCCTACGACTTCTGGCTCAAACCCTACGGGTTGCTCCGCGTCGCCGGCCGGTTCCGAAACCGCGCCGAATTCAGGCTCTTCGACTTCCTCGACCGCCTCCACCCCGCCATGGAGACGCCCCGCAAGAAACGCCCCGATCCCTTCGGACGCGGACCCTACCGCGAAGAAACCATCCCCCGACCCGCCCCCCTCGCCGCGATCCCGCGGCGCTTCCGGCGTTTCGGGCTCCCCCGCGCCGTCTTCCGGGAATTCCTCAGAAAGGAAGGACCCTTCCGCGCGGCCCTCGTCTCCACCGGCATGACCTACTGGGTTCCCGGCGTCCGCGAGACCCTCCAGGACCTCCAAGACCTCGCCCCCGGCGCCCCCGTCGTCCTCGGCGGCGTCTACGCGTCCCTGTGCCCCGACCACGCCCGAACCCTCGGCCCCGACCTCGTGATCCAAGGCGACGCGCTCAAGCCCCTGGAAGAGATCGTCGGCCTCGCCCCTGCAGGGGAAGACGTCCCCCTGTGGGAAGCCTACCCGCGACTTCGAACCGGCGTCCTCCGCCTCGCCGACGGGTGCCCCTTCCGCTGCACCTACTGCGCCGTCCGCCTCCTCGCGCCCGCGCACGTCCCGCGCCCGCGCGACCTCGTCTTCCAGGAGCTGGACCTTTTACGGAAACGCGGCGCCGAAGACGTCGCCTTCTACGACGACGCCCTGCTCGCGGGACCCCGCGACGAACGCCTCGACTTCCTCGAACGCCTGGCCTCCACGCCCCAAACGCCCCGCTTCCACACCCCCAACGCCCTCCACGCCCGCCTCCTCGACGAAGAACGCGCCCGCGCCCTCGTGCGCGCCGGCTTTCGCACCTTCTACCTCGGGTTCGAGAGCGCCTCCGAGCGATGGCAGGAAGGCTCCGGAGGCAAGGTCTCCGCACCGGATCTCCGGCGCGCCGCCGAAAACCTCCTGCGCGCCGGGGCGGACGCGAACCGCGTCACCGCCTACCTCCTCATCGGCCACCCCCGGCACGAAGCCCAGGACCTCGAGGACTCGCTCCGCTTCGCCTCCTCCCTCGGCATCCGCGTCATGCTCTCCGAGTTCTCCCCCGTCCCCGGCACGCCCGATTTCGAAGCCGCGCGACCCTGGGCCGATCTCGATGAGCCCCTCCTCCACAACAAGACCGCCTTCCCCGTCTTCCGGCTCGGAGGCGACGAGGTGAACCGCTTCAAGGACCTCGCCCGCAGGCTGAACGAACGGCGATGAAAAGCGGCAGATCGACATACGAGCGGCCCGTCGCACCGCCGTGCGCCTTGTGGGAGGCGTGTGTCCCGGGCCGCCCGGGCCTGGAGGCCCGGAACCACGGCGATCCGACCCGGTTCCGGCAAAGGGGGCGCCCCCGTCAATCCTCCCCGGAAGCGTCGTCCCCGTCCGGCGTCCGCTTGCGCGCGATTTCGATGGCCTCGCGAAGCCGCCTCTCCACGTACGAATCTCCTTGACGGTTCCGGTAGGCGCCCCGGAGCATGGCCTCCACCGCGTCGGCCGCGCGGGGACCTCCCCGGGCCTGCACGAAACGCCGGATCGCCCGGAGGAAATCCCGGTCGAGGCGGAGCGCCGGCCACCGCCCCACCGAGGGGCACTTGTGCCAGTTGCGGAAAGCCCGGATGGCGAGATGGATGCCCTCGGCCTCCACGCCCAGCGCTTCCGCGATCCTCGAGCGGACCCGCGCCAGGTAGGGAGGATCGAGCCCGATCTTCTCCGTGGCGTTGAGCCGTATCCGGACGCGCAGGACAGGCTCGCCGAGTTCCTCGACGCCCTGGGTGAAGACGCCGCCGTGGTGCAGGAAGGACGCGCTCAGGCCGGGAAAATAGCACACGGCGACGGGCATGTGTTTCTCGTCGAAGGCCAGCGGCTCGTCGCCGGGAATCGCGCCGGGGACCTTCTCGACCAAAGCCTTCTCGAGCGCGACTTTCTTCTCGAAGACGGCCTCGTCCCGCGCCATCACGGGGTGCACGCCGGTCCAGAGGTAGAACGCCCCGAGGAACGCCTCCTCCGCCCCGGGGGCGTCGGCCTTCAGGGACCCCAGGGCTTCGAGGAGGTCTTCCCAGTACTCCCGGGTCTCGTCGCCGGTCCGCGTGGAACGCGTGGAACGCCGGAATTCGTCCACCAGCGCTTCCCCCGACCGCGCGTCGCCGATGTCGGCCAGGGTCGAGGCGACGGCCCCCTTCTGTGACAGGCTCGTCTCGCGCACCAGGAACGCCTCGAGTTCCTCCTTCATGACCGTCAGGTCGTGCTCTTCGATCGCTTCCAGGACGTTCCTGAGTCCGGTCTTCTTCTCGGCGCGGAGCGTTTTCCGGAAATGGTCCACGAGCCCCTCGCTTCCCATCTGCCGGAGCGCCTCGAGCACGACGTCGAAGACCCTCTCGTTCCCCGTCTCCAGGAGCGGCAGGAGCGCGGATTCGGCGGGCTTGTACCGGAAGACGCCGAGGGCGCGGATGATCTCGAGCTTGCCCCCGAGCACCACGTTGCGGCGGGGGTCCATCAGCCCCGACGGACCGGCCGCCCCCTCTCCGGCTTGCGGGAGCAGGCCGAGAAGCGTGGGCGCCGACTCCCGGCTGTCCAGCGCGACGAGGGAGCGCACCGCCTCGCCCTGGACGAGGGCGTTCTTGTCCCCCGCGAGCGTCTCCAGAAGGGCCGTGCTCTGCTCTCCGGGCACGCGACCGAGCAGCCCGGCGGTGGCGAAGCGCGTGGACTCGTCCTCGGAAGCGGCCGCCTTCTCGAACCGGGGGTCGTAGGTTTTCTGGCCGCACAGGGCGAGCGCCTTCAGATGGAAGTGGGGGGGGAGGCCGTCCTCGCCCTGTTCCCCGTCGAGGGAGGCGAGGCGCTGTTCGAGATAGCCGGTCTTCGCTTCGCCTCCGTGGAGATGCGCCACGGAAGCCCGCAGGAAGTCGAGGTAGACGGCGACGGGCAGGCCGTGTTTCTGCCGGGGGTAACCCGTGTTCATCAGGCAGGTCAGGGCGCGCCCGTTCTCGATGGGCACCTCGCCGGCGGAGGGCGTCCAGACCCGGTACAGCGGCGCGGATTCGACCAGCGCGCGGGTCGTCTCGTCCACGCCCCGCAACAGGTTGTCCAGGTTGGGCTTGTAGAAACGGACCAGGAAGAGGACGTACTCCTGCCCGGTCTCAAACGATTCGATCCTCCGGGCGTGGGCGGGCCAGTGGGGGTTGTTGAACCCGCCGACGGCCAGTTGCTTCCCCTGGACATCGCCGTGGAAGACCTCGAGCACGTCGACGCGGGCGAAGTCGCTTCCGCCGGTCTCGACGCGCGCGCGGACGATGAGCTCGGACTCCCGGATCATCTTCTCGTAACCGGGGTCGGTCCACATGCGGGCCTGCGCGGCGAGGGCGATCAGGAAAAGGGACGCGGGGACGGCGGCAAGGGCTCGGAAGCGGCGTTTGCGGATCATAAGACGGTCCTCCATGCTTGTGCTTGTATCTCTACTCGAAAGCGGGGGAAAAGACAAGCGAATGGATCGAGAAACAAGACGGCCACGATTTCCGTTCCTTGATAAGGACGGATGTCCGGGTCGACTGACGCGTTTTTTTTAGGAAACGAACGATGAAAAAACGCCCCCCCCTCGCTTCCATCCTGCTTTGGCTTCCCCTCGCGCTCCTCGCCGCCTGCGGAAACGGGACCGGCAACGGCGACGCCCCGGACGCCGGCGCCGCTTCCTACACCATCCATCTGCCAACGGACATCGGTCTGGACTACGAGGGGAAGACCTCGCCCGGCATCCTCGCCGAGCTGCGCCTCGCGGAAGACGGCGGAAGCCATCCGGTCCGCCTCCGCCTGAGATCGGCCGATCTCGTCGTCCGGACCTTCGAGGGGGTGACTTCCGCCGTGCCCCGGGACACCTTCGGGCTTCGCGAAGAAACCGTTGTGGAAGAGACCGGGGAGGAAGGCCCCGCCCCCGAAAAATCCGACGAGAAGGAGCCCGACTTCTTCCTGGACGAGGCGACGGGCGAAGGCGTGAACGGAATCGAGAAGGCGCGCGCGCTCCTCGAAGACGCCATGCAAAAGGGGAACCGCGACGCCGCCGTCGAAATCGATGCCGCATCCCGCGTCCCCATCGGCCTCGCCCTCGAGGCGCAGAGGCGGTTTTCCGACACGGAAGGCGTGCTGGACGTCCTCTTCCAGGGCATGGCCGATCCCCTGGGGGATCTCGAGGAGGCGGAGAAGCCGGACGGGGAGTCGATCGAGGTCTCGGAGGTGTCCGGCCGCAAGGAGACGGCGCCGGACGGCCTCCCGTCGTTGCTCGTGGATTTCCGTGAAACGCCCCTTCGCGTCGAATGTCCCCCGCCGGCCGGCGGGGCCGGTGCGGTTTCGATCGGGGACGCGATGCGTGCGTTCGCCCGGGAATACCGCCACGAAGGAAACCCCAGGCTGGCGAACGGCTGGCTGGTGCTGCGCATCGCCCCGGACGCGCCGGTCGCGGTGCTGCTGTGGGCGCTCCAGGAGGCCGTCCAGGCCGGCGTCGGCCTCTGGCGGATCCGGGTGCTGCTTCCCGAGGACCATGCCTTCCGGAAGGAATGAGTGCGGGAGGGCGAGCCATGGTTTGGGCTCGGGAGGCCCCTCGCCCTCCAAGGCGGTCGTCGATCATGTTTTTTCCCGAATTTTCGGAACAGTGCTTTGGGATAGGGATTGTAGATTTTGGATTGTGGATTGGAGCAACGTGTAGGGGCGGCCCTTGCGGCCGCCCAGACCGCAGGAACGTCTGCAGGTGTTGGATTGCGGCTGGATTGCCCGGCAAGAGGTCGCCGCCTTGCATTGCCTGCACTTTTGCGGCGCCTCCCACAACACTCTCCTCGAAATCTGCTGCAGGGCCCTGGTTTTTTCATACGGCCGACACTACGCTCCCACCGCTTCAGCCTCCTTGCCGGGCGGCGCCGCGCCGTCTATGATGGCCATTCCGCAGGTTGAACAAGGGAGGGCGCCATGTCCCAGGACACCGATCTCCTCTACGCGGTCCTCGCGCTCCAGATGAATTTCGTCACAAAGGATCAGATGGTGGAGTGCGGGGCACTGTGGGCGAGCGACCGCAGCAAGAGCCTTCCCTCCATCCTGGACGAGAGAGGCTACATCGCACCGGAAGCGAAGACGGCGCTGGACGCCCTGGTGAAGGCCCAGGTCAAGCAGCACGGCGCCCCCGAGAAGAGCCTTGTCCAGCTGGAAGTCGCCGAAGACATCCGGCGCTCTCTCCTCGACCTGCCCCTGGACGACAAGGTCCGCGGCACCCTGATGGAACACCGGCCGGGTACTCCCCGGACAAGCAGGAGAAGGCGACGCTGACGGTACTGGAGCAGGGGAAGGTGCAGAGCAAGGGGTAGGCAGATGCGGCGTAAAGTGTACACTGGTGAAGAGATTGTCGTTGACAACAGGGCGAGATGTGCTTACAGATTTTATAATCTATGTAAGAAGATAAGTTCGAACGAACAAGCAGGTGCATGATGCGACCAAACTCCTTACAGACAAGAGAGATCCTGTTCGCATACTTCATGATGCCCCCAAGGTTCCTCTCTCGGATTGACGCATCCGCCTTGCACAATGAAGTATGCGAAGCTCTCTCATACGATGACTTGGTCTTCACCTATAGACCTCTGGATTCAATCCAGACATCCCCTGATCCTGGGGGCGGTTCTTCCAGTGGATTCGCTACAACCTTTGAGCGCCGGGAAGGTCGAGGAGCATTCCGCCTACTACTTGAGAACAAGACAGTTCGCGAACCCTTGCGTCTGCTAATCTCGCATGTTTGGCCTACGGCTTCTCTTGACATCTTCGACATCTCTGCTGACACAGTATCCCGAAACCTTCCCGACAACACACAGAGAGTCTTGGCGGAAGTCAGGATCAGAGCACAGTGCTCAACAACCTCGAGCAGCGGAATAAACTACCTTCTTGAACACGTGCTTAGATTCACCGACGAACAGAAGGATTCCTTCGGTGGTAACTTAAACTTCGCTTCAACGAAGATCGAGATCCCAGGTGCAAGTCCGACTGAAGATGATCAACTCGCAAATCCAAAGCGCGAGATGACGCTTGAAGTTCTGCGCGAAGATCCTTCCAGATTGTACATTGAATTAATGTCGCAATGGACTCAAGTCCCATCCTCAGTTAGGCCTGGTGGACAAATAGATCTCTCAAGCCTCAGGCGGATTACAGAGCCGCCGAGATCCTACATCCAAGACGCACAAGGCTACTTGGATAGAGTACTCCAATCATTCCCATAAAGTGGAAGTAATAAGCATGATTCAATCTAATACAATCACTTCAGACCGCCAAGAGAACTTGACTCTGGAGATACCATTGATCGTTCAAGGAACCGGTACCGACATCCAAGGACACAGAAACGACAAGAGACTTAATTGGTTTGTTAAGACAACATTGTGCGGGTTTGATTCGATTACGCTGTACGATCACTTCGAGACAGATCTCAAGTATGGGGAGGAGGCGTCCTCGGCCTCAGAGGCAGCAATGGGAGCTATGCGGCGCCTTCGAGAGAATGACCCTGAATAGGACCCCACTCCAAGGGGAAGTGTACATGGAGATTCACACTCCCCCGCCACTTCATCCCCTGATCGTTGTATCAAGAGAGATCTTCAATCGGGGAGACCGGGTTGTTGTTGTCCCAACAACAACAAGAAAGTACAGGGCGCGTAAAGAACTCCCCAATTGCGTGCCCTTCTATCCGGGCGAATGCGGCATGGAAGATTATTGCGTTGCCCAAGCTGAGAACATACACATGAGAGAGAAGACCTATATAAACTTGGAACCAGAACCAATGGGGAGATTGGATGGAGAGAAGCTACGTGATCTGATTAGAGCCATAGCTTATGTGCTTGATGCTGAACTTGAACCTCGGTGAACTCAACTGGGAACGCCTGCACCGCCATGCTCGCCGTGCTCCTCGCCGACGCAGCCAGGTGAACCGCCCACCACACCGTCCTCGCCCACTCCTCGCGGTCCTCGGTCTTCGAGTCTGCCCAGCGCCGTAGCCGGTCGATCACGGCCTTGATCTTCTCCATGTCCCCCTCCGACTCGGCGATGAGGCGGTTGTACTTCTGGCGCACAGCCTCCACCTCCGATAAGAACCTGCCATCAGGGGCGGGCACGTAGTCCACGAACTCCGACGGGTTGGAGGCGAGCCCGCCCATCACCTCCTGGAAGCGGCGGGAAGCGAGGTTCCAGAACCGGCCCAAGCCGCGATCCTCGACCTCCGTAACGCGGCAGGAGAACTCCTCCTTTTCCTTCACAAGCTTCAACCACTCGGGGAGCGTGACGTCCTCCTCGACCTGGCGGAGGGCCTCCCAGTCGACGGCCGAATGCCACTTCAGGCTCTCGACGGCATCCTGAACCTGGTCGGACAGGAACGGCACGTGCTCGGGCTTGCCGGAATGGAGGGCGCCGGCGATCAGCCACGTGGGCGAGCCGACGCAACCGCCGTCCATGGCTTCGACCATGACGCGTGCGAGCCCCTGAATAGGCGAGCACTTCCTGCGCTTGGGGGGCCGCTCACGGCGAGGAGGGAAGGCATGCTGGAGCCGGCGGACTTCCTCGACCACGAGGGGCTCCTCGATCACGGCGAGATAGTCCCCGTCCTGGTCATCGTCCAGGCCCAGCCGGCCGTTGGTCCCGATGGAACCCGGCGGTGTAGAGAGGCGCCGGTTGCGCCTCATCGCAGAACCACTGGGTCACGGTCCATCCCGACCGGAAAGTCCGCTCCTCGGCCACGTCCCGGATCCCGAGCAGGAAGGATCCCTCGACCGACGGGGCGGCACCCTTGAGCATTGTCGGGTGGAACAGGAATGCCGCGCCCTCGGCCAGGCCTTCGACGGGAAGGAGCGTGCCCTTGGCGAGCGTGGTGGGCCAGGCTGCACGGATCTGGATCTGACGTACGGGGAGGCCGTGGTCACGGAGCCAGCCGGCGTCCACGTAGCCCATGCCGTCCGCGCCGTCCGGGTTCTGCTGGACATTGGCGCCCTCGACACGGAAAACGCCGTGGTAGTTCTCGCTGAACAGGATGCCGCCGTAGGCTGCAGCGTCCTCGGCCGACCGGAACCACACCCCGGCATGCTTGTGGACCTTGCCCTCTGCGAACCAGAACTTGCCCTGCTTGGACCCGTTGCCGCTTCCGAACGGATGGAAGCCTTCGACGCCCTTCTGCATCGCCGCGATCGCCAGCAGCTTCGCCCTGGTCTTCTCGAGCCAGTCCTCGCCCGTGGGCTTCTCGACCCGGACGAGCACGGCTTGGTCCGGACCAAACAGGTGACCGAACAGCGTGTTCCTCATGGTGACCGCCTCGACCTCCGTGTACTTCCCCTCCTCGAGATGGAACACACGAAACCTGTCCTCCCGCTTCTCGTACCTCATGGCGTACCTCCTCCCCTGATGGGGAAATAGGGTGACCGGGAGACCCCGGGGGGCATGCAACGGCGCAAGCCCCTCCTGGGAAAGAAACCATCGGGACCCGCGACACAGGTCAGGTTTTGGAGGGCCTATAAGGGGGCTTGACCTAGAACGAGGAGCCGGGATAGGGTAGATAAAGACAAACACCGCAGTGCGCCAGCGAAAACCTCCGGGTGAACCTCTGCCAAGATTGGGCAGGGGCTCACCGAAGGGACCGCCCGGAGTGTTGGCGCACTGCGGTAATGTCCCGGAGAGGGTCCTTGCCCTTCATTACGTGAGGCTCGGCAGATGCGCACGGAAGTTGATCTGGGTATCCTTCCCCTCTTCCTCGTGAACCTACTTATCCTCGTGTCATGTTCGAGCGGAGAAGACGACTACGACTTCACGTGGGGGCCGGGAACTGGACGACCGATCATCCAAAAGATTCAACCCTCCTACGGACCCCTGCACGGAGGGACGGAACTCGTCGTAACGGGGAGTGGATTCAACCCGGGAGCGACTGTGGAAATCGGCGGAGCCCCTGCTGCGTCTGTCGTCATCGAATCCTCAACCCGAATTACATGCATCGCGCCTCCGGGCGAAAGGGGGCCCTCGGAGGCCGTGGTCAAGAACCCGGATTACGGATCGGGCACATCCGCCAACGCCTTCACGTACGTCCTCTCCATCGCCGGAGGAGCGAACGCCACCTACATCCTGAAGGAAGACGGAACCGCGTGGGCATGGGGGAAGAATCCCTACGGGGAGATCGGTGATGGAACGATCAACGAGCGACACATCCCGGGCGAAATCATGGGTCTTTCCGACGTGGTCGAGATCAACGGGGGCGCTTCCCGGTCGATCGCCCTGCAGAGCGACGGGTCTCTCTGGACGTGGGGAAGAAACAACCGCGGCCAGCTCGGCAACGGCACATGGGACGAGAAACACGCCCCCGTGAACATCTGGGGGACGAGTGATGTCGTCGCCGTTACGGGCCAGGCGACCGGGTACTTCACGATCGCGCTGAAAGGAGACGGGACCGTGTGGGCCTGGGGAGACAACGACTACGGTCAACTCGGCGACGGAACGATCGATGACAGAAACGTGCCGGGCCCGGTTCCAGGTCTTTCAGGCGTGATCGCCATTGACGCCGGGTGGGGGCATGTCATCGCCCTGAAAAGCGACGGCACGGTATGGACATGGGGATACAACAGCTACGGTCAAATCGGCGACGGAACGAACGACGACCGTCTCACCCCCTTCCAGGTTTCGGGGCTCACCAACGTGGTTGAAATCGAAGGCGGGGCCGGAGGGTACGCATTGAAAGAGAACGGTGAGATCTGGGTCTGGGGACTGAACGACCACGGACAACTCGGGGACGGAACGATCGACAGCAAGGATACGCCCGTCATGATTTCGAGCATCAGCGGCGTGAAGCAGATCGAAACCATGGACGGGGCGACGGCCTTCTTGAAACACGACGGAACCGTCTGGACCGTCGGCTGGAACGACAGCGGCCGGCTGGGCGACGGCACGACGGTTGAAAAGCACAACCCCGTTCAAGTCGTGGGGCTCTCGAACATCATCGCCATCGCCACGGGCTTCCACCACGGGATTGCTCTCGAATCCGACGGCACGATATGGACCTGGGGGAGGAACACCTACGGAGAACTCGGAGACGGGACGACGATAGACCGCTACACCCCCGTGAGAGTCCACTCGACCGCACCTGGAGGTTACGCCCTCGGGTGGATCGGCGGCGGGCAGGACGGCTGGCAAACCGGCCCCGCCCCTGCTGCAGGAGCGGACCTGCGGAGTTTCAACCAACCTTCCGGCGTCCACGTCGACGCGAACGGATACATCTTCGTCGCCGATTACAAGAACCACCGTATCTCGAAGTGGGACAGCGCCGGCAACGCCGTAGGCTGGATCGGGGCCGGCCAGGACGGCTGGCAAATCTCCAACACGCCTGCGGCGGGAACCGACTACAAGAGCTTCAAGAATGCCCCCGGACTCTTCGTTGACGGCAACGGGGACATCTACGTCGCGGACATGAGCAACGACCGCGTATGCAAGTGGGGCAGCAACGGCGTGGCCATCGGCTGGATCGGTGGAGGGTCTAACGGGTGGCAAGTCGGAGGTGCTCCCGGGTCCAGCACGGCGTTGAACGGTTTCTACAACCCGATCAGCGTGGCCGTCGATGGTGACGGCACGATCTACGTGGCCGACCTGAGCAACAGCCGGATCGTGAAATGGACGGCGGGGGGAACCGCCGTCGGCTGGATCGGCGGAGGGCAAGACGGATGGCAGACCGGCACGGCCCCCTCTTCGGGCACCGATTACCAGAGTTTCTCCTCACCTTACGACGTCCACCTGGACGGAAGCGGGAACCTCTTCGTCCCGGAATGGTGTGACCGCATCTCCAAGTGGACCCTCGGAGGCACGGCGCTGGGATGGATCGGAGGGTGGAGTGACGGATGGCAGTTCGGGAATACACCCGCCCCCGGGCCGGATTACCGTAGCTTCGACGGCCCCTCGGGCGTGTTCGTGACCCCCGCCGGTGAGATCTTCGTCGGGGACTACGGCAACCACCGCATCTCCCGTTGGGATAGAGACGGGAACGCCAAAGGTTGGATCGGCGGCGGCCTGAACGGATGGAAGAAGGACGACGGAACCTCCGCAGGAGCAGGCTACCAGGAATTCAACACGCCCTACGAGGCCTTCGTGGACAGCGACGGCTACCTCTACGTGGCGGAGTACTTGAACAACCGGATCTCGAAGTGGAAGATCGAATAGCGGCCTCAAACAACAAGAGATCCAAGCACACCATCACCTTGCAGAGACGTTCCACATCCGCGACAATTCCATCAGCAAACCGTGTCATCAAAACGCGGCTCCAAAGCCCACCATCCGAGCAGGGTGCTCCTTCCGACTAGACGACCAGAATCTGCTATCCGTCTCTCTACAGGAGGTGGGCTCATGAGCCGGAAGACCAACCGCGTTCTCCGCCGGCCGCGAAAGGAAGGAGAGATCCAGACCCCCGCCGCGCCCATCCGGTCCCGTTGTTTGGACTGCTCGGAAACCGAAGCCGACGTGCGGAACTGCCGCGTCACGGGCTGCTGGCTCCACCCGTGGAGGATGGGGAAGGGCCCCTCTCAGCCGAGACTCTCCAAGGTGATGAGGCGCCCCCGGCGGGAAGGGGAGGCACTGACCTCCATCAAATCCATCCGCTCGTACTGCCTGGCCTGCGCCGGGAGTTCAAAAGAGGTGAGGGCATGTCCGAGCATGGACTGCTGGCTCTGGCCGTACCGGCTAGGGACCCTGCCGAAGGCGGAGGCGGCCCCCCTCCAGAATCGCGCACAGCGTCTGAAAACGCCACCTGGGCGGCCTTTTTGGAAAGAGAACAGGAAACGGGTATCAAACGTCGCGGCGGGCGCCTTCTGTCGAAAAACCCCGCCGTGGTGACGTGAGGGATCATTCTGCTGGCGCTCCCCATACGCTGCTGCAAGCGCTGCTGACGGTGAAGTTGTATCGGACAAGTTGGGCCGAAAAGGGGAGGGTAAACGGATCGGCTTTAATATGTCATAGGACCCACACGTCGCATCGTAATTCATCGTGATGCAAGCGGTTGTGGCGATTCTTGGATTGAGCAAGGTGCTAGAAAAACCAGCCTCCCGTGAATCATGTACCCATTACCCGCGGGGGACAGAGGTGATCCGGAGCGTTGAGGGGGGGGGGGAAGTTAACCGCCAAGTTCACCTTCTCTTTCCCTCCAAGTATTCGCGGAGATTCTTACCGAAAATCTTATACTGCGCCTGGGCCGTTTCCCCCAACTTCCTCGCTTTCAACTTTCCGTCTCGAGCCCAGCCTCTGACCGTCTGCGATTTGACTCCAGCGATCTGTGCGGCTTGGGCCACGGAGTAGTACTTCTCATCACGCAAACCAGCCATCGGCTCAACATTTTCTGGACCACTTCTGGGTGAAGAGGCCGAGTAAGGCAGATCAAAAAGGCTGGGGACAGGATCTTTCGGAATCGACAAACCGAATCTCCTTCCCTCAACTTCACTGAATTGCCTTTTCTGACAGAACCTGCAGACTTCGTCGAATACGGAGCGCCAAGACGGATTCAAACATGCGGCCCTCCAAGCAAGGCGCGGAGACATGACGAAGGGCGGGTTCATTCCCCGTGTTTTCGGCTCCTCTTTCCGCAGATAGCGTTCGCGGATAATAGTGGAATTCAGGATTTCCCACGCACTTACCTCCTCCCCAAAGCGTACATCGGCGAGGACGATGGATTCCCGCGCAAGGGGAGTGAATCTGAAATAGGGATCTGCGTGGAGTGCTCCGGCGAATTCCATGAGATTAGCGTGACTATTCCACGCTGCCGTCCGTAAGGGTTCAGGTAGATCTCCAGGCTCGAAGATCGACCGCACAAACAGCTCGAGTTGCCGTTCAATCTTCTCCTCCGAAGATGGAGACGGTCGACGAAAATTAAATTCATCGCCGATCCAGGTTGATATTATTCGCTCCTGGTGTTCAGCATCATTCCTGGAAATCCCTTCCGAGGTCTTCCCTCCCTTTGAAGTGGTATCGAGAAAATCCCTGCAGTCTGGATGCAAGTAGATCACCTTTCTCCTCCGTTACTCTTGTACTTCAAACTCTTGATCGCTTCGCGTGCCTTGTCGCGGCGAAGATGCTGGTAACGCCGGCGCATCTCCTCGGTCTGATGGCCCATGAACTGGTCGATGATCCGGTCGTCCACTCCTTCGGCCGCAAGGTTGCTGGCAAAGGAATGCCGGAACGTGTGCCATCCGATCCCTTCGAACTCCGAGTCCTTCACCAGCCCTGGCAGAGCGCGAGAGAGACGATCCGGCGTGACCGGCCTGTATCGTTCGTCGAGGAAAGCCTCACGGCGCCTCGTGCTCTTCTTCTTGAGCCCGCGGAAGACTTCCATGAGATCGGGGTGGATATCGATGGACCGGAGGGAAAACGATCTTGCCCGGGACTGCTTCCGGGACCGGACCGTGAGTACCCTTGATCGAAGATCGACGTCGTCCCACCTGAGCTGCGCGATCTCGCCACGACGCATTCCCGTGTACGCTGCGCACGCGAGGGGACCATGCAGCCACGCGCCTTCTGCCTTTTCGAGAAGACCGACAATCTCTCCGGGCATCAGGAACCTCGCTTCCCGCAAGATCTTGATCTCCGCCTCCGTGATGGCCTTGCGCCGGCAAGCCTTCTCGATCTCCTTGCCCGTGAGGAACGGCCGCTTCTGCTCGGCGCCACGGTACCTCTCCACGTCCACCATCACGTTCTTCTCGATGTACCCGTACCTCCTGGCCGTCTTGAACATGGTCTGGAAGGTCCTCAGCTCCTTGTTCACCGTGACCGGGGTTACGCTTCCGATCCTCCAGCGCTTGTACCGCTCGAAGAACGGGACGTCGATGTGGAGGAGGCCGGGATTGACCCGTTCCCGGTCGAGAAACTGGAGCAGACGATTGACGTGGACCTTCTCGACCCGGACGGTGCTTTCCGCCTTGGCGGGAGGCTGGATCGCTTCCAGATACTCCTTCATGAAGGAGCGTAGGGAATGGGAGGGAGGGGGCCCGATCGGGACCTTCTTTCGTTCAGGGTTCTTCTTGCCCTCGAGAAGGAACTCCTTCTCCGAGACGCCGGGGGGAATAGGATACCCTTTCCGGAGCATCTCCCGGCGATCCTCGAAGGCGGTCTGCTCGCGTTCTGCCGCCTTCAGATTTTTTCCAGAATATTTGCGGTACCTCCTACCTCGGTAGCTTCCGCCGACGACATAGACGCCAGATTGGCCGTGCTTGGTGGGGCGGGCCATGGTCTCCTCCTTCCGGGACCATTTGCCATACACCCGCCATACGGTCAAGATGAGGCCGGAAAAAGGAGCAAGGGCTCACGGCTTAGTTGCCGTAAGCCCTTGCGTTGCATGCGGCAGGAGGGATTTGAACCCTCATGGGCTTGTTATCGCCCACTAGACCCTCAATCTAGCGCGTCTGCCAATTCCGCCACTGCCGCAAAAAACAGCCGCTGTCGGGGATCTGCAACCGGAAGTATACATCCCTCCCGGCCGGGGTCAAGGGGGGACGGCAGGCGGGAAAACCCCAACACGGGAGAAGGCGGATCGAATCCGCGACCCTCTCGTGACGGGCCGCCTGCCGGCCTCAGTGCAGCTTGTCGATCACCTCGCCGAGCTCCTTCTCGGTCACCTCGTGGAAGAACCCCACCTCCGCGTAGAGGATCGAACCGCCGCGGTCCACCACGAAGATCGCCGGCACCCCGGGAAGGTTCCCCTCGGTCACCGACTTCATCTCCTTGTCCAGGACGAGCTTGTGATTCAGCCGGAATCCCGCCCGGGCCATGAACTCCCACATCTTCCGCCCCTCCGTCTCCAGCAACACCCCCTTCGCCTGCAGCTTCGAGGCGTTCTCCTTGACGAACTTCGCGGCCAGCTTCGCCGTGCTCCAGCAGCACTCGAACGGCGACATCACGAAGTAGACCAGCGTCGCCTTGTCGTCGGCGCAGTGCTTCTTCAACCACTCCGGCGCCCTCTTCCCCTTCAAGTGCTCCAGCGGCCTTCGCTTCCCCGGGCTCTTCGGGGTGCTAGGCAGCAGCATGGCCGGCGGCCGGTCCGGCCGGCGCCACGGAAGGCTCCTGAGATCCCAGGGCTCGCGCTCGCGCATGGACCCCCGCGCCTGCTGGGCCATCCGCACCTCCGGGATCACCCCCTTCAAGTCCGGAAGGATGGGACAGTACTTCCGCGACAGGTCCGCCGTCTCCACCGTCTTCTGGGCCTTCACGAACTGGCGCTCGTTCACCATCGACAGCACGCCGAAGTAGATGTCCGCGGCCGCCTTGATCTCCTCCAGCTCGTCCGCCGCGATCTCCCCCCGGTCGAACAGCGTACGCTTCAGCGTCCGCGTCACCTCCGGCTCCGCCTCCCGCTCCGCCGTCGCCGGCGACGTGTCCAGAAACACCTCGCTCTTCATCACCACCCCGTCCTCGGGATCGAACCAGATGGTTCCCCCGGCCCGGTCCAGCCGGAACGTCGACGGCGGCGCCCCCCCGGGAAACCCCGCCTCCACCCCGATCCTCACCAGCCGCTTGTCCTCCGCCCCGTACATGTCCAGCGTCTCCGCCGTCGACTCGATGCGGTACCGCACGTCGAACCGGCCCTCCTTCGCCTCCCGCTCCAGGTGCCATTCCCCCCCCTCGATCCGGCCCCCTTCCGGGAAGATCACGTCCGCCATCACCAGCAAAAGATCCTCCGCCCCCATCACCCCTTCGGAGATCGCGCGCCCCTCGGGCGTGAGCACCAGAAAATCAAACCGGTTGGACGGGTCGGAGCGCTCCGGAGGCTTGCCCTCCCGGATCCGCGTCACCGTGACCGAGCGCTCCAGGCACACCTTCTGCCTCCCGGCCTCCGTCTCCCCCATGCAGCTCGTGTACTCCGTCACCCCCTTCTTCGTGACCAGCTTCTTCGCCTTGGAGCGGTCCACCGCTTCCATCTCGCTCTGGTAGATGATCCTCAGACCCTGGCGGAAACGATACCGGAGCGTCAGCGCCGGCACCGCCGGCTCCGTCGTGCCGGACCCCGCGCTTCCCGACGCGTCCCCGCCCGACGTCGAGGCGTCCGCCGTCCCGGAACCGCTCGCCTCCCCCGCATCGTCCGCGCCGGCGGAGGTCTCCCCGTTCTCCCCGGGCCCCCCGTCGCTTCCGCTCCCCCCGCCGCCGAGCATCACCGCCGCCACCACCACCGCGCCCACCGCGACCAGACCCAGCACCCCGAACACCAGCACCTTGCCCTTGCCCCCCGTGCCGGCCGGCGCCTCCTCCCGATCCGATTCCCTTCGCCGCGCCCGCGTTTTGCCCCCCCTCACGCGCGTCCGGTCCGCGCGCCGCGGACCCGGCCGCGAACCCTTCTCCAGCGCCGCCCGCACCCGACCCAGATCCTCCGCCGAGAGGTGCCCCTCCTCCTCCAGAAGCCCCAGAATCCCCCCCTCCGGCTCGATCTCGTCCACCGCCTCCAGGATCTCCTCCACCTCCTCCTCGTCCAGAAGCCCGAGCTTCACCAGCGCCTTCGCGGCGCGCCGGTCTTCACGGCTGGGCATGCTTGGGTCCCCCAAAAAATCCCGAATCCCGAATCCCAAATCCCAAATCCCAACGAACGCACAAGCGCAAATCCCAAGGCAACAGCGTCGGGCGAAAGAAGGCAGGTCTTCGACACAGTGAACGTCGTTTTCATGGACACCCGTTCCAAGAGCCAGGTTTCGAGCCGTTCAATCCCCCAGCCGGCCGAGCCTTCCCCGCGCCTCTTCCGCCGCAGGACCGCCCGGCTCCTTCTCGATGGCGCTCCGGTAGCACGCCCGCGCCTTGGCCTTGTTGCCGGACGACGCCCACGCGTCGCCGAGGACGATATAGCGCCTGACCTCCTCCCCCAGGACGCTGCCGGTGGCCCCGCCGATCTTGTTCATCGCCCTCCTGGCGTGATCGTAGAACCGGCTCCGCGGATAGTTGCGGCACAGGCGCCCGAACGCGTCGCGGGCGGTGTCCCGGTCCCCCCCGGCCAGCGCCTTCTCGCCCCTGTCCATCAGCTCCTTCGGGGCGGGATCCTCCCAGGTGACGGAAGGCGACAGGGGCCCGGTCCTTCCCGACGGCGCCACGGTTGCGACGGCGTAGCGGAACACGCACCCGCCCGTGGCGTCGGCGTCCGAAAAGGCCGGGGTCTCGACCGGCCGGGCCGTGATCCGGCCCATCGTTCCGCCGGCCTCCCCCCGGAAGACGTGGTACCCCGCGGCCGTCTCCACGGGCGTCCAGGCCAGGGCGGGCGCGTCCCGCCCCGATACGGTAGGGGCCGGCGCCCGCGCCGCCGCCGGCGTCCAGACGCCCTCGCCCCCCGGTCCCGCCTGGACGCCGCTCCACTCGAGGCGTCCCGGATCGTGCTGGGCGGGCAGGTCCCAGATCATGACCTTGTCCGCGGCGCCGGCGAGGATCTCCACGTCGCCGTCGAGGTCCACGTCCCCGATGACGGGCGGGGTGCGCACGGCCCGCTTGCGGAGTTCCGGGGCGATGAGGGGCCAGCCGGGGAGGGGTTTCCCGTCGGCATCGAAGCCGCACAGGGCTTTCGTGGTGCCGACGACGACCTCGGCCTCGCCGTCGCCGTCCACGTCGCCTACGGCCGCGCCCCGGGCGGGCCAGGGCAGGGAGACGGGAAAGCCGGCGACGGCGTTTCCGGTCGGACGGATCGCGTGGACCTTCGTGCCGCCGGCGACGACGATCTCGGGCCGGCCGTCGGCGTCGAGGTCGGCCAGCACGGGATGGAGGACGCCCTTGCCGGCGTCGATGGAAGCGGGGAAGCCGGCGGGCGCCGTTCCGTCGGCCTTCAGGGCGAAGACCTTCTTCCCCTCCGCGCCGCAGAAGACGAGCTCGGGGGTCCCGTCGCCGTCCAGGTCCCCGGCGACGACGGCGGAGCCGCCCTTCCCCGTCTCGGCGTCGAGGGAGAGGGAGGCGACGGGCGATCCGTCGTGATGGAAGACGGCGAGTTTCCCGTCGCCGTCGAGCAGGGCGATCTCGAGATCCCCGTCTCCGTCGAGATCGACGAGGGCCGCCGGCGCCTTGGCGCCCTTGTCGAGTTTCGCGTCCAGCCCGGCGTCGGAGCCGTCGGCCCGCCAGGCGTGGAGCTGGCCGTCCTCGGTGGCGAGGAAGACCTCGGCCTTTCCGTCGCCGTCGAGGTCGGAAGCCTGGGGCGGCGCGGAGGCGGGTTTTTTCCCGTCCTTGGGCCATCCGTCGAGTTCCTTGCCGTCGAGGTCGTAGACGTGGACCTTGGCGTTGACCTTGCCCCCCCGGATGATCTGCATGTTCCCGTTGACGATTCTCATCTGGGTTCGCCCATGCCCGGCGGTGACGGCGATGACCTCCAGGGTTCCGTCGCCGTCGAGGTCGGCGAAGCAGGGGGGGGCGACGCGGCCGAGACGCACGAAGAGGCCGAAGGTCCAGAAGTCGCCGCCGTGATGCACCTCGCGCCCGCAGTGGTGCCAGATCCAGGGGCCCATGTCGTCGCCGGTGCCGATCTCCATGTCCCCGTCGCGGTCGAGGTCCGCGACGACGACGTTGCCGCACCGCCCGTGGGTCTCCTTGGGCCAGTCGCGCTGCTGGCCGTAGATGGTGCGGGTGGAGACGGGCTCGGAGGGCCGGGACTCGTTGAGGGAGCGGTCGAGGGCGGTGACGCGGTACTTGTATTCCGAGATGGGGTCGAGACCGGTGTCCTCGAAGCAGGAGGCCGTGAGAAGCGTGGGATTGACGCGGGCGAAGGCGTCGTCGCCTTGGCCGGCGCGGTAGACGTTGTACCCGGCGATGCGCTCGTTGTCGACGGGCTCCCAGGTGAGGAGCACGGAGTCGACGCGTTCCTCGGCGTCGGGGACGCCGGGCGGGGGCAGGGGTTCCTCGAGGAAGAACGCCTCCGCGCGCTTGGGGCCGGACTTGGAGGTGAGGCTCAGCCGGCATTCCAGGGAAGCGCCCTCGAAGGAGCGGGAGAGCTCGAGCCGGAAGGGCGTTTTCTGGCGGATGCGCGCGCCCACGGGGATGTCGCCGAGGGCGCAGGCGGCGTTTCCGACGGTGACGTCGCGGCACTTGACTTCCAGAAAGGCGGTCGCGTCCCGGGCGGTCCCGGACCCGAAGTTGCCGTACTCGAAGTAGAGATCGACGGTCTTGCCGCCGTCCTCGATGGTGATCCGGCCGTCCCCGTCGGACGCCTCGTCGTCGACGAACTGGCCGAGCCGGACGACCCAGGAGGCGTTGACGAAGAGGGGAAGCCGTTCGCGCCATGTCTTCGAGCCGTCGCTCATCTCGATCTCCAGAACGGCGCGATGGCCCGGCGGGGCGTCGTCTTCCGCCTGGAGGACGAGGGGCTTCCCGGAGACGGCCGCGCTTCCGGCGGGGACTCGAGGAAACCGCGCCTCCCCCTCGAGGACCTTCACCTTGCCCTTCACCTCTTTGACGCGCGCCGTGAGCCCGCTCGCGGGCGTGTCGCCGGCGTTCCAGACGGCCAGCGGCACGGAGGCCTTCTCGCCGGCGTCCAGGACGCCCTCGGCGCCGTCGGCGACGGCGAGGTCGACGAGGGAGACGGACGTGCTTCCCTCTTCGCCGGAAGCGGCGATCTCGCCCTCGAAGGGGACGTGGTTGTGGGCGGAGGCGGTGAGCAGGACGGTCCCGGGAAAGCGGACGCACAAGGGGAGCGTGGCTGCGCCGTCGGGGCCCGTCTCGGCGGCTGCGTGGAACTCGCCGGGTTTCCAGACGCAGACCTGCGCGCCCTGCAGCGGCTTTCCGCCGGAGCGCGCGACTACCTGGATCTCCGTTTCCCCCAGCGTGGCCGTTTCCGGCGCCTCCAGGGAGATCTCGGCGGGCGTCTTCGTCCAGATGGACATCTCGGGATCGCCCAGCAGGTTCAGGCCCCGGTTGATGATGGTGATGGGATCGCTGCTCACGTTGTTGGTCTTGTAGTTGCGCCGCGCCTTGGAGGCGGCGAGGGTGCGGCCGATCCGGTGGATGTCGTGGAAGAAGAGGGCTTCCCAGAAGTCGCGCTCGAACTTGTTCTGGTAGGCGTAGGTGTTGACCGTGCAGCCGATGAAGGCCACGGCGCCCCCCTTGGGGTAGAGGACCATGTGTTCGGAGATGGACTCCATGTTGAACATGTTGACCTGGCATCCGCTGGAGAAGATGACGGCGGGGCGCTCGACGTTCTCGAGCTTGAGGACGTGTTCGCGGGTGATCCAGCCTTCCCCGAGCCCCATGAGGTAGACGTTGGAGTGGATGATGTGGCTGACCACGCCCGTTCCCCGGTTCATGGCCTCGAGGAAATGCTCGAGGTCGCTGGGGCCGGTGCGCTCGTTCGGCTTGCCGAAGAGGTAGGCGCTCTCCTTCGTCTCCTCCTCCCCCCGCCACTCCTCGAGCTCCCCGCGCAGGAACTCGCTCTCCTCGAGATCGGTGATCTCGAAGCCCGCCGGCTCGAACGCCTCCTCCTTGATCTCCCGGTAGTGGTCGTCGGCGTCCCACGTCGCGTCCGAGCCCAGGACCGCGCCCACGAGAAGGGCCCGCGTCTGGTAGTCCCGCCGCGCGGGCGGGGGCTTGACGTAGTTCTCGAACTTGGTCAGGAAGGCCTCCGTCTCCGCCTCGGTCTCCACGGGCACGCGCCCTACGAACAATTCCTCCACCAGGTCCGTCCGGTCCATGTTCTCGCCGAACTTGGCGTCGTGGTCCGTGTTCCAGGAACCGTCGAGGGCCGCGAAGTAGAGATCCGAGGCCTGGAACTGGTTCTCCCGCGTCTCGACCATCCGGGTGGGAACGAGGTTGACGTCCCCGGCCAGCAGGACCCAGTTCAGGCCCCATTTCCAGTAGAGGTCGATGAGGAAGTTGCGCAGGGTCTCGGCGGGATCGTTGCCGCGGTAGAGGCTGTTGGCCAGGATGTCCTCCATGGCCACCACGTCGGCGGGAATCCCCTTGCGGCACTTCCACTCGGCGAACGGCTTCCAGGCGTCGACGAGATCCCGGCCCGTGACGATCACGTAGACGAGAGACTCGAATTCCGCCGGCGGCGCGTACCATCCCGCCCCTTCGTCTCCCTCCCCGGCCGAGACGGACGGGGCGGACGCGAGCAGAAGAACGAGAGGGACCAGGACGGAAAGGAGGAAGAACCGGATCGGACGAGAAGCCATGCTTCGCTCTCCAAACCTCTTGGTGGAGCCCCCGCGGGCGCGGGGGCGCCCGCATGCGCTCGGCGGGGCACCGACAGGACGACGTTCATGGTAGCGGATCCGCCTGGAGAGGGGAAGGGGAGGAGAGGGGGACGAGCGTTTCGCGCTGTAAATAAGTCGTGGTCCTCCCTTCCTTTTCGTAGCTCCCCTTCATGGACATACCCCAGGGTGGACCTCGCATTCCAGGTCCTCAGGGGGTGCACGGGTTTTTCGGGACTTTTCACCCCCGATCCATGGCAGGAGTGCTAAGGGGGCTGCAGCATTCTGCATGGTCTGGTACCCGTCACCTGTGACCTGTGTTGGCCGTGCTTTGTTGGCACCGGGTTGATGCAACCCACAGCACGGAAAGGAAACCCTTTGTGGGAGGCGAATCCTCCGGCGAAGCCGGAGGTTCGGCGATCTGCGTCCGCGGCATCGCCGTGGTCCCGGGCCGGGTGTCCGCGTGGCCCGGAACACACGCCTCCCACAAACGGCGCCGGCGGCGTTGAGTTGTTGTGTGGTTGTGTGGTTGGGTGGTTGCTCGGGTGAGGGGGTGGAAGATTGCCGCCGCTCCAATCCAGAATCTCCAATCTCCAATCCCTGCGCGTCCGCGGACCTCTGCCTGAAATCTCCAATCTGTTCCCGGTGACCGCGGGAATGTCTCGGCTTCAGGGACCCGGGTGTCCGCCTTCGAGGATGTTGAAGACGTCCTGGACCTCGAAGGGTTTCCTCAGGTAGGCGTGGACGCCCCGCTCGAGTTCCTTCTCGATGACGTCGAGGGGCTCCAGTTTCCCGCTCATGAGCACGATCTTCGTTTCCGGTCGCTCCTCGATCATGGTCCGGCACAAGTCCTGCCCCTTCATGCCGGGCATGACGAGGTCGACGAACACGAGGCCGGGGCGCTTCTCGCGAAAAAGGGCGAGCCCTTCCGGCCCGTCCCCGGCGAGGACGGTTTCCAGGCCGGCTTCCGCCAGGGTCTCCTTCAGGAATTCCCGGACCCAGGCCTCGTCGTCGACGACGAGCACGGGGCCTTCGGGAGGGGGGGCCGCTCTGCCCACGCCGGGGGGAAGCGTGAGGACCCTCGTACGCGTCTTCCGGTCGGTATACTCCTCGCCGCGCGGGGGCGTCAGGGGGAGTTCCACGGTGAAGGTGGTGCCCCGGTCGGGTTCGGATTCCACGAGGAGGTTCCCGCCGTGACCCTTGACGATGCCGTAGCCCACCGAGAGGCCGAGCCCCGATCCCTGGGACGAGCCGCCCCCGCCGAGGAGGCTCTTGGTCGAGAAGAAGGGCTCGAAGATGCGGGGCAGGTTTTCCTGGGGGATGCCGACGCCGGTGTCCTTCACGGCGATGCGGGCGACGGGAGGCTTGTGGGTGAGGGCGATTTCGAGCCGGCCCCCCTCCGGTTCCATGGCCTGGCGGGCGTTGAGGACGAGGTTCAAGAGGACCTGCTGGATCTCCCCGCGGTTCACGCGGACCTTCGGCCGGTCCCGGTAGTTCCGCACGAGCTCCACGTCGGCCTTTTCCAGCTCCCGTGAGACCAGGCTCAGCACCTCGTCGGCGAGCTCTCCCAGGTCCACCTTTTCGCGGACCTTCTTGAACTGGCTGGAGAACTTCAGAAGGTTCTTCACCACCGCCTTCGCCTTCTCCGAGTTGGAAATGGCCACGCGCAGGGCCTTTTCCACGTGCCTCTCCTTGCCCGAGGTCTGGGCCAGCTGGGCCATGCCGAGGATGCCGGTGAGAAGGTTGTTGAACTCGTGCGCCACGCCCGAGGCCAGCATGCCCACCGCCGCCATCTTGCCCGATTGCACCAGCTGCGCCTGGATCGACTTGAGGCGCTCGTGGGAGGTGCGGAGCTTGTCGTGGGCGCGGGCCTTCTCCTCCGCCCCCCGCGCCCCCTGGATCACGCTTCCCGCCTCCGCCGCGTAGATCGTCATGAGCTGGAGCTCGTGCGGCGTGAAGTTCCGCGGCCCCTTTTCGTGGTTCAGCGACAGCGTCCCCATGATCTCCGCGTCCGTGGACTTGATGGGCACGCACACCGAGGAGCGGATGTAGTTCCGTTGCGTGAAATCCCGGAACCGCTCGAAATCCCGGTGCCCCTCCCGAAGAAGCAGAGGCTCGCCCTCGAGCGCAACCCAACCCGCGATCCCCTCGCCCACCTTCACCTTGGCGTTTTGGACCACCTCGGACGACAGGCCGCGCGAGGACGCGATCGTCATCTCGTCGCCCCCCGGCTTCACGAGCATCACCGAACCCGTGTCCGCCCCCGTCACACGCATGGCCGAGTCCAGGATCATCTCCAGAAGCGTCTCCGACCCCTTCCCCGAGGAGAGCGCCTTGGCGATCTCCCACAGCTCCACCAGCTCCTTCATCCGGTCCCCGCGGCGCTCCATGTCGATCCGCGAGCGCGCGCCGTCCAGGATCGTCTTCAGCGTCCAGGCGGAACAGGGCCACGGAAGGAACCTCGCCGACATCGCCCCCCCCGCCTCCAGCGCCTCGCCCCCCCGCTCTTCCGGCGCCGCGATGAGAAGGTAGACCTCCGGATCCGCCGACAGAAGACGCTCCCCCGCATCCGCCCCCCCCGCAAGCGAGGCGAGAAACGCCGTCACCAGGTCCACCTCCCCCGACGCGATCCGCGAACGAGCCTCGTCGAACGAATCCGTCACCGTCACCCGAAAGCCCGACTCTTCCAGGCCCTCGTGAAGGGGGCGGACCGCCTCCCCCGAAGGCGCGAGAAGCACGGCGTGATAGGCGGGTTCCGGATTCATGCCTGCTCCCTCTCCACCATGGCGGTCATTGCGACTCCAGCGCCGCGACCCTCTCTTCCAGCTTCCCCAGACGCCGGACCGAGCGGGGAAGGCCCGCCAAAGCGATCTGCATCTCCCGCGTCCGGGACGCCTCGCGGGCCGGATTCCCGAAGATCACCGTCCGCGGAGAAAAGGTCTTGCCGGGGTACATCAGGGTGTGCGCCCCCACGATGCAATAGGAACCGATCACGCACCCCTCCGCGATGCCGCAGTTCCCCCCGATCGTCACGTGGTCCCCCACCGTCACGCTCCCCCCGATCCCCACCTCCGCCACGATGATCACGTCCTCCCCGATCCGGACGTTGTGACCGATCTGGAGCTGGTTGTCGATCTTCGTCCCCCGCCCGATCACCGTCGGACCCACCGTCCCACGGTCCACCGTCACCGACGCCCCGATCTCCACGTCCTCGCCCACCTCCACCCATCCCAGCTGGGGCACCTTCCGGTGCGGGCCCTCCGCCTGCTGGTACCGCTCGATCGCCCCCTCCGCCGACGCCGACTTCCCCTCCTGCACGTACCCGAACCCGTCCGCCCCCAGCACCGAACCCGCGTGCACCACCGACCGCCTCCCCACCGTCGTGCGCCGGTAGAGAACCACCGAGGGATGCAGGACCGCCTCCTCCGCCACGCGGCACGCCTGACCCACCACCGATCCCGGTCCCACCCGGGCGCCGCGACCCAGCACCGCGCCCGACTCCACCACCGCGCCCGCCCCCACGAAGACGCCCTCTCCCACCTCCGCACCCTCCTCCACCACGGCCCTCGCGTGGATCCCCCGGGGGAGCGGCGGCTCCGGCATGAATTCCGAAAGGACGGTGATGAAGGCGATCTTCGGGTTCGGCACCTCGAGGCACGGCTTGCCGGGAACCCTCAGACCCGGCGGCACGAGAAAGGCCGACGCCCTGGAGGCCTTCGCTTCCTCGAGATACCGGCCGGCCTGCACGAAGCTCAGATCCCCCGGCGCTGCGCCGGCGAGATCCCCCGCCCCCGTGATCTCGACCGCCCCGTCCCCGAGGAGCTTTGCGCCCAGCCTGTCCGCCACGTCGGAGATCTTCATGGAATCCCCCGCCTCGAATCGCTCCGGAAGGAAACGCGCGCCCCGCCGGCGTCGCCCCTACTGTTGTAGGGTTTCCGGATCGCTCCTGCAACAACAAGACCCTCGGGGAAGACCGTCGCGGAGTGAACGCGCGCGGCTCGCCGTCTCCCGTCACCGGTCCGGGGCCCGCTGCTCCCGCGCAAGGTCCGCCTCGACCATCATCCGCGCCAGGGCCTTGAACCCCACCTTGGGCGTCCAGCCCAGCGCCCGGCGCGCCCGGGACGCGTCGCCCGTCAAAGTTCCCGGCTCCACGGGCCGGAAGAGCTCGGGATCGACCGTCACGTGCTCCTTCCAGTCCAGCCCCAGGTGGGAGAAGACCTCCTCGACGAAGTCGCGCACGGTGTGGCTGGCGCCGGAAGCGACGACGAAATCGCCGGGCGTCTCGCGCTGCAGGGCGAGCCACATGGCTTCCACGTAGTCGCCGGCGAAACCCCAGTCGCGCGCAGCGTCCAGGTTGCCGAGGGGGAGTTCCTCCTGGAAACCGAGGCGGATGCGGGAGGCGGCGCGCGTGATCTTCCGGGTGACGAAGGTCTCGGGCCGGCGTGGCGATTCGTGGTTGAAGAGGATCACGGTGGAGGCGAAGAGGCCGAAGGCTTCCCGGTGGTTGACGGTCTGGAGGTGGGCGAAGGCCTTGGCGCAACCGTAGGGGTTGCGGGGCCGGAGGGGGGTCTCCTCGTCGGCGGGCCGGCCGGCGGGCCGGCCGAAGATCTCGGCGGAGGAGGCCTGGAGCACGCGCGGGGGCTCGGGAAGGGCCCGGGCCGCCTCGAGGACGCGCAGGGCGCCGAGACCGGTGACGTCGGCGGTGGCCAGCGGGTCGTGGAAGGAGGTTCCCACGTGGGACTGGGCGGCGAGGTTGTAGACCTCGTGGGGGCGGACCTCGGCGAGGACGGCCTCGAGGGACGCGGCGTCGGTGACGTCCCCCTCGTGGAAGCGGATGTCCGGCGTTTCGGGCGCCTCGAACAAGACGCGGATGGGCTCGGTCTGAAGCTCCTCCCGGCGCCGGATCAGGCCGTGGACCTCGACGCCCCCGCGAAGCAGCCGTTCCGCCAGGTAGGAGCCGTCCTGTCCGGAAATCCCGGTGATGAAGGCGCGGCGCATGCGTTCTCCTTTGCCGCCGCGTGCGGCGCGGCGTTTTCCAGCAGGACCATGATGCACAAACGCGGCGGATTTGAAAACGTCCCGCGCCACGAGGGGCTTCCGGCCCGGGACCACGGCGATGCCGCGGCCGCGGGTCGCTCATGTGCTCGGTTGTACAACAGGAACGGATCCGGGTATATTCAATCGCCATACCCGCAGGACGCAATCCAACACCTGCAGACGTTCCTGCGGTCTGGGCGGCCGCAAGGGCCGCCCCTACTGGGCGAATTCGCCTCTTGGCGAGAGTACAGCCGCGGCGGGGCTGACGACGAGGTCCATGGCGGCGGCCCGGGATGAACCGTCCCGGCGTCTCGCGCAAGGATGGGCGCCGCGCTATAATGCCCTCATGGAGCGGGATGAACGGAACAAGATCGCCGGAAAGAAGGCGCACCTCCTCACGGAAAGCGTCCGGGAACTGGCGCCGCCGTTCGTGCGCCTGGCGCCCGTGCGCCTTCCCGAGATGCGCAACGTCGCGCTCTCCCGGCGCGCCCTCGAGGTCATCGACCACCCGGACTTCCAGCGCCTCAGGCTCATCCGCCAGCTCGGCCCCACCCACCTCGTCTACCCCGGCGCCGTGCACACGCGCTTCGAGCACAGCCTCGGCGTGTGGGACTGCGTGCGACGCTACCTGCAGAATCTCCTGCACGACCCCGCCTTCCTCGAAGCCGTCGGCGAGGAGGACATCCTCACGCTCCTCGCCGCGTCCCTCCTCCACGACATCGGCCACTACCCCCTCGCCCACAACCTCGAAGCCCTCCATCACAAGGGCGAAGAGACGCCGCGGCACGAGGATCTGGCCCGCAAGATCGTGATCGGCGAGCTCACCAGCGCGCCCGACAAGCCCCCCATCGCGGAGATCCTCGAACGGCGCTGGAAGGTGGACCCCGCCCGCGTCTGCAACCTCGTCTCCCCCCCGGCCGGGGGCCTGACCGACCGCACCGACCGCATCCTCGCCTCCATCCTCTCCTCCCCCATCGACGCCGACAAGATGGACTACCTCGAGAGGGACTCCATCCACATGGGCGTCCCCTACGGCCGGAACTGGGACCGCGAGCGCTTCCTGGCCTCCCTCGTCCTGAGCCCCGAGGGGGACCGGATCGCCGTCTCCGACAAGGGCCGCGTCTCCGCCGAGATCTTCATCTTCTGCCGCTACACCATGTTTTCCGAGGCCTACTGGCATCACACCGTCCGCAGCGCCTCCGCCATGGCGGAGAGGGCGCTGGCGGCCTGGCGCGCGGAGTCCCGCATCGAAACGGACGACCTCGTCGACCTCCTCTTCGGCTCCAGCGACGAATCCCTCGTCGCACACCTTCACGAGACCGCGCCGGAAACCAGCCGCGCACGGCTCCTCCTGCAGGGCCTCCTGGGGGGACGACGGGGCCTCTACAAGCGCGTCGTCACCCTCTCCCTGGTCCATACCGACCCGCGGCGACGCGCCGGCTTCGAGATGATCTACCGCATGAACGCCGCGGAAGTGACCGCCCTGGAAAACCGCCTCCTCGACCGCCTCGCCCGCCTCGCCGGCCAGCGCTTCCCCGAGGGATCGGTCGTCGTGGACACCCCCCCCCGGGGAAAGGACCGCCTCGGGAGGGTGCCCGTCGTCCTCGGCAAGGGCCCGTCCAGGGAAGTGGTCCCCCTGGACGGCGTCTCCCGCATCGTGCAGGGCGTCGCGGAAGACTTCGCCAAGGTGGTCAAGAAGATCCGGGTCTTCGTCGAACCCGGGGCGCTGGATACGGTGCGCGCGTCCGTCCCCTTCGAGAGGCTGGCCTCCGCCGTGCTCGAGGAGACCCTCCGCGCGCCCGATTCCCTGCCCTTCTCGCTCCTGGAACCCTGAACCTTGCCATCGGAGACGCTGCGTTGCCCGACGCGCCCCGCATCTACGTATCCGCCGGCGAACCCTCGGGAGACCGGCACGGAGCCCTCTTCGTGAGGGCCCTGAAGAAACGACGCCCGGACGCCTCCTTCTTCGGCCTGGGCGGACCGGCCATGGAGGCCGAGGGCGTCCGCCTCCTGGCCCACGTGGACCGGCTCGCCATCATGGGCTTTCACGAGGTGCTCCGGCACCTCCCCTTCCTCTGGTTTCTGAAGCGCAGGATTCTCGAAGAGATGCGGCGCGAGCCCGTGCATCTCGCCGTCTTCGTCGACTACCCCGGCTACAACCTCAACATCGCCTCCGCCGCCAAGGATCTGGGTGTCCCCGTCCTCTACTACATCGGCCCGCAGATCTGGGCCTGGAAGGAGAAGCGCAAGCACAAGGTGGCCCGGCGCGTGGACCGCCTGGCCCTCATCCTGCCCTTCGAGGCTTCCTATTACGAGGGCACCGGCCTCGACGTCCGCTACGTGGGACACCCCTCCGTGGAAGAGGCCGCCCCCGAGACGCCCCGCGAGGCCTTTTTCGAGCGCCACGGCCTCGACCCGTCCGCCCCTCTGCTGGGCCTCTTTCCGGGCAGCCGCAAGATGGAGATCCGCCACATCCTCCCCACCTTCCTCGAGACCTGCCGCCTCCTGCAGGACCGCCTCCCGGGATGCCAGACCGCCCTCTCGCTCGTGGGAGGCGGCGATCCCCCCTGGGCGCGACGCCTCGCCCGGACCCGCCCGGAGATCCGCATCGTCCGGGAGGAGCGCTACGACCTCGCCGCCCACGCGGACGCCCTCCTCGCCAAGTCCGGCACGGCCAACGTGGAGGCGGCCGTGCTCGGCACCCCCCTCGTCGTCGTCTACCGGGGCCCGCTCCTGTCCACGTTCCTCGCGCGGCGCTTCCACCGCCTCCCCTTCATCAGCCTGGTGAACATCGTCGCCGGCCACGCCGTCGTCCCGGAATTCATCCAGTTCGAGGCCCGGCCGGGAGCGCTCGCCGACGCCCTGGAACCCCTTTTGGAGCGCGCCCATCCCGCGCGGAAACGGATGATCGAAGGGCTCGCCGAGGTCCGCGCGAAACTCGGTTCGGAAAAGGCCAGCGAGACCGTGGCCGGGATGGCCGTGGAGATGCTCGGCTCATGACGCGGTTTTCCCGCTGGATGGTCAGGAAGGGCCTTCTGAATCCGCCACAATGACGGGGGCCGGGTGCGCCAATATCCACCGGCGCACGCCACAGGATCAAGACCGGCGCGAGCCGTGAGCCGACCCTTCCAGCCCGACCCCGCCCTCGGACTCGAGGAAGTCGACGTCGAAAAAGGCTACGCGCTCTACCGCGACGTGATCGGGCACGCGCTGGGCATCGGGTTCCGCTGGGGACGCGCCGGAAAACGGGAACCCTCCTGACCCGCTTCGGCCCCTGCCGCTACGGCGCCGGCGCGCGCGCGTACTTGTAGGCCGCCGCGCAGGATCCCTCGCTGGAGACCATGCAAGGGCCCACGGGCGAGGCGGGCGTGCATCGCGTGCCGAACAAGGGGCAGGCGGAAGGGCGGATCACGCCCCTCAGGACGTCGCCGCAACGGCACCCCGTCTCCGCGTCCGGCCCGTCCAGCGAGAGGCCGAAACGCCCCGCCGCGTCCAGGTCCGCGAAATCCTC
>Ga0180432_10000807_pt1 | contig 50733 bp, 40 predicted proteins | sample SS_ome_10_FD_132414 | JGI IMG/M metagenome (GOLD analysis project Ga0180432, IMG submission 132414) | Hypersaline lake sediment archaeal communities from the Salton Sea, California, USA - SS_1_MS_2 metaG | ecosystem: Environmental > Aquatic > Non-marine Saline and Alkaline > Hypersaline >...
CAATCAAGGATTTCTACTTCCGCCTTGAGGAAAAATACTATAAATTCGTTGACTGGCTCGACACAAAGCATTTCCCCTACTACAAATTCGTTGACTTTGTCGAAAGCCGCGGCATTCCGAGTTTTCCGCTTTCCATAGCTGGAATTGCTGTCATTGCACTGCTTTTGTTTTTCTTTGCGGTTCCCCTGCTGGGAATCGAATTTCCCATTGCAAGAGTGCCTCTTTCAGTTGAGGTAATGGACGGGAAAGGAAACGGGATATACAACGCCTTGGTGGAAATAAAGGGAGCAGATTTTTCGGAGCAGGGAAGGACAGACGGAGCGGGAATTGCGGAATTCAACGTTCCGATGGAAACCCAGTTAACGGTAAGCGTTGAAAAGAGCGGGTTTGAAAAATACGCGGACTCGTTTTCCGTCAGCAGGGAGGAAACGAAAACAATCGAGTTAAGCGCGGAGGAAATCTCGAGGGAAATACTGTTCAAGAAAAAGGGGACAGAGGAGCTCGTGGAAGAGACAATAAACGTTTCATTCGAGTGCTCCAATATTGAGGCGGATTTCGAAGAGCAGAGAACAGTGCAAAACGGAAGGGTGGAACTGGATGGAATCCCCGCAAACTGCGGTCTGCTGGAAGTGAAGGTTGAGGGCTTTGCAGTGGACAAAGACATTGATTTGGATGAAACGCTGCCCGAAGTTTTCCTGGCCGGGGAAGAAGCCGGAAAGGGAAGAGTGTACGTTCTCGTGAAGGAAGAGGAAACAAAAAAACCCCTTGAGGGAATGCGCGTAGTGCTTGTCGGAGCGGTGGAGCGCTCCGATCTGAGCGATGAATCGGGAAGCGTGGTATTCGAGGGCGTTCCGGCGGGAGATTACTACGTAAAAGTAATGGATGCGCTCGAATACGAGGACCATGTTTCGGACACAAAAACGCTGCAGGAGGAAGACAGCGTTACTTTCAGCATAGAACTCGGAAAAGCGGCAAGGGCGCAAATAAACCTCAAAGTGGTTGATGCTACAGGGGAGCCAGTGGAAAAGGCAGCACTCAAGCTCTACAGGCAGGGGGGAACAAGCGTTGAGTACTCCGGGGAAACCGACCCGATAGGGCAGTACACTTTTAATGTTCCCACTGAAACAAAATACACGCTCGTGGTGGACAAGGCGGGATACTTCAAGGCGCAGCTTTCAGTCGAGGCACAGGAAGAATTTTTTGAGGTAACGCTGAAGGAACAGACCTCGGAGAACGGCGGGTCAATTGCAGTGAGCGCAAAGGACCAGAAAGGGAATGCTGTTGAAAACGTGAAGGTAGAATTAAAACTTGCCGACGGGGAATTCACGGGATACAGCGCTTTCACGGGAGCGGACGGAAGGGCTGAATTTACAGCAATAGAACCGGGCAATTACTACGTGTACGGCTCGAAGCAGGGCTTTGAAGGGTATGCAAGCAACGAGTTCCAGGTAAGAGAAAGGGAAATAACAAGCGTGCAGCTGGTGTTCGTAATAGGAGAGGGCGAGTTCCTGGTAAAAGTGCTCGACGATGCGGGAAACGCGCTGGCTGGTGCAAGCGTTGAAGCAATTGACGTTTTCACTGACAGGATGATGTCCCAAAAAACAACCGATTTAGAGGGCATCGCGCATTTCAGGGAGAGAGTGGACAGGAAGGTTTTTTTCGTGACGGAAGCCGACGGCTTTTTGCCTTTTGTGTCACTGCCCTTTGTACCGGTGCAGGACTCGCAGAGAGAAGTGGAAATCCGCATGATAAAAGGAACGGGAAAAATTAAAACAAGCATGACACTGCTGCTCAATGACATGGAAGTCAGGGAATTTGTCTCGGCAGGCGAAAGCTATAAGGCATTGGTGCAGCTGGTGCTGCCGAGCGAATACAATAAAGCGGGAATTCATTTGCGCGCGGGAGAAGATACTGAAGGAAAAGTGAATTCCGCCGAAGAAGACATCATTTTCATAAGGGAAATCGAAGCGGCGAACGCCAATATCAGGACAGGTTCAACTTATACCCCGCCTTTCGGGAGCGGGCAGGATTACGCAAGCAATGGGAGCACCAAGTGGGCGAACATAGAATTCGAGCCCGGGAAAAAGGGGCTGCCGAGCAGGGGCGTGTTCAACGCAATCGCGGAAGTGCAGGTAAGGGACGAAGCGGCAATGGGCGAGGATACAAAAATAAGCTACCGCGGTTATGGAGTAAGTGCAACGTATTCAAGGGACCCGATTGACGCGGCGCTTGGGAGCGCCGAATCCTCGGCAAGAAAGCATGGACTGTACGCGCAGGCATACGACAGGCATTTTTCCGTCGGACAGAGCAATGTGTGCAGCGGGGGCTACTGCAGGATTATCTTTATCGAGGACGTTGAAAGCGGAATGAAGAGCGCGGTAATTGATTCGTTTCCCGCGAACATTTCAAGCATGTATGAGTTAAACGTGAAACTCAACAAGGCAGGCGCGGGAAGTGTGAGGAATGCCTTCCTCGAAGTGCGCAACCCGGAACAGGGACTGGAATTCGGGGAATACTCAATCTCCGACGCGGCGGGAAGGAAGTTCGAGGGAAACGCGAACGGAAGCGAACTCTCAAAAGCCGTGGGAGACCTGGCGCAGGATTTAAGCGTGAGCGCGAGCATTGAATTCCAAACCCTCAAGGAGGGAACAAACCAGATTGAAATCTCGCTTGCATCGGAATCCGGAAAGGTGTTCGGGCAAACAATAAAGGTGAACGTGAGGGCGGGAGAAGAACTCCAGCTTGAAATCGTTCCCAAGGACATTGTGCCCTTCATCGACAACCAGCTGCTTTTCAGGGTTTCCACTCTGGAGGATGCACCAGTCCCAAACGCTTTTATCGAGCTTTCCCTTGACGGATACGACCTTGCAAGCGGGGAAACCGATAGCGCGGGAATATTCGCATTCGAACTCGAAGCGCCCAGCGCGGGCTCCGAGCTCCTGGCGAGAGTGAAAAAGAACGGATACGCGAGCCTGGAAAAAACAATGAAAATCGACGAGAGCATAATTGAAATAAGACCCGGGGAAGTGCGCTTTGACCTGGAGCCAAAACTCAAGGAATTCGAGAACATTGACCTGGAGCTTATTAATTCAACCGCGGTTGAACTGGAGGTCGCCGGCGTAACAGTAAGCGATTCGCTTTCAGGACTCGTTTCAGTAAAGGGAGCGGAAAAACTCGTTGGGCTGGAGCTTCCCCTGGACGGAACCGTGCCTGTGGCATTAACCGCCGTGCTCACAGAGCAGGGAAAAAGAGCGAAGGAAACGCAGGTATTGGAGGGGAGCATCGGCTTGCTGCTGAAGAGCGGGGAGTTCCCGAGCACGTGGTTCAGTAAAGTGCCCGTGAGGGCGAGGATTTTGCTGGGCGGAGAGCTTGATTCAAGCGACTGCCTGGTCATAGAACCTAACGGCTGGGAAATCGTTTCAGGCGGAGAGCAGGAAAAACTGAGCGCGAGGGTCAGGAATGCATGCACTGTCGACGGGAAAAAGGTTTCGCTGGAAGAATTCAGCGCGAGAGTGAACTGGGGAAGTGACGGCGCGATTGGAACATTCTATGTTTCAAGCGGCGATTTGGGCGATACGGAAATCGCGCTTAACCCGGAATTCACCCTGTTTGCACCCGAACTGGAGAAAAACTTTGACGGCACGCTTTTGGTGTCTTTTTCGCCGAATGCGGGTGTGAAGAGTGCGGACGCAATGCCCGCAATTGTTTTCAGGGGAAGGCACACTTCGTTCAACGGGGAGGAAAGCGTGGAGGAAAGAATTTCCGTGGACATTTCCCTGAGCAATCTTTCAAAATGCGTCGTGGTTGAAGCAGACGAGCCCCTGAAGATTAAAACCGCGCCTTCAAACCTCGGCTGGGGCTTGGGGCAGAGTTACTTCTATTCCTCGCAGTCATACCAGCCCTATGGGTTCTATCCCACCGGAACCGGCGATTACTCAATGTACGGAAGCGCGCCTCAGAATTTTTACGGCTCTTACGGCTGGAGTTCCGAGGAAAGCGGCGCTGAAAGCAGCTGGGGCTCGGAATACGCAACGTTCAGGATAAAAAACGAGTGCAAGGATTCGGTGGAAGTCAATATGGAGGCAAGCGAGGGGATCTCGCTGGACAAGGAGAACATAGAGCTTGCACCGAGAAAGAGCAGTAGCGTGAAGGTTGAATCCGGAGCGAAAAGCGGAACCTATTCCGTGGACGTTGAGGCACGGCTTATCTCATCGGACGACGATTACGAGCTTGCCGAAGTGATAGATGTGGAAGTGCTTAACATGGACGAACTGATGCAGCAGTGCATGCCCTCCATTGAGCCGAGCGTGTTCAAGCCCAACTGGTTCGGGATTTTCAGGACCCGCGGCAGGATTTACAACCGCTGCTATGACTACGGGTTCAGGCTTGAAATGCTGATGCCACAGCACTTCATGTGCTATACCCCGAAGAGTTCCGGCGAACAGTTGAGCGCGGAAAGCTGCCCTCTCATGAGCAATTTCTATTCAATGCCCCCGAGAACAATCGATGCTGGGGAAAACCAGACAATTGAAGTCGTTGAATTTTCCTTCAACCTCAACGAAAGCGTGAAAGAGGAATTCGACGACTTTGACAGCATTGAGAGCATAGGACGGCTGGGAAACATTGTAATAAACAATTTTTCTGTTACTTCGCCGGGCATTGCCGCAATTCCTTTCAGGCTGCCCGATTCCTCAGTGCAGCAGTTCTCGCAGAGACAGGTATTCTTCCAGGTTCCCTATGACCTAAGCGCCTGGCTCGGATGGCTTTCAGGGCGCAGACCGGAGGACAACGTGCCGCCGAGCGCGCCGGATATTACCATAACCCCGAAAAAGCCGCTTACAGAGGATGACATCTTGTGCACGGTGCAGAGCTCTGACGCGGACGGGGATGAAATAGATTACAACATTAACTGGCTGCAGGGCGACCGCGTATTGGCGCACCAGAAAGGTTCATCTAACTCGCTCACCCTGCGCAGCGACCTCACGAGAACAGGGCAGGAATACACCTGCGAGGCAACAGCCTGCGACAAGTGGGCGTGCTCCGAGAAAAACTATTCAAGCGTCAAGGTTCTGAGGGCTGAAGGACCGGGCACTTTCGCCGGCTTCAGTGCATGCTCTTCCGAGGAAACGGGCGAGGATGCTTACAGGGATTACGGCTTCAACAGACTGGCGTTCAGCTGGAAGGAATCCGATTTCGGCGAGAGTTCCTGTTCCGGAAGTTCGGGCTATTTCTGTGATGCCGTGCAGTTCATGCTCTCTCTGAGGGAAAAATTCCGCAAAGTGGAGAGGACAGCGGAAAAGCTCGGCAATTCGCCCTACAACGAGAACGCGTTAAACCTCGCCGCGCAGAGCGGCGCTGACTCGTTTGTTCCAGAGGCGGGAAACCTTTACAGGTTCTCGAAAATGCAGACAGTTATACCTGAAAAAACGGGAAACAGGGAAATACTCTTCTTCCTGGAAAACAGCCGCACTTTCCTTTCCCCTGAGAAAAAGGACTGCGCTCCGGACATTGTTTCAACTGTGAGGAACAATCTTTCGGAAATAATTGCCGGCAGCGGGGGAAGCAATCTTGACACGCTTCTCTCAAACATGGAAAGCGAGGTAACGGACTGCTATGGTCTGGATTTCAGGGGGGAGAATATTGTGGGAGTGGTGAATGACAGAACGATTTCCTCCGACACGATATGGAAAGACCTCAAGGAAAAGGGAATAGTGAACGCGACAGTGAATGCAAGGTATGCAATTGCATTCAACGATTTCAAGAAACTGCACTCGGTGCTTCTGGAAAACGCGGGCAGGGACCCGGAATACGAATTCTCAATTTCCTTCGGGGGCACTGAAACGGATGACCACAACGTGCAGGACTGGACTACATTCATTCAAAAGTTCTACGAGGCGCTTGACTCGCGCGAGCCCTTCAAGCTCGGCGTTGTGAACAGGAACGGATTGAGCGAGGAGACAAGGGAGTATGTGAGAGGGAACGCTGCCGAAATTTCCGGGCTGGAAGGAGGCAATTACGTGGACGGAAAAACCACTGCGGTAAACGAGGCATTCCTTATAGGGGACAATTATTCCCGTGAATTCCTCGGGGATTTCTTCGAGCACGGCGGATACACTTTTTCGGGAATTGACCAGGGCAAGGTTTCTTTCATGGAATATTCATCGCTCGCGGATTCGCGCTTTGAGGGAGAGGAAAGCATGCCGATTGAATCCGGCAAATACTATTACAAGTTAACGCCGACCGTTGACATTGCCGGCGGCGGGGTTGAAGTTGTTGACTACGAGGTCAGCCTCGCGTTGAAGAAAAGCCTGCTGGAGCTGGACCAGGATTCGGGCAAGAATTACGCAATGAATCCCTTCCTCAGACTGCCGTTTGATGCTGGCGGGGAAATACTGGAGAACGCTTCCCTGGAAGGGGGCTATGGTGTTGCGTTCACCGAAAAGCCGGAAGTGGACGTTTATTATTTCTTCGATTCAGCCGAAGAAACAGGGCATAAAGCGCTGGCTGGGAACAGCGCGGGAGTGAGAACTCTGGAGATTGATTTTTCCAACAAATTCGGGGAACTGCAGGGTTCGGAGGAAGTGCCGGGGAAAATAATGGAACTGGACCTTTCCCAGGGAATGCTTGAATACGCTCCTTCATGGCCTGTTGCACTGGAACTTGAATGGGGCGAGGGAATGCAGAACACAGTGTTCTACCGCTTTGAACGCGAGTACGACGAATATTACGGGAACGCGCGCCGGTTGTTCACTTGGTGGATTGGCGAGGACAGGAAAGCCGGGGACTCGCTGCAGAACTATGACGGCGGAGACTATGATTTCTGCACTGAATGGGCAGGCACAAGGAAGCTTGCCAGAGTGGAGATGGAAGAGCCAGGTACATGGACGGCGTTTGCATTCGTGCCGGCAGAGCAGGGCGCCGAGGAAATGTCCCTTGAACTGCTGTGCGCTGAGGAAATCACCCAGATTAGCGCGAGAACCTACGATATGAGAGTGGGCAGCACTGACAGCGTTAAGGGGATTTCAGGAGGCGCGGTGCACATCAATGTAGAGCGCAGCGAGAAGCCGCCGTCTTTCAAGCGCTATATTGAGGCAATCGAGCGCGGAGAGGTATGCGTGAGAAATGCGGGCGAGGAAAAAATGGTTCTTTCGTGGAATCCGCAAATACTGGAGGATTTGAGGCCTTAAGGGCAAAACAGCGATTGAAAACGTTTAATAATGTAAGGAGACATTAAAATAAATTGGAGGAATAACCAGGAAAAGGATTTGGGGTAATTTGTATGGGTGTTGTTGATTCTGCTAAGGATTTGTACTTCCATCTGGAGGACCGCTATTATAGGCTGATTGACAGGATTAATTCCCGCGTGCTGTACAAAATAGTCGACAAAGTAGACAGCGTTGTGCCGTCGTTTGCCCTGGTTTTGCTCGTGATTTTTGTTTTAATCGCGCTGGGGATAATGTTCGTGCTCACGCAGGGCATTTCCCTGCCTGTTGCAACCTCTGAGCTTGTCGTGAAAGTACAGGACGAAAAAGGCAATCCGTTGAAAGGCGTGGGAGTGGAATTCACTGCGGCTGATGGAACGGAGCACTACAAGACCACTGATGCAGAGGGAAAAACCCCTGCATTGGGGTTTGCGACGGGAAGCGAGGTGGAAATAACGCTGAGCAAGGACGGCTATGCCCCAAAACCGTATTCCGCGAAATTCAAAGTGAGCGAGCCTTTTGTGGAAAAACTCGTTGAACTCGAGGAAGAAAAGGCATTCGATTACATTAAGTTCAAAATAATGGATGAATTGTTCCAGCCCGTGGACAAGGTATGGGTTGAATTCGACTGCTCGGAAAGCAGTGCCGAGGATCCGGCGGGAATGTTTTCAAGCCAGGGAATCGTCGAAGTGGCTGTTCCCAAAAACTGCGGGGAACTGAGGGTGGATGCTTCCGCTCCTGGCTATGAGGAGCTGACAGCCGAGGAAGTGGTTGACAACGCCACCATATTCCTGCAGGAAAAGGAGGATGAAAGAGGCACTATTGTTGTCTCGCTTACATCGCACGGAGAGCTTGCCGCGGACGAGCAGATAACCGTCAGCCTTTACAAGGACACCGGGGCAGCGGACGGAATAAATGTTGAATCAAAGGAAACAACCACAGGACAGGCAGAGTTTTCCGCTGCACCAGGAACCTATTACGTGAAAAGCCTTTCAACAGCAAAGTACACCGTGAAAGAATCCCTGCCCTTCGAACTCGAAGCGCGGGCAAGGAAGGATGTTACGCTTGAACTCGAGGAAAGGGTTATAGGAAAAATAAAGGTCAAAGTGCTTGACGAGAAAACAGGAAAAGCGGTGGAAAACGCCGGCGTTACATTCAAGAAAGGAACACAGCAAGTATTCTACCAGGAAACAAACGAGCAGGGGATAGTGGAATTCAACCTGCACGAGGACATCGGCTATACGCTTATAGTCAACCACGAGGATTACTGCATTGTGCGCAGGGAAAACGTGAGGAAAAGCAACGATACGCTGGAAATAGAAATAGAGAAGTACACGGGACAGTGCGGCGGCGTACTCCTTGCAAGGGTGCTCGACGACGAAACCGGCAAGGGAATGGAGCACGCTACAGTAGGACTTTACGATGAGCAGGGCTACTCTGCGGGATTCAAGCCGCTTTTGACGGACATCAACGGGGAAGCGGAATTCGCTGGGGTTGAAACCGGAGACTACCAGGTGTTCGCGTACAAGGGAAGCGCGAGCGGCTGGAGCGATATAAAGAAATTCGTGAGGAGGGAGGCACAAAAGACCGTTTACACTGTGAGCCTTACCATTCCTCTCGGGGCAATAAGGGTGAGGGTGCTCGACGACGAACTTGAACCGCTGCCCTTTGCGGACGTTGCACTGAAGAGAGCATTCGACAACAAATTACTGCAGGGACCAATGCCGGTGGAGGACGCGAACGGCTGGATTGAATTCTTGGAGAAATCAGGCGAGGACGTGTTTGCCGTTGTTTCAATGGAAGGATACACCGATTTTACTTCAAGTTCGGTCAGGGTGCTGCCCAATTCAACGCGGGAAATTGTCGCAGAACTCGAACCCGAAATAATTTCCGGGGAAATCGAGGCGGAATTCCTGGGATTGTACAAGAACGGGAGGAAGGCAACAATTCTGGGCGCGGGACAGGAGTACGATGCGAGATTCCAGCTGAGGATTCCCAAAAACCAGGACTACGAATTCATAGGAATGCATATCAGGACTGGCAAGGAAAACACAATGGAAAAGGACATGGTGTTCATTAAGGAGCACAGCGCTCCGGCAGCGCCCATAATCTCAAAGGGCACTTCCTTCAATCCGGAGGAGGGCTTCGATTACGATTCACAGTTCAAGACCGCTGACGGGGCAAAATGGATGAATTTCAAGTGGGGCAAGTTTTCATCGGGAAAATTCAACGTTGAAGTTACAGTAAAAGTAAAGGACTTGGCAAAACAGGGCGAGCAGGTGCCCGTTTACTGGCGCGCGTGGGCGAAAAAGGAAGACGACGGCGTGGTAAGGGACCCTGAAGACCAAACGCTGGGCTCAACAATGTCGCAGAACGAGCTGTACGCCAACACCGACAGCAAATTATTCCAGGTCGGAATTGAAACGCTGTGCGCAGACAAGTGGTGCTTTGCCGGCAGCATTCTTGACGTCGAGGACGAAATAATCCAGTCCGTTTCCGACTCCTACGGCGCAATAGTGGGAAAACAGTACAGGCTCTCGTTCAAAATATTGAACGACAGTCCTTTTGAAACGGACATTTTCGACAACGCAAAAATGCGCGTTGTGACAAGGAATTCCGCAATTCTGCTCCAAGACTACCAAATAATAGGCCCGCAGGGGAGCAAAACAGAGGGAAGCGCTAATGCTTCCTCCCTAGACTGGATTGAAATCGGCGACCTCACGCCAAGCAAGGACGTTTCCGGCACGATTTATTTCACTCCCAAGTCCGCGGTGAGTTCATCGCTATTGCTGCAGGTGCACTCGCGTTACAGGATTGTTTTCGAGAAGGAAATAACAGTCGACAGCGCTGCAGCGAACGAAATGGACGTGAAGTTCAAGAAAGAGGGCGAATACGTTTCGGACTACGGCTTGCTCCCGAGCGGAGTGGAGCAGACGCTGACGGTGAAGGTGTTCGACAAAGCAAGCGAACTGGAACTGGAGGGTGCGACGGTAAAAATAATTGACCGCTTCGGGTCAGTGCTCGGGGAGGAAAAGACCACGTTCTTCGGAATCGCGGACGTCGTAATGCCGGTGCTCAAGCCAGGGGAAAAGCTCACAATGAGCGTGCAGAAAGCTAATTACATGCCGCTGGAGAAGGCGCTTTCCGTTGACGACAGAGTGCTTGAAGTCGAGCCCGCTGCGTTAAACGTTACGCTTAACGCGCAGACCGCGCCGGAAAAAAGCATTAACGTAACGCTCAAAAACAAGACAAGCCTGGAGCTTGAAATCGAATGGCTCGAGGTCACCGGCGACTTCCAGGACCTGGTGGACAAGGAAAAAACAGGGCAGTGGCTTTACTCGCAGTATTCAGGGGAAAAAATATCGGGAAAGGAATCAAGGAACATAGTGCTCAAAATGTTTTTGACCGACCTGGGGAAATCCGTAAAGGAAACCAGGACACTGAAGGGAAAGTTCAATGCAAGGGTATTCTCCTCGGGGCAGACATGGGAGGTTTCAAAGGACCTCACAGTAGTAATAGGACTCGGGGGGGAAGTGGATGATACAGCGTGCTTTTCACTCAGCACGCATTCATGGAAAGCCGCAACTGAAATTTCCCCCAGAAACAAGGACGTAATGATAGTGAACAACTGCTCGGTGGACGGAAAGCCGGTTGAACTCCAAAACCTTAGCGCGAAAATAGTGTGGGAAAGCAATCACTTGGGCGAATTCAAATTCGGAATTGACGGAGAAAACAGCATTGAAATCAGACCCGGGTTTTTCAAAATATTCAGGAAGAGCATGGGAAAAGAGGAAACCCTGCCGGGCATTCTTTCGTTCATTCCCGACGGCGGAAACCTCGGAACGGCAAAGGCGACAGTGATAGTGCAGGCAAAGAATCCCACGCAGTCAGGCGAACAACTGCTGGAGGACTCAATTGAAGTGGAAATAACCGTTGTTTCTCTGGATTCCTGCCTGAGGGTGAGCAGGGATTTGCTTAAACTGGCACCCAACGACGAGGGAACATTTGAAATAAGCACGGGAGACTGCGGTGGAAATGTGGACATAAGGCTTATTTCCGAGCTCACCGTGGGCAACAAGGAGATAACAATGGGAAGCAACGACTCGCATACAGTCACAGTGCTTTCAGAGGAAAGGATTCCGGGACAGTATCCGATCTACATTAAATTCAGGGCCGCCGGCAAAAACGAGTACGAAGTAGGAAAACTCGTAAGAGTGCTCATCGAGCCGACGGAGGGATGCATCAGATTGAACCGCTATGAGTACGATATTTACGATAGCCCGGACAACCCCTACGACGGGTTTGACGTGGGAAAAATAATCAATTCCTGCCCGAGCCAGAGGGTTGCGGGCGTGGTGAGATTCAACGAAAAGAATTTGTGCAAGGCGGTAAGGAACGGCTTTGTAGGCGGACTGATTGGAATGATTTACGGTGGACTGCAAGCCAGCAACATGGGCAGGGGCTTTTTCGGAATCGGACCGACATGCAGCGAACAGGGCGGCGTAATATGCGGCACCGGAACAAAATGCTCCGTGGGAACAAAAATTGTTTACGGAAAGGAATGCTGCATTGACGGCGAATGCGTGAAAGTTGAAACCGCCGCAACGCAGCCCGCGGAAGAACCTGAAGCAGAACCAGAGGAACCAGCGGAAGAAGCGGAAGAACCCGGAGAAGCGCCCGCCGGAGAGCCGGCGGAAGGGCCTGCTTTCGGCACATGCGCTGAAATGGGCGGCGAAGAATGCGAACCTAACCAGGACTGCATGGACGGCGAAACCAAGCTTCCGTTTACCGTTGCGTCTGACATAATAAACTGTTGCATTGGAGGCACTTGCACTGACAGGGAAGAGGAACAGGGAGAAGAGCCAACACTCCAGTCATGCGCTGAATTGGGCGGAGAGCCCTGCAACGGCGGAACATGCGCTCCGCCTTTGACCGGGATAACTGACGCTTCATACCCCCAGATGGTTGATTCACTGGACGGCGAATGCTGTGTCGGGGGCAGGTGCATTACTGCAGGGGAAGAATTAACCTGTGAGGAGCAGGGCGGAAGCCTTTGCCCCGGCGGAATATGCCAGGTTTATCAGTGCGACGGGGAGGGCTGCAATCCGGTAAACGTTGAGCCAACAATTGTAGCAGGAGAAGAATGCTGCCTTGAGGGAGCATGCGTGTATGAGGCGCAGGGAAAAGAGGAATCCGGCTCCGCGGCAGGAATGGTTGCTCTCGGGGCAATCGATGTAAGCTCGGTGCTGGGACCGCTGGCTGAAGGATTAGGCGGGCTTCTGGACATTGACAACTTTTTGGAAGGATTGTTCGTCGGATGGGTAGCGAACTCGGCGTACAATTACCTCATGGTGCAGCAGGAAGGCAAGGTCGCATTCGACGTTGTCGCGGACGACCTCGCAATCACTGCGCTGCGCGTGCTCTATCCGAGCGGGCGCGAGGACAACGACGCGCCAGGAATTAGTGCAGAGCTGGGCGCGGAGAAAACCGAAAGGTCAACGGAACTCGAACTCGGGAGAAGGGAAACAGAAATAATATTCGAAAATTCCGATGGAATAACTCAGGAAAATCCCGTAAGCCCGATTTACAGGATTTTGAAAGTGGAGGGAGAGAAAAGGGAGTACGAAACGGATTACGGGGGAGATGCAGGAGAAGAGGGATTTTTCACCTCGCTCTGGAACGCTATAAGGTTTTGGACGGAATGTCCGGAAACGGAATTCAGCGAGGAGGACGCAGAACAATTCATAGTGGACGGCGGCGACCTCGAGGTAAAGGAATCCGAGGAATACTTCCAGAAATTCCACTTACAGTTCAATTCATACGAGCCCGAAGAGCCTACTCCGACACCTGTTCCCGGGGAAAGCTGCAAGATAGGAACGAGGGTCGGAAAAACCGGCGAGGAAGCAATGCCCAGCATTCTGCTCAAGTGGAACTGGAGCGACATACAGGAGAATACCTGCGACGAAGGCGGCGGGGAAACTTACTGTGATGCAACGCAGTTCAGCATTGAATTGCTGAAAAGGATTCACGGGATTGAGGAACTGCTGGCAGGGCAGACTTTCACCTGCCCTTCCGAGAGCGGGGTGCTTGAGGACGTGTCACAGGCATTGAGCGAGAGCGAGGAGGACGTTGCAATCACGCGAGTGAAAGTGGAAAAGGAAGGCGGCAGCGCTACTGTTGAGGTAACAATTGAAAGCAACAACAACAAGGAAATGGAAGTGCGCGGGACAATAAAACTCATTGATGACTCCACCGGAAATGAAATAAATTGTCCTGGCGGAGTTCTCAGCGTGGATGTTGTGAGCAGGAACTATCTGGAATGCTCTTTCACTGATTTGGCGGAAGGAACTTACACGGTGGAGGCTGAAATAAGCCCGCAGTTGAATACATGCAGCGAGGAGTGCAAGAACCTGGATACTGGCAACGATTCACTGAACGCAAAGCTCACGGTGGGAGAGGAATCAAACGTGTTTAGGGTCTGCGAGCCCTATTCCACCACGAGACTGGGCGCGTATTTGACCGCCAACCCCGGAAACGCTGCTCTTGAAGAAGCGGCAGAACTGGCAAACTTCAAGGCACTGCTTATAAGGGACGGCTACACGAAGGATTTCCGCGCTGACTTCGACGAATACTGCGAAACAAAGGACTTCTTTAATGCGCCTTCCTATTATCTCGGCGACAGCGGGCTTGCGAGGTATTTCATTGATGACGAGCTCTTTTCCTTCAAGTCCTACTTCCTCGAAAGCATTGGATATGTTCCGGAGGGAAAATACCAGGTGGACGTGGACATTGTTTACGGTGACAATTCCTGGAGTCTTTTCAAGGAAGGAGAGCCGAATGCGGTAATTGAAATAGAACTGAGCAAACTTGATACGCCCAGACCTAACTCGCCTTTCTACTACATGCCTTTCGATGGCTTGGTTGGCGTGGATTCGGAGAACGGAAGGCAGGGTTATGGTGTGAATTTTAAGGAGGAATCGCCGGCAACGCTCATGATTAACGAGGACCCGGAGCAGTTGATTTATTCGAGCACTATTGCTCATTCCTCGCCGGTGCCCGGCGCATGGGTGTACACCAACAGGATTGAAGATTTCCGCACGCTGAACAATACCCGGAGGGGCGTCATACTTGACATTGTGAGGAATCCGGACCTCGAGGAAACCACCATAAACCTGAGCCCGAGCAATGCTACGCCGGTGATATTAAAGGTTTCTGGCGGGCAGTCGGACAAGGCGTTCGCGTTTTACAATGTTACCGTTGACGGCGAACCCCAGCAAGTAGGAAGCTATCTGACGAGCTGGACAGGAATAGGAAAGTACTGCTATGATTTCGAGGACAACGAAATGACCGAAACATACCAGGAAACTCACGATGTCCACGGAGGCGTAGGCGTAACGGAATGCGCGGGCACTTTCTCGACTGCAAGCTATGGTCTGGAATGGTGCGATATTAAGAGGAAAGGCAACGTTTTCCTCAAGACAATGTTCTTTACGCCCACTGAAAGCGAATCAATACTCAACGCGGTTGAAGGGCTTGACTCGATGAGCTTTGTTTCTCCTACTTCAAGCGGAACTGAGCAGGTGTTCCTTAACGGGACGCATTCTCACGCCATTGAATCAGTGGAGAGAATACTGAACCTGGTGCGGGCGGAAGAGGTCTGCGTTACCGGCTACGGCAACGAAGTGAGAACCACGTTCTTCTGGAACCCGGAGAAAGTTTTGGAGAACTCGCTCGGCGAAGAAATGGAGAATGCAGTCGGGGAATGCATAGCTCCCTTCAAACAGCCTTGAAAAAGGGAATAAATTAGGGGAATGGCGTGTCTCTTGGCGAGAACCTCAGGGAATTGTATTATTCTGCAATGGACTCATTGCTCGGGTTTTTCGAAAGGTTCGGCTGGAAGAAGACCGCTTTTGCAATCGGCATTCTGATTGTCGCCTGCGCGGTTGTCATCTTTTTTCTTGCACAGCAGCCCGAGGTGCAAACGGTAAGCGTGGAACTTGAATTTGTGGATGAAGAGGGCAATTCCCTTGCCGGACTGGAGTTTGAGTACAGCGTTAACGAGGGGCATTCGCTGGAGGGGGAAACGGATTCCCGCGGAAGCTTTTCAATTGAAGTGATTGCGGGAAGCGAAGTGCTCGTTGCGGTTGAAAGGGATGGCTTTGAAGGGCTCGAGACAACAATTTTTACGGGCAAATCTGACATGACGGAAACAATTGCTCTCAGGAGGGAAGCGGCAAAAAAGGAGAGGAAAATACTCAGATTCGAGGATTCCGGAGGACTTATAACAGGCAAACTGATTATGGTAAGGATTGAGTGCGAGAACAGGGCTATTTCCCCGTGGAGAGAGGCGGACGAAGACCTGGACGGAATAATCGAGGTTGAACTGCCCCTGAACTGCGGACTGATAAGCGTTACAGTTGAGGAATCCGGTTACAATCCCTCGCTGGAAAAATTCAGGGAGGGGGAGAAAGAAAAAATAATCCGCTTGAGGGAGAAAGAGCCCGAAAAGGGCTCCTTGGTTGTGAGGATTGAGAACGAGCTGGGGGAAACTGAAAGGGAAACGAATTTCCTTGCGAGGATTGAGGGCGTTTCCTACAGCGATGAAGCGTATTCGGAGGCAAGGGGAAAAGTGGAATTTGCGGATCTGCTGCCGGGATACTATGACATCATTGTAGCGGATCCGCAGGGGAATTATTCAACCGAGAGAGCGCTTTTTATTGAAGTGAAGCCGAGCATTGCAAGGGAAGTAACAGTTACAATGACGAGGAAAAAGGTGGGCTTTATAAAAGTGACCGTGCTCGACCAAGAGAGCGGGGCAAGGGTAAAGAATGCGACGGTTAAATTAAAGGACATGCAGGACATTCTCCTGGAGGAAAAGAATACTGGCGCGAATGGAAGCACTGTGGAGTTCTGGCTGAAGGAAGAACAGGCACTGAGAATAATTGCAAAAAAGGAGGGGGGAATAGGCGAGGGATACTTCCCGAAAAGCGTTGACCTTAACGACATTAATAGGGATATAGAAATAAGGATTGAGAGAATAACCGAGGAAAAAAGCGGGAGAACGATTGTTACAGTGCAGGACGAGGACGGAATGGCTGTGGAAAACGCAAAAGTAATGTTCCGATATGCCGACACAGGCGGAATAGTTGAACTGCCCGACGCGAGGAACTACAAGTTCAGCGATGAGAATGGAATGGCTCGCTTTTCCCTGGGCGTGCTTGAAAGAGCAGTATACCCTTTCGCTGTAAAGTACCCGGCAAGCGGAGGTTCTGCCGCAGATTCCGCGCTTATAAGCTCGGAAGAAGTGAATGAATTCAATGTGAGGCTTTCAATAGGGGACTGCACCCTGCTGCTCAGGGCAGTAGGCGAGGACTCCGAGCTCGTGCCGGAATCGGAATTCGAAATATTCAATTCCGAGGGCGAAAGCCTGAGCGGAAAGGTGCCCATGGTTGAGGGCGAGGCAAATTATACGCTGAAAGCGGACGAAAGAGTGTATGTTGTGTTTGAAAGCCCCGGCTATTTGAGATACCAGAGCGAGGAAGTTCAGCTCTGGCCGGACAGGTCATTTGAAATAATCGGGGAAATGCAGAAAAGGGTCTCGCTCGAGAGGCCCAGAATTTTCTTTAGGGGGTTTTTCAGTGAAGGGAGGGAAGTGAAAGCGCTTATCGCCGGCGGGAAATACGAGGCGGTGTTCATTGCGGCAATGCCTCTCGCTGAGGAATACGGGAAACTGGGCTTCAATGTTAGACTAGGCGATGAAAGCGATGTTTCCAATGACCCGCTTTTTATTACCGGGGTGAATGCCGGCAACCCCGATTCGCTGCTTTTCGGCGAAACATTCAATCCGCCCAAGGGATTTGAAAGGGAACAGCTTACAGAGGGAAAGGCAAAATGGGCGAACATTGAGTGGCTTTCTCCGGTGCAGGAATCGTATAAAATTTCCGTGGAATTCAAGGTAAGGGATTCAACGCTTCCTAAAACAAGGCTTTCACTGCATTACAGGGCTTACGCCGTCAGGGACGGGAAATACTACAGGCAGCCCGAAGACCTAATGCTCGGCGTTGCGGAAGACACGAGCGCGAAGGACGGCTTTTACGCAAAGGCGAACTCTATTGTTTTCTTCGAGGGCGTTTCGCCGAGCTGCGAGGAGGATTTCTGCGTTTCAGGAGAATGGCTTTTCGGTGTTGAAGAGCAGTTGTTCATCGAAAAGCCCTATACAGTGCAGGTTTTCTCGGATTACAATTATTCGTTTGTTTTATTCAACAATTCCCCGCGCACTTACAGCAACAGCAGGATTGAGATAAGGAATGAGTTTGAAGGCGAGAGAGACGGCGTGCTGAGGCTCAAGAAAGCGAGGATAAGGAACGCCTCGGGGGAAACGCTCGAAGTCGAGCCGGAAGATAATGAAATCGTGCTCGATGAACTGGGGGACTTCACCCAGAACAAGGAAGTGGAAGTTGAACTTTTCTTTGAGCCGGTTGAAATAAAGGACTCGCAATTCAAAATAGTGCTCGTTGCCGACGGAGTGATTTCCCTGGAGAAAACCCCCGAATTCAGGGTCGTTTCCGCGGAAGAAATGGAACTCGTGGTTTCGCCGGAGGTTATTCCCGCTTTTATTGAAAATATCGTGGAAGCAAAAGTGACAAGGAACGGGGAAGCGCTTGAAGGCGCGCTCTTAAGGCTGACTGCAAAAATGCCCGGAACAGAGCACCACGTGCTTTCAAAGCATTCGAATAGCTTGGGCTTTGCGGTGTTTGAAATTCCCGCGCTTCCTCCTGGTACAGTAGTGCTCGTGGAAGCCGAAAAAGCCGGGTATGCTCCTGCAAGAGCGGAAAAAACTGTTTCAGAGGAGGTTTTGAGGGTTATTCCGCATCAACTGGAAGCGCAGCTTCATTCAGGCAGCAAGAAAAGCGAGGAATTCGCCCTCGAGGTAGAAAACCTTACGGGCATGGAACTCGAACTTGAAGAAGCATTGTTTCTCGGGGAAACACGCGGACTGCTGGACTTGGGCGCAATGAATGCCTTTTCCCAAATGAACGCGGGAAAGAAAATTCCGGCGCTGGATTCCGCGGAAGTGCGCGCTATAAAAGTGGTTCTTTCAAGCGAAGCCCGGGAACTCATGCAAGGCAATGAATCGCTTGAACTCGAACTCGTGCTGGTATTCGGCAACAGGGCGAGGAATGCGGAGTATTCTGTCACCCTGCCGGTGCTCGTGGAAATTTCCCTCGCGGGATTGCCTGAAAACGCGCCCTGCATTTATTTGGATGGCGCGGATGTTCCGGAGTGGCGCGCTTTTACTGCAAAAAACCAGGCAAGGACTGAGTTTGAAATAATTAATGCGTGCGAGCAGTCTTCGCGGCCCGTGAACCTGGAATCGCTTGTGGCGAGAATCGACTGGGATTCGAGCATTTCCGGGATAGTGGAACTGACGGTTAGCAGCCCGGACGGCGCAACGGCGAGCCAGGCTTTAACGCCCGGGAAGAAGGCGAAACTGTTCGATAACTTCAGGTCGTGGGAGCACGGAACATACAATGCAATCGTTACTTTCACCCCAAAAACAGGGTATCTGGGGAAGACCGCGGAATTCACTCTTTCTTTTGACGGCGAGGTGCTATCGGACGCCGGACTGGTTCTGGTGAACAACGACCGGAGCGCTTCAGTGAACGGCGAGATAAAAATAGTGAATCTGGAGGACTGCGTGCAGCTGCCGGACGAAATTATCTCCGCCGGAGAGCAGGGTGGCGATTTCGCTCTTTCCCTGGGAGAGGAATGCGGTGACATTTCAATTGACATTGAACTGTGCCGCGGCGACCAGGAGTGCAGCGGCGGAACAGAGGGCGGCATTACTGTTACGCCTAAAACTTTTACCCTCAGCGGAGCGCAGGCGGAAAAAACCGTGAGCGTTTACGGAAAGGAAATTCCCGGAATGTACGGTGTGCCTGTGCACGTTAAAATGCAGGGCGGTTCCTTCAAGCTTGCCGGCATCGTCGATGTTCTGGTTGAACCGGGAGAGCAGGAATATCTTTCATTGAGCAGGTATGAAGCCGTTCTGACAAAAGAAGCGGAGTGGAAGGACACGCTTGAGGTCACGAATTCCTTTTTTAGCGAGGAAGTGCAGGTTACTGCAAATTACTGCACTGAATGCAAGCATGCTGATGAACTTCCGGAAGAATGCCACTGGAACATTGTGCTGAAGGAAATGGCTGAAAAAAAGCACACTGCCGAAACATGGCTGAATTCTGTCTTTAGTGCCGCTGCAACCGGCTTTGGGGCCTGCGCGGTAACCGGAAACATTATTACAATGATTACATGCGCTGCAGTGCTCACGGGAGTGGAGGCAATCGAGTTATTTATTGACGTCGTGTGGGGACCTGAATGCGAAATTACCCAGGAAACCTTTCCGCTTAACGATTACGTGCTTTTACTGGAGGAATTGAACGCTGATATTGCGCCGGGCGGTTTTTCCGCGCAATACAGCGGCGCGGAAACGGAAAAAATCCTGACAGAGAAAAAGGAAATAGGCGGTCTGGATATAATGAATGCCTCGCATACCGAGGAGCCATTGCCCTTGTACGGAACACTTGAACTGGTTCTCCCGGAGCACGTCCACGGAGACCCACTGCACTTGAATCCAGCGCTGAAATTTGACGACGCGAATTTCGGACCGTTTGATTTGGAGGATTCCGAAACAAGGGTTTATTCCCAAAAATTCCACCTGAAGATTGTTACCGGCAGCTCCTTCGAGTTTGAGGATTTAAGCGTTCCAGTGCCTGAGGATGTTTCCCCGTGCGTGATGGGTGCCAGGGTCGGCTATTCGGGAGAGAACGCCCTGCCCAGAATAAAACTGGGCTGGGAATGGAGCGATGAAGAAATCGCGTGGAACAGCTGCGACGAGGACAACAACCAGGCATTTTACTGTGATGCTACGCAGTTCAGCATTGCGCTGAGCAAGCGCCTGCACAAACTGGAGGAATTTTTCTCCGAAAACGATTACAGTTTTTCCTGTCCCAGGAATCCGGCTATAGTGGCGGTGGAGGAATTCATTGAAGAGCACGGCGAGGAGCAGAAATCAAGGGAAGTGGAAGAGGGCAAAATCGGGGTGAAACTTATCAGCTATGAACTGGACGGCAACATGGCTAAAGTAAGGGTTACGGTGCACAACCGCGCAGAAGAAAGCGCTTACGCCGATGTAAAAGTGGTGCTTTCCGGGCCGGAGGGATACGCAGAGGAACGCGAAAGGACAACCGCGGTAATTCCCGCGGGGGATACCGCGAACGTTGAATGTGGGTTTTCCGACCTGGGGGAAAGCGGAACTTCTTTTTACACTGCAAGCGCTTATGTCGAAAGTGCCGCAGTGGACGAAGACCAGGGGGTCGCGTTCGTTTATTTCGTTGTCACCGGCGCGGAGGAGGACTGCTGGCTCGGGTTCTCAACCAAAAAACTCGAAGGGCATCCCACGATAGAATACTTTATTAACGAAAACCTGCCTAACTGGGAGAAATACGTGACAGAGAAAAGCGTTTCCTTCCCTTCGGACTGGCCCGGGGAAAGCAGGGATGGAAAATTGCAGTTTTTGAGGAAACTGCTGGAATTCAACGCACTGCTCGTGAAGGATTCCTTCAGCGAGGATTTCATGCAGGATTTTTCAGCGCATTACTCCGATGAGCAGTTTTTCGAAGTGCCTGAATGGTTTGCCGGGGAGGACAACGCTGTCGGGGAAATGTTCTCGGAGGAAAGGGTTTCAATAAAGGGAAAGTATTCTGGCAGCTCTGCCTTAAGTTCGCCGGGAACTTACACTGTGCTCATTGGAATCGACTTCTCTGGCAAATGGAGCCTGTTCGCGGACGGCGAGCCCGATGCAAACGTGGACGTGGAACTCTACAAACTCAAAGAACCGGTGCCCAATTCAATTTTCTACTATTTGCCTTTCGACGGGAGAGTGGGATACGCCACTTCAAACGGAAGGCAGGGATACGGGTTGAACTATGATGCTGAGGGCGAGGAAGTTATGCTCATTGGGGGAGGGAACGCCCTGCCCCTCTCGCCCATAATGAATTCAAACGCCCTCGGTTTGGCGAGCACTTCAATCGAGGCGGGAGTGGAAAAACTTAACAGCCGCGCGGGAACTCGCGGCATGCTCCTGCGCTTCACCAAGAACGAGAATGATGCTGGAATCGAGTTTGCGCCAAGCCATGCAACCCCTGTGGCAATGGTTTTTTCGCATGCTGCCAGCGGACAGCCCTTCAAGGCGGAATTCGGTCTCTTCGACGAGGACACGCCGGTAAACACAGGCGGCAATCTGAGTTTCTGGACCGGGCTCGGGCAGTGCCTGGACTTTTCCGGAGAGCCTATTGCCGACGTGTTTTACTACCTGCCGGATTCGGCGAGCGGGCAGAATTCATACGCTCTCGAATGGTCCGGGGCGGAGAAGGAAGGCACGGTTTTCATAAGTTCGATTTTCTTCACTCCTACGGGCAAGAGGCTCGTGCTTAAAGCGCAGAGCCCTGAAATGCAGTTTTTTACGCCTAACGCCGAGGAAAGCGGCACAGTGCAGTTGGGCGGAATAGACACGATGCCCTTCAATTATCAGGAGTCAACTGAAACAATTGATTCGGTGCGGAGGGTGTTCTCGCTTGTCAGGGAGGAAAAGGTGTGCGTAACCAATTCGGGCAATGAAAGCATGTTCTGGTGGAATCCCTCAGCGCTGTTCGGGGCAAAGGGCTCTTATGCGAGCATTGAGGAGTTCTCCGAATCCCTCAAGGCAGGGGAGAACTGCATTGGCGCGGGTTCCTGAAGGAAAAGAGGGAAAGGAAATTAATTTAAATAAGGGATTCCATAGTTTTAGTGGTGTGAATGCTGGGACTCATATTGTTCTTCGGGACACTGGGCGAACTCTTCGCTGACTTGAACCTTGCATTAAAGCTGTTTGCCCTGCTTTCCATCGTTTCGTTTGTTTGGAGTCATTTGGGAAAGAGCCCGCTGTCCGTGGCTCTCATTGCCGGCATAGGCTGGTTTGTTTTGTTTGATTACTGGAAGTTTTTTGGCGGCGTGTTTGTGCTCTACACTTTGCTCACCCTTGGAATAAGCGGCATTCTCATTGACTTCTTCTTCGTGAGCCAGATGGGCGGAGAGCAGGCGGAAGCGCAGCCCATTGGTTCTGGCGTTGATTTGATGATGAGGCAGCAGGCGCTTTTGAGGCAGCAGGCGAGGACCCAGGGCGGAACCGGAGCCAGGGGAATGCAGCAGAGGACAATGAAAAAGCCGCCGAGGCCTCCCATGGGGTGATTGAATGAACGAGCGCGGAGCGTTGTTTGTTTTCATCATTGCCGCTTTTCTCGTGCTTCTGGTTATTCCACCGCTTGTGATGTACGTGTTTCCTGCGGCAAACCTTTTAATGAGGCTTTTCCTTGCACTCATGATTTTTATGACCGTGCGCGGCTTTTTGGGCAATTCGCCCTTGACCATTATAATAAGCGCATTGCTCATTTACCTGCTTGTCATAAGGCATGCCTATTTTACCGCTTCACTGTTCGTGTTTTTCTATGTATTGCTGGCGTTCCAGTTCCTAAGCGTTATAATTTGGGGGCTGAGCGTAACGATGAGGAGGGCATAGAAAAGAATTTATTAACTTTAAAGGAAATAGTTGTGGGGCGAGAGAATGTTTTTCCTTGACATTTGGGGAAATCTGTGGATTGTTTTTTCCCTTATTTACCTTATATGGCTTTTTGCATGGGCGAAAAGGCAGCTTGGAAGCGTTACGCTTTCGGTGCTTTTCGCCGTAATTGTGGTGTATTTAACCTTCTTCCAGTACCCCTGGCTTGTGTGGGTGCCGGTTGTATTGTTCCTTTTCGCGTTCTTTTTCCGCGGAATGTTCGAGAAACTCCCGGAGGGAGAAAAAAAGCCGGATTATTTGAGGTATTAGTGGATTGGTGGTTTGGATGGACACCTTTAACCTTATTATTGCAATTCTGCTCATAGTGCTCGCGTTCCAGTTCCAGCAGGACTGGCTTGTTTTCGGGACAGTGGCACTGTTGATTCTTTCCCTGAGGTCTTTCAGCACCGCAATAATACTCCTGGCGCTTGTTGGAATACTTTTCTGGGTCGGCAACTGGGGCGACATAAAGCTGTTGCTCCCCATAATATTGTTCGGACTGCTCATTCTTGCAATAATAATCGGAATGAAGCCCCAGCCAAAGCAGCCGGAATATTACGCCCCGGACCTCGGGGGAATGATGGACGGATTCTGATTGGAATGAGGTCAGTGCTGCTCGTACTGGTGCTTTTTGCTTTTGCCTTTTACCTTTTTTTCAACCAGGCAATAGGAATAATTTTCTTTATTGCCGTGCTTGCCCTCTCTCTTGTGCTGATGCTCTGCAGGGGAGCGGAAAAAGCGGGAAGCGCGGGCAAACACGCACTGAAAAAAATCCACTCGGATTTGAAGGAAGCCGAACCGCAACACCCGCCCCTGGAACTATGGCAGAAGGCAGTGAAAGAGACAGGAAAAAAGGCGGGAGAGCGCATTAACACCGAGGACGGCTTCTGGACTTCCAGGGGAATGCCCAAAAGGCTGGGGGAGAGCTCGCAGAACCTGATGGACAAATTCTTCGAATTGTTCAAGTGAACGCGGCTGGCGCCAGCGCCAAAATCAGAGTTTTGCGAGTATTTTTCTGTCGGTTTCGAGTATTTTTTCCATTAGGGAACGGGTTGCGGCGGTCATTGCCTTTGTTTCCTCCAACTCTTTTCTGAGGAGGGAGAGCGATGAACTTATTGCCTTGAGTTCCTGCATTGCCTCCTGTCCACCTATCCTGCCCGACATTTTGTCCACTTTTCTATGCATTTCGTCGAGTTTTTCCGCGTGCTCTTCAAGCTGCACGCGGGCAGTGGCTTCCTTCATGTCGCGTTCTTCTTTTTCCTCTGCAAGGTGGCTCTTTATTCTCTCGGCTGCTTTTTCCGCGGTTTTTTCCGCTATTTTTTCGTGCCTGGATTCTTCCGGGTATTCAAAGGCTTCTTCGAGCATTTCCTCCGCTGCTTCCTCTCCGGATTCCTCCCCGGCGGCTTCCGCGGCTTCCTCTTCGGACTTCTCTGCGGGTTTTTCTCCCGCCCCGGCTTCTGCTTCTTTCGCGGGAGAGGGTTCTGCCGGTTTCTCTGCCTTGGACGGTTTTGCCGGTGCCGAGGAAACCTTTTCGAGGAATTCTTTTGCCTTTTCTTCCGAAAGACCGATGTCCTTGAGGGTGTTTATTATTATTGAATCCTCTATTCCGGAATCCTTCATTTTTTTTATCGTTTCAAGTATTACTTCCTCGTTCACCATCGGCATTCCTCAGTGAAAGCAGTTCACTTAAATATTTGGTGATATCCTTTAAAATAGTTTCATTTACCCCTTGTAATGCAAAAAAAGACAACGGCAAAGGTTTAAATTCCATAAAGCCGATTTTATTATTGCGTATTGCGGTGAGAGGAAAATGGAGCTTAAGGTAAGGGAAGGGCCCTGGAGGATCTTTTTTTCGGGAGAAATAGAGGGACACGAGGTAGAAGTTTATACAAACCCCGAAAGCCTCATTCTTTCACTTGTTTTTGAAAAGGAGGGCGCGGTGAGGGTGGGAGTGCTCATTGAAATGTTCAGGGTGTTTTATGCGCACGGCGGACTTGAAAGCTTTATTGAAACCCTGCCGAGGAATGCCTTCCTCATGGAAAGGCACACCAAAGAGGAGACATTCAAGTTTTTCCTAATCGATTCCGGAATTTCGTATTCGAAGTACGGGGAGGAGGAATTCGCAAAGGAAACAGATGCAATGCTCGAAAAAATAAAGTCTTTTTCGCAGATGGTGAAGCAGGTCAGCAGGGCTTACGACGTGGAATTGATTGAACTCGAGGAAAGCTCGAGCAAGGAAATAGAGGCATTCTTCTCAATGCCCTTGGTAGGACTGCTCGTTGCACCGAAATCCAGGGAAGTGAAAAAGGAAACCGAGGCGCCCGCAAGCGTTGAGGGAGTGAAATACGGGGAAATAATATTCGGGCTCACGAAGAAAGGACTGCTTTCAAGGGAACCCCTGATTCTGTTCGACAGAACGATTGTTTACGGAGGCGAAGAGCGTGACAGAACCCATGTAATGCACGTGCTCGTTGAAAGCGCTCTGCTTTCCAACATTCCGAGCGTTGTCGTGGACTGGGATAATTCCTTCAAGGGATTGAACTATCCCAACGAGGAAAGGGCAAAACTCACGGAATACAAGGTTAGAATAGAGCCCGTCGGCTTTCCCACCGAATCTTTTTCTCCGGGAGAATCGGTAAAAGCAGACCTCAATCTTGTCGACGGAAAGTCTCTCGCCGAAATGTTCGGTTTTTCCCTGGGAGAGGAAGCCAAAATAATTGAAACCGCTCTCAGGACGCAGAAGCATTCAAGCCTTGCGGACGTTATACGCGCGGTTGAAGGGATTCCTCTCGCGGATGAAGTTACAAACTTCAAAAAGAGCCGAGTTGTAAGGTTCCTGAAACTCCTTGATGTCATTTACCCGGATTTTTTCGGGGGAGAAAATCCCCTTGGCGAAATGGTAAGAGGATGGACGAAAGCGCTCGGAAAAACCTCAATAATCGACTGCGCGGGCAGGGACGAAAGGCAGTCATTGCTTGCATTGCAATGCCTTTTCCGCGGGCTCAAGGAGCATTTCAGGCGGCAGGGGATAAGCGAGCAGTTAAAGCTCTTCATTTTTGTTCCCGATGCAGAGAGAATCATTCCGCGCGTGAGGGGAAACCGCATAAACCAGCTTTTGACAGACGACCTTCTCGAAATAAGAAAGTACGGTGTGGGACTGGCTCTCAGCGCGCCTGAAAGCGTGGACATCGCGAAGGAAGTGAAGGAAAACACGAAGGCAATGCTCAGCATTATAATGAAGAACGACGTCGGCATTCAGGTGAGGGACAGGAAATATTACCGGGTTCTCATAAGACCCTCGCTCAGCAGGAGCGTTCTGAAATAGCCTACTTTGCCTTTTTCAGTCTCTCGTCAATCATTTCCTTTACCTGCTCGATTGTCGCCATCTCGCTGGGGTTAATCGAGTCAACCACATACTTTATTTCGGCAAGCTTTTCCGAGGAAACGCTGCTTTCCTTCAGGTGGTTTATTTCAGCGCGCAGTTCGTCAATCTGCGCGCTGACTTCCCTCAACTGCAGGGAGAATTCCTTCATTTGCGTGTCCATGCCCTCGGGCACTGCACCCGAACCACGCTCGCTGAATTCCTTTATTTTTTTGTTCAGCACGATCAGGTTCCTGCCGAGGATTTTCTCGTTGCGCGTCACGTGCCTCATTTTCTGGGAAACAATGGAAATAGCGCTGTTCAGTGCCTTAACGTCCTCGCGAAGCTGGTTGAGGAGGATTTCCGCTGAAGCGCGCTGCGTAGGTCTCCTCGGTCTCTCGCTTTCGCGCATCGCCCTCATTTCCCTCCTCGTAAGGCGCTCTTCCATTTTAAAACCATTCCCTCAAATAAGCCAAATAATTAAGCCGGAGGGGGTTTAATATTCTTTCGGTTTAGGAGTGCAAACAGCATTAAATATTTCTGCGCATTAAATCCTTCATGGAACCGCGCTGGGGAATAAAGATAGCATATGAGGTGAAGTATGACAAGAACCAAGATCCAGTTGACTTACGTGCAACCTTTCTATTGGGAAACGGCACCACTGGCAGGGATTTTGTTTCCAACAAGGAAATAAGGAAAGCAATTGGAAAACTCCGAAGGAGAAACATGCCGACAAGAGAAGCCTACGTTGGCGTGATACACATGGGCTTTAATCCGGCCACAAGAACCGGAACTTTTATCACTTACTACCCCCTGGATTATCGGGGAAGGGGAGGAAAATTCTTCCAAAGTGCCGGAATAGCACAGCTTCTCGAACTGAAATTCCTCATCGAAACGAAAAGGAGATACCCGGCACTTGAAAAAATTAGAGATTTTCACCCCTCTGATGCAAGAAAAGAACATCTGCGGAAAAGAGGCATTGACTGGTCCAAGCCTTATTCCTATGAAGAGGCAATAACAAAGCTCAAGGAAAAAATAAGGAAAGACGCGACAGAGCATCGTAAACCGCGTTCAATCTCAAGACGGGTTCGCATTAAAAGAATAATGAGAAGGATTGCCAAGCGCAGCACAAGGCGCTGAATTCGTTTTCTTATTAATTCTTTTGCTCTTTTAGTGGTTTTATGGCTGTGGAAAAAGCGCGCGGAATACTGCTCGACATTGACTACTTGCACGGGGAGAAATCGGTAATACGGGTTTTTGTGAAAACAGGGAAAAAAATACTCATGCTTAAGGATACAGCATTTGAACCCTATTTTTATATGCTGGTTTCCGGTGAAGCGGGGGGGGCAGCGGAAAAAATAGCAGAAGAGGATTTTGACGGAATAAAGGTAAAGCGTGCTGAAGTGGTGGAAAAGCGCCTGGCTCCAGCGGAAGAGCCAAAAAAAGTGCTTAAGCTTGTTTTCAATTCCACGAGGGAAGTGAAGGAAATGCGCGAAAGAGTGAAGCGCTTGGAATACTACGAGGGAAAGCGCGAGTACGATATTCCTTTCACTAAACGTTACTTGATTGACAGGGATTTGCAGCCCTTGGGGAGAGTGGAGGTGGAATTTGAGGGAGAGGAATTGCGGGGAATAAAAATGGTTGAGGGAAGCGCTAGTGCGGAAAAACTGAAAATGGGCGCTTTCGATTTGGAGACCCTGTCCGAAAAATCATTCTCCAATCCCAAAAGCGACCCCATAATAATGGCTTCTTTTACGGATGGAAAGCATTCCACCGTATACTGCGCCAAAAAAATAGGGAAAAAGTACGCGGTGGAAGTGAAAGGCGAAAAGGAGCTTGTGGAAAAAATCATTGGGAGAATAAAGGAACTGGATATCGTTGTCACGTACAACGGGGACAATTTCGATTTTCCCTATTTGAAAGAAAGGGCGAAAAAACTCGGAGTGAAAATGGATTTGGGCGTGGACGGCTCAGGAATAGTGTTTGTGAGAAAGGGAATGGACAACGCGATTGACTTGCGAGGAAGAGAGCATGTGGATTCCTTCCAGATTGTGAGACTGCTTAACCGCTTTGGCATAGTGAACCTGATGAGAATGAATTTGGAGGCAGTGGATGAAGCGCTTTTCGGGGAGAAAAAGGAAAAAGTGCACGCGGAAGAAATAAACAAAATCTGGAAAAGCGGGAAAGGGCTGGAGCGGCTGGCGGAATACAACCGCTTGGATTCCGAGGTAACACTGCGCATTGCAGCGGAATATTTGCCGTTGTTCGCTGAAATCGGAAAGCTTGTCAACCAGACCCTTTTCGATGTCACTAGAAGCGGCGCGGGAATGCTGGTGGAAGCGCTGCTCATAAAAAAGAGTTTCGCGCAGGGCGTATTGATTCCAAACAAGCCCCCGGAAGAAAAAGTGAAAATGCGCATAATGCAGTCCTTTAAGGGAGGATATGTGCGAGAGCCAAAACCCGGCTTGCACGAGAATTTGGCCGTGCTTGACTTTACTTCGCTGCACCCCACAATAATGATTTCCCACAACATCAGCCCTGATACCGCGGGATGCAAACACAGGGAATGCGAAAAAAATGTTTCTCCCGAGGGGCAGTGCTTTTGCACTAAAAGAAAGGGATTCCTGTCCTCGATTCTTGAGGAAATTTTTTCCCGAAGAAAGGAATTGAAGGACAGCCTCAAGGGGTTGAAGAAGGGAACGCATGAATACAATTTGGCGTACGCAAGGCAGTACTCGCTCAAAATAATCCTCAATTCTTTTTATGGAACGCTTGGTTTCGCGCGCTTTAGGTGGTACAGCAGGGAATGCGCAAAGGCTGTAACAGCGTGGTCTCGGAAATACGTAAAATGGGTGAGCGAGGAGGCGGAAAAGGAAGGGTTTGAAGCGCTATATGGGGACACGGACAGCGCGCTCATTAGAATTCCGCCAAATAAAACACAAGAAGATGTTAAAAAATTCGTCAAAAAAATCAACTCCAGGCTCCCGGGAGTAATGAATTTGGAGTTGGAGGGGTTCTTCAAGCGCGGGATTTTTGTTACAAAGAAAAGCGGCGCAGAGGCGGCGAAGAAACGCTATGCGCTCATTGACTTCAATGGAAACCTGAAAATCGTGGGCTTTGAGTATGTGAGGCGGGACTGGGCGGTTATTGCAAAGGAAACACAGAGAGAGGTAATCGAAGCAATACTCAGGGAAGGCAATCCCGATAAAGCTGTCGAAATCGTGCGCGGAACAATCGAAAAGCTGAAGAGCGGGAAAATGCCCAAAAGCAAGCTCGTAATTTTAACGCAGATAAAGAAGCCCATTTCGAAGTACGCCGCAATCGGACCGCATATAGCAGCGGCAAAAAAAGCGATTGCCAAAGGCAAAGCCCTAGGCGAAGGCTCGATTATTGCGTATATTGTTACAAGGAGCGGGAGAAGCATCAGCGACAGGGCACAGCTTGAAGAGTACGTTGCCGAGGGAAACTACGACGCGCAATATTACATCAAGCACCAGCTCCTTCCCGCTGTAATAAGAATTGTGGGTGAGCTCGGATACAGCGAGGAGGATTTAATTCAGGGCGGAAAGCAGGCTTCGCTCAGCAAATTCACGTGAGGGAAAAAAATGGAAAAGGAAGAAATTGAAAAACAGGTCAAGGCTGGCAACATTCTCTGGAAAGCGCAGGAGCTTGCGCGCAAAGAACTCCAGCCAAACTGCAGTCTTTTCGAGGCAGCGGAAAAAATAGAGGAATTCATAAGGAAAAAGGGCGCGGAATGCGCATTTCCCGCAAACCTGAGCCTCAACGAGAATGCGGCGCACCAAACGCCCTGCTGGAACGACAAGAACGTGCTCCAAGAGGACGACGTGGTGAAAGTGGATATTGGAACGCATATCGAAGGGCGGATAGCCGATGCCTCTTTTACAATCAATCACTCAGGGAAATGGAAGGAATTGGTGGAAGCAACGGAGCTTGCACTGGCAAAAGCCTTTTCCATGCTGGGCAAAAATCCCACGCTGGGGGAAATCGGCGCAGCGATTGAACATGAGATTACCGCAAAAGGGTTCAGACCCATACAGAACCTTACGGGGCACGGGTTAGGGGAATACGTACAGCACGCTCCGCCGAGCATTCCCAATATTGCGAAGAATGATGCGAGAAAATTCGAAGAAGGAAAAGCGTATGCGATTGAGCCGTTTGCTTCCAACGGCGACGGATTCGTGCGAGAAGGACTTGAATCCGGCATTTTTATGCTAGAGGAACCGCGTAGCGTGCGGAACGCGCACGCGCGCAGAGTGCTCGAGTTTGTTGCCGAGAACTACAGGACACTGCCTTTCGCGGAGAGGTGGCTGCACCGCGAACTCAAAATGGACGAATTCGCCCTGAAAATAGGGTTAAAGCAGTTGGTGAAAGAGAAAATAATAAAGTCATTCCCCGTGCTGAGGGAAAGACCGGGCGCAATGGTGAGCCAGGCGGAGAATAGCTTTATAAAGGACAAAAACAGAATAATTAAACTGGTCCAAGGAAGCGGGGAAGAAAAAAAAGGCGGAAAAAATGGAAGCAATAAAAATAACCAAAAGTGAAATGCTCCTTTTTGCGGCGATAGTTTTAACCACCATGCTTTGGTGCTATTCCTTTGCCCTCGTGAACCTTTCGTGGCAGGACCTGTTCAGTTACAGTATAAGCGTGTTCAAGGACAGGATTGTTTCAATGAACACTGTTGCCTTCGTTTTTTTGCTTCCCCTGACGCTGGGCATAATCTGCGCCTTTGCTGAAAAAATAGGGAGAATGGAGTTAAGGATAGTGAATGCTGCGGGCGGAGCGGTTGGAATTGGAGTCTCCGCGCTCTTGTTTCCCGTTCTCACGGGCTATTTATACGTCGGAGCATTCTATGTGCTGGCGCTTCTGGTTCTGGGAGAAATCGCCTCGCGGAAAATAGGGGAACAGGGAAAGTTTGCGAAAGCAAAAGCGTACTGGGAAAGCACGAGGAGGTTTACCGCGGTACTTGGCATTGGATTCTTTATTGCTGGGGTTATTACAATACTGCCGGAACAGGAAACCCACCTGGAGAAAATGGAGGCGGAACTGCTGAGCGGAATGCAGGGCGATGAGGGCACTGGAGAAATACAGGACGCCCTGCTGTTGAACAATATAAAAATCCAGAGGGATTTACTGGACGGAATAATGGATAACCCCAACTTTGAAGCGTTAAGGTTCAACGAGGAAGATAAAAGCGTGATGGATTACGTTGCATATATGGATGCGCAAAGGGAATACATTAATTCCGATGAATACGTTGAAAAAATGAAGGAGGCAATGGGGCAAAAGGCTGATTCCTTGGACCTCAAATCGCTTCTCGCGGAAAGGATTCCCTATTATTCCCATTTCAGGGATTACTTCTTTTTGATTTACTCCTTCGGTTTGCTCTCCGCGGTTTTCATGCTCGGAAACCTTGTTTTCAGGCCAATTGCCGTTCTCTACGCGCTGGTGCTGCGGAAAGCGCTGTAAGGGATTTAAAAAGGGTTTTAAACAGAAAAATAGTATTATTTCAGAACAGAAAACGACCCCGTAGTCTAGCCTGGAAAAACTTTTCCGAGAGGAAAGGTTCCAGTGAGGATGCAGGCTTGCGGAGCCTGTGACCCGGGTTCAAATCCCGGCGGGGTCATTCCTTTTCACGAGAGAAAAAAATGGATCCTTTCGTTCTGCTGGCACTGGCCCTTTCGGCTTTAATAATACTCATCACAATAATTGTTGCTTATGTGTTCGTGAAGAAATTGAACGAGGAAAAGGAGAGCCCGAGGCATTACAGGAAACTGGAAAGGGAAAAGGAGAAACTGGAGGAACTGCTGAAAAACCTCAAGATTGAGTACTACAAAAGGCATTTGTCGGAACAGGAGTTCAAAAGCGAATGCCTGAAAGTGCAGAACGAGTTAAAGTCCCTTGAAAAAAAGCTCGAGAGAGCCGAGGAGGCGGAAAAGGAATCCGCTTGGGAGAAAAGGAAGAGGAAAAAATTCATCCGAAACGTGGAGAGAACGCTGAGGAGAAAAACAAAAAATTATTCAAGGAAGGAAATGAGGCAAATACTCAAAGAACAGAATTACTCCGGGAAAGAAATTGAAAGGATTTTAAAGGAAATCTTCGGAAAATGATTATAACTCAAACGAGGCGAAAGCGCGGGAAAAGCGGGACGCAGGAGTGCGAGAGTGGCCAAATCGGCTGGCCTCAGACGCCAGTGGCTTAGTGCCTTCGGGGGTTCGAATCCTCCCTCCTGCATTTCTGCCCTTTCTTTTAGGAAAAGAAAGCGCAAGTTGCGGAAAGAAAAATAGTTTCAAGTTGAAATAAATGCCTTTCACTCCGTTTCATTTTGGTCCTGCATTGCTTTTCGGGTTGCTTTTTTTTAAGCGCTTGCACTTTCCAACTTTTCTCATAGCAAATGTCGTTGTTGACTTGGAGCCCTTATTGATTCTGCTTTTTGGTTTAGGGCTACCTTTCCACGGATTTTTCCACTCCTTTCTCGGTGCAGCAATTCTTGCCCTTGTTTTGGGCACTGTAATGTTGACATCAGATAAAGTGACAAGAAAAATAACAGCGCCCTTGGAACTGGTCCAGCGCGCGTCAGCGAAAAGCGTTTTCCTTGCCTCCTTTGCAGGAGTGGGAATGCACATTCTGCTTGACTCAGTGCTTTACGCCGACATCAAGCCATTTTTTCCTCTTTCCGCAAACCCTTTTTATTGGGGTTCTCCGCTGGCATTTTCTGCAATATACGGATTCTGCATATTTTCTTTTTTCCTCGGCATCGCATTGTTTGCTTTAAGAACGGCTAAGGGGGGAGGAATGCCGCGGGAAAAGCCCCGGCAAAAGTCTTTTTAATGGTAAAGCATTAATTTTAGTGCTCGCTGCATGCAGGTTGTGGAAGTATGTTCGTAAGGCTGGGTTACAGCGATTTGAAGATCGTGTTCAGGGACGTGGGCACAATACTGCAGTATTCCTCAGCGATGTTCCTGGTGCCCTGCATTTTCTCTCTCCTGTACACTGAAAGTTTTACTGGAGTGGTTCTCTACTATGTTTTGAGTTCCGCGATTGTTTTCTTGTTCGGGTTCATACTGAAAAGTTTTTTTCAAAACGAGTTCAGCACGCAGATGAAGCACGCTTTCCTGATAACCGCGGTTTCATGGATTGCCTTTACCTGTTTCGCGGCACTGCCCTTTGTTTTCATCCAGGGCGCGAGTTTCGTTGACGGGCTGTTCGAGGCAATGTCCGCCCTGACCACCACAGGACTAAGCGTGATGCGCCCTCTGCTTGACTCAATGCCCAGAAGCCTTATTTTCTGGCGTTCGCTGCTGAGCTGGGTCGGCGGAATCGGAATAATCGTGCTTGCAATGGTTGGAGTGTTCGCAGCATATACGCGTGCATCAAAGCTCATTATTGCCGAGGGAAGGGAGGAAAGGCTGACTCCGAACCTGAAGAATTCCGTCATGGCCGTGTGGTGGGTTTACGCTTTGCTCACTGGAATCGGTGCATTGCTGTTGTTTCTCAGCGGAATGACTCCCTTTGAATCAATGAATTACAGCATGAGCGCGATAAGCACTACGGGAATGGACATTTCCTCGCCGGGGCTTGCTGTAGAGAGCGGCTATTGGGCGATAAACCTCGGAATACACAATTACTGGGTGGACATTTCACTCATAATAATAATGCTTTTCGGGGCGACAAGTTTTTCGGTGCACTACCTGTTTTTCAAGAGAAAGGACATAAGGGCTTTCTTCAAGGACGCGGAATTCAGGGGATTGCTGCTGCTTTCCGTTCTGACCAGTCTCATGGTTATTCCAAAGCTCGGCATAGAAAACGGAATATTCCACGCTGTCTCAGCGCTTACCTGCGGCGGCTTCGAACTCGTTGTAACCCAGGCAATAGGGCAATGGGACGAATTCGTGAAGCTCGTTCTCGTGCTTGCAATGTTCATCGGGGGTTCAGCGGGCTCGACAGCCGGAGGAATAAAAATATCGCGCTTTATTATTTTTGTCAAGGGAATATACTGGAAGGCAAAGGAAACACTGCTTCCGCAGAAAGCGTTTTTTGCCAAAAAATTCGACGGCAGGGAAGTAAAGGGCGAGGAAATACGGGAGGTTGTTTTTTTCATACTGCTTTACGCTTTTTTCATTGCACTGGGAATAATGGTGCTGACCTTTGACGGCGCAACTATTTCCAATTCCCTGTTCGAGGTTGTTTCGGCGCAGAGCAATGCGGGCATTTCAACAGGAATAACGAACGCGGGAATGCCTCTGGCTTCCAAAACAATGCTCATTTTCAACATGTGGATCGGCAGGCTTGAAATCATACCGGCGTTCAGCTTGCTCGGACTGGCAATCTACTTCGTGAGGAGAAAGAGAAAGCAATAAAAACACAAAACTCCCCAATATATTGGATTTTTCGCTTTAAGCGTCAATGGAGAGTGCTGGAGTGTACATAATAATCGTGGGCGGCGGAGACCTGGGCTATTATCTCACGCAGCTGCTGATTGAAGAGAATCACGATGTAGTGGTGGTGGACAGGGACCCGAAAGCCTGCGAAAGAATCAGCTCCGAGCTTGACGTAGTGGCAACGCAGGGCGATGCCACCGAGGGAAAAACGCTGGAAAAAGCGGGCGTGAGGGAATGCGACGCGCTGGTGGCAATAACAAGGCAGGACGAAACAAACATGGTTGTTTCACTGCTTGCCAAGGAACTGGGCGCGAAACAGGTGGCTGCAAGGCTGGGAAAGGTGGAGTACGACGAGAACGTGCTCAAAAAACTCGGCATTGACATTGTAATCCACCCGGAAGCCGCGGCTGCGGGATACATCGCGGAACTGATTGCAAAGCCCGAAGTGCTGGACTTGGCGTTTATTTCCAGGGGGGCAGCGGAAATAATGGAAATAGAGGTAACGGAGAAAAGCAAGATAGCGGGAAAAAAAGTGAAGGAAATAGAGCATCCGAGCGGAAGCTCAATTGTTGCATTGTACGAGGAAAACAATCTTATAATTCCCGATCTGGAAACAGTGATAAAAGTAGGCTCGAAAGTGCTTATTCTGGCGAAAAGAGAGGTTGCAGACAAAGTGAGGAAAATAATCAGCTGAACCGGCGGAGTTTTTCCATTTTTCCCTTGATTCCTTTTTTCAGTATGCTCTTGTGCCTGTGGATTTTGTGCAGCTGCTTCTCTTGACCCAAGCCCGAGGCTTTTTCAAGCGCGCCTCTTGCCTGTTCTTTTTTCTCCGTTTCCATACAAATAATTGAGGGCGTTTGTTATAAAATAAGTGCGCCGCGCCTGCCTCGCTGGGAAAAAACGGGAGGGAAACCAATAAAAACCTGTAATGAGCAATATATGTGTGAGCGCAATGGGCGATTTACTTCACAACCGTTAAGAACCTGTTTCTGATTTTTGTAGCCGGCGCTCTGTATGGAAACGCTTTTATTTCAAATCTGCTTAATTTAAGGAATGGCAAAAATGGCTGCGGTGGTGTTAATGGCTAGCATTGAGGCCTGTGGAGCCTTAGGACCGGGTTCGAGTCCCGGCCGCGGCCCTTTGGAGGTTAAAAAATGGAATTTGCAACGGTAAGGGGAATGCAGGATTTCTTGCCGGAAAGGGCGAGGAAAAAGAAATATATTGAAGCGGTATGCAGGGAGGCATTCGAAAAATACGGCTTTATGCCGCTGGAAACGCCGATAGTGGAAGGACTGGAATTGCTCACGGCAAAAGGCTCCTCGGGCGGGGAGATAGAAAAGGAAATATACTCTTTTGAGGACAAGGCAGGGCGGAAACTGAGCCTGCGCTTTGATTTGACTGTGCCGCTGGCGAGAGTTGCTGCAACAACAAAGAACCTGCAGCTGCCATTCAAGCGGTACCAGATAGGCAGAGTGTACAGATATGACCGCCCCCAGGCGAAAAGATGGAGGGAATTCACGCAGGCGGACATTGACATTATTGGCTCGGAATCCGTGCTCTGCGAATTCGAGCTTGTTGCTGTAGTGGCTGAAATAATGCAAAAACTGGGCATTGACTTCTACATAACTATAAATTCCCGCGAGCTCTTGGAGGAGTTAGCGATTGCATGCGGCGTGGAAAAACCGCAGGTCGAGGAATGCTTCCGCCTGCTGGACAAGGCGGAGAAAATCGGCTGGGGAAAAGTGGGGAAGGAGTTCAGTAAAGCGAAAATAAGCACTGAAATTCTTTCCTTTGTAAGGGAGAATTCGCTGGAGAAAGCAGGGAAGAAAATAAAGGCAGCGAAGGGAAACCCTGCAGGAGCGGAGAAACTGCTCGAACTGCGCAATCTTCTCAGGGAGCAGGGCTTGGAGAAGTATGTTAAATTCGATTTGGGGCTGGCGCGCGGTCTCGCATACTATACCGGGATTGTGCTTGAAGTGAAGTGTGCAGAGGGGCCGAGCATTGGCGGCGGCGGGCGCTACGACAGGCTCATAAAGCTTTACGGCGGCACAGCTTTGCCTGCTACCGGAATTTCCTTCGGGATTGAAAGGATTCTCGACACGATGGAGGGAAAACTCGAATCAAAGCCGGAGTGCATGGTTTTTGTTGTTCCCGTGGGCAAGAATTCCGCGGGGGAGGCGCTTTCGCTGGCACAGAAAATCCGCGCCCTTGGGATAAGCACTGAAATGGATTTAATGCAGAGGAGCATTTCAAAGAACCTGGAGTACGCGAACAAGAAGAGCATTCCCTTTGCAATAATCCTCGGGGAAAAGGAACTCAGGGAGAAAAAATTCACCCTCAAGGAAATGCGGACGGGAAAGCAGCGGGAACTGAAATTCTCGGAACTGAAAAAACTAAAGGCACTGGTTAAGGATTAAAATCTTTTTATGGTTGATTGATTTAATGGCAAGGGCTCCATTGGCGCAGCGGCTTAGCGCACCACCTTGGTATCTTTAGGCCAAAGAGGTGGGGGTCCCGGGTTCGATTCCCGGATGGAGCTTATAGTTTTCCTTAATTCTGTTTAAGTGTCTTTGATTGGAAAAGCCAATCAAGCGCATCCATTTCTCAAATTGCATATGTCCATAAATTTCCAAATAACAGCCATTCTTTCTCTCTGCAGTATATATTTGGAAGTATTTTCCAAGAAGCTCTTTCAATTGCAAATGGAGAGGTCTGCTTACTACTTGAAGGGTTATTCTTGGATACGGACTGAGGTAAATCTTTCTTTTATCAAAAAACACACAGCCATCCGTGTCAAATATTCCCCTTATTGTTGAAAAAATGTTTTCTTCAGATGAATCCATTATTTCTTGGGGGATGGCAACGGAATAACACTTAAGGCCGCCGGGAAAGCCGAATCTCTTGTTAAGTAACTCAAACAAAGTTCTTGAATGGGTAATGAGTTTAATGACATTCTTGTTCTTACACCGATAAATTCTAAGGGAAATTCCAAAAATTCCTTTGAGATGGGAAGAAAGCACTTTCTCCAAATAGAACCCATCGTATCTTTTGTCCCCTGTTATCTCCGTCCAGCAATTTTTTGTGTATTTGTTAGTAAACCCGTCTCCAATAAAAGCACCTATAAATTCGCATAACTCAGGGGAAAGCGGAATATTCAAATCAAAATCTGGGTTTCTTAAAGCTGCCTTTTTCCTAACACTTTTAATTGCAAGTCTTCTAGCCTTTTCAAAGTTTTCAGGATGCCTAACACAAGTAGTCTTTCCACCCAATATAGCACCCCAATAGCGTTCTTTAAAAACAACATTTTCTTCAAAGTAAGCCTTCTCAACGGGAGAAATTCTCTCAATTACAAAATCAAAAAGCGTTCTTGGGGTCAAAAATTTCCCATTTCGGTAATACTGGAAAGTAGCTCTTCCGGTTCCCCAAATATCGTACAATTCCTCCCAAGTATCCACCCCTTTTATCTCCTTCAGTTTCTGGAAGAACTCTTTTCTCACACCCGCATCCTTGAATTCAACCCTCTCTTCAGCCATATTAATATTCCGCTTTTCGCGCTTAAATAGCCTTGCAGAGCGCGGTTCCGTTAAACTCTGAACGCAAAGCGAAGGCTATCAAATGATTGATTCTGCCCACTGGCAGATTGTCTTTGCCAGTTGCGCCTCGCGGCCGTAAAACCAATGGTTTGTGTTTTCAAACAGTTTTGTTTCGCAGTTCTGCATTTTTTCTTTCAATAATTCCAGTTTTTCTCCCGGTTTTTCCTGGTATTCTGTATTTTCTCCAAATATCGCAAGCACGGGGCAATCTATTTGTCCTGCTTTTTTAAGTTCCCCGGAATAGTTGAACAATTCACCCTCTGCCGAATTGGGGTCAGACATGCTGAGGAACTTCTGCGCGCTGAGCATTACGCCGAAAGGCAGCCATTCAGGCATAGGCGCGTTTTCCTTTCCCTCTTTCACCATTTTCCGCGCAATTTCCATCGCTTCCTGGTATCTGTTGCCCAAAAACCTCCTGGAAACGGAGGGGTCGTCCGTTGGCTCCAAAAGGATAAGGCCTTTCGCTCTTCTGTCTTTTGTTTTGAGCATGTAAAAGGCAGCCTTCTGGCAGCCTGTGCTGTGGCCCTGCAATACAAAGCGGTCAAAGCCGCGTTTTTCGAGGAAATTAATTGCCGCTTCAATGTCAGTGAGACAGTCCTCGAATTTTTCAAGGCTTCCCCCGATTTTTACACATTCTGGTTTGCTGCCTTTTTGCCTTATGAATTCCTGCACATGGCCGGCGCCCCGTGTATTGAAAGTAAGGAAGGCAAAACCCTTCAGGACAGCCTCTTTTGCTATGAATTCAAGGAACTTGTTTTCGTAGAAATTTCCCGTCCAGCCATGAACGTGAATAATGGCTTTTGAGGATTTTTTTCCGGGTTCGAAGAGCAGTCCCTGCAATTCAAGAAAGTCTTTTGTCTCTATTCTGGCCAGTTCTCCCCTAAGGCACATAACATTACCGATGTGTCGAAAAAGATAAATACTGTTTTGGGGAAGGTTACTTCGGAGTGCTGAGTTTATGGCTGAGAATATCAAAACCACCTCGGTTGCCTGGAAGCAAATTGCCGACATGTGGAACGTTTATTTCACGCCCCCCAGCAGAATTTCGGCTGGGGAAATTGAAAAGTACGCAGAATGGCTCAAGCAAATTAATCCGGAAAAAAAGCCGTTGAATGTACTGGTTCTCGGGGCAACACCCGAACTGAGGGATATTCTGAATGGACTGGGCTATAAGACAACCATTATTGACATTAACCTTGAAATGATTCTCGCAATGAATTCCGTTTTAAAAACAAAAAACCCCGATGAAATCATAGTCAAAGCTAACTGGCTTGAAAACCCGTTGCAGGACGGCTATTTTGACGTAGTTCTCGGGGATGCTGTTCTTCCAAACATTCCCTGGAAGGAAAGGGAACACCTCCTCTCGGAAGTTAAAAGGTTGCTCAAACCAAGCGGCACATTTTTGACACGCAGTTTTTGCGTTCCGCGAGAAAAACCGTTTGCAAATATAGACGAACTGCTGGAACATTTTTCAGGAAAAAAACCGACAAACAAAACCTCGTTGGAGTTTGTCCTGGAACTGCAGATTCTGGCCTATGACCCAAAAGACCACTTGGGTACGTTTTCAAAACCCAAGGAGATTGTGGAAAAGCTCGGGGGAGACAAGGGATTCAATTTTAAAAGCGAAAACCTGAACAAAATACTGGAAATGACGTGGAATTTTTGGTGCAAAAAATTCGCCAACAAGGTATTCGTCTATGCCTACAGGGACGAGGAAGAAAGGGACTATGAAAAATTCTTTGAAATTGCGGAAACCTTTGAATCAGAGGACAACCCTTATTCAAAAATTACTCCAATGTATGTCCTCAAACCTAAGAAATAATCGGTTTGGGACAGGACCTCTTTACCGCAAAGCAATACCCTTAAAAATCATTAAACCAATTATATTTCACATGACACTCGGGGAAGCGTTTATTGAGGGGTTTGTGAAGCGTTTTGTGAAAGATGGGTATGTGCTCGGAATAGGAGCGGGAGAGCATGATGAAGCGTTCCTCAAAAAAATAGCCGTTTTTGTAACGGAGCGCGGGATGAACATAAGCGTTGTGCCGAGCTCCATCGACATAGCGAACATGCTTGCAAGGCTGGGGCTGCCGATTGCTTCAATCAATGACCGCGAGATAGACCTGGCGATTGAATTCGTTGACTTGGTTGACCAGGAATTCAATTACATCAAAAGGGACAGTTCTTCTTTGGTCAGGGATAAAATGGTGGGACAGAGCGCAGCCGAACTAATCGTGCTCACGGAGAAAAAGAATTACGTCAAAACGCTGCGCGGAACAATTCCCTTTGAAATATGCCCCTTTGGATGGAAGCATTCCCTTGTGAGATTGGACGAGTTCGGAAAGGCGACAATAAGGGAGAAGCCTAATGGCGAGTTCGTGCAGACGGAAACAGGCAACTATCTCGTCGACGTGGACATTGACGAAATTTATTCCCTTGAAGACCTTGAATTCGACGCAAAAGAGGTGCCGGGCGTTCTGGAATCAGGGCTTTTCCTGCACTACGCAGACAGAATCATTCTGCACAATGGAAGAGTGGAAATGAAGAGCAGGATCGGGCCGGAACTCGCCCCGGAACAGCAATAGAACAATTAAAAACTTTTTTTGAAGCAATTAATACCAGCAGATGATATCAGCAGAAGTTCTGCAAGCCAGAGTAGCTCAGCCTGGTTAGAGCGTTCGACTCATAATCGAAAGGTCGGGGGTCCAAGTCCCCCCTCTGGCATTTCTGACACAAAGAAAAAGAGTGTGGAAAAAATGTCTCTTTGCCTATTTTTTCTGTCTCTTGCCATTTGATTGCTCTGGATTGGGTAATCCTTGAACTAAAAGCTCTGGTTCTCCATGTTTCATCTCGCCTATTCCTAAATTCATAGAGTTCATAAATTCTCTTGCAAAAGCAAATGGGTCGTGCAAAAACGTTTCAACATATACTGTATTTGTGAGATTCTCCCCAAGCGGGGTAGTTAAATGACGAAGGAAAAAAGGATTTGAAACAACAACTATTACATCAGGGCGGGCTTTTCTTTCCAATGAAGTGGGCTTAATATAAACGTGCAAAAGAATTTCCTTCTTCTGGCCTGCTTCAGCATATCCTTCCGGGATTGCTTCCATTCTAGTGAAGTGGTGGCATATGCCATATCTTGTCGGAGTTCCTTTACGGCCTTTATAGGTCCACCCATTGATTGATTCCACCTTGGGTCTTTTTGAAAGCCTTCTGACAAGCCAAGAGGGCATCTTTGAAGCAAAATGGAGCCGCCATCCTCGAGTCTCAATGCGCTCGCCTATTTTTCTCCACCATTTGGCCCTTCTTTCCCTAAAACTAGGCTTCCTCTGTTTCCCACTGACCGGACTGCCCGCACGCATAAAGGTATTACCCAGCGAAAGGATTTAACAACTTTCACTTTAAGGGAAAAAGAATGGGTAAAACAGGAATGAGAAAAAGCTTCAACCTCGGAACTCATTATCGTCCCCATGTGCCTGCCTTGGGGCAGGCGTCGGAGCCCAGCCTGCTCTTCATCGGTTGAACCATTAGTATTTTTATTGAATCGGCTTTAAAATTAATTGTATAACGCAATTCACAATGCCCCGGTGGTGTAGTCCGGTTAAAATGGTTTGCGATTGTTTCCATTGCAATCTGTTGCCGAAAGCATCGGGCCCTCTCAAGGCTCTGACCCGGGTTCAAATCCCGGCCGGGGCACCATTTTACAGGTCAACAAGCGCAATTCTTATTCTTCCGTCCCCTGTCCTGCCAGTCCTTTGCCCCAAAATAGCAACGTTCTTGAAGGCAACGCTCTGGTGCGGGAGTTCCTCCTTGCAGAACAAGTCGAATTCCCTTTCAAGTTCGCGGAGCTCTTCTAGTGTTATTCCTGGGAACTGACCGAGCAATCGCTTGCATCTCAGGGCTTCTCCCTTGGTTATGGGTTTTTTTATTCCTGTTTTCTTCATCTGCAAATAGTTCAGCAACTCGGAAAGCGTGGGCCTGTCAACGTATTCCTGCACTCCGTGCTTTGCGGATGCAGCCAATGACTCAAGAAAAAAATGCTTGGCGCGCTTTTTGGGATTCTTTTCCCTCCACTTAAAGGCTGATTCCAGTTTCCTTATCCCGGGAAGATTTCTTTTAAGTTCGTGTGCGGATTGCTTGAAAACAAGCCTTCTGTGCTTTCCGAGGCCAATCCTGATGCAGACATCGTGTCTCACCCTTTCCATGAAAAGGGGCTTTCCGTTCCCTCCAATGAAAACTCTCACCTTTTCGCCGTCTATTTCCCTCTCTGTCACATTTTTCCATCTGTAAATGTCCCGCGCAAAAGCTTCCGCTCTTTTTCCAAAGTGCTCAAGCCTTCTCTGCCTTCCTCTCAAGCTGCCCATGATATAATTAAACAACTTTGCAATTTAAATGCTTTCTATGAAAAAAATAATGCTCAACCTCGCGGAGCCCGCTTACCCTTTGCCCAAATTCGTGCAAAAAGAATTGTGCGAATTCTTGGGAAAAGTGCACAGGCTGCCTCGCAACTACCATGAACTGGAAAAGGCAATTGCCGGAGAATTCCACGTGCACCGCGACAACGTGCTGCTCGCTAACGGAGCGGACGAAGCAATTGATTTAATTGCAAGGGCGTTCGGAAAAAAAACGCTTGTGTTCACGCCCTCCTACCTGGAATACGCACTTGCCCCGAAAAGGAACGGCTTTGCTGTGGAAAGGGCGAATGCTTTGCACGGAAAGGAATACAGCATTGACCCAAGGGAGAGCAAAGCGAAAAAAGCAACGCTCATTTTTCTGGCCAATCCCAGCAACCCCTTCGGCTGCACTGAAAGGAAAAAAACAGAAGAACTTATACATAATTCGGGTGGGGTCGTGGCGGTGGATGAAACGCATTTATGGTTCTCACGCAAAAGAAAAAGTTTGGCTCCGTTGGTGCGGAAGCATGGGAACCTGCTTGTTTTCGGCTCTTTCTCAAAGGTATTCTCCCTTGCGGGAATGCGCATCGGTTACATAATCGCGGGAAAAAAACTGCTCAGGAGAATAAAGGGGAAAGCGCTTTGTTTCAATGTTTCCGCGCTTTCCGTGCAGGCTGCCTTGCTGGGACTGAAGCACAAAAAGCACTTTAAGAAAAAGGCGGAGAGGACCGCGAAGGAAAGGAAAAAATTCGAGGGCTGGCTGGAAGAGCGTGGCTTCAACGTGTTCCACACGGAAAACAACAATGCGGTGATTAAATTTCCCTCGGTGGAAGAGGCGGGTGCTTTTGTGAAGCGTTTGGAGAAGCGAGGCATCCTTGTGCTGCAGGGAAACGGAATAAGCACTCTCGGGTTGAGCAATGCGTTCGTGAGGATTACCATTGGAAACGCGGAAGAAATGCGCGCGGTAAGGGAGGCCATTTCGGAAATTTTTCCCAAGTCAGGAATTTAAATACTGTAGGCGCTAATATTAATATGGCTGTTAGAGTTGCACGTTTGCGGGCAATAGGCAGCGCTTTTCCCAGAATAGGGTTCTGGAGGAAGAGGAAGGCAAAAAACAGCGCAATGTTTGAAGCTATCCGGAGAATGGGAAGCCCGAAATCTTTTGAATCAGCGCGCGCTGAGGTGAAAGCCGACCCGAAAACAGTCAAAAGAATGCTTTTTTCTAAAGACCCGAGGTACAGGGAGAAAGCCGCATGGGCGATTGGAAGGGCGGCACTGGAAAGACTCTTTGGTTCCGTGGCAAAGCGGCTTGCTTATGACAGAAAAGGCAGACCTGTTGAAAGATCCACTACGGCGAGGAATTGGCTCGTTTATTCCGTTACAGAGCTTGCCAACACTGAAGAGAGAAAGGTTCAAGCCGAGAGACTGCTTTTCAGCGTCCTTGAAAAAGACCCCAAAGGAGAGCCAAGGGTGGGGGCAGTGAAAGGGCTGAGAACACTGGGAAACAAGCTCATCGTCTACAGGCTCAAGGAAGCCCTAGAAGCAGAGGAAGCAAGGTCCAACGGCGGAGACTGGCGAGTGGTCAGGGAGCTGACAGAGACAATAGATGCACTGGAAGAAACGGAATATGAGAGATATCTGGCAGAGAAAAAGCCCGGACCGGCGCCCTATCCCGGACAACACCCATAAACTGCTATTTCCCCAATCGCTTGGTGTACGCGGTGCACGAGAAGCCTATTCTGCCCTTGTCTTCTTCGGTCAGGGAACGCTTTACCTTTGCGGGAACGCCGGCTGCCAGCGAGCCTGCTGGAATCTTCTGCCCCTCCCTTACAACAGAGCCCGCTGCAATAATGCACCAGTCGCCTATTTCTGCGTTGTCGAGGATGATGGCGCCCATGCCTATGAGGACATTGCTTCCTATTTTGCAGCCGTGCAGGACTGCGGCATGACCGACTGTAACGCTGTCGCCTATTGTGAGAGAGTGACCGTGCAGTACGCAGTTGTCCTGAATGCTTGAATTCCTTCCAATGCGGATGGATCCTTCGTCCGCCCGAATCACCGCACCCGGCCAGACGCTGGAGTTATCGGCAATTTCAACATCGCCGTGCACGAAGGCTTTTTCGTGCACAAATGCTTTTTTGGAAATTTTCATTTTTTTCCACCTTTTTTACTGTAAAAAAACAGGCACGAAAGGGTTAAAAAAGTGCCATTTTATCGCTTTTTGACGGCAAAAAAGGGCGCAAAAAGGGTAAAGTTTTTAAATAGCAAAAACATAATTAGAACAAATTACCCGACTCTAAAGGAGGTTTGAAATGGATCAAAAAATCGGCACCTGGGCATTCATTCTCGGCGTAATAGTGGCAATCCTTATGGGATTGGTCGGAGCGGTCGGTGTAGCTGGAGCAGCAGCCTGGACCCCGTGGATAACTCTATTGCTTGTTGTCTTGGGTCTTGTTGTTGGATTCCTCAACATCGGAGACAAGGAAATCACCGGCTTCCTTATTGCAACAATTGCCTTGATGGTGGTAAGCAACGCAAAACTGCAGTTAATAGACAACATACTCCCATTGCTAGGAACAGTACTGCACTTAATAGTTGCCAACATCGCAGTGTTCGTTGCGCCAGCAGCATTGATTGTTGCCCTGATGGAAGTCTACAAGCTTGCAAGCGGACCCAAGGGAACAGTCAAGAAATAGGCGGAAAGAAAAAAATCGGTCGCCCAAGCGGCCGAGTCTTCTTTTTTATTTTCAATACTGCTAGGCAGAGCCATTTTGAATCCCGAAAGCGGGCATTCGCCTCTCTTCTGCGAGCGTTCAAGGCATTTTTTCCGGCTTAAGGTAATGGTCTTCCGAAGGAAAAGGAAAAGAAATTAAAAAAGTATAAAAAGGATTGTTTGAATAAGTTAGTAGTGCGTTGGGCATACGCCCTGGTAGCATAGCGGCAATGCAGCAGACTTGTACCGCCCTTTCTTTTAAAAAAAGAAAGGCAAGTTCCGTAAAGAAATGTTTAATGTGGATGAAAGGTCGCAAGAAATCTGCAGATCGAGGGTTCGAATCCCTCCCAGGGCTTTTCCGAAGGGAAAAGGTTTTTAATAAGCGGGGGAGTAATTCTAATGGTGCTGGCTGTGGACAAAAAAGCACTGGCTTTGCTTGCGGTAATTGTGCTTGCTGCAACCGGCATTGCGGCATTCTACTTTTTGAACCAGCCTCCTGTCCCTGGGAAAACGTTTGGAGCGGAATTTACAGAAATGGCCTCTGTCTGGAAGAAAGCCGGAATAAAAGCCGAAAGGTTCCATGAGGCATTTGATGAAATCGACGCGCTGGACGGGGAAACACTTGCCCTGCTGGGGGGTGAACTGGAAGAATTCGGCGAAAACGCCGAAAACCCTGCTTCACGGGAACTCGCTGCAGCGTATTCAATGCTCGCGGGTGTCGGGCTCGCCTCCAAAAAACTCGCCGCCGCGGAGGAAGAACTTGCGGATGTCGGCTTCACCCTTGAGGAGGAATGCGCCAACAGGGATAAAATTGCCGCATATGCGGGGGCAATGGAGGAACTGCTCCTCGCCCTTAAGGAGTATTCCGCAAAATCGAATTATGTAATCGCAAATTATCCGAACGAAGCAGCGGCAGTATTGCTCGAGGAAATGCCTGAATCCTTCGAGGAAGAGGAACTCGTACTCGATGAATTGAAGTATGCTGTATCTGCTCTTGAGAGCGAATGCTGAAGCAGGCAAGGCGAGGAACTATTTTAATGCTTTTCAGTGCCCAATTGTTGTGAGCAAAATGGCGAGCGCAACGGAAAAAATAAAGGAATCCATAGCGGAAATGCTGGATTCCGGCACTCATATAAGCATTGCCTCCACCACGGAAAAAATAGCAAAAAAACTCGGACTGAACGAGAGGCTGGTGCACTATACACACATTGAACTGAGAAACAAAATGTACGAGTGGAAATACAAGAAGACCCCGGTGGAAAAAAGAATTCTGTTTTTGCCGCACTGCCTCAGGCACCCCAGAAAATGCAAGGCGAAATACAACAGCGAAGGACTGCAGTGCGAGAAATGCGGGAACTGCAAAATAAAAAAACTCGTTGAATTGGCTGAAAAAAGCGGCTGGCAGGGCGTTTTTGTCTGCCCGGGGGGAAGCATGGTAAAAGAGCTGGTGAAAAAGTACAAGCCCCAGGCAGTGCTCGGGGTCTGCTGCTACAACGAAGCGAAAATGGCGTTTGAGAATTTCAAGAACTCAAGCGTTGCGCCGCAGGCAGTTCTTCTCCTGAGGGACGGCTGCGTGAACACCGATGTCAACATTGACGAAGTGAGGGAAAAAATGGAACTGATTGAAAGGAAAAAAAATGCAAAAGGTGATTGAATGGACGGGATTCAGTTTGTCGCGAATTACGGGGACTGGATAGCGGTAAAAAAGCTCAAAATAGACGAAAAAATGGATGCACGGACAATAATGGAATTCATTGCTTCCCTGGGTTTTTCCTTCGACAGGAAAATAGAGGAAAACCTGCGCAGGGAAATTGAACTCGGGAAACTGGAGGCTGTACTGCAGGAAGAGCTTGAAGGAATCGGGAAAGGAGAAGCGGGAATTTCAGCGGCGCTTGCAAAAACCAACGGTGCGAGAGTTGGGAGGACAATAAAGGAAATCTGCGAAAAGCCGGAACTCCAAAAAAAGGAGAAAAAGGAACTCGGGGAATTCTGCAGAGTATTCGCCCTGAGAAAGGCGCTGGGCGCCGCCGGCCTTAAAGTGAATTATTCCGAGATTGAAACGCCGAGCGTGAAAGCCGCCATGAAAAAGGCAAAAAAGCACGGGAAATAAAAAGGTATTTAAACATCCAATGCACAATTAATCCATGCCCGCGGTTCTTGCAAACGCGTTCGATGAGTTCGCCCTCTCGGCCATTCAATCGGTTGCCAGCGAACCGCTCACGCTAGCAATGAACGCGCTGACATTGCTCGGAAACCCGGCTTTCTGGTTCTTGATTGCAACCTATTTTTACTGGAAAGGGAAAAAAAGGGAAGCCTTCCACCTGGTTCTCCTGATGTTTCTCGCAGCCATATCCACCGATGCATTGAAAGCGGTTTTCCGGAGAGCCAGGCCTGCTGCGATTTCCGGCTCGGAAATTTCAAGGAAACTGGCGGAACTCGCGGGAGGCTTCACGCACTATTCTTTTCCGAGCGGTCACGCTGCGGTAACCGGCTCCGTGTCAGCATACTTGATGGGCTTCGTGGGGAGGAAAAAAGACTTCGCGCTTGCGCTCATGGCAATTGCCGTGGCATTGTCGAGAGTGTATCTCGGAATGCATTATTTGAGCGATGTTATTGTCGGGCTTGCCTTGGGTGTGGCAATCGGCAGGTTTGTTTTGTTCGAAAGAAAGCACAGCGAGAGGAAAAAAGTGCATTTTGCCTTTTTGGACGGATGGCCAATGATTTTCATCATTATTGTAACCGCTATAGCGGCATTTTTGCTTAGAACAGAACTTGCATTGTACTTCTGCCTCGGGTTTTTCATCGGCTTTGTGCTGTTGCACCGCTCAAAAATCGAAACACGCGTTGAGGAAAAATGGAAACTTGCACCGGGATTAATTGTGCTCGGAGCACTCGGACTTGGCGCAGTTTTTTCCGCGGAACTGTTCAGAGCGTTCTTTTCTTTTCTTGCGGGCTTGTGGATTTCGTTCATTTTCCCGTTGCTGGCGCAACAGGACCTGAAAAAAGGATTAAAAAGACTAACAAAGAAAGAATAGTATTACAGAACGGAAAAAACCCGCCTTAGTATAGTAGCTAATACGTCCGGCTGTAGGCTTTCTCCCTTAAGGGAGCAAACCGGCTTCCCGCTCCGCAGAGCGGGGAAGTGGGCGGTTACCGGAAGATCCCCGGTGCAAATCCGGGAGGCGGGAATTGTCAAATTCACGCCGAGCAAAAGCCTTTTAATACGATATTAATGCCATATTAATATGGTGATTATGTGCCTACCGCGATTGTGGAATTGAACGATAAAACCAATAGAGTGGTAAATATCGTGAAAGCCATGTATGACCTCAAAGACAAGAGCCAGGCTTTGAACAAGATGGCTGAGGAATACGAACATGAAATCTTGGAAATGCAGCTCAGGCCAGAATACTTGAAAAAGTTGGAAAGGATTGAAAAAGAAAAATCCTTGAAGGTAAGAGACGTTGACGAATACTTCCGCCAACTTGGAAAGGGATGAATCCGCTTGGCTTACGAATTGAAAAGAAAGAAACACTTGGACAAAGTATTTGCGAAACTGGCAAAAAAAGACCCAGAACAGCTCAAAGCAATTTGGAAGAAAGTAAAACAAATTCTCGAAGACCCATACAGATTCAAGCCACTGAGCGCATTAATGAAGAACAAGCGAAGAGTACACATATACAAATCGTTTGTATTAGTGTACGAGATTCACGAAAAAGAAAAAATTGTCGAGTTATGGGATTACGACCACCATGACAGAATCTACCGAAAATAGCAAATCCGGGAGGCGGGATTGCGCAATTAGGCCGGGGAGCAGAAAGCCTTAAATAAACTTCCACTTATTTTACTTATTTAAGGTGATTGAATGGTTAATATGACCTTGGCTATCCCGGAACAACTGCACAAGACAATGAAAAAACACTCCGAGATTAAGTGGACAGAGGTCGCGAGGCAGGCAATTGAAAGAAAAGCAAAAATGCTTGAAACGGAAAAAGACCCTTGGAGGTTTTACGCTTACAGGAGATGGGCAGAGAAAGGGGAAGACGCGCATGAACTCTTCGAATTTTGAGCAAGGAGACCTCGTTGTAGCTGACCTAATATTCTCAGAGCAAACCGGGGTGAAAAGACGACCAGCACTAGTTATAAGCAATTCAAAATTCAACCGAGAGTCAGACGACTTAATCTTGCTTAAGATAACTTCCCAAGGAAGCAAAACAAAATACGATGTTTTACTAACTTCAAAAGATTTAGAAAAAGGACGACTGAAGACTGAAAGCCAGATAATGGTTGACAACCCAGTGACGGCCTACAAGAAAATTATAGAAACCAAAATCGGAAAAATCTCAAACCAAAAACTAAAAGAAGTAAAACAAAAAATAAGGGAACTGTATGGGCTCTGAAACCAGGAGCGATTAAAATGAAGGAAGTGAAAATAAAGGGAAAGAGAGAGCCTATAACCCTGGTGGAATGGAAAGACATCAAGGACATAGTAAAAGCCGACTTGGAAAAATACAAAGAATTCTATGCAGAACTCGCAGAATTATAAAAAGGCAGGCGCAAAGCCTCCAATGCGCAAACCCGGGAGCGGACTTTTCTCAAGAAAAAGGAACGCCGACCTATAATTATTAAATACCCACAGGGAAACAATTGACTATGAGATGCTGGTTTGGTGTTGGTGCTTCCAAGAGACTCTATGGCGATGAACAAATAGCACATTATAACGAGCAATTTGGCAATCCACTTTTTGTTGTTGCAATATCGCTGCAAGCAATAGACGAAGCCGTTAAGAACGAGAAAGCTCTAAGAAATCCGGGCCTGTGGAAACTCACCCCTGAAGAATTCGTTGCATCCATTCCGGGTCTCAAGGAAAAATGGGGAAGAAAAGAGACAGAAAGAGCTGAACACCTGAGGTCATTGGGCTATGATGTGCAGACAGCAACTGAAATTGCGAGGACACCCGAGTTCCAAAAAATACTAGGCGAATTGAGAAAAGCCTACCGCGAAAGAGAAGCGGTTAAAGAAGCCATTGACCGCGCAACCTCGGAATTGTTCCCGAAAGGAAAACTATATAAAAGATTTGGGATTGGAATACATGAATTTGTGTTCAGAGTTTTATCAGAGTACACATTGAACGAAATAGCCCATACGATCCATTTTGCAAGGCAAGATTTTGTGAAAGCCGGACACAGCGGAGAGCAAAGATATGACAGGGCAACAAGAAGGATACTGAGATACAGAGGGGTTCGCAGGGGTTTAGGAGTAAAACCACGGCAGTTAAGATTTCGCAGATTAGCATGAAAATACAAAATGGAAAATCCCAGAATCGGATTCTTATTCCGTGCGGAAGGAATTCAAAACGCACCGAAAGAAATAAATAAACCGGAAGCTTAATTCTCCTTAAATGAAGTGGAAAGCAGAA
>Ga0180432_10000809_pt1 | contig 50725 bp, 38 predicted proteins | sample SS_ome_10_FD_132414 | JGI IMG/M metagenome (GOLD analysis project Ga0180432, IMG submission 132414) | Hypersaline lake sediment archaeal communities from the Salton Sea, California, USA - SS_1_MS_2 metaG | ecosystem: Environmental > Aquatic > Non-marine Saline and Alkaline > Hypersaline >...
CCGGTGGCATGTCGAGGCGGCAGACAACATGGCCGCCCTCCGGGCACTGCTCTATAGCGACCTGTGGGACACCTTCTGGCAGCACGCAGCCGCCTGACCGCCAGAGATGTGGACTACACCCTATCGCCGTCTGCACCTTGCCAAACGCTTGCCAGGGTCATAGAACCTGGTAGGAGGTACCGATGTCGGACGTCAAACAGAAACCCCTACCGGCAGCGTGTGTGGAACTCGGCGAGGCGGAGGTCTTCGAGCGGATTCGCCACTGCAAGGACCAGTTCGGCCATCGGCTGGTCATCCTCGGTCATCACTATCAGACCGATGCGGTGCTGCAGTTCGCCGACTTCGTCGGCGACAGTCTGAAGCTGTCGCAGCAGGCGGCCGAGCAAACCCAGGCCGAGTTCGTCGTCTTCTGTGGCGTGCATTTCATGGCCGAGTCGGCCGACATCCTGACCCGACCGGACGTCAAGGTCATCCTGCCCCATCTCGAGGCCGGGTGCGGCATGGCCGACATGGCCACGCTCGAGCAGGTGGAGCGGGCCTGGCCGTTCCTGACCGAAGCCGCGGGCGACGTGACGATCATCCCGGTGACCTACGTCAACTCCGCCGCGGAGATCAAGGCGTTCTGCGGCCGGCACGGCGGCGCCTGCTGCACGAGCAGCAACGCGCCGGTCGTCATCGACTGGGCCTTGAGCCAGGGCGACAAGATCCTGTTCTTGCCCGACCAGCACCTTGGTAGGAACACGCTGTATCAGATGGGCAACCCGCTCGACAGCATGGTGACGTACGCCCCGGACCAACCCAACGGAGGTCTGACGGCCAAACAGGTCGCCGAAGCCAAGGGCATCCTGTGGGACGGATTCTGCTATGTGCATATGGTCTTCTCCGAAGCAGACTGCCAGCGAATCCGCCAGAGCGACCCGGCCTGTCGGATCCTCGTCCACCCCGAATGTCGGTGGGAGGTTTTCGACGAAGCGGACCTGGCAGGCAGCACGGAGTTCATCATCCAAGCGATCGAACAGGCTCCTGACGGCAGCCGCTGGGCCATCGGCACCGAGACGCACCTCGTGGATCGTTTGGCCCGACGCTACGCCCATCGACTCGACGTCCGCAACTTGGCCCCGGACCGCAGCGACTGCGTCACCATGGGCCTGATCGATCCCAAACACCTCCTGTGGGTCTTGGACCGCCTTGTCGCCGGCGACCTGGTCAACACCATCGTCGTCGGAGAGCCCACCCGAACCGAGGCCACCCAAGCCTTGGAACGCATGCTCGCCCTGAAGCCGATCCAGCCGGTCAAGGGATGACGGCTGCGATGGCATGCGCCTGACAGGCACCCCCAGGAGCCTGTCGCGGCATGGCAGAGGCTGCCGATGAGGCCGCAGTGACGTTTTTCTGCGATTTTCTGGCACTCAGGCGACGAAGAATATGTCCTCCCCAAATGTTTTTGCTTCCAAAACCGCACTTGTTCGGTTACCATCTTCTTCAATCAAGTCCTTCCTGAGGGGTGAAAGCTAGAAGGAGAGTCGGGATTCTCGCCGAGACCGGCAGGTGGACTCGGCGGGAAGAAGCAGCGCCTACAGCCCCTCTCCGTTTGCTCCAGAAGATGCAGCACCTCTGCACGGCGATGGGGCGGTTGCTCTTCGAGAAGCTTCCCAACGGTCAGCCAGAGCGCGGCGGTTTTCGGCCAATGTGGACAGATCCAAGACCGGTTCGATTGCACAGGTCGGTGTGCTACGAGCGACCTCGCCGTCTTCTCGCCATGGTTAGTCGCGCTCTGGCGGACGTCGAATTCGAGGGAACATCGATCCCCGCGACGGAGCGACCAGCGTAGCGGTGCGCGGGGGTCGCGGGATCATCTTGTCAAGGAGGACTTGCCATGTGGTGCCAGGGAACGAGGCTGTCGATCGTCGGCGTGTCTTTGGTCGCGGGCTATCTGTTGGTGACTGGGGGGTGTCAGACCCCCAAGCGCTACGCCTGGCTGAAAGACGTCGGCCGCCAGATCGATGACGTGGCCAAGGGGTTGGAGGAGTACGGGACGATCTCCATCTCCAGTCCGCTGCTGGCCAGCCCGAGCGAGACGTTCGAGTTCGGCCTGAAGCGTGACGCCCTTGACTACTTCAACGAAGCGAAGAGCGAGATCCACGGCCAGGCCGCCCTGTTCACGCAGGAGTCGGTGGATACGCGGCTCGGGCTCAAGGCCGGCGTGAACCTCGCCCAGCTCCTGAAGAACGTAGCCGAGCTCAAAGAGTACCGCGACGACCTGGCCGCCTTCAAACGCAAACAGGCCCTCAAGGACCTGGGGATGTCGCTCAAGGGCGCTCAGACCGTCATCGAAGCCCTGAACGAGATCAAAAGGCAGCAAGAGGCCGAGGAGGAGGGCGGCGAGGGTGGCGGGGAGGATGAGAGCGAACCTGTGGGGCCCAGGGCTCCACTGGAGATACTCCTCGAGGCTCTGGGCGATGCAGCGACGGGGGTGGGCGAGGGGCTGTCTGGGGAGGACACGCGACCTGCGTTCCCGGATCTCGGTACGGACCCGGATGCCGAGACCGATTCGAGTGCTGATGACGATGCGGACGGGGCAGCGGATCCCAATGAAGATGGCCAAGAGGAACCTGCAGGCGGCGTGATCGCAGACGCGGGCGTCCTGCCGGAACGGCACCCCGCTCAGGACGTGTTCGCGTCGGACAAGTTCACCAAATTCATGAAGTTGCTGGGCAATGAGCCGGCGGCGGGGATGTCGAACCGGGCGGCGATCATCACGGCCGCCGGCGACAAGGCCACCGAGGCCATGCTCCGGTTTCTGGGCAATCCCGCCGAGGCCATGAAGTTCAAGGACAAGGCCGTCCTTTTCGGCGTGTCGATGGTGTCCGTCAACCCGGGCCACCGGACCTATCGCGGTTACGCAGCCGACATCTCGGTCACCGTCGAATTCGAGTACACAGAGGCCAGGCTCAGCCTGATTCAGCTGCTGCAGGACAAGGGCGATGCGTCCGTCCAGAAGATGATCGCTTGGGTCAAGGATGCCCACAACGGCAGCGCGCCTTCCACGGAATTCGGTTCTGACGGCTTGTCCGACCCGCCCGAATTGTGGGCCGAACCGGAGGAGGGGGACATCGAGGCCTTCGTTGCTGCCGTCTCGCCCATGACCGAGACGCAGGCGCTGGATCTGCAGAGCAGCTTGCGGAAGCAGAAGGCGTACGCAGTGCGGATCGCGCTGGCCTTGTCGGGTCTCGGCCTGGATGCCCAATCTCAGATCTTCCGGGACTGGGTCGAGCGCATCGAGCAAGACGTGGCCACGCGAAGCGCTTTCAATGCTGTGACGGCCTACAGCAACTCCGGCGCTATCTTCGGGTTTCAGATCACGCCAAGACTCAAGGCGTTGTCGGATCCGTCCTCCGAAAAGGCCCGGCCGGACATGATTCTGGATCCGCTGACCTTCCCGGTTCTTGTCATCATAGGAATCGATCGCGAGCACTTGCTGCGAATCAGAGACATCGATAGCAGCTGTCCCATCTTCGTCGAACCAGCGATCAGGTTCAGACAGACGTCCCGTTGGCTTCCCGTTGGGAATCCTGTCGAGGACAAGAGGTTCCTTGGCCGGTGCTTTGATCGCTGCTCGAAGCCGCGACTCAAGGAGGAGACGCGCATGGAATGGGCCCGCAAGCTATACGCTGCGTCAGACGCCGTCGAGGAGTACAAGCGTTCGGACCTGGTGGAGGCCAAACGGCGTATCAAGAGGAACATCAGGGTCGTCGAGAAGCTGATTCGCCTCGGAAAGGCTCGAGCACCTTGCGGCACGCGTCCCAAGACAGGTGGCGTCCATATCGCGGATCTAGAGCGAGTCGTCGACGAGCTGCAGGAACTCCAGCAGGCGTACGAAGCATTCCCCGATCGAGGTGAGGAGGAGAGGATCTACTGCGCCGTCAAGGGGCTGAAGGCCCTGATGGAGAAGAACGGGAAGCCGGAGGCTTCGGCTGTGATTGATGGCGGTGATGCGGCTGATTTGGAGGCCGCGCTGCAGATCCTCACAAGCAGACTTGTGCAAGTGGAGGAGGAGGAGAGTGATAGCCACAACGAGGAACTCTTGGCGAGATTCGCATCGAATCGAATTGATGTGCTCGACTACTTCGCCCTCGACTCATGGTATGAGCAGCCGCTGCCCGAATCGGTCTTCATCAGGCATCCCGGCGTGCCGCAGGTGGCGCATGTCGTTCCCCCCAGCAAGGTCGTCGATCCGGACAAACCCGGGACGCTCGACTTCTACCTGTTGGGCAAGAACCTGTCCCGGTTGGTGACGGATGCCGAGAAGATCAAGCTCCGGACCGGCCAGGGGAAGGTCACCCAGGTCGAGCACGTCGGCAACAATCAGCTGCTCCTGCGCTTCCAGCCGGAGAAGCTCAAGGGCAAGGGCATGCGCGTGGTCTTCGGCCTGCCGTTCCGCGACGCCGGCGAGTTGGTCTACATCCAGTCCCCCGAAATCTCACTGGAGGCTAAGCCGGCCAAGACGCCCTCGGTGTCGCAGGTGGTGCCGCTGGAGATGTGTCCTGCCTCCGGAGCCGTGTGTGATCTGTCGGCCCTGCTCACCGAGAAACTGACAGGTTGCCGATGTCCCAGGCCGGGCGATCACAAGCTGACCATCATGCTGATCGGCAGCGACCTGAAGAGGGTCAAGATCGATGAGATCCGGGCCGAGAACGGCACGGGCACGGTCACGAACCCGCGACTGGCGAACGGGGTCATCTACTTCGAGTTCGACCCCAAGCGAAGGCCGGTGCCTGCCGGTCACGTCTTCTGTTTGCCCTACGAGCTGAACGGCCAGGACAAGTGCCTCAAGACGCCACAGATCGTGGTCGCGCCATCCCCGCGGCGCGCAGGCACGACGAAGTGGATCAATCGTGAGGTGAGCAAACATCGGTATAACCAGCGCGAGAGGGTTGAATTCTCCAAGGATGTGGCTCCCGGCACGGTGCAGACGTTCATCCGGCCAGCGGCCACCCAGCCGACAGACAAGAAGGCGAACACCAAAGAGAAACCGACGGCGAAGGAGAAGAACTGACGAGCTCCGTTTCGCGTGAGCAGAAGGAGGTTTGCAGACATGGCCTGCTATCGCATCAAACGTTTCGGCTGGTTGCCCGATCCGCTCGATCATCGGGACTTGAAGCTCGGTGCCGCGAAGGTGCAGAAGGCCCTTCGCGCAACGCAGGCGCGATCGAAGAAGGGGATGCTGGCGACCTCGCCTAAGCGGCTGCCGCGGAAGGTCGATCTCCGGAAGGCCTGCTCGCCCGTCGAAGACCAGGGCAACATCGGATCCTGCACCGCCCAGTCGGTCGTTGGCCTGCTGGAGTTCCTGTGGAAGAAGACTTCCGGCCGACCGATCGATGCCTCCAGGCTCTTCCTCTACAAGGTCACCCGCAATCTGCTGGGGTGGTCGGGGGACACGGGGGCCTTTGTCCGAAGCACGATCAAGGCGGCTCGGCTCTTCGGGGTCTGTCCGGAAGACTACTGGGCCTACGACGAGGAGACGTTCGACGACGAGCCGCCGGCGTTCTGCTACTCGTTCGCGCAGAACTACAAGGCCCTGGTGTACTACCGCCTGGATCCGAGCTTGCCCGCACTGCGGAAGTCCCTGGCCCAAGGGGTGCCGTTCGCCTTCGGGTTCACCTGCTTCGAGTCGATCGATGACGAGACGGTGGAAGCCTCGGGCGAGATTCCGTATCCCGGCCCGGACGAGGCCGACGTCGGCGGCCACGCCGTCACGGCCGTCGGCTACGACGACAAGGAGAAGCACCTCATCATCCGCAACAGCTGGGGCCGCGATTGGGGCGACAAGGGGTACGGCTACCTGCCCTACAAGTACTTCGAGAACGAGTTGGCCGAAGACTGCTGGTGTCTGATCAGGTCCGAATACGAGGAGCTGGGAGACTGACCAGAACGGGGCCGGAGCGCGGCTTCTTCGCGTCCCATTGGGCTGGGGCCGGGGTTTGCGCTAGGCAGGTTGGCGCTCGGATGCGACCTTCTACTGCCGTTTCTGGTCAGTCGCTTTCGTCTCGGGAGGCTGCACGGATCGGGTCCCACATCGCCGTCGCAGGAGCGCCACGCCGCCGAGCGAGAGCAGCGCCAGACTCGCTGGCTCGGGGATCGTTGCGATCCATCCCTCGTAGTCCCCACTGGGGTTCATCCCAGAGCCGACAATGGTCAAGCCGTCGTCAGAAACCGCATTGGCGATCTTTAGTGTCCATCCGGTCAGGTCCAGGCCGAGGTCATTGACTAGAACCTCCCGGAGGCTACGCATGCCGTTGACGCTCTCCCAGACAAACGCCTCATACCCTCCCGAACCCGAATGGCTCTGTCCGACGACCACCGAGCCGTCGGCAGAGACTCCCCAGGCCTTGCTGTAGGAGAGCCCGCCCGATAGGTCGCCCAGCCCGGACATAACGCCGCCTGTCCAGCGAAACGCCTCATCGTCGCTACCCGAACCAGACTTGCCACATCCGACGACCACCAAACCGTCGGCAGAGACACCCAAGGCAGAGCTATGGAAATCACCGCCTGGTAGGTCGCCCAGGCCGATCATGCCGTCGCCGGCCGTCCAGCGACACGCCTCATAGCCTGAAGCAGATATGCCATAGCCCACCACGACTGAGCCGTCGGAGGATGCGCTGTGCGAGACGCTGTTATAGCCCCCGCCGGATAGGTCCCCCAGGCCGGACATGACGCCGCCCGTCCAGCGAAACGCCTCATTGCCCGAAGCAGACTCGCTCTGTCCAACCACCACCGAGCCGTCGCTGGAGACGCCGAAGGCGTGGCTGTAGAAATCCCCACCGGATAGGTCCCCCAGGCCGACCAGGCCGTTACCGGCCGTCCAGCGGAACGCTTCCCAGGAAGCAGATCCGCCCGGACCCGAAGCAGATATGCCCCGTCCCACCACCACGGAGCCGTCGCCCGAGACGCCGTAGGCGCAGCTGTTGAAGCCATCGCCGGATAGGTCGCCGAGGCCGGACATGACGCCGCCCGCCCAGCGAAACGCCTGGTTGCCCGAAGCAGATTTGCTCTCACCGACCACCACCGAGCCGTCGGCCGAGACATCCAAGGCAGAGCTCTGAAAGCTCCCGCCGGGCAGGTCGCCGAGGCCCTGGAAGCTCGCGGGGGTGCCCAGCGCCCACGATCCCCCAATCAGAGTCCATGCCCCGATCAGTGTCCAGCTGACACGCGCATTCATGTCCTTCCTCCCGTTGCACTAGTTCCACATGGGTTGCGTCGTGTGTGGGTCGTCTCGCCCCGTCATTTTGATGCTCGCGTACGGTCAGACTGCCGGTACAGCCAGGGGGCCCACGTACTCGCTCGGATTAGCGCTCAGCGCCGCCGGCGCAGCGGAGCAAAGGTCAGTGAGGGATCCACCCTCTTTGGAGCTGTGAAATGTGACTTAAGGGAAGCTCTCCCTCGCCACCCGTTACATACCAACTGATAGGCCCGCCCACAGCGACATTTCAAGAATCATCTGGAGAAGGCATGCGAGGTTGTACTTGCTGGGCCCGCCCCGGGGGCCCCAGCCGCATCAGGAAAGACCGACGATGCAGGACAGATAGGCGAGGAGCCGGCGCCGGGGGGCGCCAAACGGCCTAGATCGAGACACCGATTTGCTTAAGGATACCCTACAATGACTTCCACGCCGGTGCTACCGATGCGTGCCATGTCACCCACTCATCCCTGCGGCTTCGTCTGCACCAGCCCGGCCGCCGGACCAGGCCTGTGCGCCGCCGGCATCGAAGCGATCCCCCAAGTGGCGGGGTGCCGAGCCGCCCGATCCGCGGACTCACACGCCTTGCTTGGTGACGGCTTGAGCTCTAGGTTAGCCTCGTGATGCCAGAGGGAGTGGTTCGCATGCAGCCAGTTCTGATTCCGACGCGTTGCCGGTCAACGGGGGGTGTGGTGCGTCACGTCCTTCCGATGGTCGTGGTGTTGGGCGCGGCGATGCTGGCGGTCGTTGGCTGTCGGGCGCCTGCCAGATCGACCGGTGTTGTGATGGCCGAGCAGCGGGGGGCGGTTGAACCCGAGCGCTTGGTCGCGGGGCGTTCGGTCGAGGGGCGCCCGATTTCGTGCCAGGTATTCGGCGACGGGGACGACGTCGTGCTCATCCTGGCGGGCATTCACGGCAACGAACCTGCCGGTTCGCCGCTCGTCCTTCGACTGGCCGAGCATCTGTCACGGCGTCCAGATCTGTTGACGGGCTGTCGGGTCGTGCTGGTCCCCGTGGCCAACCCCGACGGGCTCGCCCGCAGGACGCGCCATAACGCCCGCGGCGTTGACGTGAACCGAAACTTCCCCGCGCACAACTGGTCGCCCGACCGGCGACGCGGCCCGAAGCCACTGTCCGAACCGGCCAGCCGTGCGATCGACAGCCTGATGACGAGGTACCGGCCGGCCCGCATCGTGAGCATCCACCAGCCGATCGCCTGCATCGACTACGACGGCCCGGCCCGAGCACTGGCCCAAGCCATGGCTGCCTGCGGCGACCTGCCGGTCAGGAAGCTCGGCGGCAAACCGGGGTCGCTGGGGTCGTACGCGGGCGAGACGATCGGCATCGGAATCGTTACCCTCGAGCTGCCCCGGTCCGCCAGCCGACTCACACGGGACCAGCTGTGGGGGCGGTACGGTGACATGCTGCTGACGGCCATCTGCTTTCCCAAACCGATCCCGCAGGGGGCGTCTGCGCTGGCCTCCTCGCCCGACCAGGCTGATCGCTCGCCGGCATCGAGGTGATCGCCGAAGCGCCCGCTCCGCAGTTCTGCCGCTTCTTGCCTGGCGACGGCTTGTGGTCTAGGGTAGCGTCGTGGTCCCGACAGGAGTGATTGACATGCAGTCAACTGTGAACCCGACGGTCTTACTGCCAGTGGCGCGGACGGCGCGCCATGTCCTTGCGATCGTCGTCGGCGCGCTCGCCGCGGGGAACGGCCCGGCGATGGCGGCCGGCACGACGCTGTGGATCGAGACCGAGCTGTTCGGCGAGAAGGGCGGCTGGGTCGTCGACGGTCAGTTCATCGACCAGATGGGCTCGTCGTACCTGCTCGCCAACGGCAGATGCCAGCCGGTGGCCGACGCCCATACGGACGTCGCCGTCCCCAAGCCCGGTCAATACACGCTCTGGGTCCGGTGCAAGAACTGGCTGGTCAAGTTCTCGCCGGGCCGGTTTCGTGTGAAGGTCGGGCCGCACGTCTCGCCGGTGACGTTCGGCGAGCAGGCCAACCCGCAATGGACGTGGGTCAAGGGCGGAACGTTCGACCTGTCGGCCGGCAAGCACCGGGTCGTGTTGCACGATCTGACCGGCGCGTACGGCCGATGCGATGCGATCGTGTTGACGTCGGACCCGAGCTACAAGCCGTCGGACGACCGGGCTCAGCTCGATCGCGATCGACGGGCGCTGTCGGGCGTCTCGGCGACCGTCAAGGACCGAGGGGCGTTCGACGTCGTCGTGGTCGGCGGGGGCGTGGCAGGATGTTGCGCGGCGATCTCGTCGGCGCGTCACGGGGCCAAGACGGTGCTGATCCAAGACCGGCCCGTGCTGGGCGGCAACGCCAGCGACGAGATCCGCGTCTGGGTCCAGGGGGCGGTCGGCGGGCGTCAGACCAACGCCCGCGAGAGCGGGCTGCTCGAGGAGATGTCCGAGCACGCCCGGCACGACCAGAACGTGTCGAAGGCGCTGGCCCGGATGACCCAGGCGGAGTCGAAGTTGACGCTCTGTCTGTTGACCCGCGCGACCCGCGCGCGCTGCGCCACGTCGGGTCACATCGATGCCGTCGAGGCCGTCCACGTCGTCACGGCCGAGCGATTGGCGTTTGGCGGCAAGGTCTTCATCGACTGCACCGGGGATGGCGTGATCGGCGCATCGGCCGGCGCGATCAGCCGCTGGGGACGCGAGGGACGCGCCGAGTTCAACGAATCGATCGCCCCAGAGAAGCCCGATCGTCGGACGCTGGGCAGCTCCCTGCTGTGGGGCCTGGAAGACACCGGTCAGCCCACGCCGTTCGTCCCGCCGCCGTGGGCGATCAAGTTCCCAACGTGCAAGGACCTGCCGCATCGCCGGCACACCCCGCCGCGGAACGGCCACTGGTGGATCGAGTTCGGCGGCGGTACGCCCACGCCCGACCTCCGCGGCGTGGTGGACGATCCCGATCAGCTCGACACCATCGAGGACGCCGAGGAGATCCGCGATCACCTGCTGCGCGCCCTGTTCGGCGTGTGGGACCACTGCAAGAACCACTGCGCTCAGAAGCGCCAGGCCGCCAACCACCGTCTGAAATGGGTCGGTCACGTCGCCGGCAAGCGCGAGTCGCGCCGCCTCATCGGCGACTACATCATGACCGAGCACGATATCCTGGCGGGTCGGGCCTTCCCGGATCAGGTCGCCTACGGCGGTTGGTCGATCGACCTGCACCCGCACGAGGGCATCTACGACCCCGGGCGGCCATCCGTGCATCACTTCTTCGACAAGCCCTACGGCATCCCGTTCCGATCGCTGTACTCCAAGAACGTCGACAACCTGATGTTCGCCGGTCGCAACGTCAGCGTCAGCCACGTCGCGCTGGGCACGACGCGGGTGATGGCGACGTGCGGGGGGATGGGCCAGGCCGTCGGGGCCGCAGCGGCGCTGTGCATCAAGCACGACGCCACGCCGCGTCAGGTTGGGCAACGACACATCGGCCTGCTGCAGCAGATCCTGCTGAAAGACGACGCCTATCTGATCGGCCTGCGCAACGAGGATCCCGCCGATTTGGCGCGGGGGGCGAAGGTAACGGCTTCGAGCACCCAGGAGGTGACGACGTGCGTGCCCGACATCAAGGGCCAGACCGCCCACGACATGGTCTGTCCCAGGGCCGAGATGTTCCGGGTCAGCGCGGAGCGAATCGATTCGATCCGCATGTACGTCATCTCGTCTTGCAGCGAGCCGGTCGACCTTCGTGCAGGGCTGCGGCGAGCCCGCGCCTATGACGACTTCTCCCAACAGCAAGACCTCGCCACGGCGACCGCGACCGTGCCGGCGCGGCGTCGCGGATGGGTCACATTCACCTTCAACTGCAAGGTCGAGCCGGGCGGGTACTGTTGGATCCACCTGCCGGTGGCCAAGGGATTGAGGCTGCAGCTCATGCGCCACGCCCCGCCCGGATCGCGACGGGCCTACCGAAACAGCCATGGCTGGAACCCCATGAGCGGGCACTATGCCTTCGCGACCGATCCGCCGATCGCCTGGCCGGGCGTGTGGGCGGCGGCCAACGTCATCGACGGCGTCTCCAGAACGGTGGGAGACGCGTCGCACCTGTGGGTCTCCGACCCGAGCAAGCCGCTGCCGCAGTGGGTCGATCTCGACCTGGGCCAGTCTCGCCGCGTCGCGGAGATCCGCCTGACCTTCGACACGGACATGAACGCCCGGTACGTTCCGGCCGAGCCGGTCGCACAGCTCGTCCGCGACTATCGTGTGCTTCGGCGGGAAGGCGATCGCTGGGTCGAGATCCTGAAGGTGCGCGACAACACCCGTCGCCATCGCGTGCATGCGTTCGGGCCGGTCCAGGCCACGCGGCTCCGCGTCGAGGTGCTACGGACGTACGGATCGAAGTCGGCGCGGATCTTCGAGGTGCGCCTCTACGGTCCACCCCCCGGGTAGGAGGACGTCTGGTCTACGCCGTCGGGCGGAGGGGGGTTACTTCGCGCTGTCGCCGGTGAGTTTTGGGTTCGCGATCGATTCGCCGCAGGCTGCGCACTTGCGACGCTCTTCGTTCCCTATGAACTCGACCTCCATGCCGCATTGGGGACACGCCACTTCGAAGACGTCGTTCGGGTTCATCTTGTGCAGGGGGTCATCTTTTGGACAACGGTCTGATGTCATCGTACGCCTCCTCGAGGTGAATGGCTTTCCGCGGGGCCTGTCGCCTCCGTGACGCCGAAGCCGAGGCCCTCCACCGCGCGTCGAGCCGCTTCGACGTCGAACTCCGTGCCGACGACCGTCGCGTGGCCTGGCTTGAGCCAGACGTCCGCCCGCGCCACGCCAGGACATTCCAGCAGGGCGCGCCGAACGGTCTGAATGCAATGATCGCAGCTCATTCCGGTGATGGCAAACTCGGCGGTCTGCTCGCGAGGCCCCGGCGGCTGGGCCTGGCGAGGGGTTCTCCTCGACGGCCAGAGCGCTGCGGCCATCACGCCAAGCAGCGCCAACGCCGAGACGGCTCCCACCCAACCTGGGAGCATCTCGCCCCCATGCCTGCCTGCCGGAATGCCACTGACGGCGAAGACGTGATCCAACACCAGCCCGGACGCCAACGCCGTTGCCGCCACCGCGCCCAGATAGATCAACCCCGTCCGCCGGCCCATCACCTGCCATAGGGTCGTCACGGCCGCGGCGTTGGTGGCCGGACCCGTCATCAGAAACACGAGCGCTGCGCCGGGCGACACCCCTTTGGCCACCAGGGCCGCCGCCACCGGCACCGACGCCGTCGCACAGACGTAGACGGGGATGCCGAGCAGCATCATGACCAGCATCGTGACGATCCCACCTCCCAGCATGCCGGCGAAGTAGTCGTCTGGGACTGCGGCCGTGATCACGCCTGCAATGACTAGGCCGATCAACAGCGACTTGCCGATGTCTCGCGGAAGCGTAACCAGGCCGTACGTCAGGATCCTCGAGACGACGTTTCCCTTGCCATTTCCCGAGCAGCACGCGTCGTGGCATTCGGGGGCATCGGTGGCGCCGTTCTCCCGGCGGTCTGACCACGCGGCCACGGCCGCTCCGCCGAGCAGACCGCTCACCAGCGCAGCGACGGGCCGGAAGACCGCGAACACCGGCCCCAACAGGCTGTAGGTCACCAGGATGCTGTCCACGCCCGTCTGCGGCGTGGACAATAGGAACGATGTGGTTGCCGGTCGACTCGCGCCGTGGCGACGCAAGGACGCCGCCACCGGGATCACCCCGCAGGAACACAAGGGCAGCGGGACGCCGAAGACGGCAGCCTTGACGACCGGCCAAACGCCCTTTCCGCCCAGATGCCGCTCGACGGCCGACGGCGAGATCAGGACCGATAGAACCCCAGCAAACAGAAAGCCGAACAGCAGATACGGCGCCATCTGACCCAGGACGTTCCAGAACGCCACCGGAATGGTCCACACAACATCCATAGGCCAGGTACCCCTTTACAGTCCTTCATATGTTTGAGGCCCGCCGGCGCCGATACCTTCCGCTTCCTCCGTTCACCGAGGACTCCGTTCCATAGGATCAGTGTACCCTCGCGATGGCAGTATCGCAGCAGGGCGCGCACGTCTGTTGACACGGCAAATCCCTGCTACTACGGTGCCGGTACCGCAGGATGTTGCGTCCGAACGCAACCTGAACGGAGCCGAGCGTGGCAGCGCGAGGACAGCAGGCAAGACGGGCCAAGCGGCGTGACGGAACCCGCGCCAGACCCCTGTCGCTCGATGCGCTCAGGACGTATGGCGCGTTGAAGGGGCTTGCGCCGCCGCAGGACGCGTTCGATCCCGCGGGGACGTGGCGACACATCTACCGGCTGTGGTTGGTGGGGAATGGGGCGTCCCAGTACCGCGGGTTCATCGAGGTGGGGCGCGGAACGCCAGCTACCGACGGCACCGTCAACCTGGACGTCCAGCGGACCCTCGTCCTCGGCCATCACCCCGCGATCCACACGACGACCGCACGACTGAAATGCGCGGCCGACGCGCTCTGCACGCCGCGGTCGTGGCAGATCGAGGCCCAGACGCTCACCGTCGACATGAAGCCTTTCGCGCGCTCTCGCGTGGCCGAGTCCGCTTCGGTCCGCGGCCAGACGATCACGATCACAAGAGGCAAACGTCGCTTGGAGCGCTGCGTGCCGACGCCCTTCACCTCGGACTTCTCGCTATTCGACGCGGTCCAGCGTCTTTGCATGGAGAAGACCCAACCGATGGGGTTCGCCCTCCTGCAGGACCTCGACCAGATCAAGGCGGGCCAACGGCTGTCGTATCGCGAGCGCATTCGCTTCGAGGTCGGCGGCAAGGAGCTGGCCTTGTCCTGCTATCAGCAGATCGGGCGGGGGATCCTGCCCTACAGATACTACGTGGACGCGCAAGGCAGGCTGCTGATCGCCATCAGCGGGATCCGGGCGTACATCTTCGATCCAGAGGTCCACCAGTGGCACGAGAAGGTTACCAAGTGGCTGGCCAAGAGGTCGAGGAAGTAACGATGGGAACGCAGAAGGAATCGCCAACGGTGTCCCGTCGACAGTTCCTGCGGGTTGGCGCGCTGGGCGGCGCCGCCGTCGGGACGGCGACGGCGCTCGGTCGGGATGTTCGAGCGGCGAAGCCCGACCAGCGGCCCAACTTCCTGTTCATCATCACCGACCAGCAGGGGTTGGACACCATCTCCGCGCTTGGCTGCTCCGATGCCCACACGCCCAACATGGACCGCCTGGTGCGTAGCGGCGTGGCCTTCATGCAGTCGCACACCAGCAATCCCCTGTGTTCCCCCGCGCGGAGCAGTCTGTTCACGGGGCGGCCGACGAGCGAGACCGGCGTGATCGTCAACGGTCTGCCGATCCGCGAATCGATCCCCAACCTGGGGCAGTGGCTCGGTCAGGCCGGCTACGAAGCCGTCTACGTCGGCAAGTGGCACCTGCCCATGAGCTTCACCTACAACGTGAAGGGATTCACGGTGATCCCCGCGGGGCTCGGCGGACAGGGAACGCTGGGGGACGGTGCGACTTCCCGGGCGTGCCAGGGGTACCTACTGAATCGCGAGCGCAACAAGCCGTTTCTGCTGGTCGCGTCGTTCCTCCAGCCGCACGACATCTGTCAATACGTCACCATGCACGCCCGCGCGCCCGACGAGTTGCCCTATCCGGAGATCGCCAAGTCGCTCCCGAAGCTCCCGCCGAACTTCACGTTCGACGAACGGGAGCCACGGGCGATCAAGGGAAAGAGGTATCACACCTGGTCAGCGCAGCAGTGGCGCTACTACATCTGGAGCTACCACCGCATGGTGGAAGAGGTAGACGCCGAGATCGGTCGCGTCCTCCAGGCGTTGGACGATTCCGGCCAGGCGGACAACACCGTCGTCGTTTTCACGGCCGACCACGGCGAGGGGAGGGGTCGGCACCAGATGGTCACCAAGAACTACCTCTACGAAGAGGCCGAGAAGGTGCCGCTGGTCGTCTCGTGCCCAAAACGGATGAGGGCCGATGCGAAGGACGACACGCATCTGGTGTCCGGGCTCGACGTCATGCCGACGATGTGCGACTACGCGGGCCTTGCGCCGCCGCAGAACACCCGGGGCAAGAGCCTGCGGCCCCTTCTGGAGGGCAAGCCGACGCAGTGGCGCGACTTCGTTCCCGCGGAGGTCGCGATCACCGGGCGCATGATCCGCACGTCGGGCTACAAGTACATCGCGTACCAGGGCGACCCGGTCGAGCAGTTGTTCGACATGAAGAACGATCCGTGGGAGACGAAAAACCTGGCCGGCGAATCCCGTCACGCCGCCACGCTCACCGAGCATCGCAAACTGCTCGAGGACTGGACCGCCCGCTTGGACGTGGCCCCGATCCCCGAGAAGTTGCGAGGGAGGATCGATCGGGCGAGGGCGGGCAAGCGGTCGTGACCGAACACGCGAGTTGTCCCTGCTGATTCGCGTCTCCCCCGGCCGAGCCGTCCCACCGCACAGCCATTCGGCGACTTTCTACGAGGCAGGATTCCGACGTAATACACTGTCCGATAATAGCTTGCGCAGGGCCTTCGCCGGTCGGCCCGGAGATTATTTGACATACCTAGGCTGTCGATGTAAACTATACCTAGGCCACCTTGGTATAACGGGGAGACGCGGGTCGGCCGAGCGACGTTGATGGCCACAGCGGCCGGCCCGCATGGAGTCTAAGACCGATGGGCACTGACCCAGATCTTGTTCGCGGCACCCTCAATACGATCCTGCTCGAGACGGTCTCGCGCGGGCCGATGTACGGCTATCAGATCTGCAAGGCCGTCGACGCCAAGACGGACGGCTACTTCGAGCTTCGCGAGGGAAGCCTGTATCCAGCCCTGCACAAGCTGGAGCGCGAGGGGCAACTCAAGTCGTACTGGGAGAAAACCGACGCCGGCCGACGGCGAAAGTACTACCAGATCACCGACACAGGCTTGACCGCCCTGGCCCAGAAGCGGCGGGAGTGGCAGCGGTTCAGCGCGGCCGTCGACCGTGTGTTGGGCAAGGTCACGCCGGCCGGTGACCTGCAGCCGCAGGTCGTCATGGGATGAGCGAATGACGCGCACGTGGCACGACAGTTCCCTGCCGTCCCAGGTATCCGCCGCCGTTCGGGGGTCGGCTTCGCTGCAGGACGACATCGCCGACGAAATCGCCGACCACCTCGCTTGCCGGGCTGAGGCGTCAGGCGGCGACGATCCAACGGCCAGCCAAGCCGAAGCCGTCCGGGCGTTCGGAGATCCGGACCAGGTCGCGCGGGAGCTCCGCGCGGTGCACTTGGGAGACCTGATCATGTTTCAACGGGTGATGGTGGCCGCAGTGGTGGTGATCGTGATCGGCATGGCCTGCTCGGCCTATTTCTCCTGGTCGGCGACGCAGGCGATGAGCACGCAGATGATCGAGGCGACCCGCGAGTCCGGCCGCCAGATCACCGAACTGGCCAAGCAGCTGGCTGCCCTCAACGCGCAACAGATCGCCACGCAGCCGCCGCGCCTGAGGATCTACTGCTACACCGGCCCGCCCGATCAACCTGCAGCCGGTTACCCGCTCACCGTCGAGTCGGTGGACCCGCCCGTTTCTGCCAGCAAGTCCTCCGGCCTGGGCCGATCGTTCAGGAACACGTACCAGACCGATCCGAACGGCTGGATCGACAGCGGGCCGCTGTCGCTGGGGGTCTACAAGCTCTCAGGCCGAGTGCCCCCGACAGATGCAGAGTCGCAGGGCGAAACCGGTCACTGGACCCGTGTGATTCGACTGCAGCAGCAGGGCGCGACGAAGGAGGTGCGGTTGTACGTCCGGCCAGGCCATCGACACGAGGTGCGCCTGGTGGTGCCGCCCGAGGTCACGTGGCATCCGGACGTGATGAAGACCGTCGGCATCCGGTTCACGGGCACCTCCGGCCCCAGCATCCTGCGCCTCGACGCGGAGACCTGGACGGGCCGTCTGCAGCATCTCGATCTGTCTGCGGGGTCCACGTTCTCCTGTTTGTGGCCCGGCGAAGCCAAGGCCTACCTGGTCTTTCCGAACCCCGAGCGCGGTGAGGGCGAAGACCCGTTTGCGGGGCGGATGGCTTCACTACCGACGGTGGAGGTGCCAGCCGGCGACGGCCCGATCACGCTGAAGGCCCCTGGCGGCGACGGCCCCAGCATCAAGGGCAAGGTCTTCGACGGGTCCGAAGACAAGCCGGTCGCCGGGGTGCGGGTCGACGTCCTGCACCGAGGCACACGTCGGAGCCGTGGCAGGCTCCTGCCATTGTATGAGGGCGGCACGGGTCGAGAGTCGTTGCGGACCGATGCGAAGGGAGGCTTCTGCTCGCTGGGCTGTGTGAGCGGCTCGATTGCGCTGGCGTTTCACCTAACAGACGCTGATGGCAAGCCTGCCGTCCTGTCGGTCCCCACCGACGTGTCGCCCCGGTATCACGCCGACGTGAGCTACGACATCGACGTCTCGAAGCTGAGCACGGTGCGGATCTCCTTGCCCACGCCGAAGGAACTCCTCGCCGAGGGCGTCAGGGCCGTGGAGAGGGTCGAGGGCGTTTGGGATGCTTCTTCGTCGTCATACGTCCCGCGGTTCCATCGCGCCGCCAAGGACGAGGTGAGTATCCCCTGGCCGCCCGAGCGTCCGCACAGGGCTCTGATGCTGCCCGGGAAGTACCGGTTGACGGTGTCGATGGTCTGGACGGACTACCCCATCCGCCGCCGTCGGAGCATTGATGCGCGGAGGTCGATCACGTTGCCGGCTGAGTGTGGGGCGTTGGTGGACGTCCACTTGACGATCGATGACTTCATTAAGCGACGAACAAAGGTCGTCCACCCGCGCCCGCCCATCAGGCCCGGGCCGGGAGGCCAGACAACAACGAAGCCGGCCGACCTGGCGATCACGGCGGTCAAGCTGTGCAAGAAGGTGGAGCGCTTCGGCGTCTACGAAGAGATCAAGCCGTTGCGCTTTCCCGCGGGGCAACCGAACCGCGTGATCCTCTACTGCGAACTCGAGGACTACACGCTGCTGAGCACGGACAAGGGCGAGCAGGAGGAATTCACCGTTCTGCTGAGCCAGGACATCGCGGTCCACAACTCGAAGGGCCAATTGGTCTACCAAAAGACAGAGGCCGACAGACGACACACCAGCGAGAAGCCCCCCGAGGGCTTCTTCCTGTCCCAGCCCCTCGACCTGCCCGCCAAGCTGCCACCGGGCAACTACACCGTGAAGGTGAGCGTGACAGACTCGTCGCGCAAGAGCGGCGAGCGCCAGCTCGAATTCACGGTGACGCCGGCGACTTGAGCGACGCGGCGCCCGTGACGGCGCTGCGCCAGGCGTCGAGGCGTGTAGCGGCCTGGTCGCGCGAGATGGCGGGGGTGAAGGCCCGATCGGTCTGCCAGGTGGCGGCGATGTCGGCGATGTCGGCGTGCAGCCCGACGCCCAGCGCGGCGAGCAAGGCGGCGCCCACGCCTGTGGTTTCCAGGACCGGGCCTCGCTCGACCGGGATCCCGAGCAGGTCGGCTTGGATCTGCATCAGCAGGTTGTTGGCGGCGGCGCCGCCGTCGGCACGGATCACCTCGATGGGGTGGGCGGCGTCCCGGGCCATCGCCTCGACGACGTCAGCCACCTGAAACGCGATGCCCTCCAACGCCGCCCGGGCCAGGTGGGCTCGGGTCGTCCCGCGGGTCAGGCCGACGATGGTCCCGCGGACGTCAGGCCGCCAGTGCGGCGCCCCCAGTCCGACGAAGGCCGGTACGAACACCACCCCGCCGCTGTCGGGCACGCTCGCGGCCAGCGGCTCGACGTCGGGGGTGGTATCGATCAGGCCCAACCCGTCGCGAAGCCACTGCACCGCCGCGCCGGCCACGAAGACGCTGCCCTCCAGTGCGTAGGTGGTCGTCTCGGCCGTCTCCCACGCCATCGTGCTGAGCAGTCGAGCCGTGCTGGGAATGGGCGTCGGGCCGGTGTTCAGCAGCAGGAACGCTCCCGTTCCGTAGGTGCACTTGGCCTGTCCCTCGGCGGTGCAGCAGTCGCCGAAGAGCGCCGCCTGCTGATCGCCGGCCACGCCCGTGATCGGGATCCCCCCGCCCAGCCAATCCAGGCCCGTGGTCCGACCGAATTCGCCGGCGCTGGGACGGATGGCGGGCAGGACCGACGCCGGCACGCCCAGCGTCTCCAGACACCAATCGTCCCACTGCCGGTGGGCCAGGTTCATCAGGAGCGTCCGCGACGCGTTGGTCACGTCGGTGACGTGAGCCGCGCCGCCTGTCAGTTTGGCGATCAGGTAGGTGTCGATCGTGCCGGCCGCCACGCGTCCGTTGTCGGCCTTGCGCCGGGCGTCGGGCAGATGGTCGAGCAGCCAGGCCAGCTTCGTCCCGCTGAAGTACGGGTCGAGGAGCAGCCCCGTCCGCCGTGTGAACTCGGGTTCTGCGCTGGCCTCGCGGAGCTGGTGGCACTGATCGGCGGTCCTGCGACACTGCCAGACGATGGCCCGGCCCAGGGGCTCGAGCGTCTCGCGGTCCCACAGCGCGACGGTCTCGCGCTGGTTGGTGATGCCGATCGCGCGGACGTCGCCCGCGTCGACGCCGTCGCAGCCGGCCAGCGCCGCTTCGACGGCCTGTCGGACGGACGCCCAGATGTCGGCCAGGTCATGCTCGACCCAGCCGGGCTGGGGATAGTGCTGTTGGAACTCCACCGTCTGCCGTCCCAGCACGCGCCCCTCCGGATCGGTCAGCAACGCCGTCGTCCCGGTCGTCCCTTGGTCGATGCTCAGAATGACTTCGGCCATGGTCTCGCACTCGCGTCACATGTCGGTTTCGGTCACAGCGACTCATTCGCATCCGGTCCGCATGTGTCTAGCGTGCCTCGCTTAGAAGCCCCGCCGCGTGCGGCGGGGGAGGGGCCGCACGCGGCCCCGCTAAACGACGTCAACCGCACACATGCTACAGGTTGGACACTTGGCTCTCTCCGCCAAACACGTATCCCGGTTTGCCGGACGCGACCGCGGGACTGAGTCTATCGCCATCCCCAACGGCTGTGAACCCTGGGGGCCGGCGGCTTGGGGCCGCACGGCGCCGTCGGCGCCGATCCGCGTGTCTGGCGCAAGTCCTTGCGAAGACGGGGCCGGAACGCTAACATTCCAAGTGCATGGATGCATCACAGCGTGCACAATCGATGCTGGTAGGTCTTGCACTGGTGGTCCCGTGCGCGATCGGCTGCGCGGCGCACGAGCGGCTAAACCTGTTGCTCGACTGTACGCCCGAGCAGCTGGTGGCCGAGGTCAACACGCCCGAGGAGGCCGCCGAGATCATCGACATGCGGGTCCGGCGCCACGCCGACGCCCGGATGGAGAAGTCGGACGACTGGCGGTCGCTGCGCGAGTCCCTCGTGTTGGAGCGCGGCGACTGCGACGACTGGGCGATCGCGTCGGCCGCGCTGCTATCCGATGACGGCTGGCCGGCCAAGCTCCTTATCGTCGGCACGGTCCGCGTCTTCTTCGATACCCAGAAGCAGCTGACCCGAAAGGGCTATTGCCACGCGGTGCACCTGCTGGAGCGCGACGGGCTGTACGGCGCGAACGGCGTGAACCGCTGCGATCGCGTCGAGCCGCAATTCACGACCGTCGATGCCTTGGTCCGTCGATTGCCGCTGATCCAGGATCGGTGGGAGTTCTACAAGGTCGTCTCGATGGACGGCGTGGACATCGTCGGTGGGCAGGGGAACTTGTTCCGGGACGTCGCCGACCGCTACAAGGCGGCTAAGTGGGTCGACGTGGCGTACCCGCGCAGGTCCAAGACGGGGACGGCGTCTGCCGACGCGACTCCGGCGAACCGGGAGGGCGCCATGCCCGGGCAGGCGGCGCCCGCGACCAAGTGACACATGTCGAGATTGCACGGCTGTCCAGCCCATCTTCTAGTTAGGGGAGGACCCATGATCAACGAGAACGCGTCTTGGTGTCTGTTGCTCGTCGCGTCCCTGGCTGCTTCGGTGGCCGGAGTCGCCTTGGCGGCCGAATCCGGTGGCAAGCGGAAGGCAGGGAGCCCCGTCGTGTCGCCGCGCAAGCTGGTCCAGGCCGACCGCATTCTGATCATCGCTCACCGCGGCGCTAGCGCCTACGCCCCGGAGAACACACTGGCCGCGTTCAAGCTGGCCATCAAGCAGAAGGCCGACCTGATCGAGGACGACTATCACGTCACGAAGGACGGCAAGCTGATCGCGATCCACGACGGGACGCTCGATCGGACGACCAACGCGATCGAGAAGTGGGGCGGCAAGAAGATCACCGTTCGGTCCAAGACGCTCACCGAGCTCCGACAGCTCGACGCCGGATCATGGAAGGACCCCAAGTTCAGCGATCAGAAGCTGCCGACGTTCAACGAGGCGGCGCTGGTGATGCTGAAAGGCAGCGTGCCGTTGCTCGAGCGCAAGAGCGGCTCGGCCGAGCAGACGCTCGCCGATCTCAAGGAGATCGACGCGGTCGAGAAGGTGGTCGTTCAGGCCTTTGATTGGACGTTCCTCCGCAAGCTTCACAAGCTCGAACCGAAGATCGTGTTGGGGGCGTTGGGCGGCGGAAAGATCCCCCCGCCGAAGGTCCGGGTGATCAAGCGGACGGGCGCGAGCGTCGTCGGCTGGAGTCACAAGGACCTCGATGCCGAGACGATCGATCGCCTCCACGACGCGGGCCTGCGCGTCTGGGCCTACACGGTCGACCACGAGAAGGACATCCGGCACCTCGTCAAGATCGGCATTGACGGCATCATCACCAACCGCCCCGACACCACGCGCAAGGTCGTCGCCGGGCTGAGGTAGACTGGCAGCAAGGCGTTCGCATCCCGGTTTGGCGGGGGCGGCGCACTGGCAGAGAGGCAGACGTGTAGCTCAGTTCTGACACAGAAAGATATGCGAGTCCAAGCGAAGGATCTGGCCGCCAGGCCCCGAATCAGGTAGACTCCGATGTCGTCACGGGCTCATCTGCCCTGGCGCCGGCTCCTGATTCGGGTAGCCAGCGATTCCGGGTCACTGGAGTGACCCCTGGTTATGTCTAGGCTCGGCCAAATCAATCTGGTGCGTGCTGCTGCACAGGAGGAACCATGTTTCAAAACAAGGCCACGATCTACGCTGTCCTTTCCGTAGTGGAGATTGCCAAACGACGCGCGACGGGCATCACGACTGGCGTTCAGGCCAATGAAGTGGCAGAGGTCTACGGCTTGCCAACGGCCTATGCTGCCAAGGTCATGAGCCAGCTGGCTCGATCGCGGATTCTCCGTTCGGATCGTGGCCCGCGTGGCGGATTCCAGTTGGCCCGGGACGCGAATAACATCTCCCTGCTTGACGTGATCGAAGCGGTCGACGGCACCATTGACGGCCGACTGGACGCTCAGCAGAGCGGGGCCCCCGCGGACGTCCAGTCGGGCTTGGCGAACGTCTACGGTTCCGCCACCGACCGTGTTCGCGAGGTCCTCGGCAGCGCAACGGTAGCCAAGTTCATCGAGACGCACTGCAAGTAGACCCCGCCTGCGAGGTGGGGATCCCCCGCACCGCAGCAAGGGCGCACAAGGCCGACTCGTTGGCCCACGGTTTGTGGTCTGTCTGATAGGTTGCGCGTCGCTATGCCCACCGTCGTCGGAGCAAGACCCAGCCGCCGATTCCCAGCGCGCTGAGACTGACGGGCTCGGGAACGGAGATGAGGTAGCCGTCGTTGTTCGGGAAGACGTCCGCAGTGGATTGCCACAGATCGTAGAAGTACGCAGCGTAGGCGACGGCGTTGCCGGGGGGGGTAGAGCCGTACAGGTCTGCGAAGGGAATCGTGATAGAGACCTGGGAGCCGTCGAACGCGATCGGCACGTTGGCCAGCAGGCCGCCGGCCGCATCCGAGAGGGTCACCTGGCCACTCGATGCGGTCGCTAGATTAATGTAGGCCTCGATCCCAAGGTTGCTGTTGTATCCGCTCAACTCAGACTTCCAAGAGTTCCCAGACCCAGTAGGCGGCACATCGATGTCGATATCGATGTAACCATGTAGCTGATTGTCAAAGTGGACGTAATCGTCCGCCGGATAGACGTTGTCGGTGAAGGCGAAGTCGAACCGCAATTCCTCGTTGCCGGCGTCAAAGAACGCCGTCCCAGAGGTAAGATCGGGTATCGTTCCCAGGGCGGGCGTCCCCGGAAATCCGGGGGAATACACATCGCCGGTCGGATCGGTGCTCGGATCGACGCTCGGGCCAACCAGAACCACAACCGAGAGTAATGGTATGGCGCAGGACATGCCTCTCCACCCTTCACCCCAACAGGTTATCGTCGACGATGGCGAGCTGGCAGGTAGACGCGCGAGTCGCGAAATGCTGCCTGGTCAATGGGCCCCGAATCCCGCCACGCGTCCCGTCGTCTCTCGACCCATTCACCGCTGCCATCAAAGAAGGACGCGTTCATACCATTGATAGGCCGCAACGAGGGCAGAGTGTACTGAATTCCGCGAGATTCGTCCTCGTTCCCCCCGTCGGCTGTCAATGCGATGTAACCGGCACAGCCAGCCCCGCTCCTCACGTGGTTGCCGCCATAGACCATCTGCCCATCCCGGTACATGTTCCACGTAAGATCCACAACGGCCGTAGCCCAGGGAGGGGCATGATCGATCCGATCGTATCCCTGCTCGGGGGTCGCGCTTACCGCGCCCCAAACGAACAGGTAGTTGGAATAGACGACCGAGGCCGTTCCCCAGGGCGGGCGGACCTCGACGGTCGGCGGCTCGGGGCAATTGAGTGCCCCTGCAGAAACGTAGGGCCCGAGCAGTGAAGTCATGTCAAACCCGAGATCGCGGTGGTACAACGTGTTCGCGGCCAGATCGGGTCGGTCTTCCTCGTCACACCGCTGGACGCTCGGGGGAAGCTTCCCATCGTGGTCTCCCGCGTAGGTGGCCAAGCCCAGCGTGATGGCCTTCATGTTATGCAGACACACCACGCGCTTGGCCGACCGTCTGGCCTCCACCAGCGAGGGAACGACCGTGGCGACCAGCAGGCCGATGATTCCTGTGACCACCAGGACCTCGATGAGTGTCGCGCCAGAGCGGTTATTCGCCATGGACCATCACCCTCGGTCAGGCGTCGAACTGGCTGGTGATAGGCGGAGGGACAGCTCTGCGCGTCCTTCCAGGACCTGCTCCTTCGTACCGCCAACCACCCGGCTGTGCCCGTGTACCTGGCTGATCTTGGCTAGGCCCGCATCGACGTAGATCTTCAAGCAGGATGCTGGTGCGACGGAAATGCTGTAGGGCGATCGCGCAAGAGAGATCCTCAGCGCGGACTTGGCGTCGACGTCCAGCATACCCTCGGCAAGCTCGAGTTCAGAGGCCGTGTCGCCGATCCCCAAGAGGCCGTTCCCTGCGAGCACGAGCCTGGCGATGTCGGAGAGTTCCACGCGCGCGAACCCACTGCCGCTGGGCGCCTGAATGAGGGACCCCGGCTTGAGCTTCTCCTCGCGTAGCTGCTGTTGAGCCGTAAGGAAGGGCTCGTATCGAACCACCCCGATCTCAGGGGACAGATCGACGAGCCAGAGGGCCGCCGCAGCTGCCGCGGCAGTCGCCAGGCCGGACGCCGCGAGGAGCACACGCCGCCGGTTGGGTCTGGACCGACTGCGGAGCATCTCCTTGACCGCCGCTTGGCCGCGCTCTTCCCGATCGGGGGACGGCGCGATCAACCGGTCAAACGCCACCAGCGCGGAATCGGCTCGTCGAAAGGCCCCCAGCCGAGCCTGGCGCCTGGGGTCCTCCGTCAAGGCTCGGCGGACCCGACCCGCCTCGTCTCGAGCAAGTTCGCCATCGTGGTATTCGACGAGCTCTTGGTCCGTCATCCCGCCTTCCCCTGGTAGACTTCTCGGCTCTTCAACGCTTCGCACATCCGCGTCAGGGCACGTGTCCGCCACTTGGAGACGGTGTCACGAGGCACGCCCATCAATCTCGCTGCGTCATCATAGGGCATTCCTTCCAGAACGATCAGCACCAACGCCGCCCGGTGATTGGGTTGCAGACAGTCGAGGCAGGTCCGCACCGTGGCGATCTCCTCTTCCAGGCAGACCTTGTCAATGGGCAAAGCGCCTTGTGCCTCGATTTCATCCGACAGTTCCAGGCCATCTGGCGCCCTCGCCCTTCGCTTACGCCATCGGCGCCAGGCGTTGTAGGCCGTCTGCATGACGTACGCTCGATCCTCCTGGGCGTTTCCGAGCGGCTCCCAACTCCTCACCAGACCGGCGAACGCCATCTGCGCCAGGTCCTCGGCGGTCGATGCTGAACCCGTCAAACGCGTCAAGAGGCGCAGAACCCGTCCATAGTGCTCCTCGACCAGGCGATCTAGCAAGGTCAAGCGTGCGGGAACCGCTCTCTCCCTTTTCCTCCACACGCTCTGTCCCCGGTCGGCTCCCAGAAGGCTTTACTAATATGAAGGCAAGCCATGTTAACGGTTGCAGGGCCGCTACGCATTTTAGCCTACTGACGTATTCGACACAAGGAGCTGGTGAGATGCGCAAGACGTTGTGGTTCGTATTCCCCCCACTGATCGCTGTGGTGGGGTCTGCCCGGGCGGGGGTCACCCTTACGGCAAGTGTCAGCGGCGTCCAAAAGGGAAACACGATTACGTTCACTGCCACCACCGACGAATCGGACCCCGTAGTCAAAGTCACCTTCAGTTATGAGGGAACCGGCAGCACCGATGAGGATACCTCGTCTCCGTACCAGGTCGTCAAGACGATGGACTGGACCGCGATGGAAGACCTGACGGTTACGGCCACTTTTGACTTCGAGAGCATCTCGGACCAGCAAGATACTGTTGATGTAGACGTCGTGGACATCCTCCTCATCGGAGCGCCCCAGCCGCTGCGGGGTGCGACCGCCACCTATATCGCCGTGACCCAGCCAAGGGGGATCAGCGTTAGCAGCTGGGCGTGGTCTTGTGACAACGCGGTGCTCGACGCGAACTGGACCGACACCGCCAACAGCGACGACGTCAGCGTGTGGATGGGCATCATGGCGGTCTCCGGGACGATCGAGGTCAGTGCGACTCTTCTTGGCGTTGCCTGCGAGAGCGACAAGAGCGTCAGCATCCGTCCGCGAACCGGCGGCGTTTGGGTGACGCCGGTGGATTGTGCCGAGGACAACGAGCCCAATTGGGGAAGTCCGCTCCTGGGTCTCGGGGAGGCCTTGGGACAGCTCCGTGATAAGGACTCCAACCTCAACCGGATCATCGTTCCTCAGACGAGTGAGGACGATTGGTCGGATGCCGTGACGTTGTCCCAGATCTCCAGCGGGCCCAATACGGGCATCTGGTACGTCCGCACCAACACGCTCGAGATCGACATGGAAACGGTCATTAACCAGTTCGCCAAATCAGGCGGACCATCGCCGGAGGGCGGGGCCACCAACTTCTACGACTACAACAACGGCACAGGCGGCTGCCTCGAAGGCGAGATGGATGATTTCATCCAGGCGCTCGAAAACCACGAGTATCGGGGAACGCCCCCCGCCGAGGAGTCCCTGGAGGGCCACTTCGGCCGGATCGAGTACGAACTCAACGTCGTCGGCGATCCTTCCGCCGAGATCGAGGACCACATCGACACCACCGAATCGGGTCTCATGGACTCCGTCAATGTGAGCATCGGCCTGATTGAGGGCAGCCTGGGGTCGTTCTCCGCCGACGGCGCCTGGTCGGACGCCGGTCCCAATTGGGGCGGGACCGGGTCCCTGGGGAGTGGCAAGCACACCCGGTACGACATCGACTCGAGCCAGTACTACAGCGGCTGCACGTTCGGGCCGGATATGTTCTAGGGAGAGGAGTATGATCATGCTACGTCGAGTGCTCGCGATCGTTTTGGGATTCGGGTGCCCTGTCTTCGGGGCCGACCTGGCGTACCTGGAGGATCTCCTGGAACAAGCCGGAGCGGCTGGTCAGGTCGACGATGCGACGAGAGCGGCTGCCTACCAGGCCAAAAGAGAGTTATCGAGGCAACTCAACCGCGTCGACGATGGATCCCTCGACGCCATCTCCCTGAGGCTATCGATGGGCTTGGATGATCCGCGCCCGGAAATGCGTATCGCCGCGGCCCAGGCACTTGCGGTCAAGCCGAGGGAGGGGACAGTCGATGGTCTGCTGGCGGCTCTCGAGCGGGAGAGCAAGCCGGCGGCACGGCGGGTGCTCGTCCGGTCGGTGACGCGCGTGATCGCGGGACTCCCACAGCACGCAAGGGAGGCCGCAATCCCCGCTGCACTGGGCATCTTTTCGGGGATGATCCGCGCCCGGACGACCGAGTCCGAGTTGAGATGTCAGCTGACCGTTTCGCTGGGGTGCCTCGGTCCGGTCGCCCTTCCGAGTCTTCGTGCGTTCCGGGCCGATCCGCGGTGGGGTGCCATCCTCCATTCAGTTCTGCCAATGGCCTTCGCAGCGACCGGCGATCCCGCTGCCGGGGATGACATGCTGGCCCTGTACGGCTCCGATGCCTCCGTCGGGTTCCGCGTGGGATGCCTCAACGCCTTCGGCAAACTGCTTCGCCAGAATGAGGCGGTCGGCGGCGGCCAACTCCAATCCGCGATCGATCTGTTGCGGACGACCATTGTTGAAGACCCGGACCCGGCGCTGGCTGCAGCGGCTGCCCTGGCATACGTCCGATGGCCCGGGGCGAAGTCCGATCAGCAAGTTGTGCAGATCGTCCAAGACCGGCTTCCGGATGCCTCAGGGGATGAACTGACGGCCTATCTTCGCGCACTCGTCGCCTTGGACGTTCCACTGGGCGCCACAGCGCGAGCGTTCCTCGAAACAATGGCGGACCCCAGAACAGCATCGGCCAGGCATCAGAAGATCGCATCCGCCCTGTTGGCGATGCAGATGGGAGGCGAATGAGTACATCGGCGCACACATCCGGCTTGTTGGGAATCGTCGAGGTATCAGTAGGCTTCTGCAAAGAGATAGCAGATAGCCTGGCCGCTCTCGAGCCACGGGCGCGCCGCCAGTCGCGCAATGGTCCTGGGAAGTCATCAGGGACCTTCTCCCGCTCTCAGGATTTCTACGCGAAATTGCCGAATCCTGTCGTGGATCTCACGATGAACGAGGTGATCTCGGCGATCCGGTTGTTCTGCCAACACGGCGTGACCCTGTTTGGCGCCAGCACACTCACTTCCTTCCCAGCAGACACGGTCGCCAGGGCCTGGCACCTGTGTCAACTCCTGTCGGAGAGATACGCAAGCTGGTATTGTCGCCATCACTATGCCTTTGCGCGGACGATGCGACAATGGGACGATCTGTCTCCTTGGGACGTAGGTACGGTCTACCGGGTTGCGACTGACGGTCGGTGGGGGCGGCCTCGGGAGGCTGTGGTCCTTGGAGAGCCCTGCCCAGCCTGTGTCCGGGGTCGCTTGGTCCTTCTGGCCCACCCCCACATGGACTGCGCGGGGGTGTGCTGCAACGCGGGATGCAGGGACTTGCGGGCCGAGCCTTACGCGGGAATCCTTGGCCAGGAGGTCTGCGGTGGTGCCCGAGGCAAGACTACGGACGAATCTGCGATATGGCGCGAGCCGGATCTGCCGCAGGGCGCGGACGTCCTCCTTCCCTACAAGCAGCTGGGATGCCCGGTCATCTGAGCTTCTCGTAACCGGCGGGGTCGGTCAGCGGGAATGACAAGCTACCGCCTGCTGCAGATAACATCGATTGTCAACTGCCCGGGACTGGAGTCGAACCAGCACGGGCCCAAAGGCCCACTAGGCCCTCAACCTAGCGCGTCTGCCAATTCCGCCACCCGGGCGCGCGATCCAGACCTGTAACTTACGAATGCCGGATCGGACTGTCAATGGCACGGCGCGCTTCGCCGCGAAGCTCCCAGATCCGCGCGCCCGCTACGCGAAGTTCGGGTAGCAGGCAGGGGTCTTGAAGCGGAGGTTCTCCAGTCGTCCCTCGGTCCCGCGGAAGCGCAGGTCGGACTCGTGGACCCGGCCCATGCCCTGTTGGTGGGCGAGCATCAGCATCTTGATCCGCAGGGGATCGAAGCCGATGAGGCGCGCCGCGGTGGCGTCAGCGGCGACGAGATCCCGACTGGCGATCACGTAGTATCCCCCGCAGCGCTGCCGCAGGTCCACGGGCAGCCCGGGGCCCCTCGGACCTTGGAAGATGTACACCCCCTCGCCCTCCATCCCGATCGAGCCGTCGATGACGGTCAGGTCCGGCTGGATGAACTTGACCATGTCCAGGATCGCCTGGTCCACGCCGGGCCGGCATTCATGCAGGGCGGCGCGGTGCTTGCCGGGTGTGGCGCCGGTGTAGTGATTGTAGGAGGTGGCCCCCATGAAGTTCTTGATGCCCAACGTGACGCAGCAGTCGTGGTGCGATTTCAGCACGGGGACCGAGATCACCTTGTCGGCCGATGCGATCTTCTTGCACAGGACGATCTCGTCAAGATCCGTGCCCGGCGACGGAATCCGAAGCAGGCCGGCCGGATCAGGCAATCGCTTGCCGGCGAGCAACGGCGGTTCGAGGTCCTCGAACCGGACGCGGTTCTTGTACCCGAAGCGCCGATTCACCGTCTGGACCTCTTGCTGCAGCGTCGGACCATTGACCCCGTGCAGGCCGAACGCCCCGTACCTGATCGATTCGGCGATGAGGACGTCCGACGCGCCCCCCTCCAGACACAGCTCGGCCACGGCACAGAGGACCTCGGCATCGGTGATCATGCCGAACTGCTTGGGCGTGCCCTTGCGCGTCGACTGGAACGCGTAGTGGTCCTTGACGAATCCGTCGAGCAGGTTGGGCTTGATCAGGACGCGATCCCCCCGCGCAACGACCGTGCGAATGCCCCCGATCGCGTCGATCGACTGCCGCGTCATCTTGCGCAGGTCGACGCCCTTGATCACGGCGACGTCGGATCGCGATCGTACGGACGGCTGGGTCGTGCCGTGGGCTAGGTCCTTCGGGCGGGTGCTGCGCGGTGCCTGACATCCGGCGGCAAGCGCTGCGCTGCCGCCCGCGATTCGGCGGAGCCAATCGCGGCGGGACAACCCGGCGGCGGCGATGGTCCGGGATCGATCCATCACGCGTACTCTACCCAATCCCGTCGGAGACGGGCAACCCGGGGATGCGATCGTTGTCCGTGCGAACGCGATGGGGCACAATACCGTTGTTTCTATCCAATATGAACCACGGGTGGGCAACGCGTGCGAGGAAGGCGCATCATGAGTAACCTGTCTTTGACGAGCGTGATGGTGTGGGTTCTGTGCTGCTATGCGGCTTCTGTCGTCATGGCCGGACCGGTGAAGGTGTCTTCGCAGGAACGCGCGGCGTGGCTGCGATGGGTGATCCCCTTGCCCAAGCAGATTGCCATTAACGGCAAGCTCGAAGTCGACGCGACAGACGTCAAGCTGCGGGTGCGGACGGGGGCGGGGGAGGTGGAACGGAACGCGGCCGGTGAAATGGCCAAGCTGTTTCGGGACAAGACCCAGGCCAAGCTCGACCTGGACCGGGGTCGGTTCGAGATCTTCCTGGGCGTGTGTGATCGGCAGGGTCGGATCGAAGACGTCACGCTGTCCGAGGCGGCCCAGCTCATCAAACGTCCGAATTGGCAGCAGGCGTATGTCATCCGCCCTGTCGGCTCGAACCGCCTGGTGGTGACCGCGCTCGACGAGCGCGGCGTGTTCTATGCAGCCCAGACGCTGCGCCAACTCCTGGAGGGCCGGTTCGCCGACGGCAAGGTGACGATCCCGATGGCGACGGTAACCGACTGGCCGGACCTGGCTGAACGCGGGCAGTGGGGGGGGAACGTCAACAGCGAGATCGAGTGGATGGCCGCGCACAAGATGAATCTGGTCGAGTCGCACGTTTCGCTCAAGGTTGACAAAGACGGCAAGGGCGTGGCGCGGGCGGACAAGAAGCTCCTGGAGCTCGGCCGGCGGCATGCGCTGAAGCTCGTGCCCATCATCACGCACCTGGATCATCTGGAGCGGACGGGCGTCTACGACGTATTCCCCGAGCTCCGGGGCACGGGAAAATCGGCGCGGTCCTTGAACCACGGCAGCCTGGTCGCACCGTGCTTCTCGAAGCCGAAGCTGACCGACCTGCTAGCCGACTGGATGACCTCGCTGGCCGCGCAGCAGGGCGTCACCGACATCTGCACGTGGCTGACCGAGCACCATTTGCAGTGCGGATGTGAGCAATGCCAGAAGGTCGGCCAGTACGTGTTGGAGACGCGGGCGATCGTCAAGGCCTGGCGGCGGGTTCGCGAACGATACCCCAAGCTCGGACTGCGGCTGCTGCTGACGCAGGGCAGCTACGCGACGAACGACAAGGTCCTGGCCGACGTTCCCGCCGAAGTGGGCGTGAGCTACTACCACGGCGGGCGAACGTATGACTCGTCGCGGTCGCCGATGATTTACCCGCTGCTCGAGGATTACGTCGCGAAGGGGCGCTGGCTGGGGTGCTATCCGCAACTGACGGCGTCGTGGCGAATCGTCTGTCCGTGGAGCAGCCCGCAGTTCATCAAGTTCCGCATGACCGAGTTCGTCAGCAAGAAGCTGCAGTGCCTATGCGGCTACGCAACGCCGAACAACCGGTTGTACGATTTCAACATCACCGCCGCGGCCGAATGGTCCTGGAACGCGACCGGCCGCGACGAGCGCGAATTCGCCGCCGCCTGGGCGACGCGGCGGGACCTGAAAGACCCGGAGGCCGCCGCCGATTGGGCCGTCATGCTCGGGCCGGTCGGGTGGGACGTCTACGGCGGGCGGGTTCCCTACAACCACTTCTTCGGTGCGGCCGCTCGGATGGTCAAGAAGCGGGTCGCCCCCGTGCTCGGCAAGGGCATGTTCCGCTATTTCCCGACCGTCGAGCACTTCGACAAGGATCTGGCCGTTTGCGACCGGGCGCTCGACATCGCCAAGCGCCTCGATCACCCCCCGATCCTGGACGAGACGCTCGTCGTCCAGGGCTACGTCCGGATGATCAAGGAGATCTACACGATCGCCCAGACCGTCTCGGCCAAGAAGCAGCTCGACGATAAGCAGCGTGCCGCGCTACGGCAGAACCTGTCTCGCCTGTCAGAAGCCTGCGCGCAGACCACGCGGGCGCTCAAGGACTGGGAGGCGTCGATCGGCAAGGGCAAGGGGGAGTCGCGGTTCCAGGACACCGTCAACGTCACGGAGAAGACCGCGGCCGAGATCGCTGAGGGGTTGGGGATTGGGGAATAGGGTTCGGGGTTCAGGGGTCAGGGTTTAGGGGTCGGCAGACCGACGACCAGCGTGGTTGCAGACAAACGCCGTAGCTGAGGACGGACTCGACAACAGCCGCAGTCCCGAGACCCCGACCCCTGAACCCTAACCTCCAAACCCGAACAGAACGAAGCTCTTCGGGGCCACGTGGAATGACCAGCCCAGCGTTTCGCCGGTCTTGGTGAATCGGATTTCGTCGCCGTGGCGCCAGCCTTCCCAGTCTCCCTGGGCGATGACGCGCCCCTTGGTAAACCGACGACGATTCTCAATGACCGCGTCGCGGCGGTAGGGCATGTCGCCGTGGTTCATCACGAGCAGCATGGCCGTGCCATCGGGCCGCTCGTTGTAGATGTGCTCCAGGCCCGTCCACGGGGAGAAGCGAATACCATCGCCGACGTGGTCCTTGAGACTGTGCAGGAACAGGTAGAGGGTATTGGCATACAGGTAGGGTTCCTGGCCGCGCTTCTGTCCACTGCTGCCGACCATGTTCAGCGCCGTGACGAAGAACACCCGGCCGCGACCAAGTCGGTTCTCGATGAGGTAGGGGACGTCATCGAACCGGGCGACCGGACGGCCGGTCGTGAGACGGACCGGGTGGAGCCAGTGGTTCTGCCATTCGACCCGTGTGCCGGCCGTGACGTGCCCCTTGACGTCGTCCAGTGCCGCCTTGGGTTGATGCAGGCAGATCAGAGCGTCTTGGCTGGTGTCTACTGTGCAGCCGATCAGCGGCTCCGCGAGGGCGGGGTCGACCGGCGACTCCTTCTCGTCGAGGAAGAGCGTGTCGCCGCAGACGAGCACGCCGCCGTTCTCGACGTAGCGGCGCAGCGTGTCCCGAAGCTGGCGGGTCATCCGGTGATAGCCGAGCGCGACGAGGACCGCGTACCGATCGTACCTGTCGGCCTCCAGGTTGTCGGGAACGATGTCCAGCGTGCCCAGAGGGCTCTCGGCGAGGAAGCCCGGGTATTCCGGATCCCAGCCGCAACGCTCAAAGCCTGGGTAGAACACGTCCAGGATCTTCAGCGAGAGATCGGCGTCGCGGGTCTGCATGAACTGGTGACGGATGCCGTCGAAGAGCCCCGTGCCGCGGACGTCGCCGACCCGCCACCCGACGCCGGGCCAACCGTTCTCGTGGCCGAGCAGGATCGCGAACCGCGTGATCGTGTCGCCCCGCGGACCGATCCGGCGCGTCAAACTGAAGAGCGTCTTGAGCGCTCGACCCCACGGACGGAGGTTGTACGCCTCGTCAAAGGCTGCCCAGTCGACCTCCAATTGCACGTAGTCCGCGCCGCCCATCGCCGCGCCCAGCAGCGACGTGAACAGACACCAGGGCGTGTGGCCCTCGCGGGGCGAGACCTGTTTGCCTGCGTGCCCCCGCGGCGACCACCAGGTCGAGTGATCGATCATCCAGGGGCGGTCGTACGCGCGGGCCGCACCGCGGTTGGCGGCGATCATCATGTTGACGTTGGGGATGTTCTCGCCGATCTCGCTGCAGAGGACATCGACGCCGGCCTCGGCAAAGAGCCAGTGCGACAGGACGGCGGAGCTGTGGGCAAACGGCGCGGGGACGTCCTGCTTGAAGCTTCGCAGGCCCGCCCGGACGCGCTCGACGAAGGCCTGCTTGACCTTTTGGCGTGTCGGGTGGGCGAGCACTTCTTTGGAAAGGTAGTGCTCCGGCTCGAGCCCTGACGAATCCAGCTCTCCCCAGTGGAAACCCCCGAACAGATCCCCGGCAATCGCCCGGATTCTCCGGTAATCCTGCACATCGTAGTGTCGCGCCGGACGCTCCTTCAGAGCGCTGGCGGTGAGCGCCGGCAGGCGTTCCTGAACCAGGAAGCGAACCTCACGCTCCGTCAGATACCGGACGACCCGATCGCGCTCCTCGTCGCTGAGCCCCTGAGCGCAGAGCAGGGCGTAGTCCGCCATCCCACCTTCGACGAAGGCGCGCGCGTGTCGCAGGTACGAACGGTCCTGCGGCCCAGACGATCGAAAGTGCAGCTGCACACCGACGTGGCAAACGTCGCTGGCGTCCCCCCGGATCGCCACCGACCAGGGACCGAAGACCACGACAAGCGCAGCAGCCGATCTGGCGGATCCCATGGGCTTGTCCTCGTGATGTGCGGGCGTTTCGTCGCCGGGGCCCGATCGAGACCGTCCTAGAAGGTCAAGTCCGGCAGAAGGCGGTGCGTGATGCCGCCGATGAGATCCATCTGATCGGGCGACCCGTCGAACACGCCCCGTCCTTCCAGGTCGGCGTTGGCCATTTCCTCGCTGAAGGGGATCGCCCCGGCCAGCGGCACGTCGCCGAGTTGGGACTCGATGCGCGGGACAACATTCGGGTCGCGGACCTTGTTGACCACGGCCGAAACGTCCTTGATGCCGATCTCGGATGCCAGCCGCTTGACGACCAGGGCGGTCTGGACGCTCCGCATGCCGGGTTCGACGACGACGACCATCGCGGAGACCGCACGCGCGGTGGCGCGGCCCAGATGTTCGATGCCGGCTTCCATGTCGAGCACGACCACCTGATCTCGGTGGAACAGGAGGTGCGTCACCAACGCGCGGAGCATCGCGCTTTCCGGGCAGATGCATCCCGACCCACCGGAGGGCACCCCGCCCATGACCATCAGTCGCAGCCCATCATCGACGACGCTGAAACGATCGGGCAGGTCGCTGACCTCAGGGTTGATCTTGAAGTAGCTGCCGTACCCACCCTTGCTGCCGGTGCGCTCCTCGATGAGATCTTTCATTTCGCTGATGGGCGTGATGGGCTGGTCCGCCAAGCCGAGCGCCGCGGCGAGGTTGGCATCGGGATCGGCGTCGACGGCGATGACCTCCTTTCCCTTGGCCACCAGGTATCGAGACAGCAGGGCCGCCAACGTGGTCTTGCCGACACCGCCCTTGCCCGAGATGGCGAGCTTCATCGTGTTCTCCTCAATCGGTTCGCCCGTCGTAGGTTTTACGCAAACCATTCGCACGCGACAACCGTAGGCGAACCAGGATATGGGCCAGGGGGAGCCTGGGGAGGGCGGTCCCCCCCCCAATAGATGTGCAGAAGAACCGGCCACAACCAGGCCTGGTGTTACCAATAATAAATACGTGTCACCATCTTGATTGCGCCAACGAAGCTGCTAGTGTTAGTAGCTGCTAAGCTTATGGTCGTCGATCGCCCTGATGCGGTTGGGTCAGGGATCGCAGGGTTTGTGACGAGTCGGACAGATACCGCCGGTGGGGGCTCGCCTTTCAACCCGCGTGACCGTTTTTTGAACGACGGAGCGAAGGGATCGATTGACTTTGGGGTTGACGTCGCACCCAGGACGGCCTGGTGCTATAATGATTGTACCTCACTCTTGCAGGCTGCACGTTTCTGTCCCGGCGAGCTACAGGACTATCGAACAGGGGTGCCCTAATGGCTAAATCGAAAGCCAAGAATCGGAGTATGGATCCTGCCTGCCAGGAGGTCCTGAAGGCCCTTGAGAAGAACGGCGCAGATACCGAGTTGAGCTGGGATCGGTTTGACGCCCAGCAACCCCAGTGTGGGTTCGGTCAGCTTGGCCTGTGTTGTCGCCACTGTGCGATGGGTCCCTGTCGCATCGACCCGTTCGGCAATGGCCCGAAGGCGGGCATCTGCGGCGCCGACGCTGACGTCATCGCCGCGCGGATGCTTGCGCGCATGATTGCCGGTGGCGCTGCCGCGCACTCGGATCATGGCCGGGACGTCGCCCATACGGTGCTCGAGGCGGCCAAGGGAGACAGCGACTACAAGATCAAGGACGTCGAGAAGGTCACCAAGCTGGCCCAGGAGTTCGGCATTCCCACCGACGGCGCTTCGCCGGAGGAACTGGCCAGGCAGGTCGCCGAGAAGTGCTTCGCCGAGTATGGCCAGCAGTCGGGCGAACTGCTGTTTGCGCAGCGCGCCCCCGAAGACCAGAAGAAGCGGTGGCGGAGGGCCAATACGATGCCGCGCGGCATCGACCGCGAGATCGTCGAAATCATGCACCGCACGCACATCGGGGTGGACAACGAGTACAAGAATATCATCACGCAGGGCATCCGGGCAGCGTTGGGGGACGGGTGGGGCGGCTCGATGTGTGCGACCGAGCTGAGTGATGTCCTGTTCGGTCGGCCCAAGCCGATTCGGGCAAAAGTGAATTTCGGCGCGCTGGACGCCGAAAGCGTCAACGTCGTCGTTCACGGCCATGAGCCGACGCTTTCGGAAATGCTGGTGGCGGCCAGTCAGGATCCGGAGATCACCGAGGCCGCCAAGGCCAACGGCGCCAAGGGCGTCGTTCTGTCGGGCATTTGCTGCACCGCGAACGAGGTCCTGATGCGGCACGGCCTGCCGATCGCCGGCAATTTCCTGCAACAGGAACTGGCGATCGCCACCGGTGCCGTAGACGCGATCATCGTCGACGTGCAGTGCATCATGCCGTCGCTGCCGGAGGTGGCGAAACATTATCACACGAAGATCGTCTCGACCAGTCCGAAGGCCAAGTTCGACGGCGCGATGCACATCCAGTTCGACGAGAGCCGGGCGATGGAGATCGCCAAGGATATCCTCAAAGCGGCCATCGACAACTTCCCCAACCGCAACGCGGAGATCGTGCAGATCCCGGAAATCAAGAGCGACCTGGTCGCGGGCTTTTCGACGGAAAACGTCTTTGAGTTTCTTGGCGGCCGGTACCGGCCGAGCTATCGTCCGCTGAACGATGCGGTCATGACAGGCCGGCTCCGGGGTGCCTGTGCAATCGTCGGGTGCAACAACCCCAAGATCCAGCACGATTACGGGCACGTCGAGCTGACCAAGGAGCTGTTGGCCAACGACGTGGTCGTGGTCACGACGGGTTGCACGGCCATTGCGGACGCAAAGTCCGGGTTGTTGGATTCGAAAGAGGCGTTGAAGTACTGCGGGCACGGGATCCGGGAGGTCTGCCGGGCGGTGGGGATTCCGCCGGTGTTGCACCAAGGTTCGTGCGTGGACATCAGTCGGATCCTGGTGGTCCTGTCGAACATCGTCCACGAAGGTGGGCTGGGCGACAGCATCGCTGACTTGCCTGCGGCGGGTGCCGCTCCCGAGTGGATGAGCGAGAAGGCCGTCTCGATCGGATTCTACGTGGCGGCCTCGGGCGTCTACACCGTCTTGGGCGTACCTTTCCCGATCCAGGGAGCCAAGCGGCTGACCGAGTACGTGTGCAACGGTATGGAAGCGGACTTCGGCGGCAAGTTTGCGTTCGAGCCAGATCCGGTGAAGGCGAGCCAGCTGATTCTGGATCACATCGACAAGAAGCGTCAGGCGTTGGGTCTGCCGGCGCCGATGTATCCGGTGCCCTATCTGGGCGTCTGGCCGGAGAGCCAGAAGTCCGAGGAGCAGACGCAGGCGGAACTGGCCGACCAGGTGAAGGCCGACCCCATGATGGCCGTCTCCTAATCGCCGGACACGCGACGGCGGGCCATCGAGCGGAGTGTTCAACATGGCGTTTGTCATTCAGGTGGATGCGGGGCGCTGCACGGGCTGTAAGACCTGTGAGATCGAGTGCGCACTGGCCCACAGCAGCACCAAGGAGCTGGTGGCGGCGGCGATCGGCGAATCGCAGATCCAACCGCGGATCGACGTTCGCAAGATGGGCGACATGGCGGTGCCGGTTCAATGCCGCCACTGTGAGGACGCCCCTTGCGCCGAGGCCTGCCCCAACGATGCCTTGCGCCGAGACGGGTCGGCCCAAGCGGTGATCTACGATCCCGACCGCTGTACGGGCTCGGGCGCGTGCATCGAAGCCTGTCCGTACGGTGTGCTGAAGGAAGGCCCCGACGGACGCATCTTCACGAAGTGTGACTTGTGCGCCGAGCGGGTCGAGGCTGGCGGATCGCCCGCCTGTGTGTCATCCTGCCCGACCGGCGCGCTTCAGTTGGTTGAGCTGGACGAGACGGTCAAGCATCGGGTCAAGTGGTTGGTCGACTTCGAGATCGACAAGGACGCGTGCAAGGCTTGTGGGTTGTGCAAGAAGGCCTGTCCGGTCGGCGCGATCGAAGGGAAGTCGGGCAAGAAGGAAAAGACGCCGCACGTGATCGACGCAGCGGCGTGCGTCCGTTGCGGTCGGTGTTTCGAGGTCTGTCCGTTCGATTCGGTTCGGATGCACTGGCAAAGCGAAGCGAAGATCGGCAGCTGCGCATAGGATTAGGCGAGCGAGTCTAGTTTGAGCGTGATGTTTCCGGGAGGTCTCAATGTCTCACCAGGTCTTCACCCAGGTCATTCGGGGTAGCAGGCATTTCGTTGATTGGGCGGCGCGTGATTTCGACGCGGCCATCGCCGAGCACGGAGAGGATCTGCCCGTCGCGTTTCCGGAAACGGCCTATTCGCTGCCGATGGCCTACGCCCTGATGGGGCTGGAAGTCAGAAAGATCGGGCAGCTGCGGCCGATCGTGGAACACTGCAAGGAGCTGTTGCCGGACCAGCCGAGCGAAACGCTGTGGCTGCCGTATCTGGGCGACGGGTTGGATGCCGGCGCGGCCACGATGTTGTCGCAAGAGGTGATCGTTGCCCTGCGTTATGCAAAGGCCCAGGCGGCCGGCAGCAACGACGGCGTGGTGCCGCCGGGCTGGCAGGGGTTTCTGACGGATACGTGGATGCGCGAGCTGGGGATCCAGCTGGTCGACGGACGGATGCCGGGGTTTGCGGCCATCCTGGGGCCGGCCCCGACGACGGAGGTCGCGGTGCACATCGTCCGCGAGCTGCAGAAGCGGGCGATCCTGGTGTTCCTGGTGAGCAACATCAACGGCAAGACCATGCGGGACCAGATGGTCGAAGCGGACATCGTCAAGGACGATGCGCCGATGGAGGAGTGGTGGGACAACTACGTCGTGCCGGTGGGCCCCGAGACGGTGGACGGGATCTACGTGCTGGACTGGGCCATCCGCAGTGCCCTGACGTTCGGCGGGCACGAGAAGGGCGAGTCGCGCAAGTGCCTGGACTACACCAAGGCGCGGATCCACGCCTTCGGGATCACGTTCGGCCCAATTCCGGACGAGTGGTACGCCCTTGGCGCCGGGGCGATCCTGATGGGGTTCCCGGTGATCAGCGACGACGCCTCGACGCCGGAGGTCCGGCCGACGGGCGTGACGGTCAACGAGGCGCTGGTCCGCGAGCTGGACTACGAGAAGACCGTGCCGACCTGCATCGTGACGCGCGGGGTGAAGGTCAAGATCGAGGAGGTCGACATCCCGGTCAGCTACGCGCCGGCGTTCGAGGGCGAGCGGGTGCGGAAGGACGACATGCAGGTGGAGTTCGGCGGGAAGAAGACCAAGTCCTGCGAGTTCCTGAGCATGGTCAAGATGGACGAGATCAACGACGGGGAGATCGAAGTCGTCGGACCGGACTTCGACAGCGTGGAGGTCGGCAAGGCGCTGCCGCTGGCGATGCGGGTGTTCGTGGCGGGTCGGAAGATGCAGGACGTCTACGAGGGCATCTTCGAGCGACAATTCCACCGCTGGCTGAACCACGCGCTGGGGTTCATGCACACGGGCCAGCGCGACCAGTTGTGGTGTCGGTTGAACAAGAAGTCGTTTGAGGCAGGGTTCCGGGCCAAGCACCTCGGCACGATTCTGCACGCCAAGCTGCACGACGAGTACGGCGGGATCGTCGACAAGGTCAAGTGCGTCATCTACACCGACGGGGCGGAGGTCGAACGGATTCAGGAGGAGGCCCGGGCGGCCTACGAGATCCGCGACAACCGCATCGCGGACATGAAGGACGAGACGACGGACACGTACTACACGTGCACGATTTGTCAGAGCTACGCGCCGACGCACGTGTGCATCATCACGCCCGAGCGTCTGGGCCTGTGCGGGGCCTACAACTGGCTGGACGGCAAGGCGGCCTACGAGATCGCTCCGACGGGCCCGAACCAGCCCATCCAGAAGGGCCGGCTGCTCGACGAACGTCTGGGACAGTGGGAGAACGTCAACGAGTACGTCAAGCGGTACTCGGGAGGCGCGGTGGAGAAGTTCAGCGCGTATTCCATGATGGAAGACCCGATGACGTCGTGCGGGTGCTTCGAGTGCATTCTGGCCGTCGTTCCGGAGGCCAACGGCATCCTGGCCGTCAATCGTGAGTATCCGGGCGAGACGCCGATCGGCATGACGTTTAGCACGCTGGCCGGCTCGGTCGGCGGCGGCTCGCAGACGCCCGGCTTCCTCGGCGTCGGGCGGCTGTGGCTGACGAGCACGAAATTCATCACGGCCGACGGCGGGATGGCGCGGATCATCTGGATGCCCAAGGAGCTGAAAGAGGCCGTCCGGCCACGGATGGAGAAGCGGGCCAAGGAGCTGGGCCTGCCCGACGACTTCGTCGATCGGATCTGCGATGACACGATCGCGACCGACAGCGAGGGCCTGGTCAACTACCTGACCGAGAAGGAGCATCCGGCCTTGGCGATGGACCCGATGTTCTGACCGCCCTGATTGGCCGGGACCTCAACCACCCGATCGCTGCCCCCGTCGGATTGAAAAGCGGGGAGTTTTGCTGTTACATGGGCGCACGGCGGCATGGACCGTCAAAGGGATATCGTCTCATCGCAATGACAGCATCTGCCCCCCTTTGGGAGAACTCAATTCAGGAGCATGCAAGATGGCACTGACCGGACTGGAGATCTTCAAGCAGCTACCCAAGACGAACTGCAAGGACTGCGGGTTGCCGACGTGTCTGGCCTTCGCGATGAAGGTGGCGCAGGGCCAAGCGGGCCTGGACCAGTGTCCACACGTCACGGACGAGGCACGTGCGAACATGGAGGCCGCCAGCGCCCCGCCCCAGCGGCTTGTCGAGGTCGGAGCGGGTGACAGGGCGGTCAAGGTTGGGCAGGAGACGTCGCTGTTCCGGCACGACGATAAGTTCAACAACCCCACCGCCATCGCTCTTCGGATCGCCGACAACGACGCCGACGTCGACGGCAAGTGCGCGGCGGCCAAGAAGCTGTCGTTCGTCCGGATGGGCATGACGCTCGAGCCGGACATCATCGCACTGTACAACGCCAGCGGCGACGCCAACACGTTTGCCGAGGCGGCCGCCAAGATCGACGCGGGGCTCGGCTGGCCGATGATGCTCTGCAGCGACAGTCCCGACGCCGTCAAAGCCGCCGCGGCCAAGCTGGACGGCAAGAAGCCGTTGATCTGCCCGGCCGGCGGCAATGCCGAGGACTTCGTCGACGTCGCCAAGGACTGCGGCGGCAGCCTGACGGTCCACGAGGCCGACTTAGGGAAGCTGGCGGAGATGACGGCCAAGATCAAGGGCGCGGGGCTGGAGGACATGTTCATCAGTCCAGGCCATGTGGGACCGGCGGACGGGCTGGAGTTCCTGACCAAGACGCGTCGGGCCGCCATGAAGAAGAACTGCCGCGAGCTGGGGTATCCCGTCGTGATGTGCGCGATCGACGAGGATGCCGAGCAGGCCACCATCGACGCGTGTACCTACGTGCTGAAATACGCGAGCGTGGTGGTCACCGAGGCCTTCGAGCCGTGGCAGATGCTGCCGATCCTGACGACGCGGCAGAACATCTACACCGATCCGCAGAAGCCGGTCCAGGTGGAGCCCAAGCTGTACGAGGTGGGCGATCCGGACGACGCCTCGCCGGTGCTGATCACGACGAACTTCTCGCTGAGCTACTACTCGGTGGAGAGCGAGGTGGAATCGTCCCGCGTGCCGGCGCGGATCATCGCGGTGGACACCGAGGGGACGAGCGTGCTGACCGCCTGGGCGGCCGACAAGTTCAACGCCGACACGATCACCGAGGCCGTTAAGAAAGCCGACGTAGAAGGCATGGTCAAGCACAAGAAGGTCGTGATCCCCGGCCACGTGGCCGTCCTGAGCGCGGGCATTGAGGACGAGAGCGGGTGGAACGTCCTGATCGGCCCGAAGGAGGCCAGCGGGCTCGTGCCGTTCTTGAAGAACGACTGGAAGCCGTAGCCGCCGTCGTCGCTTCGTGACGTCAGGTGTTCTGGGCGGCGTTGGAGCGCTGCCGGCAGCGCGTAGGAGTTCGGCGCTTGGCGAAGGATTGTACGGTCACGTTCACACCGGACGGGATGTCGGTCGAGGTCGAAGCCGGCTCGACGATCCTGGACGCTGCCAACAAGGCAGGCGTGTACGTCAACAGTCTGTGCGGCGGCGAAGGCGTCTGCGGCAAATGCCGGGTCATCGTGAAAGAGGGAAACGTCCGCGGCGCAACCACGGACTTCCTAACCCGCGAAGACATCCAGCGCGGCTACATCCTGGCATGCCAGGGACGCGTCGAATCCGACCTGGTGATCGAGGTACCAGCCGAATCGCGAATCCGGGAGGTGGTCGAGGCCGCCGATGACGTGGAGGACCGGTTCAGCCAAACGTATCTTCGGGAGCGCTACGACGCGGAGCTGCATCCGCTGATCCGAAAGCACTACCTGGAGCTGCCTCCGCCGTCGCTCGACAACAACATGGCCGATCTGGAGCGGCTCGTGCACGCGTTGACCCGACAGCGGAGCGGCGGCGAGTACCAGATGGGCCTGAAGGTCATGCAGCGTCTCCCGTCGGTCCTCCGCGAGGGCGACTGGAAGGTGACGGCGACGACCGGCCACCGCGGCAGCCTCAGCGAGATCGTCAACGTCGAGCCCGGCGACACGACGCGGCAGAACATGGGGGTGGCCGTCGACGTGGGCACGACGACCGTGGCGGCCCACCTGATTGATCTGACGACGGCCCGCAGCCTGGGAGCGGCAGCCAAGTACAACTCCCAGATCGGCTACGGCAGCGACGTCATCCGTCGAATCATGCACGCCGCCAATAACAAAAACGGGCTGAAGGAGCTTCAGGACGCCGTCGTCGGCGACGTGAACGATCTGATCCGGCAGCTGCTTCAGCGGCATCGACTCGGGTTCGGCGACGTCAACCTGGTCACCGTGGCGGGCAACACGACGATGACGCACCTGCTGAGCGGCCTGTCTCCCGAGTGGATTCGCAAGGAGCCGTTCGCCGGGGTGGCCTACTCGCCGCCGCCGTTGCGTGCGGTGGAGCTGGGGATTCAGATCAACCCGAGAGGGTTGCTGTACTGCCTGCCTTCGGTGGCGGCCTTCGTGGGGGCGGACATCTCAGCGGGCGTGCTGGCGACCGGCATGCACAGATCCGACGAGATGATGATGCTCCTGGACATCGGCACGAACGGAGAGGTGGCCATCGGCAACAAGGATTTCATCGTGTGCGCCAGCACGTCGGCGGGCCCGGCCTTTGAGGGGGCCGAGAGCGAGGCGGGCATGCGGGCCACACGCGGCGCTATCGACCACATCAAGCTGTTCGACCGGTCTCGCAGGCCCTCCTATTCCACCATCGGCTCTGCGCCTCCGATCGGCATCTGCGGAACGGGCTACATCGATCTGCTCGCCGAACTGCTGAGCGTGGGCCTGATCGACAAGCGCGGGCGGTTGGACACGGACGACGCGTGCGACCGCATCCGAGTCGACGACCGCGAAGTGGCCGAGTACGTCGTGGTCTACGGCATGGAGGCCGGCGGCGACCGGGACGTGGTCATCACCCAGGAGGACATCGCCAATCTCCTACGGGCCAAGGGCGCCATCTATGCCGGGTCGCGCGTGGTGCTCGACAGCCTGCAGATGACGTTCGACGACCTCTCGGAAATCCTGGTGGCCGGGGCATTCGGCAACTACCTGAACCTCGACAACGCAATCACGATCGGCCTGCTGCCGGACGTGCCGCCCGAGAAGCTGCGGTTCGTGGGCAATACGTCGATCACGGGCGCCAAGCTGGCCGCCCTGTCGCACCAGAAATATGAAGAGGCCCAGGAGATCGCGAGCGGCATGACGTACTTCGAGCTAGGCACGGACGCGACGTTCATGGACCAGTTCTCGTCGGCCTGTTTCCTGCCCCACACGGACATCGAGCTGTTCCCCCGGGCAATGGCCCGGATGCGGCAGCACGCGGAGGGGACAAGCTGATGGGCGCGGTGATCGCCATGACCGGCAAGGGCGGAACGGGCAAGAGCACGTTGAGTGCGGCACTGATCCACGGCCTGGTGCGAGCGGGGGACGGGCCCGTGCTGGCCATTGACGCGGATCACAACAGCTCGCTCGGCCTGCTGCTGGGGTTGGACGTCGAAGACACGATCAGCGACATCCGCGACCAGACGCGGGAGGCCGCCCAGACCGTCAGCGAGATCCCCAAGGAGCGGTTGCTGGATCAGTGGTTGAACGAAATCGTCGTCGAGGCGACTGGATACGATCTGATCACCATGGGCCGGCCCGAGGGGCCTGGGTGCTACTGCTATGTCAACACGCTGCTTCGCCGGTACCTGGGCCTGCTCAAGAAGAGCTATCCGTTCGTCGTGATCGACAACGCGGCGGGGATGGAGCACCTGTCGCGGCTGACGTCGGACGACGTCCAGGTGTTGCTGCTGGTCAGCGAACCGACGTACATCGGGTTGATGACGGCCCGGCGGATCTCCGAGCTGGCCGACAGCCTGCCCGTCAAGATCGGCAAGCGGGCGCTGGTGATCAACAAGGTGCCTCCGGAAGGCCTGGCGGGCAAGGCGGCCGAGGCGGCTGAGTCGCTGCAGGTCGACATACGCATCCAGATCCCCGTCAATGAAGCGCTCGCCGGGCTGTCGGTCTCGGGCGAAGGGATCACGCCTGAGCTGGCCGACGCGGTCGCCGAGCCGGTGGCCGAACTGGTCGAGGTCTGCCGCGAAATGACCGGCAGGGCGACGACGAGGGCATAGGCAAGACGGAATCGGTTACGCCCGTGCGCGTCGCCGGACGGGCAACGAGACGTGCCGTTCATGCGTGGGTAACGGTTGGACGCAACTGAATGGAAGGACGAGCTATGGCGGTACCAGATGTCAGTGAGAATTACGCAGCATCGCTCAATACCGTGACGATCGGGGCGACGAAGGAAGAAGGGGGCACCCGCGGCAAGATGGTCACCGTCGGCGGAGCCAAAGGAATCCCCTGGGTGGCGTTCGAAGGCGAGCCGGGACTGGGCAAGGCCATCGCCGTCGAGGTGTGGGATTCGGGCGCAGACGCCTGGCCCGAACAGCTCAAGGCGGCGTACGGCGACGCGATGAAGGACCTGGCCAGTTGGTGCAAGAAGGCCGTCGAGTTCGGCGCCGACATGATCTGCCTCAAGCTGATGGGCACGCATCCGGACGCCGAGGATCTGTCCCCAGACCAGGCCGCCGATTCGGTTCGCGCATGTCTTCAGGCCGTCGACGTGCCGCTGATCGTGTGGGGCTGCGGGGTGTACGACAAGGACAACAACGTCCTGCCGAAATGCACCGAGGCGTCCCGGGGCGAGAACTGCCTGTTCGGCACCATCGTCGAGAAGAACTACCAGACGCTGGTGGCGGCGTCCACGGCGAGCGGGCACAAGATCCTGGCTGAGTCGCCCCTCGACGTCAACATCGCTAAGCAGGTGAACATCTTGGCCGCGGATGCCGGATTCCCGCTGGAAGACATCGTTGCCTTCCCGACCACGGGCGGATTGGGTTACGGGATGGAGTACGTCTACAGCATCCAGGAGCGAATGCGGTTGGCGGCCGTCAACGGCGACCGTCAGCTTCAGCAACCCGTCCTGATGGACGTGGGCATGGAGTCTTGGCGGGCCAAAGAGAGCAAGGTCAGCGAAGAGGAGGCCCCCCATCTGGGTCCGGCCGAGAAGCGCGGGCCGATCTGGGAGGCCATCACCGCCACCGACCTGCTGCAGTCGGGCGGGGACATCCTGGTGATGCGCCACCCCGATGCGATTCGCATGGTCCGCAAGGCGATCGAGCGGCTGTCGGCGTCGTAGCGCAGGATGCGTGTCGGTGTTGTCGGATCGTTTAACGGAGCCGCGTGCGGCCCCGTCCCCGCCGCACGCGGCGGGGCTATAGGGCGCACCGACGACCGAACGCGACTGAAGGGTAACCGTGTTGGCCCCTGGCCTGCCAGGGGCGTGACCAGGTGATAACACCCCCCCGCAGGCGGGGGCCCCCCGGGAACTGGGGGCACAAACAAGGTGGAGCGAGCAGGCATGTACGTCATCGGTGAACGCATCAACGGCATGTGGGTCGACATCAAGAAGGCCATCGTGGAGCAGGACGAGGGCCCGATCCGAGAGTGGACCGAGAAACAGATCGCCGCCGGGGCCGACGCCCTCGACGTCAACGTCGGGCCAGCCACCAGCAAGCAGGTCGAGGCGTTGACATGGATGTGTGGCATCATCCGCGACATCAACGCCGACATCCCGATCGCCCTCGACAGCGCCAAGTGGGACGTCATGAAGGAGGCGGTCCCGCAGGTCGCGGGCCCCAAGATCATCAACAGCAGCAAGGCCGACCCCGAGATCCTGGCCAATTACTGCGCCCTGGCGGCCGAGCACGACTGCGCGCTGATCGGGCTGACCATCGATTCGCGGGGGATCCCGACGGACGTGGATTCGCGGGTCGAGATGGGGGCGACCATCCTGACGATGGCGATGGAGGCGGGCCTGACGCCGGACAAGATCTTCATCGACGCGATCATCCAACCCGTCAACGTCGCGCCGAAGCAGCCGCTGGCGGTCATGAAGGCGATGGAGCAGCTCAAGATCATGTCTGACCCGCCGCCGCACATGGTGCTGGGCCTGAGCAACGTCAGCCAGGGCGCCCGCGAGCGGGAGCTGATCAACCGGACGTACATCGCGATGGCCGTCCCGGCCGGCCTCGACGCCGCGATCATGGACCCCTGCGACAAAGACCTGATGGACGCCGCCATCACCGCCGAGCTCATCATGGAGAAGATGATCTACTGCGATTCCTACATCGAGGCGTACATGGCGAACAAGTAGACCACGACATGACGCCTCCGGACCGGCCATCGTTACCGAAGCAAGACAACCTGAACATTGCCGTGTCCCGCGGCCTAGCGGCGCTGCGCGGGCAAAGCGATGAGCAGCTCGCGTGGCTTGGGGCCAACCGGGATGACCAGGGGCGGATCCGCGTCCCGGTGCTCGGCGAGCCGATGAGTGTCGATTTCGAAGCGGGCGGGCTCATCTTCGAGAACGGCGACCCCGTCGACATGCGCTGGCAGGTGTTGGTCGTTCACTACCTGGCCGCCCCCGACCCCGTCGAGCCGTCGGGCGCCGAGATGGTCTTCGCCGACATCCCCGAGACCCGCGGATACCAGGGCGTCTATGAGGGCCGGGTCATCAAGCGGCTGTGCTTCACCGTCGGGCGGACGGCCGACATCCTCGATCGGGCCGCCCGGGCAATCGGCGGGGAGCCCTGCGCGGACGAGGGCGATCTGGCGTTCCGGTTCCAGGTCTTGCCCCGCATCTCCCTCCGCGTCGTGTGGTACGCCGGGGACGAGGACTTCCCGCCGAACGCCGTCTTCCTGTTTCAGTCCAACGTCGTCCACCTCCTCCCGCCGGAGGACATCATCGTGCTCAGCGAGTTGGTCGTCGGCCGAATGGCCCGCGCGGCCAAATAGCCCGCGGGCTGTCCCGATTCGGCAACCCATCCCGAGCCGGGCCGTCCTCGGCCCGGTCGATCTGCGTCCGGTCCATCGCCTTCCTCACCCCACGGATGGGAACCCAACGCCGATGTGTCTCAACCGCCGGGCGAGCTGACCTCCTCCAGAAACGACAGGATCGCCTCGCACGCCGCGTCGGTCTGGTCGGTGATGAAGACGTGGCCCGCATCGGCCAGCATGACGAGCCGGGCCCCCGGGATCGCGTCGGCGAGGACCTTGCCGTTCTCGGGCGGGACCAGTTGGTCGTGCTCGCCGTGGATGATCAGCGTCGGCGCCTTGATCGTCCCCAGGCGGCTGTAGGACCGGTACGCGATGACGCCCTGAAGCTGCGCGACGTAGCTGCTGGCCGTCGGGAGGGTCCGAAGACAGACGGCCAGGTCCTCCTCGATCCGGTCGCGGGGCGTGGCCGGATCGTAGAGGTAGCGGGCCATGGCCGACAGTCCCTCCTCAGGCGCCATCGTCGGCTGGGCCATGAGCACGCCGATGACCTCGGGCGCAGCGGGCACGGCCTGTCTCCCGCCGCATCCAGTGCATCCGAGAATGAGCGACCGCACGCGTTCGGGGCGCTGCAGCACGAGCTCCTGGGCGATCATCCCCCCCATCGAGAGGCCGAACACATGCGCGGCCTCGACGCCGGCCGCATCGAGGACGGCCGCCGCATCGGCCGCCATCGTCGCGATGGCGTACGGCCCGGCCGGCGCGTCGCTGCCGCCGACGCCGCGATTGTCGAACACGATCACCCGATAGCGGATCGCCAACCGAGGCACGACGCGATACCACATCTCCGACGTCACCCCGAGCCCCTGAACAAGGAGCAACAGCTCGCCCGCACCCTCCTGCCGCCAGTAGATCCCGGTCCCGTCGTTCTCGGTGGTTGGCATGGATACTCCGTCGTTCGTCTCCGCTGAAGCCCCCGTCGCTGTCTTGAGTATCATGATACGGCACGGTCGGCTCTGAGGCGCATCCAAAGCACGGGACGGCGTCGCAGGACGAGGCTGTGACCGACCCCCTTTTCCTTCCCACGATCGCTTCGCCGATACCGCGACCGGATCCAGTCACGATCGCGACCTTGTCGGATAGCCGCGTCTCCTTTATGTGTGCTTGTCTCCCGAACGCCTCGACAGAACCGTCAGAAGCGGAGGCGTCAGCCAGATCGCAATGCAGACCAATCCCAGCACGGCGGCAAGCGGGCGTGAGAAGAACGCCGTTACGGCCCCGCCCGAGCTGGTCAGCGTCTGGATGAACCGTTCTTCCAGCGGTCCGCCCAGAATGATGCCCAACACGACGGGTCCCAAGGGGACCTCCCGTCGCTCGAGCCCGAACCCGAGCAGCCCCATGGCGAGCATGATGGCCACGTCGAAGTAACTGCCGTTGATGGCGAACGCACCGATCATGCAGAACACCAGGATGATCGGCAACAGGACCCGTCGCGGCACGCGTACCACCAGCCCGCCGACCTTGATGGCCAGCAGACCGATCGGAATCAGCAGTAGGTTGGCCAGCAGGAACACGAAGTAGACGCTGTAGACTAAGGAGGCCTGCTGTTCGAAGATGGCCGGTCCCGGTTTGACGTTCTTCATCAACAGTACGCCGATGACGATCGCCGTGATCGAATCGCCCGGGATGCCAAAGACCAAGGCCGGGATCCACGCGCCGGCGAGGGCAGAGTTGTTCGCGGCCGTCGCGTCACCGACACCCTCCAGGCACCCTTGACCGTACTTCTCGGGCGTCTTTGAAGCCCGTTTCGAGGCCGCCAGCGACACCCAGGCCCCAATGTCGGCCCCGGCGCCGGGCAACATCCCCACGAAGGCGCCGATCACGCCGCTGCGGAGCGTGTGCCGCTTGCGCCGCCACAAGAGCGAAACCGCCCCACCAAACACCGAGGCGATCGGTCGAACCACCAGTCGCTGCAACAGGCCTAGAGCCTCGACGGTCGAAACCGCTCCCCGGGCAGATTCGTCCGCACGTTGGTCGATCGTCAGCACGTTGCGCAAGATCTCGGAGACCCCGAACAGCCCGATCATGGCCGGAATGAAGTTGATGCCCTGAAACAGCTCGGCCTGCCCGAACGTAAAGCGGGCCTGCGTGTGCACGGCGCTCAGACCGACGGTGGACAGCAGCAGCCCGATGATCAGGCCCAGTGTGGCCCGCAAGGCCGAGCCGCGGGAGACGACCACCGCGCAGCTCAACCCCAACAGGTAGAGCCAGAAGTACTCGGCCACGGTGAACCACGTGGCGATCTTGGCGAGCTGCGGGGCGAAGAACGCCAGCATCGCCGTGCCGAAGACCCCGCCGGCGACGCTGAACGTCAGGCAGACACCCAGCGTGCGATCGGGACCGACGGTTCGGGTGAGCGCGTACGCGTCGTCGGCATAGGCGGCGGACGACGGCGTGCCGGGGATCCGCAGCAAGGCGTTGGGGATGTCGCCGGCGAAGATGGCGCAGGCCTCCAGCGTGACGACCGCGGCCAGCGCCGGAATGGGCCCCAGGAAGAACGTCACCGGGATCAGCAGCGCGACGGCCATCGTCGCGGTCAGCCCGGGGACGGCGCCCATGAACACGCCGTAGACGGCCGTGATCGCGACAATGGCGAGCACCTGCGGATTGCAGAAGACGTGCTCGAGAGCCTGCTGAACCGCTTCGTGCATCTCACCAACCCAACCAACCACGCGGCAGTGGCACGCGCAGCGACACGGCGAATACCTGATAGGCCAACGGGACGATCAGCACACTCACCGCCGCGGCAACCGGCCACCGGGCACCCATCCTCCACGCGAGCAGCATCAG
>Ga0180432_10000811_pt1 | contig 50644 bp, 73 predicted proteins | sample SS_ome_10_FD_132414 | JGI IMG/M metagenome (GOLD analysis project Ga0180432, IMG submission 132414) | Hypersaline lake sediment archaeal communities from the Salton Sea, California, USA - SS_1_MS_2 metaG | ecosystem: Environmental > Aquatic > Non-marine Saline and Alkaline > Hypersaline >...
ACCCCAGGAGAGCTTAAATCCCCTGGAAGGACCCAAACTCAATCTTTTAAATAGTTTAAACCCCTGTAAAGCCATAACTAGCTCACTCTTGCTCACCAAACACCTCGCTTTCTAAATAACGCCTGCCATCTACAATCACATGCCGATTAACAGCATGCGTAACAACGCCGAGTATTGCCCTCTCATGCACCGGCGGCTTACCATTGCGATACCGCACCCATCGCTCCTCTGTGCGCAACGCATAACCGAATATTCGCCCACATGCACAGCACCGCATTGAGCCGACATCCTTCATGTTCTCAATGTATGGCTGAGTCAACGCCGCATTGCAATGCGGACACTCTATATCAATGTACCACCCTGCGTTCATTTGCTCACTCGCTTATATGTGCCGTAGGCTCAAAGAATGCTTTCAAATCGCTATCATCAGGCACGCCATGCAGAACAACATCATGATTGTGCGCCATGGCATAGTAGCGCAACGCATGCCGCTTAAAGCCAAGCTTACCAAGCCAGTAAGCAACGCTTTCGCAATTGTAGCGCAACCACTCAGCATTCTTGACATGTGCTATTTGGCCCAATAAAATGCCGACAAAATGCCTTGCTATAAAACCATCTGTGCTATCTTGCGGCATGACTTGCAAATGTTTGCCCATGATTCTCAATGCCATTGCCGTCTTATCACGGTGCGCTTCTCTTGCTTTATGCAGGATGACCGCCTTCTTTAACCAACGTTGCTTCTTGCCTGGATTCGCTTCTATATAGCGTTTTACTGATTTGCTCACTTGCTCATGATACGGATATTCATAGTAGATTTTGCCCGGTATATTGCGAAACAAACGCGGCACACATAGCAACTTATCACTATCTGGGTAGCGCAGTGAGAGCGGCAAGAACACCATGTCAGGATCGTTTATAGCCTGCTTTATGATTGGGATTGCTGACGGATCAAGCAACTCATCAGCATCTACTTGTATAATCCACTCGCCGGTGCATTGCTTAAGCGCGTGATTGCGTGCCATACTGAAATCATCCGACCATTGTATCTTGTGGACTTCGATAGTTGTTCTAAAAGGCGATACTGACAGCTCTTCATGAAAGGCGTCATCCATACCACGTTCAAACCCCTCTATAGCTTCCAATGTGTCATCTGTAGAGCCGGTGTCCACAATAACAATCTCATCTACCAGGTCAGCCACCGACCATAAGCAAGGCCCTATATTCTTTTCTTCATTTTTTACGATCATCGCCAGGCTTATGCTAGTCATTCATCTTCTCCAATTTCTTCAATGCTGATTTCACCATGTTTGTGTATAGCACATATGATATCGTTAATGCAGACGTGTTTACCGCCTGCATGCTTAAGGAAAAACGGCAAATCATCCTTATCAAAAGTGTATCGCCATACATCCTTATATTTCGTCTTAATAATCTGTGCACACTCAGGGCATATGCTACCAGATGCAGTGTACCATCTTAGATGCTCGCTCATCTGCTTGCCCCCACCATGCTCGCCAACATAGCTTGCTGGTGACAGTACGCCACTGCAAGCGCATCGCTTGCATCCAACGGCATGCTTGATGGCTTATCAATGCCGAAAATCGCGCATACCATGCGTCGCACATAGGGCTTGCTGGCATTGCCCTTGCCGACTGCTTTCTTTACCTGCGTGGCAGTGTACCATCTGTACGGTATGCCATGATCAAATGCGTTGCAGATGACAATTGCTTGCATAAGCCTAAGCTTGTCGGCATTGTGTATGCGCTGACCATTTTTGTACAACTGCTGAAAGCTATCCTCATATGCTATGCTGGCAGGCTTGTATTGCTTTATCAGGCGAGCAAGAGCACGCTTAAGCAGGTAAAGCCTGCCGTGCTCGTAATGTAGCTCTTTTGCTGCTGCAACGAATACGCCGTATGCAAGGCATTTATCGCCTTGTATGACGGCGTAGCCACATTTTTTACGGCTAACTGAGGGATCAATGCCGATGTACACTTCTTCTTCATTCATCAACCTTGCCCTCTATACACGCCGTTCTTCTCAACAAATCGACCCTAAGCATCTCGCTTGCTTCTTGCGCTATACACCTTGCATTTTCTTGTGCTTCTATGGTTTCTTTTCGCAATAGCTTATAATATGGGCTGTATTGCATTGTAACCTGTTCACCGTTTTTCATAATCACCGTCATAAACGAATCTTGATCCATGTGTTTTAAATGTGTGGTGATTAAAGAAATGTCATCCGTTTGCAAAATACCGTCTTCATATTCAAACCAACTCATTTTCTTCCATTTCTTTCTTCCATAAATTAATACAGCTTGGACATACGCCAACAATTTCCCCATCTTCAGGCCATTGACGATCTTTCGTAAAGCACCAACCTTCTTCTTTGGCTTGTTCATGACTCCAAAAATGCGGAATCGGTTTCGACTTACGATTTAAGTAAAAGCCATCAAAATCATGCCGCATGCTAGGACATTGATAATGATGTGTTTCTACACCTTCTGTCACGTAGCACATAAACGCCCTGCTCATAGCCTGCCATACCTCCGCTTGATTGCTTGTGCATCCTGCAATTGCAATTGCGGCAACTCCTCTATGCTCACATGCCACAGCTTATCACCGCTGAGGCATGACACAGTGTACCCCACTTGCTCACGCAACTTTTCCGCTGCCTGTTTGCTTGGCAGATAGCCTATCACGCCACCGCTTGCGCCTGGTATGCGCACACGCACACCGTAAACAATTGCTCGCTCACTCATAGCCTGCCTCCATATGATGCCACTGCGCATTGTTAGCAGACTGCACAGCTCGCCAATCCTTCCAAAACCCGCTTGCATGCTTAGGCACACTAAGCATTGTCGGCATATCTTGCCAGCTATCATTTGTCTGCTCAGGCTTTCTCTCATTTTCCAGGCTGTCAACGCTGACACGCTCGCCTGAAATTGACAGCGTCCATATGCGCCAGCATCGCGCGCAAACAAACACGCTTGCTTTTGTTTGCAAACTAACGCTTTTGCAATGCGTTTTGCCGCACTGGCATGTCAGCTTGTACTCAATGCCCGGCTCACTCATTGCCTGCTCCTGTCTAGCATAGCATTGCTAAGAAATATAGCATAGCATGAGCCTGTAAACATGCCAAGCCCGACAAGCTTTTGCACTATGCCGGTTGTGTAGCCTAAGCCGATGTAAACCATGTATACAATGCTTACAGACAAAAACACGCTTGCCAATCGATGGATAAAAAGCGCTTTATCTCGCATAACTCGCCTCCCTGTCTAATCTATACTGCCCGTTTACCTCTTGCCAAACAAAACCTTGCCCGGTGTCTTTGTCGTATAGGTGAGCATGGCAATGTGGGCACTCGTCTTGATCCAGCGTTTCAATAACCCGGTACCCATCTACTCTTGCAAAGCCTACAGGCTCAAACTCCTCACCGCATTTGTAGCACAACAGCGGTACGCTATGCATGCTGCACATACTAGTACCTGCCGTCTTGCGGCGCTTGATAGCCCTTGCTTTGCCAATGTTCGTCAGTGTGATGCTGACTCTGGCTCTGCTGTGGCGGCGTTTGCTGATATTGTGCAGGCTGTTGCTGTGATGGTGCTTGCTGGCCGTACTGCTGTGGCGCTGGCTGTTGATAGCCGCCTTGCTGATGCTGATTGTTGCGGTGCTGATAATTGCCATTGCTGCCTCTGCCGTTATCCTCGCGTTTGCTTGGCGAAAGCTTCAGGAACATGTCCGGTGATTTTGCGCCCTGCTTGCGTGTGTTCTCGAATATCATTACGCGCACACCTCCCCATGTACCGGATAGATAGCGCGCGCCGTTTTTGGTTTGGTTCCACCATAGGCCTGTTACGTGTAGCATTTCATCCACGATACACACTCCTTATAGACGCTTAAACATTTTCTTGACTTTTTCCTCGACATCGTCGGCTGTTTGGTCGGAGAAGTCCACCAGCAGATCATTGACATCATCTGCGGTTCGCCGCAAAACATGATTCGCAACGCTGGCAATACAACGAGTTATCAAATGCACTTCTTTTGTGTGTGCCTTCGGGTCTAAAGCAACCTGAGACACAACGGTCTCAGAACAAACCCGACATAAATTTATAAAGACACCTACTGTATCACCCGCCCTCACAATTTTTGAGCATGGTTCTATTTGCTCGTCTTCTGATCCGCACCACTGACAATATTGTTTTTCGCTCATTTTTACACCGCCTTGTAATGAGATGCCAGGCCCGCAAACCTGACACATTGCCTATGGAAAGCCAGCTTGGCAGTGCCAATTGGACCATTGCGATGTTTGGCGATGATCACCTCCGCAATGCCTTTGTCGGCGGTATCGGGATTGTAATATTCATCTCGATAAAGGAACACGATTTTATCGCCGTCTTGCTCAAGCGCTCCGGAGTCTCGCAAATCCGACATGCGAGGGCGCTTATCCTCTCTGGCCTCCACTGACCGGTTTAGCTGGCTTAGTACTACCATGGTCACACGAAATTCTTTCGCTATAGCCTTCATCCTCTTCGAAAGGTAAGCGGTTTTAGCCTGCACGCTCTCATGCCGCTCTGAGCTTTCCATTAGCTGCAGATAGTCAACAAAAAACACCTTGCAGCCTTTTTTCACTTGACGCCGCACCTCTGCTCTGATCTGTCTCGGCGTTAAACCCGGTGTGTCATCGATATAGAGCGGAGCCCTATCTAGGGTGCTACAGGCGTTTGTAATGCGCCCGTATTCTTTCTGGTCTATTTCACGTCTGGAGAATTTGTGCCCGTTTACGCCCGATATGGACAGCAACATGTTTCTGATGATTTGCTCGCTGGACATCTCAAGGCTAAAAATACAGACCGGCGTTAGCTGCTCTAAAACGACGCTTAACGCGACGTTAACAACAAACGCACTTTTACCCATAGATGGTCGCCCAGCTACGATGACAAGCTCCTGTGGGGCAAATCCATAGAGAATTTCGTCTACGGAGAAAAACCCGGTAGGGATGTGATCGATGCGCTTTTCGTCCAGCGAGTTGATTATGCCGGCCAGGTGCGCAGACACCGGAGCGATCCGACTACGACGATCGATATTGAGGTGGAATAAATCGTCCTCCGCTATATCAATCATTTCCTGCGCTTCTGCCGTCTGCGCTTCTGCTTTCTGCCGCCATTGCTCTGCCAGCGACCAAAACTTACGCAGCTTGCTTTTGTCTCGCACAATGCGGCAATGGCTTTCTATTTCTGCGCCTGATGCGCAGATGTCGGCTAGCTCTAGCACGTACTCATAGCCGCCTGCACGGTCCATAGTCCGCGCCCTCTTAAGCTCCTCAATCATGTTGGCCAGGTCCACCGGCCGGTGATTATCGCACAACGAACACGCAGCGGAAAATATAGCGCGGTGGCGTTGGTCGCCGAAGTGCTGCGGCTTTAGCTCGCTGCATATATCTATGGCCAAATCAGGCCTGTGTAGCGTGGTGGATAGCACGCTTACCTCTGCTGTTGCGTTACAGATTGCTGTTAGCATTTTTGGCGCTCATTTTCTCAAGTAATTCCAAGGCCTCTTTTTGTAGCTCCAAATGCCTGAGAAAGTAATCTATGGCGGCGCTGATGATTTCGTAATCACGCACACCTATACGCAATGCCAATGATTCAACTTCATCGCATAGGTCTTTACGTAGCTCGATTATGGTTGTGCGTGTTGGCTTATTTGTCACGTCGCTTCACCATCTGCGGCGGATACGGCGCCACCTGCCCATCCTCGAATCTCACCAAAATCATGCCATTGCCGTGGATTTCTTGAATTTCTCCGTAGTGATTCGGCGGCATGTGCGGACATAACTTACGTAGCGCTGCCAAGCCTTCACAACGCACTTTGACTTTGTCTCCCACTTGAAATTTATTTTTCATTTGTCTGCAAAACCCCTCTTTCACGCCGATCAAACTCACGTTTTTTCTTAATAAGAAATTTATAAAATTCAAGACCCTCCACCTCTGTGTCGTGGTAGACATACATAGGTTTTTCGACGTTGCGCAGAAATATCTCAATTCCGTGTTGGTATTCCATGCCACATCCACCCACAGGCCTTATTATGTTTACACCTACAATGGCAGCGGTATCTAAGCCGCAGGTTTTACCTGTAATCCACATCTCCCACCCTCACAACGTCTGACATTCAGCATTAATCACCATATCGCTCAATGAAAATCTCTGCCAAACACTGGAAAAGATACGGCTTAACGTGGACCAAAACAATGCCCCCTTTTTCCGATTTTTCAGGATCATAAAAATCTAAAAGACTTTTCCTAAGCCCTGCGCAAATTTCTTGTACATTTTCTTCTGTGGACATTCCATATCTTCCAACAAAAAGCTCTGAGGCTCTTTTGTAAATGCTGGCAGTAATGGAAACCTCTAAACAAGGACCGTTTTTATAGAGATCAACACGTTTTTCTCTTAAAATATCCGCCTCAATTCTTCTTTCTCTATCCATCCCATCCCCTCACAACGTCTGATAACTCGCTATTATGTGACACTCGAAACAACGCCCATACTCGACAAAATACATTTTTTGACGTGCTCGTACGCTTCTTTTTTCGCTGCTGACTCACGCCAACCGCCATTATGGTTTTCATCGATGTCCGCTTTTGCTTCCACTATCCATCTATCCAAATCCTCAAGGAGCGATTGAATAAAGATATCCCTGGGTGGCGGTTTCATCATCTGCCTGACACGCATCTTTGCGTCTTCCTCACGCAATGCCTCATAGCGCGCCAAGCATTGCCCGAGGGCGAAAAACTGCCCGTTTGAAAAAAACTTATCGCGCACTGTGTTTGTCACAACGCACTCATTGTGCTTATCAATCTCTGCGTGTATCCATTGCTTAAAGCCATCCATCGCCTGCTCTCCTGCCTGCAAACATTGCACAGCGGCACGCATGCCGCCATGCTTGCTCACACATTTACTCATCTCCTGCGAGCTTGCCATCATCACCTGCCTGCGGTGCAAGCTCACAAAACACCGCAGGCTTACATATGCGTCTCAATGCTGGGCCAGACTGCCAGCTAGATAAACCCTGACAGCTGCCTGGCTGCCAAGTGCACCTCCTGCAAGCCTGGCTTGCTATGTAAGCTGTGCAGTAATGTATTTCTTAGGCTTAATTCTGCATTTTCAAAAATGGGCCCGTCTTGCAAATTTAGCGGAATATAGTTAGCAAAATCCCAATGCAGATAGCCCTCGCATGCTGGACAATGGCATTGCGGTAAACCCGTAACAGCATGGCGATGATAAATTTCACGTACCTGATCATAGCTCAAATTGTCGTCACTGCTAAACATGGTTACTCATTACAGGCTATAGAAGCATTGGCCCACATGATTGCTTCTCTCAGCTTTTTGATTGCTTCGTCTCGCTCTATGCTATACGGGCAATTACTTGCAATGTGCAAGGCTAAATCTTTCCCTTTGTCCCGTATGGATTGATAACGCTCTACTTGATCGCCTTTTGGCGCATGATAGATAAAAGCATTATCAATAGGCTCAAGAATACTAGGTGGTAAGGATTGCGGATATGCTCCGCAAGGTCTTTCAAACTTGATAAAGGGATGTTTAACCTTGCCGTGATTCATCCAAGCTTTACCACAAGTAACGCACACATCTTTTGGCTTAAAACAATTTGGTTGCATTGGCTTCCTTCTCCTCATCCAAACCATAATCAACATTACTCATATTTCGATCACCCTTTGCTCGCCTGGCACCCAACAAATAGGGCGTTTGTGGGCTGCAATTTTCGCGTTTAGCTCATCAAACGCCTGTAGTATTTCATCGTCGACATCCCCGTCTTCAGGGATATCTCCGTCGTAAATATCGTAGGCGTCGACCGTGTGATACTCTACAGGCTTGCAGAGTACCAACATGAGATCCACGACAACTACGTTGTCGTGGGCAGCAAATTCCTCTATGCGGTTATCGCTTTCCGCCAGATACTCAACAATCTCGCATCGTTCAGAAAAATACTCCTGGCACGCAACCGAGTATAGAAACGTCTCACCATCCCATTCGACGATGGGTTTTTCCAACCACGCCTTGCGCTGCCTTTTGTCGGAGCATCGCTCGCAATAGCTGTTTTTTAGGTAGACATTGCCGCATCTCTCGCACTTGCAATGCGTGCAACCATGGTAGCGCGCGCCACGTTCGTCTTCGAACAGATATCCACCCCTTGACAGCCAACCCGAAAATTCGGTTACCTTGCCGTCGTCGGAAGTCATCTTCACGCTTACCGCTTGCGCAGCTTGGGCAGAATCGCGCATAACAATTTCGTCTTTTTTCGTCCTGTTTTCCGGTGTTTGGCAAATCAACATGCTCGCACCATCCTTCCGCCTACCAAGCGCATCTCTGCACCCTCGGCAATAGCGTCCATATCGGCCGGGAACACCAACTCCAAACGAGGCTTGCCATCTGTCGAATAGTAAAACCAAATACGGCCTGCATCACGCTCTTGCATTAAATAGCGTTTAACGCGCCTGCTTTTGTGGCTTGCTATCACCGCATTGAACGCTTTATCTTGCTCTCGATCAGTTATCTTAAGCGTGCGCTGCACGTCGATAGAAAAATATGGTATCCTGAGAGTTGCCCCTGTAATTTCCTCACTCTCCCGCCAGAGATACGCCAGCCCACAACCAACGGCCGCTTTCAGCAAGCCCTTGCTTTCTTCATCCTGCTCTGTAGCCAGGATATTGTCTACCACCGCCATCGTCAGCTCATTGATCATGGCAACACCACCTTTCCAACGCGCGACAAGACGCGCAACGCAGATATCAACGTGCATACTCGCACGCCAGCAACATCGTTCTCCAGCCTGCTAATCATGCCAGGGGAGCATCCAACCAGGCGCGCAAAACGTTTCTGTGAAATCCCGTTCTCCTTGCGAGCTTCCCTTATTTTTTCACCTAAGCCCTCAATTACGTCTGCAACGACGTCGGAAATTTCGGTTGTCCTCATCAACTCACCTCCTGCAACTGCCTGCTCACAGTGCAAAACACGCCGCGCAAGCATTGCTGGCAATATGCTATGCCCTGCTCGCGTTCCAGTTCACTGCCGGCTAGCTCGCCATGGCAGTACGGGCAGTGCGTTAGCTCTGCCAGATCATATGTGCACGCGCAGTGCTCACACCACACGCATTGCTCATCCGCGAAATACAACAAGCGCGTGCTGCATTGTGGGCATGGATCGCCGGGCTTGTATGTCAAACCTTGCATTTTTCTCCCTCCGCTCTCAAAATCCCGGCATATTGCCAGGCGCCTTTTACCCACTCTGACATGCTTGACCGGCTCCGGTCCTCATGTTTACGTTTAAATTCTTCAAGCCTCTCCGGCTCCGTGATGGCCTCAATGGCATCATCGTATAAATGCCGATCTGATATACGGCCATAGGAAAAACTAGCAAAAGCTTTTGCAATTGCCTCCCGATTTTGCTCTATGAATTCTCCCAAGTCGGAGCCTAAAAAATCCTTGATTGCCTTTTCAATCCATGATTCATCACAATTACAGAATGCTATCATGGTATCTAGGCTTTTGCCGTCTTCCCTTGTGCAACCGGCCTGGCCGTTGCCGAGAAAGGTAGTACAGGCATAAGCTATTTTGTCATTGTCGGCTTTAAAGGTAATCGGATCCGATGGAGTAACGAATTCGTAAATCATTTCTTTATCTTCTCCCCTCTGATTTGGGCTAATACCCGTTCTTCACATTCGCCCAACCGGGTACCGTTGCGGATCCGGCCGAAAATCACTTTAGAGGCGTTACATTTTGATTGCTCACTCTGCCAAACCTTGAGGGTGATCATGTCGTCAAGTTCACGGTATGTCCATTTGTGGGCCTTTACAGCGGCCATCATGGCCGACATGTAACGGGTATCAAAACCGGGAATGTCGCGGAGCCGGGCCGCAATTCTTTTCATGGTAGGAGAAGAGAGAGTATCAATAGAGGGGGATGAGGTTTTTTGATTGGCGGTTGCTCTTTTTTCGGTGTAGTCACCTAAGAATTTTACGGTAAGCTCACTTGTCAGTGAGGGAGCCTTACGAGGTTGATTATCAATATAGGAGGGGATTTGATATTGTGGTGTGTCGGTTGATCTTTCTTCCTTTGTTTTTTCCTCACCCCTACTTGATTCTTTTTCCCCTGCCTTATGCCCCCCAACTTTTGATTGCAAATCATTTCCATTTTCTTGAGGGGATTTTTCAAAATTAAAATCACCTTGGCATTCTGTGTGCTCTATGGAAAGATTTATAGACTTAGGATTTAAAGACTTAAGATTTAACGGCGCTTGTGTGGATTGATTTTGTTGAGCTTGCGGAGAGGTTTTGAACTTTGAGTACACCCCCCTTGAACTTTGAGTACACCCTTTTTGAACTTTGAGTACACCCTTGTGTGATATTGTAACTCTATAATCTTTTGAAACCATAAAGCTTTTTATAGCTCCATGTTTTACCAAAAGATTAAGCGCTCTTTTGATAGCTACATTTTTTCGACCGGGATATTTTTCCCCCTGGTTACTGTTAAAATATCCGCTCTCCCTTATCAACTCCTCAATCGAAAAATATTGAATATCTCTCTTGCTCAAATTTTGAGAGTAGATAAAGAGATACAGATTAAAAGCAAGGCCATCTAATTTAAAAAGCGTCTCTTTTGGGAAATAGATGATACGCTTTTTATCCATGAGGGCTTGATAGATACGATCACATAATTTTATATCAAGGTAGACCTCTTTTTTATCCGGCATCCAATGAGGGATAACCGGCCTCAACAGTTTGAATTTTGGTATAAGGGTAAACCACTCCTCAACCCTTGACACAGAATGTAAACTAAACCACATTTCTTTTGAATATATACTCATTCTGTGGAAGAGATACAACGAATCACGGATGAGCATATGATTTTTTATTGCCTTGCTAAATCCGCGATACTTCCTTACATCGGCCTGATTGAGCCGGATCCCATCCTTGACCATATCCCATGCTAAAACGCTCCGCTTCTCCTCCGGTACGGCGTCAAGAGCTTGTTTTACGAGATTGATTACTGAAAGGAATACTTTTGTGTGGGCCGGAGTGATAACACCGGCATCGGTGAGGTAAGACACTGTGATAGCACCAAATCTTGAAGGCACGTAAAATTCTTTTTTGCCGTCGGTGCGGCGGCGTTTGTCGGCGATTGTAAAGTTATGTCGCAAGAGGAAAACAGGGACCGCAATCCTATCTTCCTTGACTTTTTCCTCTCCCATTTGGTAAACTCCTGTGTCAAGAAAAGAGTATCGGGGGGATGTTTGCGCTTACCCCCGATACGCTACTTGCATTGTACAATACACTCTTTTAGGAGTGTTTCTCACCTATCGGCCGCCATTTCTTCGGCCAACCGATGCAAAACATCAATTGCTTTTTGGATGTGATGCCTTGCTATTGAATCTTGCTCTCCTACAAAATTAACGGTCGGAATAAGATACTCATTATCGCAATGATAAGCCGCTTTTTCAATACCAAAAGCATTTGGTTCCGGTACTTTTTCAGCTCTACTGAGAGTAAAACCGAAAAATAAAACCGGCTCACCCAACTCATCATTATTGAGCGTTTCATTGATTGCTTTTCTTATCCGTTCTTTCGTGAAAACCATTTCCCACCTACAGAAAATAGGTTATTTTAACACCAAGTGTTTGACAAATAATCTTTAATTTGCCAGAAGGAATTGAGCATTCGCCACGTTCCCAAGTGCTTATTGTTCGTTGTCCACAACCAAGCATCTCAGCTAATTGTGATTGAGTCAATTCGTTCTCAACCCTTAAGATTCTTAGCTTCTTTCCAATAATTTTATCTAATCTACTGATCGTTTTTGCATTCATTGCGGCAAGACAATTAATCTATAAATTTTTAACCCGCCTATATAATCAAGTAACTTTTACGGCAAGAGTGTTAACCTATATTTACTGTACCCTTAACTATCTTTCACGTTTCAGATTGAGTCAAGAATATAGATTGATTCATATTTTTTGCATAACCGATAGAGAGTTTTTGAGTCCCATTTCTTTCCTCTTTTTGTTTTGATCCCTTCATCATTCAAGAGCTTAGTAATTTTTGAAGTGGATAATCCTCGATTTCTAAGTTGTATCACTTTCATAATTACGACATGTTCTTGCTTGTCATAAGCAAATTTCTTTATACCTTTATTGTTCATTCTTAGATGAAATCCAAAAATACCGTTCTTTCCATAATGATAAAATTTGCGATTTGGTTTTTCTTCTCTCTCAAAAAACACAACTATTTTCAGCTCTTTATGTTTATTCGGTTTGCAAAAATCATTTAATCGATCAACATTCCTGATAAACGGAAAAAACTCATTGATAGGTTTAACTGATACAGTATTAGGAACTTTAGATTTTGCTTCTTCGCTATCGATAAAACGTACGATTTCTTCATTGGCGTAATATGGATTTTCACCCCTTGAACGATCAACTATAAACATTGTTATGTTTACTATCTCATATTTTTCTTGTTTAAGATAAAGCCTTAAGTGAGAATGAACAAGTATTTTAGCGTTCAATACCACAAATTCTTTAAGTAGTTCTTCATTGGACATAGGATGAACATACTCGAATACAAAACTTTCTCTACTCATAATCTTTCCTCAAATATCGTTAAATGAAAGTCCCGAATGTCTCATACCCCTTTTGCGTTTTCGTTTTACAATATATCTGGTTTGCAGCTTACGTCGATATAGTTCCATTCTTTATTCTCAATAGCCATATTTTACATATATTAGCTAATTAGTACATACTTGTCAATACTTATTTTAAATATGATAGACTTTTTTTATGGAAGACAAAAAATACATAAAATACATTGCAAAACGCATAAGAGAGTTAAGGGGCGAATTGACTCAAAAAGAATTTGCAAAGAAAGTTGATCCGCTATCACAACAACGTGAAATCTCAAAATGGGAATCTGGCAAACATTGGATATCATTGAGAAACCTATTTAGAATAGCTATAGCATTTGAAAAAGATCTATCCCACTTCGACCCTAGACACAAAGATATAGAAATAGAAATAGACGAAAAAGGGGTACTATTTTTGCTTGATTCTATCCTTAGTCATTTGGATAATTTAGATAGTGCAACAAGAGCTAAATTTTACAAAACGCTAAAGGATAAAATCAATGAATAAATACCTCTATATCCTCTCTCTCCTCATCCTTGCCGGTTGTGCCACAACTGCAATAAACTCATCTCCACAAGGGGCGAAAGTTTACATACGTGGTGATTATGCCGGTGTTACTCCGCTTGCCGTCGATCTTACCGGTTTTTGGGGTGAGCGCTCCGCTCTTATCCGGTGTGAATACAACGGCCAGGCGCAAGAAAGAATGATCGTCAAAGGCTCAACAATCCATAGCAACTATACAACCGGGAGTATCGGAGAAAGTACCTCATGGCCGCCTGAAATCCATTTCAATTTTTCCGGCCGATAACAATAAAATCACATCCCGGCATAAAATGTGCTATATTCAATTGTGAAAGAACAAAAACGCTATCACGTTCTTTTAGCATTGCCGGGAACGCCCTCCCGGCATGTTTTTCTACAAGCCTATCAAGCAGCAAACTCAAGTTAGCAAAATTTGACGGGCTATATATGCAAACATAATGCCGTACATGGGGAAATTCATAATTCCAGCAAAATCAAGCCTCACACACAGATACCACGTTGTGATCTGTAACAAAATATGACAATCATAGCCTGTAATAGTCGCATTCTGTGACACTAATAAAAATCACTATGCCGATAGTAATTTTTGCTAGTCTGTCGCAATTTGTTACATACGGTGTCACAATTTTATACTGACAAAATAGCACTTGACATGCAAAATACGCGATGCTACTATAATAATAGCATGTGTCCATAGAATTGAAATTTGTGATTGAGATTGGCGAAGCACGTAAGCGAAATTTTAATTTTGCTTAGTGCCAAGCTCAAGTAATCGGACTAAGGACGCATGAGGATTGAAACAGGTATTATTTTAATAAGGCACACATCCATATTAAATTACCTCACAGGCCGGTAAAACCTTGATTTTACCGGCTTGTAACTTTATGTGACACGTTAATTGTTAATTGCTAATTGAGACAAGGAGAATCCAACCATGAGCCAAACCTACGAACCTTACCAAGTCCGGCGTGAGGGCAATGCCCCTATATCCTTTGATGGCAAAATCCTTTTTGAAGAGGATACATATTACTTTAACGGCTCGAATCAAGCCCGATGGTTTGAGGCCAAAATCTACGAAACCAAAACCGGTAAATTCGTTGCCGAATGGATATATCATACCAATTGGCAGGGGGAATCAGACCGGTTTTTCTGTGAGATTGTCGATACAGACAAGGCGGCCAGGGAGGAGTTAAAATCCTTTTCCCCTCAAGACCTCGAAAAGATCGGATTTCCCGATAGACCTCAATACACGGATCGTCAAGCAAACCTTTTCCGGCATCTCAAGAGAATGTGGGATCATATAATCTCAGAAGCCCTTGAGGATATGCCGGAACGCATTTAATCCCCTCACAAGCGGTGAGGCATCGCCTCTCCGCTTTCCGCCTGGCCGTAAACCACAATGATCATCCATACACCACTATCATATTCTACCCCTAAAAGCCACATATACCCCTGCTTATAGCCCCCTGTAAATATATTTTATATGTTTTTGTGATAAATTTTCCGACCTTATATTATTTGGGTTTCAGCCCGATTTTGCTGTTATTTTCGCGTCCCCTGAAAAATACCCCTTGACATACCCTGAATCTGGGGTATACTGTCTACAGTACGATAACAATAACAATTAATTAAGGAGAACCGAATGAAAAAGAACGAAACCCACAAACAAGCCATCAAGGCCGCCGGATTGAAAGTTGAGTACGCAGGATCGAAACAAGGAACCTTCTATTGCTCGAAGGGCGAAACCGGTTGTTACTATGTAGAATATCAGGGCAACGGATCCTACCTTGTGGCCCCGGTGTACTCAGATGAGCATAGCCTTGTAAACGTCGGTATCCCCACAAGAGCATGTAAGAGCATGAGCCGAAAGATTGAGGCTAAACACGAAGAGTTGAGAGTTGCCGCCCTGGAAGATGAAAACGCCGCCCTGAGAAAAGAGCTTGAGGAAATGAAAGCTTGTGAAGGTTACGAGGAAAAGACAATCTTGAGGCTCATCGAGGAAAAAGAAGAGATTGAGAAAGACAAAAAAGCGCTCGTAAACGTTGCAAAGCTTAACGCTAAAGAAATGCAAGATTTGAGAGAAAGCAAAAAAGTCATGATCGAAGAAGCTAAGAAATACATGAGAGAGTTGCATGAGTTGAGATATAAAGTCAAGGAACTTGAGGCAAATAACTCCGACCTCAAAAGGATGTTGAATCCTAACGCTTACTCTCAAGCCCGAAATGTTGGCTAGACCTCCCGGCCTCCGGCAAGGAGGCCCAACCATCTAAGCAAAAATATTCTAAGCCGATCTAAACCGTAAGTCAAGCAAAATCAAGGGAAACAAGATGAAAGAAGTCGATTACCTCATAACCGCAAACCTTCACCGGCTCCGTATTGTCGGATTTGGCCTCAAGGCTTGTATCCCGGTCGTAACTGAAGGTATCGATACAAGCCTATTTGAGACGGCACAGAAGGCAATTAACGCCCTGATCGACCAACATTACCAGGCCCTCGACTTTGAGGATGAGGACGCCTTAAAAGATGAATACGTGCCTGATAGGATTTTAGGGTTTCGGATTCGCCCTGTTGAGAAAAAAGACGGCGGCAAGACATATCAGAAATGGTATGCAATGTTACAAATCCAGGGGGAAAAAGCTAAGATTTATATCGGTGATCTGGGTAAAGCCGAGGAAAAAATCAAGGCATGGCTGGATAAACACTTGGCATTTAAAACGCTATGGAAGGAGAAGCACGGCAAGAAAAGGTAATTTAGAATGTGTCGGACGTCCGACACTTTGACATGAGACACGTTAATTGCTAATTGAGACATGAAAGGTTTTAAGATGAGAAAAGATACATACAAAAAAATGCGGGGATCTTACGGCGAAATCCTTTTCAACCCGGTGTGCAACTTTATGGGAGAAATCCGCCGCCCTGCTATAAGCCGATACAAGCAAAAGATCGCTCGTACACTCGTACAAAAGGCCGGAGAGGCAACGAAAGTTGATGAGCACGGCTCATGGGATTTCGGTTGTGAATTTGACGACAAGGGAAGAGGTGAGGCCCTTAATTGGGATTTGTACGACATGCAAAAGGATATCCATTCCGGTAAATGGCTTGCCATCATCCAGGTGAGGCAGTATCGAAAAATGTACAAGAACCAATACGGATCCGTGAGGAAAAATTACTTTCTTTTGGGGCGCAATGAGGACGACTCGGTATTCGCTCACAGTGTTGAGGCAATCGTTGTCAGAAGGGCGATAAGTGACGGCATATCCCCTATTGACCGTGTTCAAAACTGGCTTTTCGATACCGATTACAGTACTTGCATACGTCAAGGTGACGTTGCCCTTGTGCCTGTCAGACGTCCCGCTAAGGATGCAAAACCCTTTTTAGGCGGCCCGGTAATAATTGAAGGGAGCCACGTCCTTTCATCTGATACGATTAGGGCAAACGGTGAGGTATATGCCCTCAATCCCAAAATGAAGCATGTACCGGGGACACATCCCAGAATAAGCGGTGAGGGATGGCATAAGGTTGTTGTGGCAAAGCGTAAAGCATTTTGGTCTTTTTCGGCACCGACAGCGGATTAAATAGGGGAATTGTCGGACGTCTGAGAGTGTCGGACGTCCGACACTTTTCGACGTCCGACAAAAAGGAAACCAATTATGATTATTATATCATTAGTATGTAGCAAAGGCGGAGTAGGCAAAACAACAACCGCCGCCGCCCTGGCCGCCTATCTCCATGTCAAGAAAAAGAAAAACGTCCTCATGCTTGACGTTGACTCTCAAGCCTCCCTCTCAAAACATGTCGGCGTTAATACTCCCGACATCACGCTTGATGAGATTATTTTACAGGACAGGACGCCTAAAAAAGCAATCGTTAAAACGTCTTGCGGGGACATCATCCCGGCCGGTATCGGCCTTGCCGGTATTGATTTGGTGATCGGAGCAAATAGTAACGCTCTTGAGACGATCATAAATGACGTCGGCGGCAACTATGACTATATTATAATAGATACGCCTCCCTCTTTTTCATGTTTATCTGTGGCCGCTATTACACTCTCTCAAGCGGTCATCATCCCGGTTACGCCTCAATATCTTTCATTAGAGGGATTACAACAAATCCTTAGCAATTGGGACGCTAAAAACCTTTTGGGAGTGTTGCCGACCATGGTTGACCGGCGAAAACGTGTCACAAATGAAGTTTTAGCCCTCTATAAAAAACACTTAGGCGGAATGCTCTACAAGGCCGAAATTCGCCAAAACGTCAAACTTGAAGAGGCTCCGAGTCATGGAAAGAGCATTTTTGAATATGCCCCAAGGTCAACCGGTGCAAAATGCTATGAGGATTTTGCAAAAGAAACACTGAGGAGAATCAACAGATGTCAAAACTAGGTGATATATCTTTCGGGATGTTCGGCAAAAACGGCAAGCCCACAAAACCCGTTTACCGAATGCTTGATATTCGGAAGCTGGATCCCGATGAAACAAATTACCGCCGGTCAATCAACGATGATAGCATGGAAGATTTGGCCGACTCGGTCAAATCTGTGGGAGTCAAAACGCCTCTTGTGGTGCTGGTAAGCAAGGATCGATATAAAATCATAAATGGACATCGGCGCTATCAAGCGGCCGTTAACGCCGGTCTTGATGAATTGCCTTGCGTGATTTTCCCCTCTATGAATGATGAGGAGTTGAAAATCAATCAATTCTTAGATAACGAAATGAGAGAAGACTTGTGGCCGTTTGACCGTGCCGAAGCCCTGTCCGACCTCAGAACGCGATTAGAGGAAAGTGAAGGGCGGAAAATCTCTCAAAAAGAGCTTGCCGGGATGGTAGGATTAAGCCGGAGCCGGGTGAGTGAATTGATATCGATATTACGGATCCCTGAGAGCAACCGGGAAAAGTGTCGGACGTCCGACATATCAAAATTGATCCTAATAGCTAAGGAAAAGGATCCGAAAAAGCAAGATGAGATTTTGAAAGCCGACTCAGTGAGAGAGGCAAAACAAAAAGTGTCGGACGTCCGACACTTTGAGAAAGGTGATCTTAGCGAAGCACAAGCGAGAGGATACAGCGGCAGGGATGAAATGCCGGAGCCGCCGAAATGGGACATTGACGCAAGCCCGAAAGAGCTTGAAAAATTCGGCCTGATCGATGAATTGAGTCCGGATGAAATACACAAGGCGCTCGTTGAAATTTCAATGCACGTCGGTACTAATGGCGAAAAGGCGTTTGACTTTTTGAGTGTGGGAGGATTAAGAGCGCTTGGGAAAGTTATCAAGGATTGGAAAAGCTCACACGGATTTTGAAAGGGACACAACATGTTGCACATAATGAATAGCCTTATGATGCCAAGGCCGGGCCTGGTTTACCGGCCAGAGTTGATAACGGCAGATGAGGCTCGCAAACTGTTTTACGAGCATGCAGATGATTTTCGGCAGTACATCGGATACCCGAATGCCTGCAAGGTGTTGAATCAATTGTTTGGCACCGATTTTAAAACCTGTCGCGACAAAACGCAGGTGAAAGCCGGCGATACAATGCTGGCTATGACGCTCAGATATCGCGTTGATCCGCATGAGAAAAGAGGCAATCACGGCGCTGACATGAGCGACTATGATTTTTATGTATGCACGGTAGATCGGTTTTAGGTGTCTGATAACATAGCTTATGTGAGATTCGCCCGGGTGACCGGGCAGAAAGGAATTGAAGATGAATATCGAAGAAAAAATAAAAGACATCGTGCGGCAAGGTGCGGGGATCGTTTACAACGACGATGGGCCTGGAACTGGTGGCCCTGGGTACGCCACCCCAGAAACCATTAAAGAAATGATTGAGGCCGGTGATTTCGCAGACGCTGAAATCGTACCGCTCGACGCTGATCTACAGAAGTACTCTTTTGAATCGGTGGAGTGTCCACTATGCGACGAGACGGAATGGATACAGATCGAATTTTCGCGCAAGGACAACGGATATCATCAAATAGCTTGGATTTGGTAGTTGACACACCCGCCCCTACCCAGGGGCACTGGGAACACAAGTGCCACGAGAATCGTTATGTGACTCTGGAGGAAGAAGTCGATGAATATTGAAGAAATCAACGATACGTGCCTAACCGAAAAATGGGACGAGTCGTTAGAATGGACCATCGATCCCGTAAAGAAGCTGTCCCCCGAACTCTCTAACAAAATAAGAGAGATGCATCCGGGTATTTTTACTGGACAATATTTCAAAATGAAAGATATTTGGTACTTTGAGCGCATTTCTGAGGATTTCCCAGAAGCCAAAAAATTGGCAGATGCGATCAAGACATATGGGCGTATCTGTATCGCAGAAAGCGAGCAAGAAGAGCAAAAGCCGGTCAAGCCTGCAAAAGAAAGCAAGCCTAAGCAGACGATTAACGAAACAGGTATTGACAGCATACAAAAAGCATTGATTGAGCTTAGCATGTATGTGCGCGAACATGGCACAGATACGCTGAATGCTCGCACACAAAAAGCAATGCAAGCAATCGTGGATTGGAGGGAAGGAACATGATTTGCCCGTACTGCAAAAAGCCTGTGTCAGGGTTCGACGAAAACGACGAACCCGAATTTCATGGGACCGAAACAGTCCTTTGGAATCACGAGGAGCGTGGAGAACGTGTGCAATTCAGTGAGGTGCAATCATGAGCGAAACAGAGGGTGGTTGCTGGAGAGAGCGTGCAAGGCTGCAAACACAGACGATAAAATCATGCCCATTTTGCGGAGAAGAGGAACGGATTTATCCTTACATAAGCGAAACGTACCCCAGTAGACATTTTGTGGGGTGTGTTAATTGTAGAGCACGTGGCCCCGAAACCTGTGATAGCAAAGAAGCTATTCGAATGTGGAATTATGCGCCGCGCAACTATGACTCTAACTGTGAATGAGGGAATTATGAAGATAGAAATTGAAGTTATCGATAAGGTCTTCGAGTTTTCAACATTTGAGGACTGGGTTAATAATGCAAAAAAGCGCTTTCGCAAAAACAACGTTTACCAAAATAACACGATATGCGTTGACGGTAGCGGCAACCTTTGCGTAATCGGCAAGAACTTTATGAAAGCGCGTGATGATAACGCCTTTCCCGTGAAGGTGTATCGTGTTGGATTCTAACGTCTGATAAATTAATTTATGTGACATTGAAGACAAGGCCCGACATAATGCCGGGCCTTTTTTACGGGATGGATAGAGCAGGTGTATAAAGATCGGTCTCTTTTATTGGGAAGGGATGACCTCTTTTATGTTCGCTGTTTCTTTGCTTTCAAGCGCGTGTACTTGTCGGGACAGCTCTATTAAAGTTGAGTTTAGCTCGCGTTCTTTGTTCGCCAACTGCTCAATTTGAGCTCTCGCAAGTTCGCGCTGATCGTACAACTCGCATTTTTTTAGTTTTAATTCTTTTAAATTCATTTTGCTTTCGTCCTTTAAGCGTTTTCTGCCTTCGATAAGTCGACAACCTGTCCGTGTATCAACACTTTCAGCGTTTTCATCTTCGTATACAATTCACCACCGCCGGCCCATCCGACGTCGTCCCAACTGAGAGAGACAATCGTGCCGCCGTTTTCGTCGTCGACCACTTCGTCCGCGTTTTCTATCGGGATCGTGAGTAGGCAGGATTTTTGTGATCCGGCATTCCTCGCGGCTTTGCTCACCCATGCGTTAATGTTTAGCGAGCCACTTTTTCTTACGTCATCATAATCTCGCTCCAGCATGAGATATGATGTCTCATTTTGTGTCAAATCGTGATTGCTCGGAAACTCAATTGCTAATCCCATATTCTCTCCTCTATGCGACATCCGCTAACGCGGTAATCTCTGAATAATAAACGATAAACCGCAACACTCCGCCTGAAAACGTCCCGCTGTCGGGCGTGACTGCAATATCAGCCTCACTACTGATAATTTCCGGGGTAATCAGCGCACCATCTTTGGTATTCTGTGCAAACGCTTGCCCTGTAGCAAGGTTTGTTGTTGACCCTCCCGAGAAAGCGATATCTAAAGACGTTGCGCCATCTCCTGATATCACGGCGGTTTCGGTGTTGTACTGCCACCCGGTTATCTTTGCGCCGATTGGTACGTTGACATGGCAGGTACTTGACGCGCCGGAGAGCGTTACAGTCGCCTCACTATGTTTTCGTGCCTCTCCTCCGCCTGTGCTGGATTCTGCGGACAATCCGCCGTATGCTGCAATTTTCCCGAGGTAGTTAATGTAGGCCCGCTCGGTGATGAAGTTATCGCTAAAAAACGACGCTATTTTTGCGCCTGTGGTTGACAAAGAATAAACGTTTCCTATTTTTGCTGCAACTGCCGTTGTCGAATCTTGATATAACCCGTTTAATTTCAACGAAGCAACGCTTCGCGGTCGGTATTCAGCGAAACGCATTAGGCCTGATTCGATTCGTCCTGCATTTGAACCTCCGATCGCAAAATCAATAACGCTACCGCCATAAATGCCCGTGCCATCTGCACCGATAGCTATAGACGGCGCCGCCGCACTGCCGGCGTCTGCCCTCACCGCGCTACCGACGTATTTCCCGAGGTAGTCTATATACGCCCGCTCGGTCACGCCAGCATCCGACGTAAACGACGCAATTTTTCCACCCGCCGTGGTAAGCGCGGTAGAATTTCCAAATGTCAGCGCGGTGTTCGCGCCGTCTGCAACCGTGCCGAGAATCGATGACGACAGGTACAACGAGCGCCAACCGATCGACGACGTGCCGAGATCGTCGGTGTCGTCTGTATCACTCACCAATGCCGTGTTAATCGCCACGCTGGACAGGTTCGACAATGCCGCATTAGCGCCGATCGCGTCTGTGAGCAAATTGATCACAGTGCCGGCGGCATTGCGCACATTAAACGCGCCGCTCTCATTGTAAAGGCGCAATGTGCCAGCGTCTGGATTGCCGGGCGCCGCAATGCTGTCAAAATCTATATAGCCGCTACCCTCCCATTGAACAGCATTGCCGCTACTGCTGTTCCCCCCTCGGCTAAAAGACGAATACAGCGTACCATCAATGCTTCCAGCATTGCCGGGCGCGCCTGACAATGTAAGCGTGCATATCACTTCACCGCCTACAGGTATATCCATGTCTGTGAGCTGCGCATCGCTTTGGTTGCGCGCTTCTGCGGTGTACATGTTGTCTAGCACCTTATCATTGCCATCTTCGCTGTCTGTAAATGCAACATCTAGCGTGACATTGTTCGTCCAGTTTGGGATTGCTAAGTGCAATCTATTTATCAGCGGCATGATAGCATTTTTGCTAAAATCAGGCTTAATGCTGATTGTTTTCACTGTTTCATCTGCCGCAAAATCTACGCTAAAGCTTTTTTTCCCGCTTGCAAAAATTTCTATTTCTGCGTCTGCCACGATTGCCACCTCCTTTCGTTATGCTGATATGCCGGCGTGCTCTAAAAGCAAGCCGGTGCCTGTAATCACAGGCGTCTGCCCGTCAATTTCTGCCCGCAGCCGTGCTTGCAAATCTTGCAATGCTATGCCCGGATGCTCACGCAATATTTTGCAAAGCGTGTATGTAAACACGCCCTGCCGCTTGCCGTCAATATATCGCTCGCTGGCTGTCTGATCACTTCTGCAAGCTGCCAGCTCTTTGACATGCGCTAAATTGCGCACTGTACGCGGTAAACGCATGCAAACGCCTTCAGGGCATACAACGCTTTTGGCTATCCAGCCGCCGCGTGAAATGCCTTCAGCGTGACAGCAATCTGCAATGATCACGCATTCGTCCATTTGCTCGACAATGGCTTTGATTTCATCGTCGATAAGCGGATCTTCCCACCGGTGGTCAGTCGTGATCAATACTTCCGCTTTGCGGTCAGGCTCGCTTTCATCGGGTATCTGCGAACCATGGCACGAAAAAGTAAATATTCCGCGCCTGTAGGTGTTGACCATCCATCGCAGAGCGTTTAACGTGTTGGCTTTCGTTGCCTCGTAATCTAACAATTTTTTGGCATCGTTTACGGTATCGACATTGTATTTGTTACGCACTGTGCTTATAACGTTGTGGCAATCATTTACACAGCCTTGCAGGTTCCAATGATTGTTCACCTTGTATTTATCGATGCCGAGAAACACGGCACCGTAGCAATCTTTTTTGCCGGCGTTTTGTGGCTTTGCCGGCAATGTCGGCGTTACGCCGCTTTTTAATATCGGGATATAAGCCATTTTTTTGCCATCCTCGCCTTGATAGCGTTTAGCTCACGATGTACTTGAGCTGTTTTCTTACCGGCCATCCTCGCGGTTCTCGCGTGATGACCATCACAATAAACGAACATATCTTTTAGTTTATCGATCTCTTCGCCGATGGTTTGATTTTCAGGTTTGTAGAGCATGTTTAATGCTTGCAACATTTCACCGCCTGTTTGAAAACGCTTTTCAGGATAAAAATTGCACGCCTTTTGATAAAAATCAATTGCGTCTTGCGTCAAGCCGGCATCGTAAAGCAACTCTGTTTTCCACTTGATTTTAGTCTTTACACGGACGCCTTCGGCTCTGACAGCCAACACATAAAACACTCTTCCCAGAGTAAATATATCGCTGGCCTTTGTAGCACTCAAGGCGTCATCTATCTGCTCTGGCGGGCTATATCCAACACTGCCTAGTGCGGTTTCCGCCATGGTTAGCGTTTCATCTGTTATCGCTTTTGCCAATCCAAAATCGATAACCTTGATCCTGCCGCCAGGTATTACCAAAATGTTATCAATGCGCAAATCGCGATGAACAATATCATCTCGGTGCAAAATGGCCACGGCGTTTAACACCTGCCTAAACAACTCAATGCCAGCATGGAAACGCCACCGCGATGACCAGATCCAATCGCGCAAAGTGTCACCATCCGAATACGACAAAAGGCAATACAGCGGATCTTCGTTAAGATCCTTGACGTTCGGAAAACAATCCTTGTCTAGCGTTTCAAGTGTACGCGCTGTGCGAATAAAACGTTCTACCGCCTGCGTTGCCAGATGCGGTCGGGGTATCTTTATAACCATTTTTGCGTTGAGCGGTAAATGTTTTACGACAAACAAAAAGGCCTCCGTGCCCATGCCGAGCACGGCTTCATATTTAAGCTTCGGAGAACAGCGCTCAATAAGATTTACGAAATGTTCGCTTGCGGTCGGTTGCCATCTACCGTCAATCTTGCGTTTGCTTCGCTCTAATATGCCTAAGATTGCGTCAATCGATTTCATCTTCATCCCTGAATTTTAATTGTTTCAATGGTGGCACGGGTGTTTTTAATTCGCTCTCTTCATCCGTAGCAACGCTTTTTTTCTTTAGCAATCTGTCAACCTGTGACCCCAAAAGCGAACATAAAAAACAAACCTTCTCAACATCCAAACGCTTGATAACGTTCAACGAATCGACATAGTAGATAGACACCGGCTTTAGACCACCTCGGGCATAGCATGGATAGCAAATCACAGTCTGTATTTTGCGCTCCACAATGGACAATGAAACGTCTTCCTCTTCATCAGGATAGCGTATGATTGCATCACCGCCGCCGTTTAAAACATCTCTTGCGATGCTTTTAGGGGGGACATACTTGACAATATCGGCGTTGACTGTTCGGCTAGATAATGATTGCAGGCTAGTCTTGCAGACTTTACGCTTGATAGACTTTTCGCCGCGCCTGTATACACGGTTCACTGTGCGCTCACTGATCACATAAAAAATGCCACGGTCAAAATGATATGTTGCAAGGATGTAAGCATTGAAAAATTTAGCAAAACCTTCCATGTCTTTCGGTGCTTCTGAAATTACTTTTTGCATCTCAATGCGAAGCTTGACTTGCTCCTGTTTGCTCAATTGATCACGCACCTTTTCTGGTACGGACAACTTAAGCTCTGCGGTTTTGCGCCTGGTTAGCTCTTCATCCTCATCAAAAAACAAATAGCACTCACCGGTGTCTAGCTCTATAAGACTTTCGTCATGTATGCGAGTTTTCCCGCTGCCAAATTTTGCACCGCAAAATCGTATACCATGATTGCAATGCAGCATCCATCCGCCAGGCGTACCCGGCAAGATGGACCCATGGCCTTTGCCTAAATCAAATTTGTCAGTTAACGCTATTGTGCTTTTAACGCGACGCTTGCCGTCATCATCGGTTATGATTTGCTTAAGATAACTCATCTTACATGCCCGGATTTACTACAGTGTAATCGGTAGAACGGTTTTGTTTGAAAACGATAAACACACATTTTTGCGAAAATATGTATGCGGCAAACAGGATCAAGATGAAAAATGTTATCAGCCCTTTGGGCATGTTTGGGATAAAAAGACACGTCACCGCTACCCCTAAAGACATTGACGATAGATGCGAGATAATTTCAAGGATATAGTAAGCGCTTTCCAAAAAGTCAAGCACGCCGCTTAACCGGCTTTCGTTGTCCTCATCGTCCTCATCGTCCGGTGTAGGGTAGCTTTCAGCTAAACGGACAAACGCCACTTTAGCTTTATCTTGGATAGAGCATTCTTGCTCTTCATCAGATTTTTGTTGTTCCGCTTCAGGCTTTTCGGTTTCCATTAACGAGAGTTCTGTTTCGTCGCTCATCGTCCTCTTTCCTTATCGATAACGCTAATTCTATTATCGCCTGCGTCTCTTCCGGCGTAGGTCTGCTTTCTAACCATTTCCGATCTTCTTTTTTGTATCTGCGGTCAATCTTGACCGCTTTGACAAACTGTCGAGGAGACATCATTTTTACTCGTCCTCATCGTCCTCGTGCCCGTTTTCGTTAGGCACCCACTCAGATGTGGATTCAAATCTGCCGCGATGGAAAGCGTCTTCCATGCCAGCGGCAACTCCAACTTCTACCGCATCACCCACCGCTTCGTTGATTACCGTTTTCAGGCCGTCATCCTTAAGAAAGTTTTTCTCCATAAACGCGATAAGCTCATCAATGCTCTTATCCCCACGCTCCTTGGACTTAGCCAACAGATCAGGCAGCAATCCAATTGCCGACTCGATGCTTTGCAACGTCGCCAAAACGCCTTTAGAATCGCGCGCTACTCCTTTAGGTGTGCTGGATTTATCACCACCACCGAACAACGAAGCGATACCATTAAACACGCTCACAAGGATTGTTACGGCTCCGTTTATGATTTCTGGATTAGTGAAAAACTCAAAAAATGGAAACGATCTCGGATCTTTCGGCCACTTGTCTTTTTCCTTTAACTCCGCAACAACCTTGCTGTAGATGCCCGGTTCAAGCTGGCGAAACACCTCCTTAATGAAATAAAGGATCTTGGTCCAGATAACGATTACCTTGTCTTTCAAGGCTAACAGCTCAGGCCAAACCGTCTTGACCCAATCGATCATCCCTTGTATCTTCGGCCATTTGTCACCGAAAAACGCTATCAACATATTTATGCGTTCGATGATATCGAACACGCCCTTGACAGGCTCTCGCCACATGTCCGCTGTTTTATCCAGCAAATCTTTTTCGTTCTTTCCCATGTCTACCTCCACTGTTCGAACGTTCGAACACTTCCCGATTAATCGTCAAAAATTCCACAGCCGTTCGTTTCTCTCAGTTTGCCCTGCAAGGCGTTTACCGTTGCTTTAAGTGCGTCGGCGTAGTCAATCACGCCTACAAGCGCCGTTCTCACGGATGTCAAATCCGTCTTTAGTTTGTTGATTTCGTCTACCAGCGAAGCATTTATTGTGTTTAGGTTGTCATCTTCCGCGTTTAGTTCCGTACGGATCGCGCCGATGTCGACAATCAATTTGTTTATTTGATCACCTGTGCTGGCAAAATTATCATTGATCGCCGTATCTGCGCCACTGCCGGACACGGCGCCGATTGTTAACCCGGGCGTGCCGCCGCTGCTGTCGGTCATGGTTGCCGACGTGTACGCAGCAGGGTCAATGACCAACGCGGCTATAGTATCGCTCGGCGTACCTCCGCTATTGTCTGTTAGCGTCTGCGCTGTTATGGCGTCCGGGTCTGCCTGCGTTGTGCTATTATCGGTAACGGTTGTTCGGTTATCGCCAATATCATACGTAGACGAAAACGGGCCACCAACTTTTTCATCGATCAATTCCAAATCGGTGTCAAGCACGGCATCCCAACCCTGTAGACTGTATCCAAGCGTTTCAATGCCTGATGTCAAAATCGCCTTCGACACAGACTTGGCCTGCTTGTCGACCTCGATTTTTTTCATAAACCGTTCGAACTTATATTTAAACCATGCGCTTCGGCCTTCGTCGTCTAGCTCTACGGCCTTCAATCTTTTTTCGCTCGCTAATTTTCTAGGCATGTGTCACGTCCTGATTTGCTATATATGTACCGTCACCGGCACCGACGCTGAGCGTCAATGACCTGCTCAACATTCCGTAATTGCGCATTTTTACAACCACCGTTGTAGCGCCTACCGGTATCGTTATTGTTTTCTGTGTCAATTCTGTGTACTCGGTTGTGCTGCCGTAGACCAATTCAAAATCGCCTTCATGCGGAAATTCTGGTCCTTGATCGGTGTACGAGTCTTCCGGCTCTGTTCCCGATCCGCTGTAATCCTGCGTATATGGCCAAATCGTTAAGGCTAAACTTGTCCCGGTTCGAACACCAACCAATCTACCAGCGCCCCACGGCGTCTTGCCTTTCCACTCCGTTGTAACATGTATGGCGGTTGCCGATGCGGCTTCCCCCTCAGTCTCCAACATGTACGGCACAAATTTTACGTAGAAATCGCCAGATTTGACCGCCGGCAAAATGTTTTGCATGCTAATATTTGTAATCCACACATCATCGTCAACAGAGTGCGCCTGCCGTGGCGTGTGCAATCGATTACGAATAATACCTGTCAACCTATATGCGTCATCCCCCTCCGGCGTCACGGTCTGAAACGTCATCATTTCATCATTTATGATGATAACGCGGGATGTGGCAAACAGTTCAGACCTTGAAATCGTTGCAAATTCAGGGTCTTCCCTTGTCGGAGTGTACAAAATTCCATTTTCATCATCGATCGTTTTAGTGTCTATCGGGTACGCCTCATCAAGTGTTCCGTGCTGAGAAAAACCGCTAAAATTATCAACAAGGTTGTAATCAACATTGTCGTAAGAGAACATCAAACTTAAGCCGGTTTCTTCTCCGATTCTCGCGGCAAGCACCAAAAAGGCCGGGTCATGCCCCCACGAACGCGAAAACGGCAACTCAAATAACCGTTGGTTGACAAACGGTGTAACGACTGTATTTATACCGCTTCCAGCGCTACCGCCGCTGGTCCAGTGCTCGTCGTCAAACATCGCTTCAACCTGCTGGATGGCTTTAAATTTAAGCTGATTTTTATCGATCTCCTCCAGGCTCACCGATACGACACGAAAAGCCATCGAAACAATGCCATAATCGGAGTGGCTGACACCAATAACATCGCCCAACTCCAAACTATGAAACCCTAAATTTGTAGTAAATTCAATACTTGCAGCCGGGTAGCTCAAACGTTTTCCTATTTCTGCGATGCGTTTTGAGGCGATGGTCAGATTGTGAAATCCTGACAAATCTATCGTCTTGCGCTTTTCGCCTACAAAGGCAACGTTCGCGTCGTTGCGCCACGCTACAGATCGGCGTGTATAGTCCATGTCTTTATCGGTGTAGTTGCCGATAAAGACGTTGGGTGTGCCTTCATAAGATGGTCTGGCCATCTTGAAATCAAGAAAATCACTTTTGGAAAGCGTCACCGTGCCCGTAGCCGTGGGATCATAAGGGTTTAATTTCCATTGTCCCTCTAAATCCTGATACAATATGCCGTCGACGTATCCCAACACCTTGCGCACCATCTGAGCAAAATCCATCTGGCTGTTAAACACAAGATTAAGCCCGTAATCCCTGTCCTCCCAATAATCCGCCGCCGCCTGAAACGACGCCTCATCAATATCTAAATCATCTGATAGAAAACCGCTGTGATTAACCATCAGGTCATATATTATTGCTGCCGGATTGCTGCTGCCGTCGGCGTGATTTGCGTTTGTAATGACGGTGTCGTCTAGCTCTTTCTGCACGACATAATGCACTGTCGGCATGTACGTTTTGTTTTTCCCGAGGTACCATTTGTACCAGAAAATATGAGCTACACCTAACAGCCTATTGGCGTTATCGCCTGGTCGGTCTGAGTAGGTGTCCATCGTTCCATCGTTCCACGTCGTCGAATTAGCCGAAACGGTTCGTTCTTTGTCTGCAACATAGGTTGTTTCAAGACTCACCTTACCATGGCAAATCGCTTGCCAGGCGTCGATGTAGTATTTGTATCCTGATATATAGCGTTGCGTCCCGCCACCGCCACCGCCGCCCATGCCTTTACCGCCGCCCATGCTGGACTCTTGATACTGCGCTTTGCTGCGAAAATTGCCGTACCATATTAGGTTACCGGCTAACTTGACCGTGCCGTATGTGAGCGCTACGGTTGTACCCTCGCGGACTTGTGTCATGTTTAGGCTGTCCATCGTGGCCGGCGCCGCATCGTCTTGATGTGCCGCGCCCTGCGATCCTTGCGACATCATCATGTATGCGGTCATTGCAACCGTGAGCGCTACGGTAACGCCTAACACAATGAGAGAAACAATGCCAGCATGATAAACGAAAACGCTTTGATGATAGATCACCGCCGCGAACGTATACAATAGAGTTGTCAATAGAACATCAACGATCATTTTAGGTGTAGCCTATACGTGTATGTGTGCCTGTTTCTATAGCCTTTGCTATACTGCTCAATGCGGACTTTATCGTTAACAACCGCGTGTAAAATTTGGTTGTCGTCGAGATATACAACACTATGATTTGAAAATTTTGTAAACATTTTGAAAATCATCCAATCGCCCCAAATCACTTCCTTTTCGTCGGCCTCAAAACGTTCCAAAAACAAACCATCGATCAAATCTTTTCGGTAGGTGTCGATACTTTTAAGTAGGAATTCTTCTCTTCCGTGCACCGGCCAGTCTCGCCAGTAGTAGCCCATATTCGGCAACTGCGGCAAAACGCCAAGTTCAACCAATGTTGCCGCAACAAACAACACGCAATCCGCCGCCCTGCCTTTTAGCACGGTAGCATGCCTATACGGAGTTCCAATCCAGCTGCGCAGGATTTTTTCGTAGCGGCTTTTGTTTTCTGGTATGGCAAAATATGGTGTCATTTTAATCCAAACACAACCGGGTTATTATTGGGGATATAAGGAAACCCAAGGAAGTTGTCAAAATTGTTAAACTTCGTTTTGCAAGTCGCCGGGGACTTATCGCACCCGGCGACAACGATATACCAACCAGAATCAGCATACGGGAAAGGAACGTTAACTCGAAGCATACTCCCGCTGTGATACGTAACAATGCGTTTGTCTAGCAATCCGTCATCGAAAATTTGACCTCCGGTCCAATACCCGGCGGCATCCCCAGCTAAATCAGCATTAGTTAATTCTGATCCATTCCACGAATTGTCATTTTTGGATAGCTCGCGATAATAACTATTAGCGTCGACGCCGCACCTGTCATCGAATAACTGATGATTGCAATAGCTCTGATATATATATGGTGGACATTTGCGTCCAAAAATTGAACTCCCGCCGATACATTGCACGCTGACTTGCTGATCTTTCAAAGAGAATGCTTTTACTCTCCCCCTGAGAATAGTAATTACAAAATTGTTCGGATCAGAAACAAGCACTTTTCTGATTAGAACATTGATTGGCATTACGGGGTAATTGGCAATGTAGGAGCTGAAAAGTGGAGTTAAGTTTGCAGACACCGTGATTGATTGATCTTTGAAGCCGTCATCCTGCTTTACCTGTGTGCGTTTTATCGTTGTCGGTTGGTATACATATCCACCATATGTGATTGGCTCTGAAAAAGATGTCAATCGCTCGTGCTGCTCAAAAATGCCTTCATATCCGATGCCGTTTTCTTGATATACCCAAAAATCATATATCTCGGCCATCGCTTCGCATTGAATTTCCTGCATTTTTACGAGCAAATCACCCATTAATCCATCTCTCTATTGCATTCGACAAAATTTAGTGTTACATCGCCGACGTGATGATTTATTGATTTGATATCAAAACGATCATCGCCAAACCTCACAAGATACATTCGACTAAAAAGCAATACATCCGATATATCAAGCGCAGCGGCAAGAACGGTGTCCAGGTCTAACCTCGTCACATCGCCGACATCGTCCGCGTCGGTTATTTGGCGTGTGATCACATCCCCGTTTGTTTTTTCGATATAGATTCTCTCGTTATTCGTGCCAAGCGTTTCATCGAAAAAATGATTAGGGGCAACTTCTAAATAGGTCGCACCTAATGAAGCATTGGAAACTAACGAAAAATCATTTGAAAATGACGGACACCAAAACGCCTCATGTCTACCGTTGCTGTCTGCAAAAAACGACAGCAAATTAAATTCGTCTTCTTTTTCCATCGCAGAATAGCCGAACTTCATTACAACCGGAGATACGCCGCCACTGTCAAAATTAAACATTTTGTGAATAGTGCCTGGAAACCCAAAAATTTTATGCGCGACATGGAAACTAAAATCTTGAGCTTGCGCCCAGTTTGGCTTGTATTCGAATATATCACTATGCGTTCCGAGTCCTGTTTTGTCATCTGCCATTACCAAACCCATCCATCAGGATCTTCATGCAAAATCGTTTCCTTGAATTTGATTATTATCTCTTTGCAATTATCGGTAATTGGATTTATCGTCGGCTTTTCAATCACCCCGAACACCGCCGGCCATATCCAAGTGCTTTCTTTCGCATAGTTTTCGCCTATCAACGCGCTAACTTCTATCCGGTCAACTAAGATGTCGTCAAGCAGGTACGTGTTGTATAGACCGCTCTCTTCATCAGAGAATATAAGCCTTTGCGTGTTGTAAACGTTTGCACAATTCAGATGGAAGTAATATTCGAAAGGATCGTTGGTGTATACATAAACCTGATTGTACAGAACATTCGTTGGTCGCATCACCTCGCTATAGATCGGAAACAAAACAATCTTTCCGAGCAGAAACGCTATGTCGTTTACGATGCGTTGATTCTCTGTATCAGTCATCAAAAACGACGCCTCCACCTCTCGTTGTGGATATCGATACAAAGGGCGTCGTTGCTCGTAATGATCTTTTGATCTTGCAACAACCGTTTCAAAAAACGTTTTGACTTTTACCGCTTTACCCCAATTACAGCGATAAAACCAGGGGTACACGTCGTAATCTTCATAGCTTAATTTGTACGCTTCAAGATTACTCATGTGCCGCTCATCCTAGCCTGAAATTCGTAGGGATTAGCGCTAATCATGTTCAAGATCGCCTGTTCCGCGGCTGGCGTTGTAGCCCATTGATCAAATAAATTGGGCTCTAAAATATTCATTATGTTAATGTTTTTATCCGCCGTTTGCTTCTCGCCGCCGTCTGTTTTAATCGTCGGCTGAGCGCTAACAGAGCCCCCGCCAGCAAACGCCGGAGCGGCAATGCCCGGCAAGCTTGTACGCAAATTTCTAAATGCCGCGCCCACATTGCCGGTCAATGCCGCTGCAAGTGGACTCCTGCCTTGCCTAATGCCCTCCAGGAAGCCAACACCGACTTGTCGCACACGTTCAGCAGGGATTACAAACTCACCATGTGATAGCCAGGCAGGGACATTGTCGGCCTTCTCGCCTGTACCTTGCGCGACAAAACCGCCTTCTGCGAAGCCTTGCGGTTGCTGTGCAGCAATCTTTGTTACCTGTATAGCACCAGCGGCAGCAACCAAGGCACCCATAGCTATTCCCATGATACCGCCTTGGCCAAGTGCTTTTGTAACGCCTTGCGCAACATTAACAATTGCTGTTGCCATGCTCACAGCCTTGTTAACCAAGAACATTTTTTTGTTTTCTTTGCCGACAACTTCGCTTAATTGCGTAAAGAGATTTGCGACACCGCCTGTTACATTTTTTGCATTGGATAGATACCCATGGAACACTTCGATTTGCTGCTTTTCGAGTAACTTTTCTTTCTCTTCTTTCTGCAATGCAAGAATTTCATCGAAGTGCGCCTGCATCAACTTCATGTCTTTGTAAGATTCAAGCTCACGCATATGTTTAGCTTGTAGTTGTGCAAGTTCCGCTTCATGCTTCAATGCGGTATCTTCGCTTGACCGTGCGCGCAATTCCGCAAGCTTCGCGTGCTGATCCACCGTTTCAAGCATTTCCTTGTGTAGCGCTTCTTCCTTACGCTTCATATCTGCCGCTGCAAGCGCTTCATGATCGATAACGTTATTCTTGTTTTGCTCTGATAGCTCCAGTTGCTTCTTGCCGATGTCGTCAATACTCTTGATCCACTTTTGCTTTAACTCTTCCACCTTCTTAAGCGCATCATCAAAAGCGTTTTGGGAGATAAGCTCCTTGATTTTAAACGCTTCGGCCTCCATCGGCGTGCCGGCAAAATTCTGCTTTAGCTGTTCGGTCAAATTGCTTATCTTTGTTTTGTAGGCATCAACAGAAGCTTTGTCAGATAACCCATACGTCGTTACATGCTCCAATGCTTTTCCAAGCTCTTCGGCATTTTTTTTGACATCAACAAGCGTTTTTTTGAAAACGTTTCCCCACTCGTAAACACCTACACCGCTTTTTCTCAATTTGTTAGTAATTTTCTTTTCTAACACATCAGCATGCTTTAAAAGCGGGCCAAGCGACATGGAAACACCGGGCGAAAAGAAATCAAGTATCTTTCGTTTGCTTTTATCGCCCAGAAAAGAGATGAATTTTCTTTGAATGATTAACCATAGATTATCGAGATTAGTTGACACTACCCTTTTGATCTCAACAAACATCTGCTTTACAAATTCAATCGGAAAGCTAACTATCAGAATGCCAAGGTTTGACATGAACATAAGCAAGCGATTATAGACAACATCCATAAACAAATCAAAAGAGGCAACAATGATTTCCCAGGTAATTTCTAAGGTTGAAACAAGCTTATCCATCGCCTTTTTAGGCTCTTTAATTGCAAATTGCACAGCTTTTTCAATGATAGAAAACAACTGATTGATAACGTTCGCAGCAACGATAAAAAACGCCTTAACATAAGAACTGTTATTGCGCCAAACGTCAAGCAACTTGTTTCCGACTTCTATGATATGAGGGAGAAGTACCCCAACAAATTCATTAAGGACAGATTCTTTGATTTGTTCAAAACGCTTGATTAGAACGGATGTTTTTTGAGACATCTTGGCGAAAGCAGAACTATAAGTAGTCCCGAGTTCCGCGCTGTCTTTCATCAACGCCCTTATCTCTTTAGATCCCCGCATCATAACGTTAATAACGTTAGATTGAGCGGTAACACCTACAAGGTCTAATGCTTCTCTTGCCGCTTTGGAATCCAAGGGGAGACGTTTCAAGGCATCCGATACCGCAAAAAATAGAGCAAGAACGGGATCGGTACTGCGGCGTATCGAATCCATATCAATACCAATTTGGCTTAAACGCCCCATCTTTTTTGCATCAAACGCGGTATTTAACGACTTGCGAATACCAACAAAAGCATATTGCAAATCTTGCGCTTTTGCTCCTGCTTCAAGAAGCGCATTGTCAAGAGCTTTTATTTTTTCGACATCTACACCAGCGCGAAAGGAGAGACGAAGAGACAACGCCGCTTTGTCAACAACCTCCCTTATCTTGTTGGCAAGACCATCAACAATACTTATAACGCCTGAGATGCCTTTCTTGATGCCAATGCCGAGATAATAAGGTATTAAAAGCCCCATCTTGACAAGCTTTACGAGAGGCCCGACAACCGGAAGAGAGCGAGGAAAAAAGTTTGCTATATTTTCAGCAACAGATTTGGAAGCTGTTTTAACATGTTTCTTGCCGTTCTTTATCCCTTGAGACAAATAATAAGGAATGAGCGAGCCAGATTTTACGAGCTTACGAAGTGGTCCAACTTTAGCTGGAGATTGGGGTGCATAATCCATAAAATCTTGTGCTGTTAAACGCCCCGCTTTTCTTACATGTTTGCCGCCTTCTTTTATACCGTTGCTTAACTGTTTCGTTATCTTTTCGCCGGACGCTTTTAACTTAGAACCTGAATTTTCAAGCCCTTGTACAGCGCGCTGCATAATGGCATCTTTAACGGCGTCAACCTTTTTGGGATCGACGGCGTTCAGCATAAAGTTTGACAAGGCATCTCTAACCCTAGATACGTCTTGCGACGAAAGCAACCCCTTTACTGATTTAGCAAAATATGATGTCAGTTGTTCATTTAAATGCTTGCCTGCAATCTTTCCTTCATTGCCTAAACTGCTAAGAGCTTTTTTAAGTGGCAGTAACGCCGTTGCAAGTTTTGTTTTATCAAGAGTTATACCCTTATGTATTGCTTCCGGTATCCTATCGGCAAAGGTTTTGTCTTTTGTAACAAGGGCAAACTTTCTAAGGCTTTCGGTTAATCCATTTAGGCGCTTTTTGAATGATTCTAATTTAGACGCACCCTTTAAATACATGTCCAGCGAAGCAAAAAAACCGGCTAATTTTTTATAATCAGAGGATGTCTTTATCTTTAAACCGGATGATGCATTTTTGTTAAAGTCAAAAACGGCAAGCATTGCCTCACTAGCAAGCTTTGCCACCCAATGAAACTCTTTTGATAGTGACTTCAACGCGACATCAAACTTGACAACAAAGTTTGATGGTAAAGAAACGCCTTTTACGGTTTGTCTTAATCCTTGAAATCCATTGCTAACCAAGCGCACAGCTTGTGCTTGATCTTTAAACTTTTGTTCTGTTTTGCCTAATGCTTCTCTTGCTTTTTCTTGCGATATCTTGACTCGATTCTCAATCTCTTTTATTGCGTTTTTTAACTTTTCTTGTCGTGGGATGTCGCTTTTAACTTGTAGTTTTTTAGAGGAAACATTTTGAAGCGCTTGAGCTGTTTGTGTTGCAAATCTCTTAGCGGCATTAGGACCGTTTTCAAACGCCTTGACGGTAGTGTCAATCTTATACTTTACAGAGCTTAACGCCTTGTTTGCCTTCTGTTCGATGTTCTCGATGTCTGCTGTCGATGCGCCAAGCGTTAACTGTAGTGTTGCCGCAATGACAGCAAGTTTTTTAATCATCTCTTGCGCAAACATGCGGAATTCTACAAGAGCGGATTGGAATTGTTTCGCCATCGGAAACTTCATTTTAGAAAGCGCTTGCAACGGCCTCAGTTGCTCACCGCTGCCCATCTTCCGCAAGACGTTTTCTGATTTATCCGCCTCCTTCCGCATCTTAGTGAAACCCTTGGCAACGCCTAACATCGCGGGCAATCCAGCTTTACCCAGCTTTCTAAGATGAAGAAATATAAGCACTAGAGACGACCGTACGTCACCAAAAAATGATTTTATCTTCAAGCTTGGCACAGTAAAAACGTTTAAAACAGACGTTATCATCGAATTGAGAAAGGGGAGTGCCATCAAAATACCATTAAACGGCCCAACGAATGTTAATATGCCAAACATTGCTGTTTTAAACATTCTGCCCATGGTCAATTCTGCTTGATGCAAACCGATATCTAACGTACTAACCAGTCTTGATGCGCGCTGCAACGGCGTCAATGAGGCTTCGCCTTTGCCGATTATCCGCCTAATCAAGACAGATATCTCTTGAAAGGCAAACTTCAAGACAAAAAAATCAAAACTGGAAGCGATCAGAGTTCTAAAAACGGAAAGCAAAACGTTAAAGTTGCGTGCAAGCAATGCAGCTTGATGATTTATTAGCTCTATCGGCAACTTTAAATGTTTAATTTTGTCATGCGCCGCACCCATTATTAAATCAGCAGAAATCAAATTTTGGTTTATGTATTTAGACAAGCTGCCAAAGCTGGATAACCTCCTATTAATCAAATCAAAAACCGTATTAATAGAATACATCCTCTGTGCTATCGTTGCCAACACTGTACCAGCCATAGCAGTGACAATAACGCCAATAACAGACAGCCTAGCTAAAAAGGTTTCTTGCGCAGATCGACCAGCTTTACCGATACGCCCGGCAGTTGTAGCGGCGACGTCTTGCGCTTGGCTTGCAACGCTATCAATAACTTTAGATGTACTTTGGGCTACTCTTTCAATGTTCTTGCTGATCTCATTAATCTTTTCGCCAACTTGCTCTATAGCATCGAACTTTACGGTGCCACCGATATTTTGCAACTCTTTAAGCTTCTTGTTTAGATCATCAAGAAGCTTAAAGCCTACTTCTTTAATGCGGATAAGGATATCTAGCGTATTGGCCATTTATCACTCCAAGTGTTCGAACGTTCGAACACTATTCGGTTTTCATAAATTGTTTCCATGTTTGCTCATCGGCGCCGATGGCTACACGGATAGCAACCGCAAGGTCTTGGGAGATAAAGCGTCTGATTTGGTTTGCAGCTTCGCACGAAGTCTTAAAAAAACTGTAGCCGTATTCCCACACGTCTTTGTGACCTGCCGTTATTAGGCAGGCAACTTGACGCAAGAAGGCTTTTTCAAATTCGGCGATACCTTCTTCATTGCTTCCTCTTTGTGGCGGGCGATTTCTTCCGCTGTCATCTCCGTGCGTGGCTTTACGGAGTCCACCGGCTTTTCTACTTCCTGGTTTTCGCTCGGCAAGTTCTTTGTTAGAGATGACACGTTTTCCCTGATATGCTGTTTGAACTCTTTCAACAAGTCCATCACTCCTGCGCCATCCAATATCCCCAAAAAATCGGCATTGACCTCCAAAAACGCATCATATAGCACTTTTGCTTCCGACGGGTATAAATCCATCAATTCATCAAGCGTGATGCCTGAGACGCTCTTTGCGAACACCTCTTGACCGATTTGAAGCATGTTCGACCATGACAAATCTGCACCGGCTGAAAAAGCATTCCTAACGTTCTGTATCATCTCGTTGATGACCTTGATTCTCACTTCGCCGACAGTTACTTCCTTGTCGGAAAGCTTTACCTTTCGTATCTTTCTCATTTTCCACCCCATTTTCTTTTAACTGAATCCCAAAATTTCTCTTGAAGCAAAGGAAAAATCTTGCTTCGATTCCTTGCAAACACCGGCGACATTACCGGCCGCTTCGGCACATGCAAGCTATTGGCGTGCGTGTCACGCTTGCTAACATGCCCACGCTTGCTCATCTCTCGCCATGCAATGCCAAGCTTGCGACGCATACGCGGCGTTATTCGGATACGATTGCCAAGTTGTACACGCTTGGCTATGCGTTGCAACTTGCGATCAAGTCTTGCACTGCGACCTTTCTTCATGTCGCGTGCTGAAAACTTGCCAAAGCCCATCATGAGCTTTTCATTATCAGGCTTGCCAAACACCACATAACGCGCAAATTTAGCAAGCCAATTGTAGGCACCTTTATGCTTAAGCAAGCGACGTCTACGCCACTTGCCGTTCACTTCGTATTTGTTCTTGTAGAAACGCGTCAATGGATGCGTTTTTGGCCACGTTCCATCGCCTTCACTTTCCATAAAATTGCGGATTTCGCCCATGAGAAGAAAGCCAACACTGCCTGTTGCGCTATGCTTCGCTGAACGAATAATTGTAGCGGCAAGCATGATAGCTTTTGCTTGTTTCTCAAAATGCGGAAATTCTACATTATATGAAAACTCCATTGTCATCTTGCAATAGGTCCTCTAAAGTTTTTAGGCACTTCGACAAACACTTCTGTATCTGTCCAAAACATCGGAAAATCTGTGTCTTGCAATGTGTCGCCAGCGCTGTAAATCTTCCCTACACCGCGAAGTTTATACAAAGCGTTCTCTGCCAGATGGCATAAATCAGAAGATTGCAACATGCCATCATAAGTCGTCTTGTTGTCAATAACGGTCTGCGTTTCGTTGGCAACACACACGGATAGATCACATGAATAAAGCTTGTATGGTCCCTTGTTGCCACGTTCTACTTTTGAGACGCTATAAATAGCAACGTATGGGCAATTCTCCTCACCCGGCGGATTCGCCTCATCAACGGCAAGGAACACTTTAAGCTGAGTAAAGCCTTGAGCAGTAACCCAGGATGCAACGTCTGTGTCGCTGGCTATTGCATCCCGGATTTGCTCTGATAGCGAACCTGAAAAGTATTGCGCGGTATACGCCATTATGCGGCTTCGCCTCTGTGATAAAGATCGATCAGGCCGTTGTAACTGGCGTTTGTCTCAAATTCGACCGCAAAAGACATTTGTCGCCAATCGTCGGTAATCATTGCAAAATCGCCTTCAGGCGTTAGTGTTGCATAACCTTTTGCATCGATATCGTAGCCTTCCGAAGCATCGGAGACGAACCAGAAATGACCACCGATACTGCTATCTTCTCCAGCGTCCACACGATACATGGTGATAGTTGCCGCGACATAATCTATGTGCAACACGTCGTCGGCTGAGATGCTACCACCATCTATCGGATAGATCAGACCGGCATCGAGTTGCAGGTAATAATCCGTGTCCTCTGTGTACGTGGTGGTGTCGGTGACATCCTGCACGACAACGCCTGAAACGCTCCAATAGCCCAGCGGTTGCCACTTAGAAAGCTTGGCAGTTAACGCCTGATCGGTCACGGTTGTTTGCGATTGCGTTACATCGGTCGGCGCATTCGCCATGAAAAACAACTGAACGTTTTCTTTCATCGCATCGTCGAGCACAAACTTACCTTTTGCAGTAAGCTGCACCACGACATTTTTGTCGCGCACTTTCAACCCTGCGCGGCTGGAAAAATGCTCCTTTTTTTCAAGCTCAATGTTTAAATTGAACTCCGAAGCGTTTCCCAAATCAACGTATTGATCGGCGGTGGACGCAAAATATAAGCGTCCCCTGCCCAAAGTCGGGTGATTTGTGTATGTATAAGCCATTTAATATTTACCTCGAACGTTTTTCTTGACAGTAAGTTTTGCCCATTGTTTATTTTTATATAGCACCTTATCAACTCTCCAGGTGTCTCCGTTAATCGTGACGGAATCACGGTAAGCAGGTGAAGCAACTTCGGAGATTTGCACCCATAAAATTGCATCATCATGCAATGCTCGTTTGCCGTCTTTGAGTTCTTCGCCGGGATCAAACACCGCCGTTATAGGCACACCAGCGTAAACGATGGTGTTCAAGCCGGCAAAGTCTTCCATATTAAAAAAAACGGACATGTCGCTAGAAAGCTGATCGGCAAAACTCATTACGCTAACACCTGAACGCATTTAAAAGCGTTCGGTTGACACAATGCCGCGATTTGCGAGGTGTACAGGCCCACATTCATACAAGAAGGAACCTTTTCGATCCATGTATCCGGAAAGTAATCCATGGCTTTACCTGCACACTCAACATGATCAATACCGCCGTGATGGATGTGATTTTTGGCGGCGGTCGACCCGAAAAGCACGTATTTGTCAGGCATAATATCAGTTGCGGTGTCATCAATTTTGTACTGCAAATCATAGACATAGATATCAATGCCTTCCACGTTTCCGTAGTAGACAAGCCCTTCGTACTTCTCTTCATATTTGAGGCGACCGATTTCAAAACGTCGGTTGTCAAGCATCGTTTGAACGGTTGCATGATCAATCAGATAATTGAAAGTGCTGTACCTCATAACCGCGATACGCGGAGCAAGCCCGGATCTGTTGACAATTTCAGAACGCCATTCACGAAATTGAGCGCACGGGTCAGAATTGGCAGAACTCCACAGATCGTCGCCGGCCAAAACTTCGATGTGTTTTCCTGCGCCGGTTTCATACCCCCATTCGACAACAGCATTCACGCCTTTGCCGTCAATCGTTGTTTGTCCGGTTCGAAGCGATTCGGATGCTTGATACTCTCTCAGGTTTGCAATGCGTTGATAAAGCTGTGTGAACGCTTCGCCGACCATTTCGTCGAGTGTACGGCCACCGTCATATATGGTTTTACCCGGTGCACGTTTTTGAAGGTCTTTTGATGTAATCTTGATGATTTCTGCCGTTTGCGGCAACTCGGTTGACTTCATCGTATAGCCACGCTTGTCAACAATACGAGGTTCTACACCGCTTCCAACGTATGTTGCAATCTCGTTACTGCCGGTGACTAAATCCAGGTCAAGATAGATCGAAGCAGACGTTCTTTTGCCAGGAAAAAACGTATCGGAAAGAAAGTTGTGCGGAGACTTGAGTTCTTCAACTAACACCATCAAGTCGCGCACGGCATAAGGATTATAAGTGATAGCCATGTGCGTCTCCTTAGCTTACGGCGTTAGTTTCAAGATAAATTCCCTTGCCTCGCAACTCTTCGCGCGTATTAGTTGCGGTGTGACCGGTGCCAAACGTGATGTCATCATCATTGAAAACGCCTCGTTCGTATGCCCACGTGGTCACGTCTGCCGATGTGGCGTCAACATCTTCACCGAGGATGCAATCCGGATCTTCCGATCCATCCACAGCGGCAGCAAGCGACTGTATGTATTTACCGCTACCAGCGGCAATCGTAACGGTGAACAGGTCACCAACAACGTAATCGGTTACGCCTTGGTTGATCAAGAAGTTAAGAAATTCGCTTGTATAAGCGGTTGCTGCAACAGCGTCTTCAAGCTGATTGCCGTCTTGATCCGCGACCTTGAAGGTTTCATATGTAACGGTTTCCTCGATGATTTCAATCGTGTAGGTGCCTGCCATGCACTTATCACCTGCGGTTGCTCCGGTCATCGTTCCATTGCCAACATTTCCGCCGTCAGCTGTTCCAGTTGCGGCAGTCGTGACGGTGCAAGCAATCGTGAAAAAATCGCCAACAACGAAATCGGTTGCGCCATCGGAAATTGTGGCGTTTACTTCGCCGGTGTAAGGAGTACCAACCGTGATGTTTGCCAGCTTTTCACCTAGCGGATTAATCAGCTCGAAAATACCGCCGTTTGTTTCGGCATCGATACATTCTGCAACGTACGTTCCGTTTATGCAGTTTGTACCTGCCGTAACACTGGCACACGTTCCGTTTCCGGTGTTGTCATCGCCTGCGGTACCCGTGGTCGGAGTCGCCCCGGTAGCGACACAGGTGAATTTATCGCCCTTTGCGAAGTCGATTGAACCATCGTTGAGAGTCAGATTGATGTACTCAGATGTAAAACCGGTTCCCACTTCGGCGTTGTCGATCATGTTTTTGTTCGGATCGAAAATTTTGGCCGTTCCGACCGCTTGCTTTTTGGTACACATAACCGTGTACACGTCGCCCGACTCCGTCTTGCTATCACCGGCAACGCCGGTCATCGTTCCGTTGCCAGTGTTGCCGCCGTCAGCCGTTCCGGTAGTCGGCGTTGAACTTCCCACCTTTCCGAGAAGTGTTAAAGCGTCAAGCTCACCTTCGCCTGATAGGATCACGACTTCTTTGGTTTTGACGACACCGAAACCGCCGAATCGATCATCAGGAGTGTTTGAACTATCGCTACTCATCCAAGATTCTGACATAGGGTTACTCCTTTCTGATGCCTGCGCCGGCACGAAGGCCAGCTAGCCTTGACGGTTGTTCGTCTTCGGTTTTCTCGGTTTTCGCTTGTGTGGAGTCTGCTTTCATATTTTCGAGGTTTGCGGTCGACCCTCGGTTTTCGCTTTCCTTCCACAAAGCCATTGCCGCTTGTTCTGGCGTATTGCCTTCTGTTATGGCTTTTGTTATGATGTTCTCATAACCTTTTCGCGAGAGAGAGCTAACTTTAGACACACGCTCTCTCTCTGCTTTGATTCCTGCCTCGTTTCCTTCGGCTTTACCTTTTTCAAAACCGTCCTTGTACGCTTCTTCTTTGATCGAAGCGAGCAAATCGGGATTGTTTTCCTTCAAGTACGCCAATGAAACGACAGGCGTTTTCTCTTTATCGGGCAAATCATTGTCCTCCAAAAGGTCACTCATCGTTTTAAATCCGTCGGCCAAGCCGATATCTACAGCCTGTCGACCCAAAAAAATCCTTCCATCCGCCATGGCAAGCGCTTCATCTACCGTTTTGTTACGGTGTTTTGCCACATCATTGACGAATAGAGAGTATATATAATCGGCTTGTGCCTGTAATTCTTCTTTGCCTTCCTTCGAAAGCGGCTTATGACTTGATGCGATGTTTTTATATTTACCTGCGGTAATCTCTGTAACCTTAACGCCATCGCCTTCAAGCATCTTCGAGTAATCGACATGTGAGATAATAACGCCAATGCTGCCAGTAATCGATGTTCCCGAAGTGATGTATATTTCATGTGCTGCGCTTGCAATCCAGTATGCCGCGCTTGCGCACATGGGGTTTACCATCGCAACGATTTCTTTTTTCTCTCGCGCATCAAACACAGCTTGCGCGAACACATCAACGCCGTCAACATATCCGCCGGGCGAGTCGACATCTAAAACGATCCGTCTTATACTGTCATCTGCAACCAACACTTTAAGATGTTTTGTCAATACATCGATCGATGTTCCACCAAAAAACAATTGCCACCATGACGCACGAAGCGAAATAGTCCCGGAAACGCCCAAAACAGCAGTATTGCCAATTACATTCGGCGCGGGAAACAATGACAAAAACTCATCGTCATTGTCGGCAAACGCCTTGACTTCTGCCTCACACCGCGCTTTAAGCAACATGTCATCGAATCCGGATTTTGATATCAATAACGGTGTGTTATGTATCGTCGGAATCGTTATCTTTTTTTTCTCTGTCGTCTCCGGCATCTTCCTTATCCTCTTCTTGTTCCTGTCCGTCCAAAATCGGCTGTTTTGGCTTGCGCTCCTGTAATCTTGCCTCTTCCATGGCTAAAACATCGTCAACATCTTCCCAGTCAAGCCCCATAAGGTTGGCGGTTTCGATGTGACGGTTAGAAACGCCTAGCTCAATACGTTTCATGGCTGCATCGATTTCTTTTACCTCGTCAATTGCACCTCTCGCATCACCCACGAACAACCCTTTCGCATAAGCACGCCGTTTAACTGGGTCGCCATAGCTCGGAAGCTTCAAACGTCCGATTGCAACCGCTTCATCCAGCCAAAGCAAAAAACCAGGTCGACACCATTTCGTGTCGGTCAATTTTCGACGTTCTTTCGTAAACTGCCACCCTTTTAAGAGGGCCCCCCGAGCGGCTGAGTACGAAGAGGTAAAATAAAGCATCAAATCCTCGAATGGAACGCCTGTTGCGGCCCCCATTTCCTTGGCCTTAACAGACAAAAACGGTTCATACTGCGCGTTTGGCCGTGAAGGATTAGCAAATTTAACTTCTTCCCCCGGCTGCAATCCGCAAACAGCACCCGGCCCCATGCGAATCTCTTCTGCTGAGCTTGCGTAAGGCTCTACCGCATCATGCCCGTCATCCGGCTCTTGCGCCATAAGATTCAAGCCATCTATAGCGTTCGGATCTGGAGAAGTGACAAACGTCGTAAAATAGCTTGATATAACAGCGGACATCATCTCGCTATCACTGTAGCGGTCCCATTGCTTAAGATCGTTCAATATCGGAGCAAGAAACGGTTCGCCGCGTACCTGACCAGGGCGTTCTTGCTTAAAAAGATGCATCACGCGACGTCTGCCCGTTCTACTTCCAAATATTGGCTTGCGTTTCCAGCTATACCGCTTTTCATAGCTTGACAAATACTCCCCGGGATGTGTTTCTCGTATCCAGACAGCCACAGGAACACCATTTTTATCAAGCTCCACACCATCCTTGATTTTTTCGTGCGGCACGTTATCACCTTGCGGAGAATCAAGCCGATCAGCCTCTATAACCTGGAATTTCAAGTTATATAGGCATCCTGGCCGTCTGATCATCGGAGTCAAAGTTATGGAATCACCGGAAAGGAGAGAAGAGAAGAAAGCGTGATACTGCAATTGGTAAAAATCGTGTTGGCGGTCGAAGTCGCATTCGTCCGGGGTAGAGGCGTAATAATTAAACTCGCGTTCGATCTGCTGACTATATTCTTTTCCTTGCTCGGCAGTGATGCCGAGCGTTTTGTAATCAACATTGCTGTGGAATTTCAGGCCGGTGCCGATAACGTTTGCTGTCGGCCTAAGCACTGCGGCACGCCCAAGCGGACAATTACGGTAAGCATCACGCGAGCGGTGCATAAGCGTTTTGCGCGTGCCTGGCGCAAGATCCGTATTGGCACTACCGGATGATGCGTACCACGTTGCAAGTGCTCTTGTATTGCGCGATGCGCCTTTATACGAAGAATCAAGCAGGGCAAGCGCTTGTCTTGCCCTGCCTCTCTTCATTGCCCAAAGTGGCGAAAGGACCGAGATGGCTTTATCAAGTAGATTCATTAGCGCTCCGGCACTGCGCGACGTACTTTTATGCCGCTTGTTGTTTCTCTGCCTACCATCGTGCGCAAATACTGTTCACGCTTATAAAGCGATTCCAAACGCGCTTTTGCCATGGTCATTCCGCCAATGCTATAGCTCTGTGCGTTTGTTTCTATCGCGGTAATAGCCGTTTGCACGTCTTCAAGCTGCTCTGTATACGTTTTTATAGCCATAAACCACCAAAAAATTAGGCTAGATACTTTTTTAAAGCATCTAGCCTAAACGATTTGATGGAAAAAGATATACCTTGACAGCTTATTTGACAGCTTATTTGACAGCCTAAAAACGCTGTCTCATCCGATTTTACTCATCTAAAGCGGTCGCAAAAGTGACAGCTTATTTGACAGCCTAAACCGGCGTTTTTGCGTGTCCATTTGCTCTCTTTAAGCGCTCAAAATAGCTTAAAATGTTCAATACAATACGCTCGGAAGGCGGAAATCCGTTGTTTTCAAGCTTCGAAAGCGTCCCGTGTGACACGCCTATGTCATTTGCGCGCTTTCTAAGCGTTATTTTGCGCTTAATGCAAAACTCACTGTATATTTCAAGGATATTGCTCCTTGTGATCGTCTCTAAACCTTCGTGTTCATGCTCTATTACTGTTCGAACGTTCGAACGCTCTACAACTGTTCTCCCGGATATATGATCCTTTTTCTTGCTTTTCGTATTGATTTTTTGGCCCCTCCTGCTTTTTGTAGTAACGGTCTAACGTCTTCCATTGCGGCATGTGCGTAAACCATCGTTGAAAAGAAATGATTCGCTGCTCCCGAATACCGCAACTGCCAGGTCGACACTATCCGGCCTCTTCTCTCTTCTTCTGTCCGGTGTTCATTTGATATATGACGTAAAAACACCTCTTCCACGTCACACGGAAACGTGCAAGCGCCTTCATCGGTTGGTAGGCGTGAAAACATCGTAGCTATTTCGTCTTTTACGATGTCTGAATTAACGGATAAGTACTTAAACCCGGTTGCTTTTAGCTTCTGCCCGGTCCTTGGATCGATGTCTAACGACTTAAAGCATATTTTTTCAAGCTGTGTTCCTGCATCCCTAAGCGGCACAAATGGCTTGCCGTGGTATCGACAGAAATCATATATGACAAATGTTACTTCGCCATCTGTCGCGTCAAGCGTAGCACGGTACAACCTAGAACGAAAATCAGCAAACTCTTGTAATAAAGGAATCCAGTTTACACCGCCGTCTGCGTCCTTCCATCCGACAATGCCATATTTTAGCAAGTGAGAGCTTATGACAGGACCGCCTTTAAAGCCCCATACAGAATAATATAGATTGCCGGCACGTTGTACGTCGATGCCCGCGGTGTATAGGTTGTAGCCTGGGATAATTCCGCTCTTACGTATCGGATCGATGAATCTTGCTAACTCGTGTTTCTTCAAGCTCTGGCCAAGGCGTTTTTTGGGAACTTCGGCAAGCTCATCTGTGATGAACTCGATACGTGCCTTGTAGCCTTCTTGCTCTGCCTTCAAGTGCCCGATAGCAAGCGTTCCCCACTCGGTAAAGACACTATATAGAGCACTGATTTGAAGCGTTTTGGAATCGCTTTTGCGTTCTTCTCTCGATTCGTATGTGTCAGGATCAACACATACCGTTTTGCCCTTGTTGATGATGTCTAACTTTTGATGGTCGTACCAGAAGCCGCCGCAGTGTTCGCACTTGTACCGCACGCACTCTTTTACCTTCTCAAAGTCCCAAACACCATCAACCTTGCCTTCCTTGAACACCAGATTTTTAAACAGCAAGCCTTGGTATTTGCCGCAATGCATGCATGGAACCCACCATTGGTAATAGTTACCTGCGAACATCTCACTTACACTATGATGATCTGAATTATCTGGTGGTGTTGTGCAAAATACGCCTTTCCGCTTGCCTTCAAACGTCCTTGTACGTTTCTTTACGTAGTTGGTCGATTCTTTCCACAAGCCTATTTCATCACCGAAAGCATAGCGACATGGCTTGGTACGAATGGTTGTTTTTGCTGTTGCGTAGCCGACCTTGACCGAGCTATTATTGACACGGAAAGAAGACAATTTCCATTGATCTTTCTTGATTGCCTCTTCTCCGGACTCATCAAGAAACGGTTTCAACCTGCCTTTTATGAAGTTTTTGGCCTCTTCTGCTATGCTCATTACCCATATACACGGTGTAGCGCCGCGTTCGTATTGCGAAACATAGAGCAAGCATCCCATCATAAAAGACGTTTTTGCCAACTGGGAACCAAATATTAAGTATATCCATGGTGTTGAATAGTCCGACCACCACCGGCACAGCTCCCTACACCACGGAGAATACTTTAATTCGAAGCGCTTAAAGCGATCATCGTCTGTAAGCGAAAAGCCATCTTCGAAAAATTCAAGGATGCTACCATATTTCGGCACCCCCATTGATTGGCTATAGGCATCTTGCAAAACGCCCGCTATTATGCTAGCCTCTAGCATTGTCAACCTTTCTTGCAAGCTCTTCATTGCCTGCTTTAAGCGCCTTGTCAAAGTCCTTTTGCATGCGGTCAACCTGACCAAATGTCAGATTAAAATCTATAGCCCACTGCTCTATAAACTCACGTTGCCGACCCCACGTGCTAGTAAACACCGCAGCAATACCGCTTTTCAATTCTTCAGCATCAACAAGGCGTTTCTCAAGTTGCATGTTCTTGTATCGAGCGCTTTTCATTTGCTCATATTTAAGCAAACGCTCTGCTTCGCCTCTGGTAATGTCATGCCCTCTGCTGCTTGTTTTGCCGCTTGCTTTACTGCCTGGTTGCTCCTTCTGCGGTGGTGCTTCTGGTCGCTCCTCGCCACGCGATTCAAGCAGTGCGTAAACCGTTTCATCCTCTATATCCCACGCATAGCCGCACCCATGGTTGCTCTGCACCTTCTTGGCAGAGATCAAGCCCTTGTCTATGTAGTTCGTTATGCTACGTTTGCTAACGCCAAGCAATTCCGCCGCCTCAAGCATTGTCATGGTTAGACCTCTTTACATACTCCCATGATGCTATAATACGATTGCCACTGCCGCTATTGTTCATAGCTGATCCGCCATGATTCTTTTTTCTGCACTTCTTACGCAACACATAATCAGGGCTGTGTTGCCAATGCCTATTAAGGGCATAATGAGAAGTAACAAGGGAAACTCGCTCGCCTGCTTCATAGAACATCTGACAGACGGCATCAAGCATTCTGCCACCGATGCCGATACCTTGATAAGCCGGCAACACCACAACACGCTCAATTCTAATGATATACCTTCGCATGCCATTGGATAGCGGGTGTATGGTAGCAGAGACAAAAGCAACTGGCTTGTCGCCATAGAAACCCACGTATCGCCTTGAACTATTGCCGATCGTTTCTTTTAGATAGTGATACTTTTTAAAATGCTCCCAGAATCCTTTACAGCGGTAAACATCGATTTTGATTTCTGGTCGCCGATGTCTCCCCCTTGTCCATTCAAAGGACATATTGTCAGTGCAAAATATCCAGTCGGGACTTAGCCAATCCGAGATATCCGAATGACAGGTAACAGCGATAAATCGTTTATCTGCTCGCCTAATCGCTTTTGATACTGCGAGGGAGCCGACCTTTGCAATATCACGATCAACTACGCTCGTGTATTCATCAAAGACAACAAGGTCTTGCTCTGACATTAAAGATCTCGCCAAGTCAACGCGCATCTTTTCACCGGTCGATAGCACGTTGTAAGGCTTTAGCCAGCTTGGAACGGAAGAGAAACCCACCGAAACAAACGCTTTTGTGATGTCTTCGACGGAGTTCTTATCATCGAAATCATCTAGCACGCTTTCTTTTGTGTACGTAAATCCATCAATAACGGCATCGCCAAACAGCTCTTTTGCTATCGTGCTTTTGCCCGTTCCTGATCTGCCGTAGATCACGCCGATTTGCCAATCCTGTTTTTCTATCGGGATGGATCCGACAAAAGACTCTTTTATCTTCGTAAAGGTCAAGTCATATCGTCCCATCACCGAGGCAACGCGAAAGGTTTTCTTCGCCCGGCTGTTTCTTACAATGTCAAAACTCGGCATTTTAGACCTCTGTCTGAGAATTCATCGTATAAACTCTTTTGCTCGCCTTCGCTGGTACACTCTATTACAACTTCATAAACCGGCACGTTGGCTATTTCATTCTTAGCCACGTCTTCCGGCATGATCACCTCAAGTTTGTCAAGCTTAAGATCCTTGTATACGTCGATGTCGCTGATCTCGCGGAGGATAGAGTCTAACTTGTCAACGTCCCACTCGCCTTGAATGTGCGGGTTGTTGAGCGCAACGTTTAGCGCTTTCTCTTCCGACTCGTCAAGGTCAACGATCACACAATCAATTTCTTCATCACAAACAACTTTAAGTCGTTGGTGACCGCCCACAATATTGCCGGTTCGTTCATTGATTACTATCGGCTGCACAAGACCAAATCTTTTAACGCTCGTCTCGAGACCAGCAAGAGCATTATCGGAAATCTTTCGCGGATTGTATTCTGCCGGCTTTAAGTCGTCTACTTTTCTTCTTTCGATACGCATACTTCTTGTTGCTCCTCGTCAAGTTGCATGATAGATTTAGGGAACAGCATTGACAAAACATTTGCCGTTTTTTGCGTAATACTTACGACAGTCCGAATATTTTCAAGCCGCGATTCATTCACCGGCTCAAGTTTGTAAATTTTTCGCGCCTCTTCTGCGGTAACAGCCGACGCGATCTTTAGATTGACAAGAATCAATCTGATTTGCTCTTCGTGTTCTTTTTGATGACGGGCGTAAACTTTCGAGTTGGCTTTTTGAATAAGCTCTTCACGTTCCGCCGCAAGCCGCTCTTCACGGTCACGGCGTCTGTCTTGCCACTTCTCATCAGTCACCCAATTATTTACCGTTGTCCGCTTGACCCCGTGCTTTGTTGCAATCTCTTTATATGATGCGCCTTCGCAGTAATCAATAAACGCTCGCGCATGAAAAGTTAATTTACCAGGTTTACGCATTTTGACCTTTTTAAGTAAAACTCAATTGAACAGAAAAAAAGTTGTGACCCATCTTTGCCACACGAAAACCTTTTGTGAACCCTCGCTGTTGTTGCCCAAAAAATCTTGAGTTAGGTTATGAACGTCACAAAACTTGATGAAACGAGCGAGCCTTCGCAGGGGGGACC